>Ga0210395_10003240_pt1 | contig 12501 bp, 12 predicted proteins | sample IncBWH4OmetaG_FD_150861 | JGI IMG/M metagenome (GOLD analysis project Ga0210395, IMG submission 150861) | Forest soil microbial communities from Barre Woods Harvard Forest LTER site, Petersham, Massachusetts, United States - Inc-BW-H-4-O ...
TCGGCGATGAACGCGACCTTCACCCCGGCGCCGGTGAAGCCGAGCGACCGCGCGGTGGCTTGCTTCGCGTTGGACGAGGCGGTGTTCGTCAGCGCCAGGCCCTCGGGGGCGAGGGAGCTCTTGCCCTTGGGCGCGCACGCGCCGGGAATCGTGTGCAGCGGGGCCGAGGTCTTGCGCGTGGCGGTCGCCGGGGTCGCCGTCCCGGTGTTTGCGGACGCAGTGGGAGCCGTGCTGTCGAGGGATGACTCGGGGATGGTGACGGTCGCGTCCGGGATCACGGCGGAGACGGCGGGGTTCGCCTTCAGCCGGGCCGCTTCGGCGGCGGAGACCGTGGCCGCGACCGAGTTGATCAGCGTGAACTGCTTGACCCCGGTCGCACCCACCTCATTCAGCTCGCTGAGCAGCGGGGACTGGATCGCGGAAACGGCCGTGGACCGGCTGGCCGCCGCCTGCGTGCCCACCTGGGCCTGGCCGAGCTGGCTCTTTAGCACCACGATGACCGGCGTGTTCACGTCCTGCGACAGCGTCGCCGCCAGCGACGGTGTCAGCGAACCGAAGGCCGAGCCGCTAACCCGGCCGGCTGTCGCCGACCCCGCCGTGGCCGCGATCACGGCCGGTATGCCGCCGAGCAGGGCGGACGCCGACGCAGACACGGCCAGAACGGACAAGAACTTGCGTTTCACCATGTTCCCCTCGTCCCGGAAAAGGCGGCTTGATCAGCCGCAACCCGGTGCGACGCTAACAGAATGGCCTAACGGCCAGGGATATAACGGTGATCACAAATCCGTAACCTATGAGGTTTCTGAATATGTCGTGTTTCCCAGGGTCCGACGGGGCGGGGAATTACTGGAGCAATCCCGAGACCGCGAGGGTGGCGACCGCCGCGACGGCGAGCGCCCCCGCGGCGGTCCGGGCGACCGCGCGGCTCGCCATGCCGGGGTCGGTGCCGCGTCCCGCGCAGGCGAGACGTTCCGCGCCGATGAGGATGGTCAGCCCCGCCATCCAGGGCAACTGCCCGCCCGGGGCGGCGATCGGCACCAGCATCAGGCACCAGCAGGTGCCCAGGCAGCACAACCCGAACCGCAAACCGCGGCGCAGCCCGACCGCCGCAGCGGCGGGCTGGTGCGAGGCGCACGCGGACGTCGCGCGCCGGGCAGCGGCGGGCTGGAACTCGGCGGGTTCGGCGCCAAGGCAGCCGCGCAGCACACGGTGCTTGAGCGGGGTGAACTGCCAGGCAGTCGCTACGGCGAGACAGAGCGCAAGTGCCTGCGGGCTGGGAACGCCGCGGATAGCCGTGGCAGCCGCCTCGGCCAGCAGGCCGAAGACTGCCCAGACCGCGAGGTAAGCGACACCGAAGGCAGCCATCGCACTCAGCGTCGCCACATCGCGGAACTTGCTGAGGGCGGCCGGGCCCATCATGGCGACGGTCATCAGAACCCAGGAGGGCAGGGCCGCGACAGCCGTGGGCCACGGGCTGCCTGACGTCACGGGCATGGGCATGGGCATGCCGGGCATAGCCGCGGACGTCGCGCCCCCCACCGCACGCGCGGCGAAGACCAGCAGGAGAACCCACGCCGCGAGGACCGCGGCGGCAACGACGAGTTCTGGATGGGCGGCCAGGGACGCGACCCGGAGGCGCCGCCTGGCGAGCGCGCCGAGGACGACCGTCACCGGGGACCGGAAACCGCGCGCGCCATAGCGGAAGCGTAGGCCGGAGGTCTCTCTGGAGTCGATAGCGGCGCGGTGGCCGACTGCGACCCGGTCTTCGTTCGCGGTTTCAATCGTCATGACGACAAAGACTGCGGATAAACCGAAAAGTAATCGCTGGTTCTTGCTGTTATCTCGGGGGGTCCGGTGTTTGTCCCCGGTTTGGGTCGTGATAGCGACCCAAACCGGGGACAAACTGATGGCTACCCCGCGTCGCCAAGGGCTTGACGGATCTGGGCGGCTACGAGTTCCGGCTGGTAACGCACGACCCAAGCCGGGAACCGGAGAATCCGGTAATTCCTGCTCAGGTCGTTGCTGCGAGCCATATCGTCCCAGTAGGTGAGCATGTCAGTGTGCCCGGCCCCGTCGATCTCCACGAGGAGCCGGGCTTCTTCCCAGACCGCGTCGAGCCACCGCCGACGGCCGTTACCGTCAAGCCGTGGCACCTGCCGCTCCGGCTCGGGCAAACCGAACTGCCGGATGACGAGCCTGGTGAAGTCAAGTTCCGACAGGGCGTGCGAACCACCTCCGATGTCGGCCACGGTGGTAGTCATCATCCTGTGGCGGTAGCGGCGCTCGTTCCGGCGACCTCGGCGGCTAGGTCGGTGGCGCGCACCAGTTGTTGCTGCACTCCGGCGGCGAGGACGGCCTGCGCGCCGCGGTCCGTGCCCATCCAGGAGGCGGCGTCGACGAGGGACCGGGCAAGGCGCGTCTGCGGCGGCCGCTTCGCCGGGTGGATATCGCCCGGCCCCAGCTTCCGTGAATAGTGCACGACGACCGGGAATGGCGGTCGCGTGATCCGTGCTGTGTGGACGGCCGGCATCAGCACCCGGATTGCATCGGCCTTACGGTCGAAACCCCGAAGACCCTGGAGGCGCGCGGCGGTGAGTCCGGCGAGTGCCGCTCCGGGCCCGGCCCACAACGTGGCAACCCAGAGAGTCTGCATCGTGGTCAGCGGTCCGGAGTGCGCGACGAAGACGCCTCGGCACGGCTGCTGCCAGTGGCCGGCGCGAAGCCGCCAGCGGAGCGCTGACCGCGACAGGAAAGAAAGGGCCGAGTTGGTATTGATGACACCGTCTTGCCAGGTCAGCAGGTCGTCCAGGGTTATCGAAGCTTGGCGCGATGCGGTCATAAAATAACCGTGGGCGAATGACGCCACGCACGGCCACCTTAGTTTGCCGGCTGTGGAAAACATTGGCTTTCCACAGCCGGGAATTCACAGCGTTTGCGCTGGGTGGCAACGTCTGGTAGGCGTCCGGGGACAAAGTCAGCCGAGGGTGTCGAGCCAAACGGCGACGCGGGCGGCCTCGCGGGTCATCAGGGCGGGGTCCCGGAGCGTGTTGGTTAGCAGGGCGGCGCCCTGGTATCGCGCGATAACCTCGACCGCCAGGTCGCGGGCGTCGGGGCGGCCCATGGCGGCGAACTGGCGCTCCGCCCAGTCGAGCGGGATCCGGATGAGGCTGGCCGCGTCGCCCGGTCCTTCCGCGCGTTTGTCGAGCTCCAGGCAGAGCGAGCCGAACGGGCAGCCGTACCGGGCGATACGGTCGGTCTCCTGGGCGAGCGCGCCGAACATCGCCTTAAGCCGCTCGCGGGGGTCGCCGGAGGTCGCGTCGATCGCGGCGAGCACCGTGTGGGCCCGCCCGTCTGCGTCCTCATCGCCCTTGCGAGTTACCGGCTGCTGGACAGGCAAAGCATCGGCTCGTTCCGGATCACGGATTTTGATCTTTCCGGTGCTGCCCTCGGCACGGGCGGCATGCTGCTGCTGATCTACGGGCTGGTGCGCGCGCCGCAGGACGGATGGGGATCGGCGCGGACGATCGGCGAACTAGCCGGCGCCGCGATCGTGCTCGCGCTGTTCGCGCTGAACGAGGCGCGGGTGCGCCACCCGCTCGTGCCGGCCGCGATCTTCAGGGTCAAGGGGCTGGCGGCGGCCGACGCGGCGCAGATGATGGGGATCGCGGGGTTCTACTCGGTGTTCTTCTTCGTCACGCTGTACATGCAGGACGTGCTCGGGTTCTCCGCGTTCCGCGCGGGCCTGGCGTACGTGCCCGTGGCGCTCATGGTCGGCGTGTCCGCGGGGGCGGGCGCCGCGCTCGTGGTGCCGCGGATCGGCACGCGGTCGGTGATCGTGTCGGGCGCGGTCATCGCGGCCGGCGGCGTGCTGTGGGTGTCCATGCTGCCGCTGCCCGGGTTCTACTTCACGGACCTGTTCCCCGGCCTGCTGATCATGGCGTTCGGGCTCGGCTGGGTGTTCATCGGGACCACGACCGCCGCGAACGCCGGCGTGCCGCCGTCGCTCGCCGGGCTGGCGGGAGCGCTGATCACCGCGTCGATCCAGGTCGGCGGGGCGCTGGGGCTGGCGATCTTCTCGGCCGTCTCCACCGCGCGGACGTCCGCGCTGCTCGCGGCCGGGGCCGCCCGGCCGGTGGCGCTCGCCGCCGGGTTCCACCGGGCGCTGCTGCTCGCCGCGATCTTCGTGTTCGCGGCTGCCGTGATCGGGCTCCGCGCGGCGCAGACACGCGGCGAGCAGTCGGCCGAGATCACCGACGTTGCCGAGTCCACCGAATCCGTCGAGGCCGACGGGGCGACCGTTACGGACCCGGCGGCGGCAGGCTCGGCTTCCGCCCAGCTCATGCTGGAAGCCGAAGAATTTTAAATGTCTATCGTAATACTAGACTTTTCGCCTGAGCCTCCCTGACCCGGCTGATCACGTCGGCCAGGACTTCCTGCGGGGCACCGCGCAGCACGTAGTAGGTCAGCCCGAGGCGCCTGCCGCGGTCGAGTACCTGAGCGGCGATCTCCCCAGTCGTCCCGATCAGGATCTTGGGCGACGACCGGACCTGCTCGGGGGTCAGGTAGGTGTGGATCGCGGCCAGGCTCTCGGCCGCTCCGCTGGCGTCGTCGGTCACGGTGACCGTCCCGCTGGTACCTACCTCGAGTTGCCCGGCCCGGTCCCCCGCGTAGCGGCGCAGCCGCTCGACGAACGCCTCGGTGGCCGTCAGCTCGGGCAGCACGAGGTGGCCGGGCGGGAGGTGGACCTTGGGCACCGGCGGCACACCCGCGATGATGAAGCCGTCGGCCTCCGCGGCGGCCAGCCGTAGCGTGCGGTCACCGGTGCCGGCCACGATGAGGCGCGGTCTGCCCGCGAAGCCCGGCGTGATGCCCGGTGCCTCGAAGGACGCTTTCAGCGACTCGATCGTGACACGGAGACGCTCGAAGCGAGTGTCCCTGTCCGGCGGTATCAGCCCCTGCAGCGCGGGCAGCGGGATCCCGCTGCCCAGGTTGATCTCCACCCGGCCGCCGCTCACTCGGTCGAGCGTCGCCAGTTCCCTGGCCACCGTGGCGGGGTTCCACAGTCCGGTGTTGAGGACGAAGGGGGCCACCTTGATCGTTGTCGTGGCCCGCGCCACGGCGGCCAGGGTGATCAGCGGAGAGAGGGCGCCGGGAAGGTCGGCGAGCACGAACGTGTCGAAGCCGGCCCGCTCCGCCCGCACCGCGGCGTCCACCACCTCTTCGATGCCCGCGAACGGCGAACCGGAGAAACCGAAGCGGAACCCGCTCTGCGTAACGGCCACGGTCCGTACCTCCATTGTGTCCTGGGCAGGGAAAGCCTCTTTTCTGTAATCTCGACAGGGAAAGTGTTATTCCTCGTCGTGGCCGGAGCCCTCTCCCTGTCAACGGGACTGCTCCCTCGCGGGCGAAGGAGCAGGGCCGCGGCCGAACGGGTCACCGTTACGGACGGCGCGGACCGGCCCGCGGGCGCGACCTGACCGGGCGGGGTCTTCGCGTTAGGTGGGCAGCCCACTCGGGAATTCCTCTGTTGTCGGGCAGCGGTGGATCATGTTCGTAGCTGTTCCCCCAGCCGGCCCAGACGGGGGATAGGTCGATGGCTGAAGCCTTTAGCGTTGCTGCGGTCCTGGCCACCCTTATGCATGCGTGCGCGCTAGTCGGTCTGCACTTTCTGCCCACCGGCAACGATCCGGTTCGCAGTCCAAACTCGCCGCGAACTACCGCCATTGAAGGAGGCCCGCAATGCCTACCGTGACCGTTCAGGAGTCCGTCAGCCTAGAGCAGGCCGCGACCGCGCTGCACGACAAACTCGGCAGCGATTACGAGATCACCACCCACGGAAGCGGTGCCCACGAGGCACTGAAAGTGAAGCAGTCGGCGGCCTCCACCGCCACCGTGCACCTGACTCGGGACGGGGACGCCACGGTTTTCCACGTACACGGCGGCGGCCTGGTCATCTCGCGCATGGTCAACGAGTTCGGAATCGCCAAGAAAGCAGCCGCCGCGATCGCCGAAGCCTTGAGAGGGAGATCGTGATGGCCGTCATCGCATGTCGCCCGGCTCCGGCTCAAGGACCCGCGCCGACGCCGATGAGAGAACGTGACTTATGCCAATCATCGTGGTAGCCCGCCTACGGCTACGGGACCCATCCCTCCTCGATGAGTTCTTCACCCACGCCGTCGCCGTGCTCGAGCAAGCACAGAAAATGGACGGCAACTTGGGTGCCGACGCCTTGGCCGAAGCACACGACGTGTGGTGGGACGTGACAGCCTGGCAGAGCCGAGCGCAGATCGAGGTCTTCCTGAACACAGAGCCGCACCTCAGCCGAGGCAAGCTTTGTCGACTGGGAACAGGACAGTGCCACGCTCCCCGACTGGCAGACCAGTTGGCGTCGCCTGGTAGCCGACGGCCGATCAGCCCCGCTCACCAACCCATCCGACGCAAACGAGACGCGAGCCTTCCCCGCTCCAGTCGAGCCACCCGCCAGCGTGACCTGATTGCTGGATCTGGCTGAGACAGGTGCCCGACCGCTTGACGCCAGAAGGCTCGAGCAGATCAAGCTGACTAACGACCATAACCTCGTTCAAAGCTGCCGTCGGCTGAGAGGATCGGGGTCATGGATCTTGAGCTGACTGGGAAGCGGGCCGTGGTGACCGGCGGAAGCCGCGGGATCGGGCTGGCGGTGGCGCGCGCGCTTGCCGCCGAGGGGTGCGACGTCGCGCTGCTGGCGCGGGACGCGGCGGCGCTCGCGGCGGCACGCGAGAAGGTTGAGGCGGAGTCGGGGCGGCGGGTGCTCGCGGTGAGCGCCGACACCGGGAACGACGAGTCCGTCCGGGAGGCGATCGCGGCGGTGACGGCCGCGTTCGGTGGGGTCGACATCCTGGTCAACGCGGCCGCCCGGGTCAACACCGGGGCGGTAGCGGGCATCGACGGGTTCGACGCCGCCGAATTCAGCGAGCAGGTCAACGTGAAGGTGCTCGGCTACCTGCGGTGTATCCGGGCGGTCGTGCCGTCGATGCGGGCTAGCGGGTGGGGCCGCATCATCAACATCAGCGGGCTCGCGGCGCGATCCACCGGGGCGATCACCGGGACGGTGCGGAACGTGGCGGTGGCGGCGCTGACCAAGAACCTCGCCGACGAACTGGGCAGGGACGGGATCAACGTCACCGTGGTCCACCCCGGTGTCACGGTCACCGAGAAGACGCCGGAGATCCTCGCCGGGCGGGCCGCGCGGGCCGGGGTGTCCGTAGCGGAGGTGGAGCGGCAGATCGGGGCTTCGGTCTCGATCGGGCGGCTGGTCACGGCCGACGAGGTCGCGGCGGTCGTGGCCCTCCTGTCGTCGCCGAGGAGCGTGGCGATCAACGGCGACGCGATCGCGGTGGGCGGCGGCGCGACGGGCCCGGTCTACTACTGATTTACCGGCTGATTTGCCGATTAATTTTCTGGCGCGGAAAGCGGCTCGTAATTATTCATACTCGCGCCGCCGGCCGGCGCGCGCCTACGATGGCGGCATGAGCCCTCTGTCCGGAGTGCTAGGCGAGGCGTGGGCGCTGTACCGGCGGCACGCCCGGCATTTCATCCTGATCTCTTTCGTGATCTTCCTGGTGATCGCCATCATCAACGCGCTGCTGAGCTGGGCGGCGGGTTCCATCGGCGCGTACATCGGGCTGATCTTCAGCGTGTTCGGCACGTTCCTGCTGCAGGCGGCGCTGGTGAAGGCCGTGCAGGATGTGCGCGACGGGCGCGCGGACCTTGACCTGCGCGGGACCGTGTCCGCTGCGATGCCGTTCATCGGTGCGGTGGCGATCGCGTCGATCCTGGCCGGCATCGGCATCGCGATCGGGTTCATCCTGATCATCGTGCCCGGGCTGATCCTGCTGACCTTCTGGTCGCTGCTCGTGCCGGAGATCGTGATCGGCGGCTCCGGGGCAATGGAGTCGTTCGGCCGGAGCTGGCGGACCGTCCGCGGCTACGCGTGGAACGTATTCGGCACGCTCGTCGTGGTGTACCTGATCCTGCTCGTCGGCGAGATCGTGCTCTCCGCGATCCTGCTCGCCCTGCCCTTCTTCTGGCGCAGCTTCATCTCTGACCTGGTGACGGATACCCTCGTGGCGCCGATGATCGCGGCGGTCGTGACGCTGATCTACTACCGGCTCACTGCCGCGCACGGCGAGCAGGCGGAGCCCGGCCAGGGCTACGGACCAGGCCAGGGGTACGGACCTGGGCAGGGCTACGGACCCGGGCAAGGGTACGGGCAGGGGCAGGGCTACGCGCCCGGGCAAGGGTACGGACCCGGACAGGGACCTGGCCCGGAGTACGGGCCTGCGCCTGGCCAGGGCTACGGGCCTGGACAAGGCCCCGGCCCCAGCCAGGGCTACGGACCTGGACAGGGCTACGGGCCTGGGCAAGGGTACGGACCGGGACAGGGACCCGCCCCGGGGTACGGGCCTGCGCCTGGCCAGGGCCAGGAACCGCCCACGGTGGGCAGGCCCGTGTATCCGGGTCCGGGATACGAGCCGCCCTCGGGCGAGCCGACCGATCCGGGTCAGGGCTACGGCCCTTACCCGGGTGGCCCCGCATAGCGCTGCAACCGCGTTCGTGATTTCTGAGCGCGGCGGCAAGACTCCCGCCGGGCTTCACGGTTCGGCTTGGGCGTCGAGCACGCTGCGCAGAACGGCGGCCCACTCCGCCGTGTCGTCCAAGTGCGCGTCGTGAGAGCCGCCGGTCAGCACCAGGTGCCGGGTACCGGGACGCGCCGCGATGAATGCCGCTTGCTCGTCGGCACTGAACATGCTCTTCGCGGCGAATACGGCGGTTGCCGGTGCCCGGACAGACTGCCACTGCGGCCAGCACGGCGCGGATACGCCTGCCATGATCGCTTCCATCACGTCGGCTTGGAATGGCGGGACCAGTCCGCCGCCCGGGGCCGGCTCGAGGTGCGCGATCCAGGAACGCGCTAGCGCGTCATCGCCGAGGAAGTCCCGCGCTGCCGCCGCGGAGGCGAACGGCAGCGGCCAGGACCGGAACCAGTCGCCGAGGCGCTTCGGGTCGGTGCCGCCCGCGACGGTCGCCTCCAGCGAGACGAGCCGCCCGACCAGCTCCGGGCGGGAGGCCGCGGTGAGGATCGCCGTGTGCCCGCCCATCGACTGCCCGCCGAGGGTGACCGGGCGGCCCGGCGAGACGTGCCGGATCAGCGCGGCCGCATCGGCGGTGAACGCTTCGCGGGACAGGCCGGCGGGGTGCCGCGTGCTGGCGCCGTGACCGCGCAGGTCAGGGAAGATGAACCGGTAACCGCCGCCGACGGCCTCAGCGGTCGCGATGAACTCATCCCCGCAGCCTGCCAGCCCGTGCAGCAGCATTACCACCGGACCGTCGGCGTCGTTGTCCAGGTAACTGAGGCGGACACCGTCGCGGCTGAACTCCCTGCGGGCAAATCCCCGGACTGCGTCAGGCACGACCGGGAACGCTAGACGCTGCCGGGCCGCTGGTCAAAGCATTTTGAAGGACGCCGTCGAGAACCACGCATGAGGCTACCCTGCGCGCTTGAGATATGACTAATCGTAGTTAAATGGATGCAAAGCGTCACAACTATTGGTTAGGGGGTGCGCGATGAGGACAGCAGCGACTTGGCTTGGGATCGGGACACTCGGGGCCGGACTGGCGATCGCCGGAGTGGAAGGGTGCGGGTCGGCTCCGTCGCCGTCGTCCGTCGCGGCGCCCTCGACCTCGGCATCGTCAGCCCCCGAGACATCTGCCCCGGCCAGGCCGTCCGCCGACGCTTCGCCGAGCCCGGCCGTCACCCGGACAGTCATCAAGACGGTGCAGGCCACCCCACCAGCGACTCAGACGTCCACTCCGGCCGCAACTCCTCCGGCCGCAGCTCCCCCTGCCGCTAATCCGCAGCCGTCGGTCGTGCCGAACGTCACCGACCCATGGGCCGTGGTCGCCGCTTATTACGGCGACGTCGAGTCCGGCGACTACCAGCAGGCCTACGCCCTGCTTGGCGGAGGGATGACCACCGGACAGACTTACCAGCAATTCGTTGACGGCTACGCCTGCACCGGAGGGCAGACAGTGTCGGAGAACTGGGAATCCGGCGACCAAGTCAACTTCGACCTAACCGCGTTCAACAACTGTTCGGGAAGCGAGCAGTATTACACCGGCACCGACACCGTGCAGAACGGCCAGATCGTCGCTGCGGACATCGTGCAGAGCGGCTGACCGAGGCTACCGTTCCTCGGTGGAACGCTGGCGGAGGCCGCTGGCCAGGCGGGCCGGGTCAATCGTGACCTTGTACGGGCGATCGACGGTCACGGTCAGCGGCGTTGTCGTCACTCCCGCGAGCGCGTAGTGCCCGTCTCTCAGCTCGAAGATGGTCACCTCCGGCTTCGCCGGGTCTGGGTTTACCACGCAGTACGACGAGACGCCGAACCGCTCATACGCCGCCTTCTTCTGGTTCAGGTCGATGAGCGCCGTGCTTGGAGAGCGGACCTCAATCACAAGCAATGGCGGGTCTGTGAATTTCGCCCCGCCCACGACGTCGATTGGGACTACTACGAGATCCGGATCGAACTCGGTCGTTGAGGTGAGCTGCACCGCTGGCTCGGCCAGCGCGCATAGGTCCTCCGGGCAGGCCGCACCCAGCATTCCCGCGAGCCGCATGGAAACACGAACTGGCGGACCGTTGTCGGCCGCGGGCTCACGAAGAGCATCCCATCCAGGAGTTCGTATCGTCGGCCATCATTAGGCAGCCTGTCCAGGTCTGCGACCGTGAACGGACGGCCGGCGTCGGGCCATGCGACGGTAGTCACAGCACTCATGGTGCCCCTTCCTGTTCATGGCGTCGAATCTCCCAGCCGTATCTGGCATTCCGGAGTTAGCCGGTGACGGTGACGGCGGCCGGGAAGGCACCGACGGTGATGGCGGGCGAGACCTTGGCTGTCTTCGTGTTGATGAGCGTGATCGTGTAGTTGTAGGGCTGGACCACGATGGCGATCTGGCCGGTGATCGTGATGGCGGTCGGGTAGGTGAAGGCGCCGACGCTCAGGGGCTTGGCGGCCTTGCCGGTGCGGATGCTAAGCGGGGTGACCGTGGAGTCGATCGTGTTGACCACGTACGCGGTCGTGCCGCTGACGGCGATCGCGGCCGGGGAGTAGCCGACGCGGGTCCGCTGCCCGGTGCCGAGTCTGGTCACTTCGTCGGAGTTGCCGTCGACGGTGTAGACGCCGCTGGTTGTCGCGGCCAGGGCATCAGGGGCGTAGCCGGCGGGCTGGGGGCGGCCCGCGAGGCCGGTGCTGGTGTCGATCGGAGTGACCGTGTCCGAGCCGAAGTTCGCGACGTAGAGCGTGCCGGCGCCGGGCGAGAAGGCGAACGCCACCGGGAACGCGCCGGTGCGGATCGGCCGGCCGGCACGGCCGGTGGCCGTGTCGATCGGGGTGACGGTGCCGCTCAGCCAGTTGAGGACGTAGGCGGTCCGGCCGTCGGGGGCCATCGCGATCGCGCGCGGATCGCGGCCGACGGGGATCGCCGGGCCCGGTCTGCCGGTCGACGTGCTCACCGGGGTTACCGTGTCCGACCCGTCGTTGGCGACGTACAGGGTCTTGCCATCCGGGGTGACGGCTAGCGCCCACGGGCTGGCGCCGACCCGGATCGGCTTGCCTGCCTTGCCGGTGGCGGCGGTGATCGGGGTGACCGTGTCGGACTGGCTGTTGGCCACGTAGACCGTGGCGCCATGCGCGGAAGCGCTGGCCGGGGTGGCGGTGATCGCGCGCGGTCCCGGGCCGGTGGGGATGGCGGTGCCTGCCTTGCGGGTCGCGAGGTTCACCGGGGTCACGGAGTTCGAGGCGTAGTTGGCGACCCAGGCGACCGGCTGACGGGCCGTGGCGGCCGAGGCGAGGAAACGCGCGACCGCAGGTGCACCCGGTGTCTTCGGCGTGCCCGGCGTGCCCGGCGGGCCTGCCGCGGGCCGCGCCACGGCGCGGGCCGGCTGAGCGGGGACGGTGAGACCACGGGACCGTTCGGGATAAAAGATGTTGTTGAGCGGCTGGGCGTACCGGTCGTTGGCGGTGAGGGTGCCGACGCCCAGGGCCGCCTCTACGGTGCGCAGCAGGCTGTAGTGCGTGTAGCGGGTGGGGTCGGTGGCGGCGCGGCGGACGCCGCTTGAGGCGAGCACGATGGTGGGCACGCGCTGCGCGGGGTGCTGGCCGTCGGTCGCGTCCTCGTCGAAGGTGATGATCGCGAGCGACCGCTGGGTCCGCCAGGCCGGGGAGTTCATGATCGCGGTCAGCTCGGTCTTAAGGAACGCGTCGCCGGCGGCGATGCCGCAGCCCTCCATGTCCGAGCAGTCGTCGGGGGCGATCCACGCGAAGTTCGGGGTGGTGGCCGGGGACGACAGGTCGCCGTCGAGTTCTTCCAGTGGGACGACGTGGGCGGCGCAGTACGACGGGCGGTCCCGGACGTCGGCGAAGTAGAGCATCGGCTGGTCGTCGTTCCAGTAATAGCCGT
>Ga0210395_10003241_pt1 | contig 12500 bp, 7 predicted proteins | sample IncBWH4OmetaG_FD_150861 | JGI IMG/M metagenome (GOLD analysis project Ga0210395, IMG submission 150861) | Forest soil microbial communities from Barre Woods Harvard Forest LTER site, Petersham, Massachusetts, United States - Inc-BW-H-4-O ...
GACTGGGACCAATAGAAACAAGGTCGCACCCATCCTCGGGTATTGACGCGAAGTGAGCAAGTAGAACGCGATGAGCCCGATCCCAGTGCCTGCTACTGCGCCCACTGCGGTCGCTTTGAGTGAAGCCTTCCAGTTCAACACGGAATTACGCTCCGACAAATTATCGAGGTTAGACTACCAGATCCATGACAGAGCGTTTCGGCGCCTGCGCCTTGCTTCATGGTGTGATGGCGATCACTCGCAAAGGACTGCCGGAGCCGCCGACGATTTTCAGTGGCGCGGCGATCACGATGGCGCCGGTGGGCGGAAGCTGATCAAGATTCGACAGGCTGGCCAACCCAAACTTGCCGCTGCCGTGCATCAGATAGTGGTTCGGGAAGGGTGGATCAAAAGTGGCGGCCTGACCGGCATCGGTCCCGACCGTTTCTACCCCGACACCCAGCACATCCCGATCGTTGGCTAGGAGCGCTGAACTTTCTTTGGCCAATCCGGGAGTGTGCGGTCCATTCGCCTTTAGGTTGATGTAGTCCTTGGGGTCCGTCCGCTTCGACCAGTCCGTACGCAAGAGAACCCATGCGCCCGCTGGAATTACACCGTGCTCATCTTCCCACTGGCCGATGCGCTCCGGCGTCAACAGATAGTTTGGGCTTCTCGCCACCTCTGCGGTGATCTCGATCACACAAGCAGGTCCCACAAACTTTCTCGGCGGGATGCGATCCACGGTGTTGTCCGGAAGGTCTTTCCCTGAGACCCAGTGGACCGGAGCATCGAAATGGGTGCCCGTGTGCTCGCCGGTCTCAAACCCGTTCCAGTACCAGGCGGGGCCGCGTTCATCGTAGTGCGACAGTTCCCAGATCTTGAAGGCAGGCGTGTTATTGAACTGCGGCGGCAACGGCAGCAAGGGGGTCTGCGGACTCAAGGGCTGGGTCAGATCCACGACCTTCAGCCGGCCGGAAGCAAGTTCCTCAAGCAGTTTGGACAAGACGAGAGACATCGGCGCTCCTCAGAAACTCTTGGTTTGGCATGCTAACGCCCCTTCAGCGATTGAATGTGCCGGCGGAATTGAAATCGATTCTCCAGCAACGTCAGGTCGGTAACGTAGGCGGCGGGACCTTTGGCTTCGACCTTGGCGACAATGGTTGTGAGTTCGTTGCCCTGCATGGCCTCGCTGACGGCAGCCATAAAACCTTCAACGCTGCGGACTGTGCTCACTCGCGGAATGCCGGAGGAACGGGCAATGCCCTCCAGGTCCGTACCTGTGCCGGTCGCGGTCGGAAAACCTCCGACCGAGAGCAGACTTTCGTTGTCGAAAACAATGTGAATCAGCTTCTTAGGGTGATAGCGCCCCATCGTGCTTAGACTGCCCAGATTCATCAGAAGCGAACCGTCGCCATCGAACACGATCACCGTTTGTTCCGGCAGGCAGAGAGCGAGACCTAACCCGGTCGAAGAAGCCAGTCCCATGGCGTGTTGCAAGTAAAAGAAATTAGGACGGTGACCCAAGGACTGCAGTTCGGCAGCAACCGCTCCCATGATGGTGACCACCAGACAGTTTTCCAGCTGTGAATAAACCGACCGAAGGCAATCGAGGCGGAGCATCACTCTTCCCACATCAAGTCGCGCGTAAGGAGAAGCGCGACTGGCTGCAAACTGCTTTCAGCAAGAGTTTGCGCCTGCCGAATACGTTTTCTGACGATGTCTAATGTGTCGAGAAAAAAGTAAGGGATACGCAACGCTCGCAAAAGCGGCTCGGTAACGTTGCCGCCTTGCGTTTGCCACGGGTCGCGTTCCCCCAAAGAGCCGCGGTAGCTGATGAGCATCAAGAGAGGGATCTTGTACAGATGCGCGAAAGAGACGATACCGTTGATGGACGCCAGAAAGCCGTGGTTCTGCATCAGCATGGCCGACTTTACTCCGGCAAAGTGCGCCCCGGCGGAGATGCCAACCCCTTCTTCCTCCTTCGCCAGCCGTACTAGAATCATGTCTGGATCCTCGTCGGCCGATCGAATGAGATGCACCAGCCAGGTTTCCGGCAGGGCCGAAACCAGGCGGATGTCACACTCCTTCAAAGTGTCATAGATCAGCTTTGAATTGGTCGCGGATACCGGCATAGGTTTGCTTTCAGGTTGACGAGTTGTTGCAGCGGAGTATAGGTTTGGCGCTGGTCGTTTTGCAAGACGACAGATACTTTTCGAACGTGACTTTTCGGACATACCCAGGAGCAAGATTTGAAGGCTGGATCCCAAAGTGTTCTCAACCCCGAAGCTCCCTCCGGATCGAGTGCGGCGTTTCCCATTGAAACCGTTCGTGCTACTTTTCCCGCGCTGACTCGGCCTCCCGGCTTCATTTTTTTTGATAATGCAGCAGGTGCACAGGTTCCGCAGGTCGTACTGGACGCGGTGAATCATCATCTCCTCGAGCGCAATGTGCAGAGAGGGGGACGCTACGCGAAAAGCCGTGAAGTGGACGAGATGGTTTTGCGTGCCCGGCACAGCGTCGCTGATCTTGTGAACGCTCGCGACGCAAGCGAAATCGCGTTTGGCATGAACGCCACATCCTTTATTCGTTTGGTGAGTCTGGCGATCGGACAAACGCTCGGCAAGCGCAACGAGATTGTCGTTACCGACATTGACCATGAGGCAAACATCGCCACATGGCTGGCCTTGGAAAGAAGCGGGGCCAAGTTCTCCTGGTGGAAGGTGCGCGACGATGGGAATCTGCATGTGGACGACCTCATCCCCCTGGTGTCTTCGACGACGCGTCTGGTGGCGTGCACGCTGACTTCGAATGCCCTCGGCTCGATTGTGGATGTCGCAGCGGCAGCAAGAGTGGCCCATGCTTCCGGCGCGGAGATATTCCTCGACGCCGTGCATTACGGCCCTCATGGGTTGATCGATGTGCAAGCCTTCGATTGCGATTACCTGGTTTGTTCGGGCTACAAGATCTTTGGTCCCCATATGGGCTTTCTTTGGGGACGGCGCGAACTGCTGGAAGGGCTCCCAACCTTCCGTGAGGATTTCATTCCTAACGAACCACCCGGCAAAATCGAGGCCGGCACCTTTGTTTACGAAAATGTAGCCGGGATGGATGCTGCAGTCGGCTACTTGGAAACGCTGGGCCGAAACACGGCCGGGAATGATGCAACGGCAAAACCAGAATCGAGGCGGTCCGCTCTGCGCCGAGCGTTCGAGGCGATCCGGGCCTACGAAGAATCGCTTTCGCTCGAAATGCTCCGGATGCTCAACGATTGTGGCGCCGTCATCTACGGGGTGACGGAGAAAGAGCGCATGAGCCAACGAGTGCCAACCCTTTGCTTCAATGTGAGGAACCCGTCCCCCGCAAGAATCACCGAAGAGCTTGCGATACAAAATATCGGCGTGCGCGACGGGCACATGTATACCCCGCGCCTGATGAAGCGACTCGGACTCCCGATAGAAACTGGGGCAGTCCGCGCATCATTGGTCCACTACAATACCGTCGAAGAGGTACACAGATTCGGCAGAGTTCTCGCTGAGATGACAAAGTCATGCTGAGCGACTCGCAGATGAAGTTTATGGTTCTCGATCCTGCCAGTGTCGGCAGATATGACTGATCAGCACCCGTCGGCCGGGACCACGCTTGCCGGCGAGGCACCTCCGATGCCGGGAGTGGAAGGTCTCCAGCGCCGGTTGAGCCAACGGCAGCTCACCATGATGGCCATCGGCGGAGCCATCGGTGTTGGTTTGTTCCTGGGAAGCAGCGTCACCATTCGCCTCGCCGGGCCGGCCGTTATTCTTTCCTACCTTCTGGGGGCTGGCATCGCTCTGATCATGTCCTACGCGCTGGCGGAGATGGCAGTCGTCCATCCTGTGGCAGGGGCCTTCGGAGTTTATGCGGAGAAGTATCTCAATCCATGGGCCGGTTTTTCGGTGCGGGCTACGTACGGAGCCGCGCAGATCATCGCGATCGGGGCTGAGGTCACTGCCGCGGGCATCTATATTTCTTTTTGGTTTCCAAATGTTCCGCAATGGATTTGGGTGGTATTAGTTTCGGCCGCGCTGGTGGCGCTGAATTCCATGCGGGTGAACCGCCTGGGTGAGTTTGAATATTGGTTCGCAATCATCAAAGTGGCGGCCATCGTTGCTTTCATTATTGTTGGACTATCTCTGATTCTGGGCGTGGGCTCCCGCGGCGCGATTGGGTTGGCCAATTTAACCAAGCACGGAGGATTCCTGCCTGCCGGATGGAAAGGAGTGTGGCTCTCGCTCACCATCACTGTCACGAGTTACATGGGAGTCGAAATTATCGCGGTGACAGCAGGAGAAGCCGAGCGTCCAGAAGTCACCATTCCACATGCAATGAGGAGCATTGTATGGCGGCTCATTTTGTTTTACGTGCTGGCCATCGCGGTTATGGTGACGCTGGTTCCATGGAACCAGGCGGGTGCTTCCTCCGCCCTTTCCGGCAGTCCTTTTGTCACTGCATTCGCAGCGGCGCACATACCTTTCGCGGCGGCGATCATGAACTTCGTGGTGCTGACGGCGGCACTGTCGAGCGTGAATACTAACCTCTACCTCTCAACTCGAATGCTTTTTTCTCTGGGACAAGGAGGTTATGCTCCGGAATGGATGGGTAAAGTGAGCCACAACGGAGTGCCGCATCGTGCGCTTCTGGCCTCAACGGCAGGGATTATCGCGGCGATTCTGCTGGCCATCTTCGCGCCCAGGAATGCTTTCCTTATGCTCTACGGGACGGCAGTCGCGGGAATGCTTTTTGTATGGCTGGTGATTCTCAACTCGCACCTCCGTTTTCGAAAAGCTATTACGTGCGAACGGCTGTTGAGTTTGCCCATGCGCCTGCGGGCTCATCCGATGTTCACCGTAGTCGGTATTCTGTTGCTTCTTGCGATCTCAGTCACAACTTTTTTCGTGGACGGATTGCGATGGTCGGTTCCAGCATTTTCTGTTTTCCTGGGCCTTATCTCACTCTTGTACCTGCGCAGCCGGCCCCGCAAGATCATTTAGGACAGCGCCACCATTTGGTTTACAAGGGCATTCTGTAAGGAAAGCGCGTGATGGTCGAAGCCAGACAAGAGGTCTACTTGTCGCTACGCCGGCGATTCAAAGGCGCTTTGCTGCGTCCCGGCGATGACGGCTACGAAGATGCGCGTGTGATCTGGAACGGAATGGCAGCTCGCAAACCGGGCCTTATTGCGCGCTGTGCAGATGTGAGTGACGTGCAAAGCGCGGTCCGAGCCGCCTCTGAAAACGGGATTCTTACTGCGATCCGCTGTGGAGGACATAGTCTCGCCGGTTTCAGCACGTGCGATGGCGGCCTGGTGATTGACCTGTCGAGAATGCGCCAGGTCACGGTTGATCCCGAGACACGCCGGGCCAGGATCGCCGGAGGTTGCCTGTTGGGATCGATCGACGGCGCGACGCAGAAAGCAGGGCTCGTTTTTCCTTCCGGAGTCGTCTCTCACACCGGAGCTTCGGGATTGATCCTGGGTGGAGGAACCGGATGGCTCACGCGGCGATTTGGATTGTCATGCGATAACGTCGAGGGGTTCACTCTGGTGACTGCCGATAGTTCGGTCGTGCGCGCCAACTCGAAGGAGAATCCAGATCTATTCTGGGCCTTGCGCGGAGGCGGCGGGAATTTTGGAGTGGTGACAGAATTCGAACTGAAGCTCCATCCGCTTACATCTGTGGTGCTGGCTGAAGGCTTAACTCCAGAGCCGGAGATTCGCGGGCTTCTCGAATGCTGGAGAGACTTTATGGCCGAGGCGCCAATCGATTTGAAGTGGAATATCGATCTACGCCTGGCGACCCATGCAAATAAGGTCCCCGTTGCGCTCCGCGGGCGTCCGGCGGCCAGCAGTTCCTTGATTTGGACGGGTGATCCTGAAGTCGGGCGTCCTTATCTGGAGCGCGCGCTTTCCCGGTGCAGCCGAGATTCTGTGAGCAACAAGATTGTGTCGTTTATGAACCTGCAAACCATGGCGGATTCAGATTTTCCGCACGGGCGGCGCTACTACACAAAATCGGGCTATTTCAGTGATCTCGACGATATCAGCATTAATCTCCTGGTCCAGGCGGTGGCCACGATTCCGTCATCAGAAATGCAAATTGAACTGGCCTATCTTGGCGGCGCCGCAGGGCGCATCGGCGCTGACGAGACTGCATTCGGGGATCGCAGCTGCCCATTCATTCTCAATTTATTGGCGAATTGGTCAGAGCCTTCCGCTGACGCCGCCAACGTTGCCTGGATTCGTGGCATCTTCAGCAAGCTTCGGCCCGCAATGAAACCGGGTGTTTACATAAACTTCATGAGCGGCGACGAACAGGATCGCGTCCCTGAGGCTTATCACGCGCGATGGAACCGCATCGTGGCCGTTAAGTCGCACTATGATCCCGATAACTTCTTCCAACTGAATCAGAACGTTCCACCGCGCAAACTCTAGCAAAAGTCCCGCTATGCGACCGCTTTTCGGGACGGCAATTCATCCGAGCGAACGTGGACGACTGGTTTTTCCTGCAGCAAGAGCTCCGTGGCCTGCACGCGGCGATCGGCATGGAACCATCGCTGCACGACGTTGTCGCACAACAGATTGGCCATGGAGAGCAAGCTCATTCCCTGATGGTGCGCCATCCAACAGCGCACGATTTCGCAGCGCGGCGAGCGGAACCGGCCGCCACCGGCAGTATAGTCGGCTGATTCGTAAAAGCCGCGGCTGCCGAACCAACCCAGCGCGTCCATGCGGTGCAGATTGCGCAACGCCCCCCGCCGATCAACACTCAAGGCCAGAAAAGTCGAATAAGGTGAAATCACCAGTGGGTCCGACTCTCGTCTCATCAGCGAAAGCTGCGGCAAGCCGAAAGCCTGGTATTGATAATTCCCGTGCCCGTCGAGTTTGGAATAGGCAGATTCCGAGATGCCCCATGGAACTCCCCTGCGCCCCGCGTAACCTTGCTGCGAACGAACTGCCGCCACCTGCGATCTGTCGAGCAGGGTGTTGGGATAGGAACGCATCCAAAGGGACGGCATCAGATACTCGAACATCGTTCCTGTCCATGAGAGCAGCACAGGTCGACCATGATCAAGAGTATGTCCACGGCCGAGCAGGAACCAGCAATCCTGAGGAATATCATCCTTTGCGATTGCGATAAACACTGCAGTGCGGGATTCGGTAGCCAGCAGGTCATAGCAGGAATTCAGCAACTGCCGCGACTGCGCATCAAAACCTACTGACATCAACTTGCGATGGGGATCGAGCAGAAAACTGAAATCCATCGCATCAGCCAGTGCTCTGGCCTGGGCGCTCAGCTGGCGCAGGTTCTCAATGAGGGAAGCAGCGTTCGACCGCGCCTCGATGAGCAGCGTCTTGAAGCGCTCGCAAAGAGGTCTGCCCACCTCAGGCACGGAAGATAACAAGCGATCAACCCCAGCTTCCAGCTCCCGAATCAAGTCGGGCAGTTTTCGTAAGGGAACGCGGCCCAGGAATTTCGCGTTTAGTCCCAGCCCTTCTCGCAGTGGCGCGAATTCGGGTAGCCACCAGGGTTCGTAAGCCGCAGTCATCTGCCCGATGTTTTGCAGCTGGAGCTGCGCCTGTTGGCAAAACCAGCGGGCGTCGGCGGTGCGAGCGGATCGGCCAGAAGCAAAATAACTTTCCAGATCCTCTTCTCGCATCTCCAGGATGGAGAGCAGCCAGCTTTTCTCTCGGAACTTGGCCTCATATTGGGCGAGTTGCTTCCGGGGAAATGCCTCTGCCTGGGCCAAAATCCGCAGATGGTCTAACAGACCCTCCGCCAGACTCCGAGGGAAGAGTGGCTGACGAATGCGATCCAGGCAGCCTTGTTGCAGCGTCCAAAGAGAAGCCAGCAGATTGCCGCTGTCGACAGAGGAGACAACCAGAGGCGCCAGAGGCGCCAGCGTGCGCGTGTCGTACCAGTTCAGCAAATGGCCACGGTGCTTCACGAGACGAGATACCGAGTTCAGCGTTCGCTGCGTCAAGACCACAAGATCAGGAACTGTCAGATATCCAAGCTCAACTGCAACCTGCCGCGCATTGAGCAAGAGACCGAGATTGGTTGGAGAAATCCGCGCTGCAACCGCGAGCGGCTCCTCTTGAATGTTGTCCGGGATCAGCCAGTTGTGTTCCTCGGTACAGAACTCAGCGAAATACCTCCAGGTGTAAAGAGCCGCCCGGCGCAGAAACAGTCTGTCCTGCCGCGATAGAGAGTCCTTAGGCACGACCGGCGACTCATTCAGCCAAAGAGCAACCGGCTTGCCGCCCGCCCAGAGAACAAGAACAGGAATAGCGGCGATCAGAGAGTGCGGCCGCACCAGCCAGACCAGAAGGCCCAGACCGACGGCGAAGAAGGGCATCCAGTCGAGATAGCGATCCAGCACAGTCTGGCGAGTACCCAGTTCGGCCTGCGCAGCCGTCTCCCATTCCAATAGCCGCTCCCGGGTCACCTTACGGCGCACCAGCGCCCGTGCCACGGCGTCGAGCGAGAGCAGGGTTTGATGAGCGAGGAATACCAGGTTCAGCAACACGGAGAAGTTGGCAGCACAAAACGAGGTTACGGCCTCACGCGCAACGGACATTTTGCGTTCCACGGCGGCACGCACCAACGCGAATACCAATTCAAACCACGACGGAATTATCAGAATCAAAACTGTTGCCAGAGTCCAGCGCAGTGCGCTTTCCCCAGGAACAAGCCAGTCAAACAGCAGGAGCAGAAATGTAGCCGGTTCCACCAAACTGCGCCGCAGGTTATCGAGGATCTTCCAGCGGGAAACCAGCGAGATCGGATTCGCCACGCGGGCGCCGGATTCATCAGGAACGCGCGACGTCAGCCATTCCGCAATTTGCCAGTCCCCCCGCAGCCACCGATGTTTGCGGCGGTTGGAGGCGCTGTAATGCGAGGGATAATCCTCGATCACTTCAATGTCGCTGGCCAGGCCGGCGCGGGCGTAGGCGCCTTCGATGAGGTCGTGACTGAGTAGCGCATTCTTAGGGAAACGCCGGTCGAGCACCTGATGCACGGTGTCGACTTCATAGATCCCCTTGCCGGTATAACTACCTTCCCCGTAAAGGTCCTGGTAAGCATCAGAAAGCGCGCGGGTGTAGATATCGAGGCCCGTCTCACCCGCATAGGCCGCGGCGAGCCGCGAACGCGCCGTACTTTGCACGCTGACCGCGACCCGCGGCTGCAGGATGCCGTATCCCGCGACCACGATGTTCTTCTCGGGATCGATGATCGCCTGATTCAGTGGGTGGGTCATGGCCCCGACCATACGGTGAGCCGCTCCGCGCGGAAGCTCTGTATCAGAATCGAGCGTGAGCACAAACCGCACCTTTGGCAGGACGGAGAGGTCTCCAACCTTAACCGGGAAGCTGTCATACTCTCCGCGCAAGAGATTGTTCAAATCGAGCAACTTGCCGCGCTTGCGTTCCCAACCCATCCATCCCTTTTCACGGCGGTTGTAAGCCCGATGGCGATGCAGCAGAAAGAAGGATCCCATCTGCTTTCCGCTGTATCTTTCGTCCAGTTCGCGAATCAAGCCGGAGCACAGATCGATCAGCGGATCGACTTCCGGAGACGGTTCGTCCGAGTCAGGCAGGTCGGTGATGAGCGCGAAGTGAATATTGCGATCGTGGTTGCCCAGAAAGCGAACCTCCAGATCTTCAACCAGGCCCCGCACTTGCTTCTCACTCAACAGAAGAGTCGGGATCGCCACCAGGGTCACACAATCGTCCGGGATCCCATCGGAATAGTCCAATTTCGGCAGAATCTCCGCCGGCAGCAGAGCCGCGACCAGGTAATGCATGAGTTGCACGGCAGACTGCGAACAGGGAACCAACAGCATCAGCATGGAAAGCAGCAGCAATTGAGGCGGGCTATCGGGTGGAGTCAGCCACAGCAGGATTCCCGTAATGACTGCGAAGGTGAGGACCGCGATCCCGGTAAGGAAGAATTCATCTGGGTGGCGACGCAGGCGAGCGCGCAGACTTTGTAAGAAGTCAGGTTTGAAGCCTACCTTCTGACAAAGCAGATCGCGGCCTTCGCCGATGAGGTAGTAGCCAATATGAGATTGCCGCAGCTTGGAGCGGGTATCGCGGTAGGTTCTTTCCTGGGCCTGTTGCGCCAACTCCAGCGCCTGGCGAGCAACGTCCATCTCCCCCAAGTCAGATCGCCGGGCAATTTTCGACAACTTTTCCCGGTACAGGCGTCGACTTTCAAAGTCCATCGCCGCATATACACCCGCAGGGTCGCGCTGAAGGATCGCGTCGAAAAGGACCAGCGGTTCGAGGACCTCGTTCCACGACGTCTGCGTAATGTCTCGCAAGCTCCGCACGCAAATGCCCAGGCCGTTGGATGCCCCCGCGGGATCGCGGAGCAGGCACCGGCAACGTGCAGCGATTCTTTCCAGCAAAACGAGCTTCATAGCGGAAACTGCCGCGGACATCTCGCGTAGCTCAAGGACCGTACTCTTCTGAAATGTCTGGAAGAATGTGGTGTATGCTATCTCGCGGAAATTGTTGCCGGTGAGATCAAGAAACGCTTGCGCGAGCGCCAGCACCCGGGGAACGACCTCGTCCTTACGCCCGCGCGCGTGGGGCAACTGCTTCAGCGGCTTAAGTTCATCGGCAATGTTTCTCAGTTCCGCATAGATCAACTGGTCATTGTCGCGGAACCAGCGTAGATCTTCGGATTCCGGGTTGACTCTCGCTGCCGCATCCACGCCTGCGAATAATGGTTGAAATGCCATCTTCAGCTTGCGGCAGCGGGAGGAAAACGTTTTCGAAGTGCGGACACCCGGCAGCCAGCCTAGACGGGAAGCGAGGTCGGTTGCGGCGCTGCGCAGCGCCTCAAGATCGATGGCAATGTCGGAAGCAGGATCTGAGAGTTCTCCGGCCGAGCAGCGCAGGACTTCCTCTGCGGCGATGTCCTCGGCTTGTGAGTTTCGAAGCATCTTTAGCTCTTAGTCCTTGTCATTTGCCTAACGATAGCTGGCAGCCTGCAGTTCAAACATCTCCGCATAGCGGCCACCGAGGCGAGTCAACTTTTCGTGATCTCCATCTTCAGCAATGCGTCCATTTTCCAACACAATGATCCGGTCGGCCATGCGCACTGTAGAGAACCGGTGTGAAATGAACAGCGCCATCTTTCCGGCAGTCAGCTCGGCGAAGCGCTGAAATACCTCGTACTCGCTGCGCGCGTCGAGCGCTGCCGTTGGTTCGTCGAGGATCAGTATCTGCGCGTCGCGCAGGTAGGCGCGAGCCAGCGCGACCTTCTGCCATTCTCCACCTGAAAGGTCGACGCCACCGTCGAAGCGCCGCCCGAGCATCTGTTCATATCCACGCGGAAGCCTGCCAATCACCTCGTCGGCCATACTTTTCTGAGCCGACTTCAACAGACCCGGAAGATCATCGAGTTGCTCGATACGGCCCACCGCTATATTCTCGCGCGCCGTCATCTCGTACCGCATGAAGTCCTGAAAAATAACGCCGACCTCCGTATAGAGGTCTTCCAGGTTGTACTCGCGAAGGTCGACGCCATCCAGCAACACCTGCCCCTCAACCGGATCGTAAAGCCGGGTGAGCAGTTTGACGATCGTTGTTTTCCCCTCGCCGTTTTCCCCAATCAGCGCAACCCGCTCGCCCGGCCGGAAATGAAAGTTCAATCCATCCAGAACCAGGCGAGAACTTCCAGGATAGCGGAATGAAACGTTGCGGAATTCGAATCCGCGAATAATCGGCCGCGGCGCCGGCAATGCGTTCGTCTTCGAAGCGATCATCGGCCGCATTTCGAAAAAAGCGATGAGGTCGGTCAGGAACAAAGCTTGATCGGCGATCGAAGAAACGGTAGAAAACATTTGCTCGATATTCGAACTGGCCTGCTGAATCGCGCCCACGAGGAAGGTAAAGGCACCGACACTGAGCACCCCAGTCACCGTCCGCCAGACCACAAATACATAGGCCAAATAGTACCCGGCAGTGCTGATTGTCGACAAAAACGAACCCGCTACAAGCCGCCTTCGCGCCAGGTCGACATCTTCCTTATAGATCTGGTTGGAGAGTCGAGAAAACCGTTCGGTGAGGAACGGCGCAAGCCCGAAGAGCTTCAGTTCTTTTGCGGCCTCTTTGCTGCCACCCAGCACTCGCAAATAGTCCAGTTGGCGACGAACAGGAGTCTGGCGGAAGTTCTTCGCGTACCCCAGAAAAGCAAAATGACTCTCTCCCAAAAATGCAGGCACGACGCACGCGACCAGCATGAGCAGAAGCCACGGCGAAAACAGCATGATCGCGACGGAAAGAGAGACGATAGTGATAACTTGCTGAATCAGCCGCCCGATCGACTGAATCATGCCCAGGCGGTCGGTGGCCTGAACGCGGGCCCGCTCCAGACGGTCGTAGAAAACCGGATCTTCGTAGGCCGTCAGGTCGAGCTGGGCGGCGTGTTTCATCACCAGCACGCTAACGTGGCGGGTGTACTTGTCGGCCAGCAGAG
>Ga0210395_10003242_pt1 | contig 12499 bp, 10 predicted proteins | sample IncBWH4OmetaG_FD_150861 | JGI IMG/M metagenome (GOLD analysis project Ga0210395, IMG submission 150861) | Forest soil microbial communities from Barre Woods Harvard Forest LTER site, Petersham, Massachusetts, United States - Inc-BW-H-4-O ...
GACGAAAGCCAAGGCCGGTGAGCACCTGGCCAACCTGCATTTCGAGCGTGTAACCGTCGCGGGAGACGAATTCGTGTTCCAGCTTCTGATAACGATCGGCGACGCTCGAATATTCGGCCCCCTCGTGGTCGAGCTCCGACATGCTGCGTGTGAGCGCTTCCATATCTTTCTCCATCGCATGGAGCTCGTCAAACACCGACATGCACTCGGCGAAAATCGTACGGCCCGTCATAGTCAGGCCGTCTTGCGGAAGATATCCAGTGGAAATGCCCTTGGCGCGTGAGATCGTGCCGTAGTCGAGCGACTCGCTCCCAGCCAAAATCTTCATGATCGTAGATTTGCCGGTCCCGTTCGCTCCCACCAGACCAACGCGCGATTCTGGCGTGATCAGCCAGTCGGCATTCTCAAATAGGAGCTTGTGACCATAGCGCTTGCCAGCGCCGGAGAGTTGAATCATGGATTTCTTTTATGGTCTCACGAGATGGTGTAGCGCGGACACTCCTGTCCGCGTTGCCGGCTTGTCCTAGTTCGCTTAGCCCGGATGGTAGCGTGGAATGCCCATGCCCCAAAAACAGCTACCGAGCCGCAGCCATGCGTACGACACCCAGATGCTCCAGCGCGCGATCAATCACGGTCTGGAGTTCGTGGGCGTATTTAACTTCTCGTCCTTTAGCCAAAACAACCCGCGCTTTTTCCGCATCGAACCAGGTAGGATTTCGATTGTCTTCCTCAGGAGTACGCGTCTGTCGGACTTCCATCAAGAAAGCCTTGACCACATACTCCTGCACCCCGCCAGCCTGCCAAAAAACGCCCTTAGAATGAACGTAAATATGGAAATGCCGAGGCTCGATAATACCGAATGCGCCCGCCTCTTCTTTGGCTTCGCGCTCGGCAGCCTGACTATGCGACAGGCGTGGTTCGGGAGCTCCCTTGGGAAACGTCCACTTGCTGCCTCCGTTGGTGTGGACCAAGAGAAACTCGACATGCGAATTCACTCGACGGTAGCACACCGCAGCAACCTGCAGAGGTAGCGCAAAACGAGAGACCCGAGGCGAGCTCATTATTCGCAGTTTACCGTAAGGATATTTCAGGAATGTTAAATGCAGCGAAAATGGTGCACACCTTAGGTACCCCGTCTTTGGTACCCGGCGGCCGAAAGCCCAATAACTGATAGGGGTGGCTTGAAGTCTCTACGTTCCCGTTCCTACGCCGCCATCCGCATCGGGTTGCCTTCCGCATGAAACGCCCGCTTGATCGGAGGCATAGCCAGATAAAAGATACAGGCTGCGTTAATCACTCCGAACAATAACGAGAAAATATTTGCGTGGAGTACGCCGGGCAGAACCAGCACCAGCCCAATCGCCGAAAATAGAAGCGTGAGCAGACGTCCCCAGTTCTGCATCTGCAAAACGCCGTAGCCGGCGATCATGTGTATGATCGCAAAAATAATGATTCCAAGTCCGGCTATGTGGCCAAAACTGCGCAGAACATTTTCTACGGCATTGCCTTCAGCAGCCATAGAAGCAAGCTTAGCGGCCAGTCCGGTGAAGAGCATGATCGATAGTCCGAACAGCAGCGCGAGTATTCCGCGCAAAATCTGATAGAAACCGACTAAAGTGACACCGAGTGGACGCATAAATCCTCCTGTGCAAATTTGGAGAAATATAACACATGAGGAACAAATGAGGTTACCGGGTTTACGTCCGCCGCCAGCCTCTACTCGTACCGCAACGCCTCGATAGGATCCAGCCGCGAAGCTTTAATGGCAGGAAGCATTCCGCTGATGACACCAACAAATCCAAGGATCACGGTAGACGCCAGTAGCGTAGTCGAATCGATCGTCAACCGGATATCGCCGTCCTTGCCATTCTCAGCGAAGGCGCTCCACAGCGTCATCGATCCCACCGCCCACGAGACAAGGTACGCGAGAGCCACTCCGGCAAGCCCACCAAGAAGCGTGATTGCGAGAGCCTCGGAGAGAAACTGAACCAGGATATGCCAACCCCGTGCTCCGAGAGCTTTTTCAACGCCAATTTCGCGCGTGCGCTGTGTAACCGAAACCAGCATGATATTCATCAGCCCCACGCCACCGATACCAAGCGTGAGCAGCCCGATAAACCCAAGCAGAATCTTGATGCCGGTAGTAATGACGCGCAGGTCGAGCAGATCCGCGTACACGTCAAAGATAAAAATGGCGCGCTTGTCCTTGGGATCGAAATCATGATGAAAAGCCATCGACCGGCGCACAGCGTCCGCTACTTTTGCGTGATCGCCTTCATATTCCATTGCGATAGCGTTCAGGTAATAAGTATTAGTCAGATCGCTCATGGCACTGAACGGGATATAAACCTTACCGTTCATATTGTCGTCGCCATTTTGTATGACGTGTTTGAGAACGCCGATCACCTCGTAGGAAATCCCGTCAATTCGCACTTTTTCGCTAAGCGCGTTTTGTCCAGAGAACAGCTTTTTCTTGACGTCAGCCCCGAGGACAGCGACATGGCTATGCGTGTTTTCGTCGAGTTCGGTAAAAAAAGTCCCGTCTTGGACGTCGATACGCCGCATGTGCGAATAGTAGGGATAGACTCCACTGATTCCGTAGCTGCCGCTGCGCGTTCCGTAGGCAACAGTACTTTGCTTGAATGCTTCGGGCGAAATGCGCTTAAGCAGAGGCACTTCGGCTTGAATGTAGTCGAGATCGTTAACGTTAAGTTTGATTTCGCTGCCAGCTTTTGTGCCGCCCGCTTGCAAAGAAGTACGTCCAGGAAAAACGAAAACTAGATTCGTCCCAAAAGATCGGAACGCGACCCAGAGACCGCGCTCGAAGCCCGTGCCATACGCCAGCAGCAACACGACGGTCGCAATCCCCCAAGCCATGCCCAGCATGGTGAGGATGCTGCGACGGCGATTGTGCTTCAGCGCGTTGTAAGCCTGGCGACCAAGTTCGAGAATCATAATTAATCTTCAGCTGCTAGAGGCTCCGCTATTCCTGCCGCAATGCCTCCACCGGTTGCAACAGCGCCGCCTGCCGCGCCGGATAAAGCCCCGCTGCAATCCCAGCACATGCCAGCGAGAGAATGGCAATTGCCGCCGACGACGGAACAATCCGCGGCGTGTCGAATCCTTCAGGCGCGGGCAAGGCGGCAAGAAGTGTGACCAGTGCAGTGGTAATGGCCAGGCCAATGCCTCCGCTAAGCGCAGTCAAGAACGCGCCTTCCACAAAAAACTGCGTCAGGATGGCGCGATGCGTAGCGCCTAGCGCCTTGCGCAGTCCAATCTCGCGAGTTCGTTCAGTAACGGAGACAAGCATAATGTTGATAATGCCAATCGCGCCCAGCGCAAGCGTGATCACACCAACTACGCCAAGAAAGTAATCCATGCCATCGAAGATCTTGGCGACCCGCTTGTTGTCTTCAATCGTGTCCCAGTCTTCGAACGACTCCGTAAGCTTGGGATCAAACCCGTGACGGCGCGCAATAATTTCGTGGATTTCCTGTTTTGCCGCCAAATCGCCACTCGGCGTTAGCGGACGGTAGTTCAAAAACGAGATGGCATCTTCGCTGTTCTGCTCTTTCAGCCGGAACAGATTGCGCATGGTCTCGATAGGAATAAAGATGCGCGCATTAGTGCCATTATTGCCATCCTGCCCAACCTTGCTAAGCACACCGATGATCTCGAAGCGGACACCATTAAGCAGAATAGGCGAACCGACGGCCGGGCGTCCCGGAAATATGTTTTTCAATAATTCCCAGCCGACTACGGCCACCCGCCGCGTTTCCGTATTGTCCTCATCGTTGAACCACCGCCCCGGACCGACGGGAACATTGCGGATCTGGTTGTACTCCGGAGCCACGCCAAAAACCTGGCCATTGGTCGAACCATAATCGCTGACCGCGCGAATGTCCTCGCGATTCAGCACCGGAGAAACGTACTTCAGCGCACGCGCCTCGCTGCGAACCGCAAGGTAATCCTCATAGGTGAAGTGATAAGTCTGCCCGGACTGTGTGCTGCCTTCAACCGCGGGAATGCGGCCAGGAAAAGTAAACATAATATCCTGCCCCAGATTCTTCAGTTGTCTCGCTTGGCCACTACGAAATCCCTCGCCCAGCCCCACCAGCAAAAGCAGCGATCCTACGCCCCACGCGATGCCGAACATGGTCAGAAACGAGCGCAGCTTATGGGCCCACAGGGTGGCCAGCGACTGGCGAACGATTTCGATGAGCATCCGCATAGCTATTTAAGATTGCAGAGTTGATTCACAGAGCTAATACACAAGTTGACCACAAAATTAGCGTAGAAAGCCCGGCTCGCGGCAAGCTCCCCGCAGCAGCTCGCCTGTATGGAGCGTAACCCAGCCCCCGCAATCTATTGTGTAGTACGGGATCGGAGAGGCTAGAGTTCCCAAAAAACACACTTCTCCCTACTGAATTTAGACGCTCGAAACAACCGCTAGGTTAGCCCCGGTCTCGATTTAAACTCATCCCTGCTCACCGCCAAGGTTGGGCCACGTCTAAGACGCCGACCAGGGGTGTGGCCGCGACCCGCGGCATGTTTTCAACAAAATTTGCGATCCAGTGCACATCGTGCACTTTGAATGGAGGCATTTCCCTATGTTTCAAAGGATGTTTCGAACGACATTTCGTGCAGCATCACATGGTTTCCTGTTCGGTCTGCTGCTAGCAGCCCTATCGGGCTTGAGCTCGGCGCAGTCGCTCGTACTCGAACTGCCTCTGCAAAGCCAACGGGCGGAGATTACACAACGCATCGGCATCACCGACATCACCATCGACTATCACCGGCCGCTGATCAACGATCGCAAGGTTTGGGGAGGCTTGGTTCCCTACGGCCAAGTCTGGCGCGCGGGAGCAAACATCAACACCACCATCACCTTCAGCGATCCGGTCCAGATCGAAGGCAAGCCGCTCGACAAGGGAACCTACGGCCTGCACATGATCCCAAACGCCGACGAGTGGATAATTATTTTCTCGAAGAATTCCACTTCGTGGGGTGCCTTCACCTACGACGAAAAAGAAGACGCGCTCCGCGTGACTGTGAAACCTCAAGCCTCGGATATGCACAACGCGCTGACCTACGACTTCGATCAATTGAAACCGGATTCGGCAGTCGTTGAAATGGAGTGGGAGAAGATTGCCGTCCCGTTCAAGGTCTCGGTCAATGTCCACGATGTGGTGCAAGCCAGCCTGAAGAAACAGCTTCGCAATCTTTCTCAATACACATGGATGAGTTGGGACGACGCCGCCAACTATTGGCTAGCCGAAAAAACCAACCTCGATGAAGCGCTGATATTTGCCAACAAATCCATCGAGAATGAAGATCGTTACGACAACGAGACCACCAAGGCAAAAGTCCTGCTGGCCCTCAATCGCAAAGATGAGGCCGAAACCGCCCAGAAGAAGGCACTAGATCTTGCCTCCCCGCTCCAGGTTCACTTATATGGTCGCGGACTGCAAGCTGAAAAGCGCAACGATGAAGCCTTTGCCATCTTCCGCGAAAATGCCAAGAAACATCCCGACGAGTGGTTCGTGCATTCGGGTCTAGCCCGCATTTATTGTTCACAAGGCAAGTTCGACGATGCCGCCAAGGAAATGAAAATCGCATACGGCGGCGCTCCGGAGAACCAGAAGGTCTACGTAGATGGCCTGGTGAAGAAGCTGGAGGCGAAACAGGATATCAATTAGCAAGCAACAGTTCGACTCGGAGTCCGGGCGGATGGGAATGTGCGTTTGTAGAGCGGACATTCCTGTCCGCTGCCGTTGAAGTTGCTCGTGAAGTTGAAGTCGGGCGTTGGTCGAGTGGCTACGTCTCCTGTCGGGGTAATAACCCCAGTTCTTCTAAACGCAAAACAGGGGGTGCGCACTTCTCGTGGCTGAGAAGTGGCCCGCCCAACCATCGATCCTCGAAGGCTTCTCCTGCCGCCGGCATCGGATCGTCACCTTCGCTACCTGATTCAAGGCGAGGTGCCTTAACTTTTTTCGTCACAAACATGCGTGTCGCTCATCACAGACGCGCTTCGAAGAGGTGCGCGATGATGGGTGTGATTGCGCGGGTACAGGTGCGTCCGTCTTCAGAGACGGCCTCGAACCTGCCGCAGAGTTGATTTCAGCTGCTCTTTGACGAGAATCAACTGAAGCAAAAGTGGGAGAAATCTCGCAGCCCAGATTGGAGCCAACCGAGGATCGAGCGCAGAATCGAGCTAAGTCCTTATCAGACAGGATTTGGAAAATAAGTCCTTTACGCTCTAGATTTTGGCGGCGAGAAACCTTGTAACCTCATCATTCCAAAGATTAGGGGGGGTAGAGGTAAACACGGGTTACTACCTTTGGAGTTAACAGCCTGAAAAGTGGGACAAAACATCCAGTTTTTAGCTCTTTGAAGAGACGGCCTGCGATTGCGGATATTCAAATACTCCCCGTCCCGACTTGCGGCCCAGCCTCCCAGCTTTCACATATTGCACCAGCAGCGGGCAAGGCCGGAATTTTTCGCCCAGGGATTTGTGTAGGTATTCGAGGATGTGGAGACGAGTGTCAAGTCCGACCAGATCCACGAGTTCAAACGGCCCCATAGGATGATTCAGCCCCAGTTTGAGAGCCTTATCGATATCTTCAGCACTAGCGACACCTTCCTGCAGCATGTAGAAAGCCTCGTTGCCGATCATGGCGTTGATGCGGCTGGTGATGAAGCCCGGAACTTCTTTGATCACCACAACTTCCTTGCGCATGCGCTTGCCAACTTCAACCACTGCGGCCAAAGTGTCGTCGTCAGTCTCCAGTGCTCGCACAATTTCGAGCAGCTTCATCTTGTGCACAGGATTGAAAAAGTGCATGCCCACGCACTTCTTCGCCCGGTAAGTAACACTGGCAATCTCTGTAACGCTGAGCGAAGAAGTGTTCGAAGCGAGAATGGTCGCAGGACGGCAGATCTTGTCAAGCATAGTGAAGATTTCGATCTTCGATTCCATCTCCTCAGGAACAGCCTCGATGACGAGATCGGCATCGCGCGCCGCCTGATCAACCGAACCGGCATACTCGAGACGCGAAAATGCGGCGTCAGCGTCGGTGGCGTCGACTTTGCCAAGTTCGACGGCCTTGTCGAGATTGGCGCGAATCTCTGTCTCGGCCTTGCGCAGGGCGTTCGGAAGCAGGTCTTCGAGAATGGTGCGATAGCCGCCGAGAGCGGCCGCATGCGCGATGCCCCGGCCCATGATGCCGGCCCCGATCACAGCAACCGTGCGAACTTCAGTCAATCATCACTCCTTGCCAGCCGGTTCTTTCTCCTTGCCCGCCGTCTCAAGGCGCTGAACGACGCTCTCATAGCTCGGTTCAGATTTGCGAATATATTCGCCAAGGCGGGCGCATTCCTCCTTGGTCATCGCCGGAATGCTGGCGCTGATGCGGCGAAGAGTGGTAGCAATGTCGTCGATGTAATTCATGTGACGGATGAGTTCTCCAGTAGCGGGCATAAAGGCTCCTTGCGTTTTCTCTGGTGCGGCGGTGGATTCGGAAGCATCCGTCGTGGCCAGGGTAACTATTCATTGTTCAACAGCTGGACGGATTTAGCAAAGGCGGTCTCTGCTCAATCACGCCAATTGGACGTACTGGGAAACTGCGGTGCGCCTAACGCGAAAAATATCCGGTCTTGGAGCGGATCTTCAGGCCAGCCTGCTTGGGACGGATCACGATCTTGCGAAAAGTATCGTCTGGTAAAGGGTTTGTCGGATAGTAGGCCAGTTCATACGACGTGCGCAGCTCTTCCGCGATTTGCTGAAAGTAGGTCTTCGGATCGGTGGCCTCGGAATCGATTGCATCGCCGCCAGTCTCTTTCGCGATGCGATCCATCACCCGTGTGCCGTACTGATTGCGTGCCGTCAAGTGGCCATGCTCTTTTTCGGTATAGCGAATGGTGTAGACCAGGACGTTCGCGGCCTGTGCTGCCTCAATGGCAGTCATCATGTCGTGGGAACTGGAGTTATCTTCTCCGTCGCTGAAAACAAGCAATGCGCGCCGGCCGCTTTCGCCGGTAAGTTTTTCGGTGACCGAGTAATAAATGGAATCGTAGAATGCCGTGCCCAATTCCCGATCTTCTTTCGGCCCGAGTTCCGGAATGTGTTTGTCGCCGTGCTGATAAATTTTCAGCCGGTCCATCACCTCCGGGCCAGATTGTGAAAAGTCACTAACGAGTCGGAGATGATTGCCAAAGCAGATCAGAAACACCCGGTCTTTGGGCTCAAGGACGTCCTTGAGAAAGACTTCCAGGTCGTGTTGGTGCTGCTTCGAAAACTGATCTTGGCTGCCGCTGAAATCGACAATCAATCCTAGCGTCAAAGGAACATCGATACTGTGCGCAAAGAAGGAAATCTTCTGTGGGACCGCATCTTCGAAGACTTCTATGTCGTCTTTCGCGAGACTGTTCACCAGCGCGCCGCGAGAATCACGCGCTGAGAAAGCCACGTTGACCAGCTTGACATTGACCCGGATGGGCTCCTCAGCCAAACAGAGTGCGCTAGTGATAACAAACAAGATGAACGTCCATGTGCGTACTAAATTCCTAGTCCGATCACAGAGAGATTGCGAATGAAAACGCTTCGGCATCTGCAAAACAACGAACTCCGGCATTATTTGGAGTACGTTCGATGCGACCGAATTGTTCCGCAAAAACGAGGGTGCAAATCAAGCAGAGGACGAGCTAACCGAGGTTGTGAAAGCGGCGAAAACCAGCATAGCCCTGCTTGCCCATATAGCGCTCAAGAACCGGAGGATCAGTCTGGCGCAGGTCGACGATCACCAAGCCATCAACCACGTCGGAAAATTTCCGATCGAGATTGAAGCCCACCAACCTGCCTCCCACCTTCGCGTACTGCTTGAGCAAGACAGGCAACCCTTTGCCATCTTCTTCAACGTCGGAGATCGGCTCGGCGAGTTCATCGAGATCGCGCAACAGACTGCAGAGTGCCCCGCAATCCCAGCGGCGCAATACGGGAGCTCGAAACGGAGTACGGGCATGTATGAGATCGGAAAACTCGCGGCCATCTTCGTCATTAACTTGGCGCTGCTCAAAGTAGCGAACCATCATCTCGCGAGATAAGCTGCTGTACTCGTTGCTTGATGCTGACCGCTCCGAACAACACTGGAGTCTCGGGATGGGCGGCCACAAAGCGTGCAATACCCTTCCACAATAAAAGGAGGGGCGCGTACTGCCGCTGATACTCTGGGCGCACAAACGAGCGTCCCAGTTCAAGAGCGGAGCCAATTTTCAGGAACAATTTTTCGTCGTAGCGGAACACAGTGTTCGTGTAAAGACCTTTGATGCCATGGGCGCGGATGATCTCGTCAGTATTGCCGGCACGGTAAGCACCGGCCAATTCCTGCTTATTTTTATTCCAGAGCAGCAGATGCCAGTAATAGGCATCGAACTGATCGAGATCGGCGCTGCGCCCGGTTCCTTCGCCAGCGGCGCGAAAGGTGATTTCGCGGAGGCGTCCGAGCTCATCGAGCAGGTGCGGCAACTCAGAAGCACGTGCGGCGTATACAGAAAATTCTGTGTTTTCGACGAGCAGGCGTTCAGCAGGCAACGCCGCAATATTGTTGATGACGAATCGTGCGGGAACTTCCGCTGCGATCTGCGCTTGCGGTTTACGCGGCAGCGCGAAACGAATTTTCTTCGGCAGCGAGATCGGTTTCCTGCCGCGGTACGAAAGCAGGTAAGTACGCAGACGAAGATACTCGGTGGCTTCCTCATCGTTATCGAGATTGGCGATCAACTCCGATGCGATCGCCTTGCCAAGGCGAATCTCCACACTCTTCTCGCGCTGCAGCAGAAACTCCTGGAGCAAGAAGGGTGTTCGCAGCCGAGGATTGATCAAGCCGAGCAGTTGAAACGTCGCGCTATTGTGTCCACAAAAATATACCGGAAGTGCGTTCGCTCCCGTCTCTCGTACCAGGCGAGCAGCCAAGGTGCCCCATGTGGGATCAGTGACCTGAGCCTCCCGCACATTCCACTGCGAGACCTCTCCCGCGGGAAAGACGACGAGCGCGCCGCCGTGGTGCAGCCATTCCATTGCCTGCTTTAGCGGTCGCTTGTTTTTATCTGCCAAGGACGTAATGTGAAACGGGTCCACAAAGATGCAATGCTCGTGAACTTCAGGGATTCCTTGGAGCAGTGAATTAGTCAGTATCTTGACGTCGTGACGCACGCGAGAAATGAGCGCCGCTAGAGCCGCTCCATCAAGCACCCCGAAAGGATGGTTAGCCACCGCAACCAGAGGACCTTTGATCGGGATGCGCTCTAAGTCGGCGGGCTGAACTTCTAATTTTACTTTCATCTCCGCCAGCAGCGCTTCTATTCGAAAGCCTGGCTCCACGGTGCGCACGCGGTCATATAGTTCGCGAGCCCGCTCCATAGGAGGTTTGCCGCCAAATCCTGGGGATCCAGGGCGCGAGCTGCGTCTCAGTGAATGCAACTCGGTTCTCATCTCTCCCCATTAGCGACTTAGGCATAGCTGATTCTTGCCTTGCCTTGTTTGCACCTTTATGAAGGGACATTAATGGTTTGTGAATCAGTATTCTTTTAGTAACCCCGGCAAAGGTTACCAGCCTGAGAAAGCGGGTTAACTTAAGAACTGGAACTGGAGAAGAGTTAGCCTTCAAGTCTGAAGCGCGTCTCGGCGAGACGATAGAGACGTCGCCAGAGCAAGCGGTTGGTCGCAACTACGACGGCGGCCAACGCAATCGTGCTGGCCAGAAGGAGATTGAAATCCTTGGAGTCAGTTGCCGCGGAAATCAGCGCTCCGACTCCCACGGTCGAATAGATTTGGCCTTTGAAGTGGAAATATTCGGCAACGATGCTGGCATTCCACGCGCCCCCTGACGCCGTGATCATCCCGGTAACGAGAAAGGGAAAGATTCCAGGCAGGATCAATTTGCGCCAACGCTCCCAGCCGTAGATGCCGAAGACACTGGCAGCTTCTTTCAAGTCGGTGGGAATTGCGATCGCGCCCGCGATTACATTGAATAGGATGTACCATTGCGTGCCGAGCAGCAGCAGCACGATCGAGCCCACACCCAGGCCCCCACCCAGGCGAATCAGGACCAACAAGACCACGGGAAATAACGCGGTAGCCGGAACGGACGCGGCAATCTGCGCGAGGGGCTGTGCGATGCGCGCCAAACGCGGATTGAATCCAATTGCAACACCGACCGGAATCGTCCAGAGCGCACCAAGCACGAGCGTGAGATTCACACGAAGAAAAGTCGCGGCTAGCCCTACACCGATCTGGCGGAATTCGGAACCGTGTAGTCCAGTCAAGATCATCACAACGTGCACTACGGCATAACCGATCGCGCTAAGCGCCGCAATCCCCGCCATTCGCCACAGCCATAAAGCCGCTTGGCTCTCACCTGTTGATCCGGCGCGAACCTCCTGTAGGCGGGCAAAGTAATGCGCCATCTGTTCGCGGAGCGGACGAATTGCGCGCTTGCGAAACAGAGCGACACCGCGGGAGCGCTGCAGAAAATCGAGCACCCATGAAGTCGGAACGCTTGTGCTCTCGACTTGCTCCATCTTAAATTTTTCCGCCCAAGCTATTACCGGACGCCATACAAACTGATCGATCAGCACAATCACCGCGATCATGGTGAGGATCCCGAGGAAAATGGACCGTGTGTCGCCGTTATCTGCAGCGTTTTGGAGATAAGAGCCCAGGCCCGGCAAGCGGAAGTCGCTAAATTGCTCGCAAGCCATCAAAAAAAACCAAGCTCCGGCAACCGACATCATGGAATTCCAAACCAGTCCAATGGTCGCGAAGGGCAGTTCAATCTGAATGAAGCGCTGCCACCAGTTGAAGCGGTAGATCTTGGCCGCTTCACGCATCTCGCGCGGAATACTTTTCAACGATGCATAAAAACTGAAAGCCATATTCCACACCTGCCCGGTAAAAATGAGCAGAACCGCGCCCATCTCGACGCCAAGTTGACGTCCCGGAAAAAGCGCAGCCATGGCCAACATCACGCCCGGAAGAAAGCTTAGTACAGGGATCGATTGCAGAACGTCGAGCAAAGGAATCATGAAGCGTTCAGCACGGGGATTATAGGCGGCGACATATCCATAAGTAACGGCGAAGAGCAGACTCAGCAAATAAGCCAGTGCGATGCGCAGCAATGAGTACCCGGCGTAGATTGGGAGCGCACCGAGGCTGCGGCTGATCTCAACATGGGGAGTGAAAGGCCCGAGCCAGTTGTGTCCGACTTGAATGACTCCATAGAAGAGCGCCAGCCCGGCAGAAAACATGAGCAAATCGGGCAGACCGGCCGCACTTGGCCGCGGCAACACCCCCCAGATTCGAGCCAGTGGTCTAAAACCAATCCGTTCCGGGCGCTTCATGACTGGACCGGAGTGGTAGTTGGCGGATGCGGCTCTCCAACCGGTTCGGCAAGAACCAGCCGGTGCCCTTCGCGGTCGAAATCGAAAATCTCAGCGTAGCGGC
>Ga0210395_10003245_pt1 | contig 12490 bp, 14 predicted proteins | sample IncBWH4OmetaG_FD_150861 | JGI IMG/M metagenome (GOLD analysis project Ga0210395, IMG submission 150861) | Forest soil microbial communities from Barre Woods Harvard Forest LTER site, Petersham, Massachusetts, United States - Inc-BW-H-4-O ...
GCGAGCCGACAAGCGGGCTTTCGCCCAGGTTGAAAAATGGATGGCGATGATCCGCGAGATCGACGCGGAACGGCAGGCCCGGACCAAGCGCGACGGCTGTTAGGCTGTCATTCCGGATTGCCGCGGAGCGGCAAGTCCGGAATCCATAACCACCGTTTGAGCAGAACATACACCGATTGTGGTTATAGATTCCGGGTTCCTCGCTTTGCTCGGCCCCGGAATGACGCTACAGAATGAAACGGCTCAGATCGGCGTTCTTTGCCAGATCGCCGACATGCTTTTGCACATAGGCGGCATCGATCGTCACAGTATCGCCGTGCCGGTCCGGTGCGGCAAAGGAGATCTCGTCGAGCACGCGCTCCATCACGGTCTGCAGGCGTCGCGCGCCGATATTCTCCACGCTCGAATTCACCGCCACCGCCATGTCGGCGACGGCGTCGATCGCATCCTCGGAGAATTCCAGCGTCACGCCTTCGGTGCGCATCAGCGCGATATATTGCTTGATCAGCGACGCCTCCGGTTCCGTCAGGATGCGGCGGAGGTCGTCGCGGGTCAGCGCCTTCAATTCGACGCGGATCGGCAGCCGGCCTTGCAGTTCCGGCAAGAGATCCGAAGGCTTCGAGGTGTGGAACGCGCCCGAGGCGATGAACAGGATATGATCGGTCTTCACGGTGCCGTGCTTGGTGGCGACAGTGGTACCTTCGATCAGCGGCAACAAATCGCGCTGCACGCCCTCGCGTGACACGTCAGCGCCGATCCGCCCGTCGCGGGCGCAAATCTTGTCGACCTCGTCGAGGAAGACGATACCGTTATTCTCCACCGCCTTGATGGCCTCCTGGGTCAGCTGATCGGTGTCGAGGAGCTTGTCCGACTCCTCGTTGATCAGGATCTCGTAGGACTCATGCACGGTCACCCGCCGGGTCTTGGTGCGGCTGCCGCCGAGCTTGCCGAAAATGTCGCCGATCGACACCGCGCCGATCTGCGCACCCGGCATGCCGGGGATTTCGAATAGCGGCATGCCGCCCGAGGATTGCACCTCGATCTCGATTTCCTTGTCGTCAAGCTCGCCGGCCCGCAGCTTGCGGCGGAATGCTTCCTTGGTCGAGGCGCTGGCATTGGCGCCGACCAGCGCGTCAAGCACGCGGCTTTCCGCCGCCTGCTGGGCGCGGGCCTCGACATCCTTGCGTTTGTTGTTCCGCGTCAAAGCGATGCCGATCTCGACCAGGTCGCGGACAATCTGCTCGACGTCACGGCCGACATAGCCGACCTCGGTGAATTTGGTCGCTTCCACCTTGAGGAACGGCGCGCCGGCGAGCTTGGCCAGCCGGCGCGAGATTTCAGTCTTGCCGACCCCGGTCGGCCCGATCATCAGGATGTTCTTCGGCAGCACTTCCTCGCGCAACCGGTCGTCAAGCTGCAGCCGGCGCCAGCGGTTGCGCAGCGCAATGGCGACCGCGCGCTTGGCGTCGGCCTGGCCGACGATGAAGCGGTCGAGCTCGGAGACGATTTCGCGGGGAGAAAAATCACTCATCGAGCGCGTACCATCGGATCGCGTACCATCAAAAGCGCAGCGCCATCGGGGGTCGTCACCGGCCGTTCCTTGCGAAAGCCGGCCTTTTCGTATGCCCTGATGGCCCGCGTGTTGGCGGGATCGGGATCGGTCACCACCCGCGGCGTGCCGCCAGTCAATAGGTCATCCACAAACGCGCGGATCAAAGCGGAACCGTGGCCGCGATCGATCATGTCGGCTCTGCCGATGAACTGATCGATGCCGCGCGCGCCGTTCGGCAGATCGCCGAAGCCGTGGTTGGGCCAAGCCGTGGGATCGTAACACTGCAAATAGGCAAACGGATGTGCGCCGACTTCGACAATGAACTGATCCATCGCGGGATGGTCGAGGTCGCCACCCACCAGCGCGAATTGTTCGTCCGGATCACCCCACCATTCCACCACATGCGGTTGCTCCAGCCAGCGCCGGACGCTCGCGAGGTCGGCCGCCGTCATCGGGCGAAACGCATAAGGCTGCAAGGCCATCAGGCGCCGCTCTTCAATGTTTCGACGGTGACGTTGCGGTTGGTGTAAACGCAGATGTCGGCGGCGATATCGAGCGAACGGCGCACGATCGCCTCGGCGTCAAGCGGGCCGTCGGCGAGCGCGCGGGCCGCGGCCAGCGCGTAATTGCCGCCCGAGCCGATACCGACAATGCCGGCCTCCGGTTCGAGTACGTCGCCGGTGCCGGTCAACACCAGCGAAACGTCTTTGTCGGCGACGATCATCATCGCCTCGAGACGGCGAAGATAGCGGTCCGTGCGCCAATCTTTCGCCAGCTCGACCGCCGCCCGCATCAACTGGCCGCGATATTGCTCGAGCTTCGACTCCAGCCGCTCGAACAAAGTGAAGGCGTCGGCGGTGGCGCCGGCAAAGCCCCCGATCACGTCGCCGCCGCCCAGGCGGCGTACCTTGCGGGCGTTGGCTTTGACGATGGTTTGGCCGATCGACACCTGGCCGTCGCCGCCAATGGCGACCACGCCCCCCTTGCGAACGGTCAGGATGGTCGTGCCATGCCAAGGGTTGGATGCGCCGGCAGCGCCGGATTCGACGGGGTGCATAAGCTGGAAGGCCTTTGTTTAAGCCATGATTTAGGAATTGACCCGCCGCAATGCAAATGCGCCACCGGTTCGATTGGCGGCGCGGTCAAAGCCCTGATAAAAGGCGCGGCGCGCTGGAGAGAACACGATGCGTCAGGCGTCGGTGAAGCGGACCACCAAGGAAACGGCGGTCGAGGTCATGATCGACCTCGACGGCGAGGGCCGTTCATCGATCGCAACCGGCATCGGCTTTCTCGATCACATGCTCGACCTGCTGGCGCGCCACTCGCGGATCGATATCGAGATCAAGGCCAAGGGCGACCTGCATATCGACCATCATCATACCACCGAGGACGTCGGCATCGCGCTCGGCCAGGCGGTGAGACAGGCGCTCGGCGACATGAAGGGCATCACCCGTTACGCTGACGTGCATGTGCCGATGGATGAAGCGCTGACACGAGTGGCGATCGATATTTCGGGTCGGCCGTTTTTGGTGTTCAAGGCGGAATTTGTCCGCGACAAGGTCGGACCATTCGACACCGAACTGGTGCAGGAGTGGTTTCAGGCCTTTGCCATCAACGCCGCCGTGACGCTGCACATCGCCACGCTTTACGGCACCAACGACCATCATATCGCCGAATCCTGCTTTAAGGGTTTGGCGCGGGCGCTGCGGGCGGCCGTCGCCATCGATCCGCGTGCGGCGCACGAGGTGCCCTCGACCAAGGGTACGCTCGGCGGGTGACGCGCCGTCCTCGCCGCCGAGGATTGCAACAGCGGCGCTGCGACGCCAAGTGAAAGCGCAAATACCCGGAAGCGCATCCTGGCAGAAGTCCTGGAACCGAGTGAAGTAACCTGGAAACATCATCATGTCCGTTTACACAATTCACCAGCCGCCGCTCCGCGCCGCCGAAGCTTCGCCGGATCCGGAACGCTTCGTGTTCGTGCGTGACGGCTTTGATTTTTGGGCATTCCTGCTCGCGCCCTTGTGGATGCTATGGCACCGGCTGTGGCTGGTCTTGCTGATCTATCTCGTCGTGATCGTCGGCATCGAAAATGTCATGCATTTCGCCGGCGTCGGTGCTGCCGGCAGCGCATTCGCCGCGCTGCTCATTGCGTTCCTGGTTGGCGCCGAAGCAAGCACATTGCGCCGCTTCACCCTGGATCGGCGCGGCTATCGGCAGGTCGGCGTTGTCGGCGGCACCAATGCCGAAGCCGCCGAGCGGCGATTTTTTGACGCCTGGACCGAGGCCGGCGGGGACAAGCGGTCCGGGCCGCCGGCTTCTCCACGCGCGCCATCGCCGATGCTGCCGCAGGCACCCGACATTGTCGGCCTGTTTCCCGAACCCGGGTCATCGCGGTGACCGTCGCCATCGTCGACTATGGCTCGGGCAATCTGCATTCGGCAGCCAAAGCGTTCGAGCGCGCGGCGCATGATGCCGGCATCGATCAGCCGATCGTCGTGACCGACGATCCGCGCGTCGTTGCCGCGGCGGATCGCGTGGTACTGCCCGGCGTCGGTGCGTTCGCCGATTGCCGCCGCGGGCTCGACGCCGTCGACGGCATGGTCGAGGCGCTCGACGAGGCGGTGCATCAAAAAGGCCGGCCGTTCTTCGGCATCTGCGTCGGCATGCAATTATTGGCCGAGCGCGGCCGCGAATACCAGGTCACCGAAGGGTTGGGCTGGATCGCCGGCGAAGTGGACCGCATCACGCCCGCCGATCCAAACTTGAAGATTCCGCACATGGGGTGGAACACGCTCAATGTGACGCGGCCGCACAAGCTGGTCGAAGGCCTCACGTTCGGGCCGGACGGCCGTCACGCTTATTTCGTGCACTCCTATGAATTCAAGGTGGCGCAACGCGCCGATCTGGTGGCGCAGGCCGATTACGGCGGCCCGATCACCGCGATCGTCGCCCGCGACAATCTGGTCGGCACCCAATTTCATCCCGAGAAAAGTCAGAAGCTCGGGCTGGCGCTGATCGCCAATTTCCTCACGTGGAAACCGTGATCCTCTTTCCTGCGATCGATCTGAAAAACGGCGAAGCGGTCCGCCTCGAACAGGGCGATATGGCGCGGGCGACGGTCTTTCATCGCAACCCGGCGGAGCAGGCGCGCGCCTTTGCGGCGCAGGGTTTCGAGTATCTGCATATCGTCGATCTCGACGGCGCTTTTGCCGGCAAACCGATGAATGCTGCGGCGGTCGAACGCATCCTCGCCGCGGTGCGCATTCCGCTGCAGCTCGGCGGCGGCATCCGCGATCACGCGATGATCGAAGGCTGGCTGGCCAAGGGCGTGACCCGCGTCATCATCGGCACCGCCGCGGTGCGCGATCCCGCGCTGGTGAAGGCAGCGGCGAAGAAATTTTCCGGCCGTGTCGCCGTCGGCCTCGATGCCCGCGATGGCAAGGTGGCGGTGCAAGGCTGGGCGGAAACATCGGAGCTGTCGGCTTTGGAGATCGCCAAACGATTCGAGGACGCCGGCGTCGCGGCGATCATCTTTACCGACATTGCCCGCGACGGCATGCTCGAAGGCCTCAATCTCGCCGCCACCATCGCGCTGGCCGATGCCGTGTCCATTCCGGTGATTGCCTCGGGCGGGCTTGCGTCGCTCGACGACGTACGCGCGTTGCTCGAACCGCGCGCGAAGAAGCTCGCCGGCGCCATTGCCGGTCGTGCGCTCTATGATGGCCGGCTCGATGCGGCCGCGGCGCTGACCCTGCTGAAAGGCGCTCAGGGAGCCAGCGTGTCGTGAGCGCGTCGCGCCGATCGGTCTTCCTGTGGCTCGGAATTCCTTTTGTCTTGATCGTGCTGCTGGCGCTGGCGCCGCTGCTGTCGGCTCTCATCGCCGACGCGATCGCCGGTGCTTTGGGGTGCGGTCTCAACGAAGGCGGTGCTTCACCGTGCCCGTTCATGGGGCATGACTTGGGCGAGCCGCTGGTCGTCATGTTTGTTCTTGGCTGGCTTGCCTTCGTCACATTGCCGCTCGGCGCCGCCGCCTTGGCGGTGTGGCTTGTCGTCGTTTGCGTCGTGGTGGTCGTGCGTTGGCGGCGGCGCCGCGTCGAGGCGTAGCGGGGCGCGCATGTTCAAGGTCCGCGTCATTCCCTGCCTCGACGTCAAGGACGGCCGCGTCGTCAAGGGCGTCAATTTCGTCAATCTGCGCGATGCCGGCGATCCGGTCGAAGCGGCGATCGCCTACGACGAAGCGGGCGCCGACGAGCTCACCTTCCTCGATATCACCGCGAGCCACGAGGATCGCGACATCATGCTGGACGTGGTGCAGCGCACCGCCGAGGCCTGCTTCATGCCGCTCACCGTCGGCGGCGGCGTCCGCACCATCGACGATATCCGCGCGCTGTTGTCCTCCGGCGCCGACAAGGTCTCGATCAACACCGCGGCGGTGGCGCGGCGCGGTTTCGTCAAGGAAGCAGCGGAGAAATTCGGCGATCAATGCATCGTCGTCGCCATCGACGCCAAAAAAGTTTCGGCGCAACCCGACCGTTGGGAAATCTTCACCCATGGCGGCCGCAACCCGACCGGCCTCGACGCTATCGACTATGCGCGCGAAGTAGTCGCGCTCGGCGCCGGCGAAATCCTCCTCACCTCGATGGATCGCGACGGCACGCGCCAAGGCTTCGATATCGCGCTGACCCGCGCCGTCGCCGACGCGGTATCGGTGCCGGTGATCGCCTCCGGCGGCGTCGGCAATCTGCAGCACCTGGTGCAGGGCATTCGTGACGGCCACGCCAGCGCCGTGCTGGCCGCCTCGATCTTCCACTTCGGCGAGTTTTCCGTGCGCGACGCCAAGGCCTTTATGGCGCGCGCCGGTCTAGCGGTGCGGCTCGATCCGTAAAAGCCTTTCCGTCGCGTTGACATCCTCTCCGCGTCATTGCCGGGCTTGACCCGGCAATCCATGCGGCCTGTGAGCACGCGCGGCTATCCGACTAGTCGCCGCGCATGACGAGTGAAGATCGGCTGTGCCTTTAAGACGGCTTGCCCAAATTGCCGATGCTCTTCGCCATGGCGACGAACTCGCTCGGCATCATGATGATCGTCATGGTGTTTTGCTCGGCGCCGACCTCGGTGATCATCTGCATGCGCCGCAACTCGAGGGCAGCCGGATTTTGCATGATGATCTCCGACGCCTTGCGCAACTGCTCCGCCGCTTCGAATTCCGCCTGCGCCTTGATGATCCGGGCGCGCTTCTCGCGCAACGCTTCCGCCTCCTGCGCCATGACCCGCTGCATCGATTGCGGAATTTCGACGTTTTTCATTTCCACGCGTTCGACCTTGACCCCCCACGGTTCGGTGACGGCGTCGATCTTCTCTTCAATGCGCTTGGCAACGGCTTCTTGTTCTTTGAGGACCTGGTCGAGCGAATGCTGGCCGATGCCCGTGCGCAAGGTGGTGAGAGCCACCTGGATGACCGCGGTGTCGATGTTCTTGACCTCGAGGACCGAAGCCATCGGGTTGACGATTCGGTACCAGACAACGGCGTTGACCTTGATCGGAACGTTGTCGTTGGTGATGGTCTCCTGCTGTTCGACGGCGGCGGTGTTGATGCGCAGGTCCACTTTGCGCTGCCGTTCGATCAGCGGAATGATCCAGTAAAGACCTGGTCCCTTGGTCGACCGATAGCGGCCAAGCCGGAATACGACGCCGCGCACATATTGGTCGGCGATGCGCAGCCCCGACAACGCGATAATGATGACGAGGACGATAAGAACGAACGACATGGTCCACTCCGTTTATGAGCGCACCACACCGCGGGGAAAAATGGCGTAATTGGCCCCGTGTGGAGTCGAGCGTTAAATAGGAAGCCTGACGGTCAGATTCCAGTGAGCTTGTGATGCCCTCAGCCCGCGCGTTTCGCCCAAGCGATCGCGCTTTCAAGCCGGTCGTTGCCCCAGAACAATTCGCCGTCCGCCGTCGTGAAAGTTGGCGCGCCAAAAATCTCCAGGCGCTGCGCTTCCGCTGTTTGCGATCGCAAGCGCTCCTTGATCGCGTCGCTCTGCGCGGCCGTCATCGTCAGTTGCGGATCGACTTTCAGGTCGGCCAGAATAGCGCGCATGGTCGCCGGCTCGCCAATCGGCTCGCCATCGGCAAACTCGGCGCGGAAAACGGCGACACAAAAATCGTTGCCCCAGACGTCGGCAAGCCCGACCAGTGCGACGCGCGCCGCCAGCAGGCTCGGTTGCGGAAACGGCTCCGGCCGCCGGAACGGAAGCTTCAGTTCATCGCAAATCCGCTCGAGGTCGCGCCACATATGGCGGCCTTTGGCCGGGTAAAGATTAAAAGGTGAGGTGTCCCAACCCTGCGCTTTGAAGATCGGCCCGAGCAGGAACGGCCGGAAGCGGACCTCGATACCGGCCTTACCGGCGAGCGCGCCGATGCGCATCGCGGTCGGGTACGAATAGGTCGAGGCGAAATCGAACCAGAAATCGAGCACGGCCATCCGTTAATCCTAATCTCCGTCGCGGCGCGGTGAAATATCGATAGGCTTGCATGCCGCGCGGCCACTCCCCGCCCGCGTGCGGAGGTGCTAAGGAACGCGGCAAAGGGACAGGCAGCGAAATCCTTATGGCACCGTTCACCGTTCACGATCTGGAAAAACGCGTCCGCGATCGCGCCCAAGCCGAGCCGGGAGCCTCCTATACCCGCACACTGCTCGACAAGGGCCTAGCGCACTGCGCCAAAAAGCTTGGCGAGGAAGCGGTCGAAGTCGCCATCGCCGCGATCGCCGAGGATCGCAGCCGGGTGGTCGCTGAAACCGCCGACCTCCTCTATCACCTGCTGGTCGTTCTGCATGCGCGCGGCATCCCGCTGGCCGAGGTCGAAGTGGAGCTCGGCGGGCGTACCCAGCAGACCGGGCTCGACGAAAAGGCGGCGCGCAAGGGCGGGTAAGGACAAACGGCATGGAGCAGCGCACCAGCCCTGACGTTTCGCCGTATCGCATCTTCTCCCGCGCCGAGTGGGCGAAGCTGCGCGCCGACACGGCGATGACGCTCGAGCCGTCGGAGGTGTCGCGGCTGCATTCGATGCACGACCGCCTCGACATTTCCGAGGTCGAGGAAATTTACCTGCCGCTGTCGCGGCTGCTGTCGCTTTACGTGGCGGCGACGCAGCGGCTGTTTCGCGCGCAGCAGGGCTTCCTCGGCACTGAGGATGCCAAGGTGCCCTACATCATTGGTGTCGGCGGCTCGGTCGCGGTCGGCAAATCGACCACCGCCCGCGTGCTGCAGGCATTGTTGGAGCGCTGGCCGAACGTGCCCAAGGTCGACCTCGTCACCACCGACGGTTTCCTTTATCCCAACGCCGTGCTCAACAGCGAAGGCTTGATGGAGAAGAAGGGTTTTCCGGAAAGCTACGATTTGCCGACGCTGTTGCGGTTTTTGTCCGACATCAAGGCCGGACTCCATCCGGTGCGCGCGCCGGTCTATTCGCATCTGATCTACGACGTCATTCCCAACCAATGGGTCGAGATCAACCGCCCGGACATCCTGATCGTCGAAGGCCTCAATGTTCTCCAAGCCGGCCGGCTGCCCAAAGACGGCAAGGCGATCCCGTTCGTCTCCGACTTCTTCGATTTCTCGATCTATCTCGATGCCGGCGAGGACGTGCTGTTGTCGTGGTATGTCAATCGCTTTCTGACATTGCGCGGCACCGCGTTCGTCGATCCGAAATCCTATTTTCACCGCTACGCCAAACTGTCGGATGAGGAGGCGGTCGCAACCGCCACGTCGATCTGGAACCGGATCAACCTGATCAATCTGCGCGAAAATATTCTGCCGACGCGGCTGCGCGCCGATCTTATTCTGAAGAAGGGCGAAGACCACGACATCGAGGAGGTGGCGCTGCGGCGGTTGTAGCCGCGACGGTCTCGGCGCCGATTACGCCGCGAGCGCGGCCTTTCCCGCGGTCGCCAGCGCTACGGCCAGACGCTCGCGGTCGAGCGGCTTCACCAGGAAGCCGTCCATGCCGGCCTCGAGGCACGCTTGGCGATCGTCGGCGGAGGCATTCGCCGTCAGCGCCAGGATCGGCGTTCGTGCTGCGCCGCCTTCGGCCTCGATCTCACGGATGCGACGGGTCGCTTCCAGGCCGTCCATGCCCGGCATGTGCAGGTCCATCAGCACGCGATCGTAGGGCGTGCCGGCCGCGCGCGCCGCCAGCCAGGAATCGACCGCTGCGTCACCGCTTGCGGTCATGGTCGGTTGATGGCCGAGCTTGACCAGAAGCGCGCGCGCCAGGAGCGCATTGATCTCGTTGTCCTCGGCGACCAGGATCGAAAGACCGCCGCCCGAATGCGCCAGGCCCGGCACGTCCGATGGCTCCATCGCCGCAGCAACGTCGAAAGTGTCGTCGCTCAGGAAGCGGGCGGCGAGCGAGGCGGCGCGCACCGGCTTGATCAGATAGCCGGTGAAGCCGGCAACTTTCAGCGTCGCAAGCTCGTTGCGCATCGACGGCGTGACCAGCACGATCCGCCGCGGCACGCTCACCGCGGCACGCGCCAGCTTTTCGCTCGCCCCGGTGCCGAGCGCGTGATCGACCAGCACGGCGCTCCACATCTGCTCCGGGAGCAAAGCAGCGGCGACCTGATCGTCCGGGACGATTTTGGTGCGCGCGCCCCAGCGTTGCAGGCGCCGGGCGGTCAAGGACGCTTCGGTCGGCGCCGGCGCGCCGATGAGAACGTCGCTGCCGGCCAGATCAGGCACCATCAGGGCCGGCTCTTGCGCATCGTCGGCGCGCGGCAGCGGAACGTTGACGCGGAACGTCGAGCCGTCGCCGGGGGCGCTCTCGACCATGATCGAGCCGCCCATGCTCTCGATGATCCTGTTGGAAATGGTCAGACCGAGGCCGGTGCCGCCGAATTTTCGCGTCGACGAGACGTCGGCCCGCTCGAATTCCAGAAAGATGCGCGCCTGATCCTGCAGCGAGATGCCGATGCCGGTGTCATGCACCGCGATGGCGATTGCGTCCGGCTGCGCCGACGGCTCGACGATGATCGACACGCCGCCGTTTTCGGTGAACTTGATGGCATTGCCGGCGAGGTTGAACAGCACCTGGCGCAGCCGCGCCGCGTCGCCGATCACCCGCGACGGCAGCCGCTCGTCGACATAGCAGCCGATTTCGAGGCCTTTGGCTTGGGCGCGCGGGCCAAGGAGCTCGACCACTTCCTCTACAAAAGCGGCCAGCGGAAACGGTCGCGCCGCGAGATCGAGGCGGCCGGCTTCGATCTTGGAAAAATCGAGGACTTCCTCGATCAACGACAACAGCGTCTCGCCTGAGGTTTTGACCGCTTTCAAATAGGTCGTTTGCTCGGGGGTCAGCGACGTGTCGCCGAGGAGATCGGCCATGCCGAGGATGCCGTTGAGCGGCGTGCGGATCTCGTGCGAGACCATGGTGAGGAAACGCGACTTGGCGCGGTTGGCCGCCTCGGCCTGATCGCGCGCCACCGCCAGCGCCTGCTCGGCGAGCACGCGGTCGGTCACGTCGCGGCCGACGCTCTGCATCTCGCTCTCGCCGTCGGCGCGAACCGTGACTTCGCGCCAGGCGATCCAGCGGGCGCCGTCGGCCGCTGCGATTTTCTGGTCATGGGCGCGCACGCCGTCGGCAAGGATAGAGGTCCCGCCTTGCTCCAGCACCGGAAGCGCGAAATCGGTTTTCAAGAGCTCATCGCGCCGGCGTCCGGCCAGCGCGCAAAAGGCATCGTTCACATAGGTGATGGCGCTTGAGCCGTCGCGACGGACGATCACATCATCTTGAGCCTCAAAGAAGCTCGTGGTGCGCTCCTGCGCTTCCCGGATTTCCCAGTTGCGGTCCGCGGCTTCGTCGAGCCGCGTCTCCAATTCGCGCAGTTCGGCCTTCATTTGGCGGATGCGCGAGATCAGGATTCCGAGCGCCCCGCACGCGGCTCCGAACAATGCCGAAACGCCGATCGCGAACATATATGGGTCGTAGTGCGCCGCCGGCGAAGTCGCCCCGGCCAGGAAGCCGAAGGCAACCGCAAACGACATGACGGTAATGACGGTGACGCGGATCAGGAGCGAGGACAGACGGCGGCCGACAATCGCGGGCTTTCGCAGCGTGGTGCGAGGGCGCATGGTCCCCTATCCCGCTCGGCATGGTCGCCGCGGCTGCCGGCCGCGGCCGCATCGGCGGACTTTGTTGCGATTTCGGTTATCTATGCAGTCCCGCGAATTTTGGCCTATGAACCTTGCGCAACCCTTGCCTTCAGGATCAACGATTGGAGCGAGGGTTGATGCTTTGTTAATATTGTGCCGCGAGCGGATCGGATTGCAGGAACGATCGGATACGGCCGGGAGAAGGTGAATGGACAAGGTTTTGAACGTGAAGCGCTCCGGAGCGAAATCCGCTGAGGCGGTGCAGCCGGAACCAGTGACGCGGGAGGCGGCGGAGGCCGCGGTGCGCACGCTGATCCGTTGGGCCGGCGACGATCCCGACCGCGAGGGACTGCGCGCCACGCCCGGACGCGTCGTGCGCGCCTATGAGGAATGGTTCGCTGGATACAAAGATCATCCGCGCGACTATCTCAAGCGCACGTTCGAGGAGACCGGCGGCTATGACGAGGTGGTGGTGCTGCGCGACATCCGCTTCGAGTCGCACTGCGAGCACCACATGGCGCCGATCATCGGCCGCGTCCATATCGGCTACCTGCCGCGCAACCGCGTGGTCGGCATTTCCAAGCTGGCGCGGCTGGTGGAAGTCTATGCCCGGCGGCTGCAGATCCAGGAAAAGATGACGGCGGAAATCGCCGCCTGCCTCGATGAGGTGCTCAAACCCTACGGCGTTGCCGTGGTCACCGAAGCGACGCACCAATGCATGACGACACGCGGCGTGCACAAGACTGGCGTCAGCATGGTGACGAGCCGCATGCTGGGCGTGTTC
>Ga0210395_10003246_pt1 | contig 12489 bp, 10 predicted proteins | sample IncBWH4OmetaG_FD_150861 | JGI IMG/M metagenome (GOLD analysis project Ga0210395, IMG submission 150861) | Forest soil microbial communities from Barre Woods Harvard Forest LTER site, Petersham, Massachusetts, United States - Inc-BW-H-4-O ...
GGCCAGATAGGTCCAGGTGCCGCCGAAGATATTCGTCATCTCGGCTTCGAAAATCGCCGGGTCGGTGTAGATCAGCCGGTGGGCGCGGTCGTCCTGGACCAGGTAATCCCAATCATACAGCGCAGTGCCGCCGAGGCGGGTCGGCGGCGCATTGATTTTCTCCAGAGCCGTCATGACGCGCTCCTTGTCTCAAAAGAAATCGAAATACTCGTTCTGCTCCCAGGTGCTCGGCTCGTCGCCTTGCGCCACTTCGCCGCTTTCCTCCAGCGAGCGCTGGTAGCGCCCGGCTTCGGTGCGCTTGAGCTTGATGAAGTAGTCGATGAAGGTATCGCCGAGCTCGCGGCGGAACAACGGCTCCTTTTCCAGTGCGTCGAGCGCTTCGGGCAGGCTTTTGGGCAGCATCGGCCGCTCGGCGGCGTAAGGTTCGTCGGTCGCCGGCGGCGGCTTGAGCTTGGCCTCCATGCCGGCGAGCCCGGCAACGACTTGCGACAGTATAAAGAGATATGGGTTGGCCGCCGGCTCACCCATGCGGTTTTCCAACCGTGTCGCCGGGTCGCCCACCCCGCCGAGCACGCGGATCATGGCGCCGCGGTTGTCGTACGCCCAGGTGGCGCGATCGGGCGCCAACGAGTTCGGCTTGAAGCGGCGATAGCCGTTGACGGTCGGCGTGGCGAATACGGTGCTCGGCACCGCGTGTTGCAGCAGGCCCGCCAGATAAGACTGGCCGAGCGGCGACAGCACGTCTTCAGATTTTTGGCCGGTTTTTTCCGGCATCAGCAGATTGGCGCCGCTTGAGGTGTCGACCAGCGATTGATGCAGGTGCCAGCCGCTGGCGTAGTAACCTTTCAACGCCGGGCGAGCCATAAAGGTGGCGAAATAGCCAAGCCGTCGGGACACTTGCCGGGTCGCGGTGCGGAACAGCAGCACATTGTCGGCCGCTTCTAATGCCGCGCTCGGGGCAAAAGTACATTCGACTTGTCCGGGGCCCCATTCATTTTCTATGGAGCGCAGGCCGAGCCCCAGCGCCTCGAAGGCGTCGCCCAGCGCATCGAACACCGGCTGCATCAAATCCATGTTGGATTCGGAGTGGTAGTGATAGCCGGGCTCCGCCGGCCAGGTTTTAATCGGCCGCCCGCGCGTGCCGGGCTCGCCGATATTGTCCTCGCTCAAATGATCGTCGGCGACGCGCAGCAGATACCATTCGATCTCTGCGCCGATGACGCTCGTGCATTTTGCATCGGCGAGCTTTTGCAGCGCCTTTTTCAGGAGTTGGCGCGGCGCGAAATGAAACGGCGTGCCGTCGTTGAAATATTCGTCGCAGAGAATCCAGCCGGTGCCGGGCGCCCACGGCAGCGTGCGAAAGGTTTTCGGATCGGCGACGACGGTGAGATTGGGCGAACCCGTCATCTCATCGAGCCCCATGCCGCCGCCGCGGGTGAACGAGGCAAAAACGCGGGCACCGGCCGAATCCAGCGTCGTGGTGGCGACGCCAATATTGTAGCCGGCGGTCAAGGCAGAGAGGAACGCTGGCACGGTGAGCGTCTTGGCCCGCACATAGCCGTGGGTATCGCTCCAGGCGAGCCGGACATAGCGGAGCTTTTCGGCCTCGACCCGGCGCTTGATATCGGCGGCGAGCCGGCGCTGCTCGTCGCTCCACAAGCCGTGCTGTTCGATGAAGGTCGGCCGCGCCGGCATGGTCGGCCTTCGGCTCTCAGAGTTTTTCGGCGAGGAAGCGCAGCAGCCGCGGCGCCAAAAAGCCGGAATAGCTGGTCGGCTCCTCGATCGGGTCGTTCATCCAATAATGCGGCGCGCCTTGCACGATGCAGGGCCGCACGAAAAAGCCGGCCTGCTTGAGCGCCAGCGTGAACGGTTCGGTGTGCTGCTTGGGATCGACCAGGTCGTCGTGGGTGCCGGTGACCAGGAGCACGCCGATCTTGTTATTGGCGAAGGTGGCGTAGCTGGTCGACGTGGCGTCGAAATAGAGCTGCCGGTTTTCCATCGGCGAAGCACCGAGGAACTTTTGGATGTTGTTATCGACGCCGCCTTGGATCTGATAGGTCGTCCACATCGCCACCATGTCGTAGACGCCATAGACGCCGACCAGCGCCTTCACGTCGGTTGAGACGCCGGCAAACGGGTCCTGCGGATAGCCGCCGTGAAATTTCTTGCCGCTGAGCGCCGCCAGCGAAGCAAGATGGCCGCCGGCCGAAGCGCCTAAGAGCCCGACGCGCTGCGGATCGATGCCGAACTCGCCGGCCTTGCCGCGCACGAATTGCACCCCGGCGAGCACGTCCTGCACGGCCTGCGGGAACGTCTTGCCCTTGGTGGCGAGCCGATAGCTGATGGCGAACACCGCATAGCCGCGCGCCGCCAGATACGGCCCCCAGTATTGGAACGCGGCGCGCACGCCCTGGACCCAGCCACCGCCATGCACGGCGACCAGCGCCGGCGCCGCTTTTGCGTCCTTCGGCAAATAGAGGTCCCCTTGCAGCTCGACGCCGTCGTGATTGGCGTAGGTGATGCCAAGATGAGTGACGTTATCCGCGGTCATTGCTGGGGCCCCTCCTGTCGTGCGCGCTTATGGCGTCCGATCCGGCGAGCGATGTCAATCGGCCGCTCATGCCGGCCGCGCAAGGCAAGCCTGCCGGATCGGCCGCCGCGCGCGGTGGCAAAGTGCATTTCACGTGCTAGAACAATGGACCGGGATTGAAAAGCGCCTGCAGCGTGGTCGCCGCAAGATCATGCGCGAACGTTAAGAACTCTTTTGGGAGGCGGAATGTCTGTGGCGTCATCGCGTGAGGCGCAATCGCTTGTCGTCAATGGCACGCGGATCGATGTGATCGAAAAGGGTTCTGGCCCGCCGTTGCTTTTCCTGCACGCCGAGAACGGCATCGAGCCGGCCGCTGCGGCCATCGACGAACTGGCCAAGCGCGCGCACGTCATCGCGCCCACCCATCCCGGCTACGGCCGCTCGGAGCTGCCCAAGGGCATGCGCTCGGTCGACGATCTGTCCTACTTCTATCTCGACCTCTTCGATCAGCTCGACCTCAAGGATCTCACCGTGGTCGGCACCGGCTTCGGCGCCTGGATCGCGGCCGAGATTGCGGTGAAGACCACGGCGCGCATGGCGCGGCTGGTGATGGCGAACGCGGTCGGCGTCAAGGTCGGCGCCCGCGAGACCCGCGACATTGCCGATATCTTTGCGCTGACCGAGCCGGAATATATCGCCATCGCCTATTGTGACCCGGAGGTCGGCAAGCGCGACTACAAGGAGCTGCCCGATGCCGAGGTGCTCGCCGCCGCGCGGGCGCGCGAGGCGACGGCGCGGTTTGCCTGGAATCCGTACTTTCACAATCCGCGGCTGAAAAGCCGGCTGCACCGCATCCGCATCCCGACGCTGTTTCTGTGGGGCACGCACGATCGCATGCTCAGCGAGGCTTACGGCCGCGCCTATTGCGCGATGATTGCGGGCGCGCGCTTCGAACCGATCGACCGCGCCGGGCATTTTCCCGATCACGAGCAGCCGAAGGTCTTTGCCGAAAAGGCGTTGGCGTTCGCGAAAGCCAAATGACGCCGCAACAGGAATACGCGCCATGAAAGTCTACCAGTTCACCGAGCAGCCCTATTATCCGGCCTGGACCGAGCATTCCGGCTCGCTGCGCGTCAATCTGTTGAACCGCAAATGCGACCCGCGCATCGCCGCCGACCTGTTCCATCGCTATTACGACGAGTGGCAGACGGCGGACGAGCTCGGTCTCGACATCATGCTCAACGAGCATCACCAGACCGCGACCTGCATGTCGTCGACGGTGGTGGTCGGGCTTTCGGTGCTGTCGCGCATCACCAAAAACGCGCGGCTGTTGGTGCTCGGCTATCCGATCGGACACCGGCCCGATCCGTTGCGCGTCGCCGAGGAACTGTCGACCATCGACGTGATCTCGCGCGGCCGCCTCGATATGGGCTTCATCAAGGGCGTGCCCTACGAGTTTCCCGCCTCCAATCAAAATCCGGTCGGCGTCATGGACCGCTTCTGGGAGGCACTCGATTTCATCATCAAGGCGATGACCACCCACGACGAGTTGTTCAACTGGGAGGGCGAGTATTTCAATTATCGCCAGGTCAATGTCTGGCCGCGGGTCTGGCAGGAGCCGCATCCGCCGATTTGGAGCACGACCGGCTCAACCACCCAGGCGCGGCTTCTCGGCGAGCGCGGCTATGTGATGGCCACGCTGGGCTCCGGCTACAACACGCGGCCGCTCTATGACGCCTATCGCCGCGGTTATTTGGCCAAATGGGGCAAGGCGCCCGGGCCCGACCGTTTCGCCTATCTCGGCCTGGTCGGCGTCGCCAAGGACCGCGACGAGGCGCGCCGCCGCGGCGAACTGGTCGCCGGCTATCTGCGCTCGAGCGGCATCGTGCATCTGCCGTTCCGCAATCCGCCGGGCTTCCTGTCGGCCGAGGATAATGCGCGCATGTTGCGCGGCGAGACGCCGCCGCGGAGCTATACAAAAGATCGCCGGGTCATCAGCATGCACAGCGCCAGCGCCGAGGATCTGATCGCCGCCGGCATTCTGTTCTGCGGCACGCCGGACGAGGTCTATGAGCAGATTGTCGATTTCTGCGGCTACTGCGGCGGCATGGGCAACCTGTTGATGATGGGCCACGCCGGCTATCTCACCCACGAGCAAACCATCGACAATCTCAGCCTGTTCGCGCGCGAGGTTTATCCGCGGCTCAAGGCCTGGAAGCAGCCCGACGCCGATGAGGTGGCTGCCCTGGCGGCGGCCGAGAAGGTACAATCGAATCGCGCGGCGAGTACGCGTCCGGGCGATCTGGTCGATGCTACGTTGACCGCCAATTAAACGAGGCAGCAGCGTGCCATGAGAGTCTATCACTTCAGCGAGCAGGCCTATCACCCGGCCTGGAACGAGCACTCCGGCACGCTGCGCGTCACCTTCCCCAACAGGAAATGCGATCCGCGCGTCGCCGCCGACCTGTTCCATCGCTATTACGACGAGTGGCAGCTCTGCGACGACCTCGGCCTCGACATCATGCTCAACGAGCATCACCAGACCGCGACCTGCATGTCGTCGTCGGTGGTGATCGGGCTTGCCATCACGGCGCGCGCCACCAAGCAGGCGCGGCTCCTGGTGCTCGGCTATCCGATCGGCCACCGGCCCGACCCGCTGCGCGCCGCCGAGGAACTGTCGACCATCGACGTGATCTCGCGCGGCCGGCTCGACATGGGTTTTATCAAGGGTATCCCCTACGAGATCGCCGCGTCGAACCGCAATCCGACCGAGCTGATGGACCGCTTCTGGGAGGCGCACGATTTCATTCTCAAGGCGATGACCACCCACGACGAAGACTTCAATTGGGACGGCGAATTCTTTCAGTACCGTCACGTCAACGTCTGGCCGCGGGTATGGCAGGAGCCGCATCCGCCAGTGTGGTCGACGACCGGCTCGACCACGCAAGCCCGCGTACTCGGTGAGCGCGGCTATGTGATGGCGACACTCGGTACCGGCTATGGTACGCGCCGCATCTACGACGCCTATCGCAAGAGCTACATGGGGAAGCACGGCAACGCGCCTGGTGCCGACCGCTTCGCCTATCTCGGCCTGGTCGCGGTCTCCCACGACCGTGAAGAGGCGAAGCGGCGCGGCCATCTCATCGCCGGCTATCTGCGCACCAGCCCGATCGTCGCGCTGCCGTTCCGCAATCCGCCCGGCTACATCCCGCCCGAGGACAATGCGCGCATTCTGCGCGGCGAAACGCCGCCGCGCACCTACACCAAGGACGGCCGCGTCATATCGATGCAATTCGCCAGCGTCGACGAGTTGATGGCTGCCGGCGTGCTGTTCTGCGGCACGCCCGACGAAGTTTTCGAGCAGATCGTCGACTTCTGCGGCCACTGCGGCGGCATGGGCAACCTTTTGATGATGGGGCAGGGCGGCGAGCTCACCCACGCGCAGACCGTCGATAACCTCACCTTGTTCGCCCGCGAGGTCTATCCGCGGCTCAAGGCGTGGCAGCAGCCGGATGCCGAAGCGGCAGCTGCTGTGGCGGCTTAAGCTACTGGCATACCTCAGCAATTATCGACGTTGTTCAAAAATTGGCACAAATATTGATTTTGGGATGAGCCTGGCCCATTGGTGAGCCATGGCAATAACCGAACCCTTCACGTCCGCCCCCATTGTTGTCGGCAAGAGCGCGCCGGTGAGCAATGGTGCGCCAAGCACGATTTTGCCCGCGTCGGCGACCTCACCGGCGCTGCGATCGACGAGCGGCCGATGGAGACTTTTGCCGCGGCCGCCATGCCGATAGGGTAGCGCGCCGCCAACGGACCAAAGCCAAAGCAATGCGTATCACCATCCGAAAACCCGACGACTGGCACCTGCACGTCCGCGACGGCGAAATGCTCAAGGCGGTGCTGCCCTATACGGCAAAACATTTCGGCCGCGCCATACTGATGCCGAACCTGATCCCGCCGGTGCGCACCACGGCGGACTGCGCCGCCTATCGCGAGCGGGTGATGGCGGCGATACCGAAGGATGCGAAATTCAAGCCGCTCTTGACCTGCTATCTCACCGACGACACCGATCCCGACGACGTCGAGCGCGGCTTTCGCGACGGGCTGTTCACCGGCGTGAAGCTTTATCCGGCCAATGCCACGACAAATTCGGCGGCCGGCGTCACCGACTATAAGAAAGTCATGCGCGTGCTGGAGCGCATGGAAAAGATCGACATGCCGTTTTTGATGCACGGCGAGGATACCGATCCGGACGTCGATATTTTCGATCGCGAGAAGGCATTTATCGACCGGTACCTATCGAAATGGGTAAAGCAATTCCCGAGGCTACGCTTCATCCTCGAACATCTGTCGTCGAAAGAAGGCGCCGAATACGTGAAGAGCGCGGCGCCCCAGGTCGGCGGCACCATCACGCCCTATCACATGATGCTGACCCGCAACGACTGGTTCGGCCATGGGCTAAAACCCTACATGTACGTCATGCCGGTGATCAAAACCGCGCGCGACCGCACGGCGCTGCGCAAAGCCGCGACCTCGGGCGAGGCCTGCTATTTCCTCGGCACCGATTCGGCGCCGCATCCTTACGCACGGAAAGTCTCGACCAACGGCGTGCCAGGCATGTTCAATGCGCCGGTCGCGATCGAGACTTATGCGCGGGTGTTCGAGGAGGAAGGCGCGCTCGACAAGCTCGAAGCCTTTGCCTCGCTCAACGGCCCGAAGCATTATCGGATGCCGCCGAACGACGACAAGATCACGCTGGAGAAGACGCCTTGGACCGCGCCGGAAGAAGTCAAAGTCGCCGGCCCCGACGAGCGCGCTCTGGTTTATCGCGGTGGCGAGACGATCGAGTGGAAGGTGGTCGGGTAACTCATTATTGTCATGCCCCGCGAAGGCGGGGCACCCAGTAATCGCCAGCGAACTAGTATTCAAACGAACCGCAGCGGTGGTGATTACTGGGTCGCCCGGCCAAGCCGGGCGATCACAAGGACAAGGGATCGAGCGATGACAGGCTTCCCCGACAAAGCGGTGATGGCCGAGCTGACGGCGAAGATGCTGCTCGAAGTGGATGCGGTCCGCTTCATGACCGATAAGCCGTTCATCTACACCTCCGGCTGGGCGAGCCCGGTCTATACCGATTGCCGCCGGCTGATCTCGTTTCCGCGCGTGCGCCAGACTTTGATCGATTTCGGCGTGGCGACGGTGCTGCGCGACGCCGGCTTCGAGCAATTCGACGCGGTGGCGGGCGGCGAGACGGCGGGCATTCCGTTCGCCGCCTGGATGGCGGACCGCCTGATGCTGCCCATGCAATATGTGCGCAAGAAGCCGAAGGGCTTTGGCCGCAATGCCCAGATCGAGGGCCATATTGAGGACGGCGACCGCGTGCTCCTCGTCGAGGACATGACCACCGACGGCCGCAGCAAGGTGAATTTCTGCAAGGCGTTGCGCGCCGCCGGCGCCACGGTCGATCATGTCTTCGTGTTCTTCTTCTACGACATCTTTCCCGAGAGCAAAAAAATCTTCGCCGATCTCGGCGTCACCTTGCATTCGCTCGCCACCTGGTGGGACGTGCTGGAGGTCGCCAAGAAGAGCGGCAAGTTCGACAAGGGCAAGCTCAAGGAAGTCGAAAAGTTCATGAAGAATCCGGCCGGCTGGTCGAAGGCCCACGGCGGCGTCGCGCAAGCGGCGGAGTAATCAGAGGTAGGAAATGCCGAATCAAGTTGCGGATGTGATCGTGGTCGGCGCCGGCAATGCGGCGTTCTGCGCGGCGCTGGCGGCGCAGGAAGAGGGCGCCAAGGTGGTGATGTGCGAGGCGGCGCCGGAGGACGAATCCGGCGGCAACAGCCGCTTCACCGCCGGCTCCATTCGCGTCGTCTATAACGGCGTCGACGACATCAAGACGCTGGTGCCCGATCTCACCCCGGCCGAAGTCGAGACCACGGATTTCGGCACCTACACCGCCGATCAGTTCTTCGACGACATGGCGCGCATCACCCAGAACCGCGCCGATCCCGACCTGGTCGAGCTGCTGGTCACCAAGAGCTTCGATTCGCTCAACTGGATGCGCGAGAAGGGCGTGCGCCTCATTCCGATCTACGGCCGCCAAGCCTTCAAGATCGACGGCAAGTTCAAGTTCTGGGGCGGGTTGACGGTGGAATCGGTCGGCGGTGGGCCGGGCTTGGTTGCCATGCTGACAGCGTCGGCGAAAAAGCGCGGCATCGACATCCACTATTCCACGCGCGGCCTCGATCTGTTGTTCGACGGCAATCGCGTCGAAGGCGTCCGCGTGCGCCAGAACGGCGAGGTGCGCGAATTGCGGGCGAAATCGGTGGTGCTGGCCTGCGGCGGTTTCGAGGCCAATCCGGAATGGCGCACGCGCTATCTCGGCCCGGGCTGGGATCTCGCGAAGGTGCGCGGCTCTCGCTACAACACCGGCGACGGCATCCGCATGGCGATCGACATCGGCGCAGCTCCTCGCGGCAACTGGTCGGGCTGCCACGCCGTGCAATGGGAAATGAACGCGCCGGAGTTCGGCGATCTCGCCGTCGGCGATCAGTTCCAGAAACATTCCTATCCGTTCTGCATCCTGGTCAACGCCACCGGCAAGCGCTTTGTCGACGAGGGCGCCGATTTCCGCAATTACACTTATGCCAAATATGGCCGCGTGGTGCTGGAGCAGCCGGGTCAGTTCGCCTGGCAGATTTTTGATCAGAAGGTGAAGCACCTGCAGCGCGACGAATATAAGATTCGTCAAATAACAAAGGTGACGGCCAACACCATTGAGGAGTTCGCGCAAAAGCTCGAAGGCGTCAACGCCGCCGAGTTCATCAAGACCATCAAGGAGTGGAATGCTGCGGTGAAGACCGACGTGCCGTTCAATCCGAACGTCAAGGACGGCCGCTGCACCCAAGGCCTCGCCATCAACAAGAGCAATTGGGCGAATACGTTCGACGCGCCGCCCTATGAAGGTTACGCCGTAACCTGCGGCGTCACCTTCACCTTCGGCGGCTTGCGCATCAACACCGACGGCGAAGTGCTCAACACCGACTATCAGCCGATCCGCGGTCTTTATGCCGCGGGCGAGTTGGTGGGCGGGCTGTTTTATTTCAACTATCCAGGCGGCTCGGGCCTGATGTCCGGCACGGTGTTCGGCAAGATCGCCGGCACCTCGGCTGGCCGCGCCGGCAAGAACTGAAAATGGACGCCAAAACTTCAGGCAAGCTCAACGAACTCGGCGCCACCGAGATCGTGCAAAAAATCGCGCACGGCGAGACGACGTGCGAAGCGGTGACGCGCGACTGCGTGGCGCGGATCTCCGCGCGCGATGGCGTCGTCAAAGCATGGGTGAATTTCGATCCGGAGCTTGCGATCGCCCAGGCGCGCGCGCTCGATCGCTCGCAAAACCGCGGCCCGCTGCATGGCGTGCCGATCGGCGTCAAAGACATCATCGATACGTTCGATATGCCGACCGAGTTCGGCTCGCCGATCTACAAGGGCCATAGGCCGCCGTCGGATGCCGCTTGCGTGGCGCTGCTGCGCCGCGCCGGCGCGGTGATGCTGGGCAAGACCGCGACCTGCGAGTTCGCCGGCATGGCGCCGCCGGAGACGACCAATCCGCACAATCCCGCGCACACGCCAGGCGGTTCGTCGAGCGGCTCTGGCGCAGCCGTCGCCGACGACATGGTGCCGGCGGCGCTTGGCACGCAGACCGGCGGCTCGGTGCTGCGCCCGTCATCTTATTGCGGCATCTTCGGCTTCAAGCCGACCTACAGCAGCTTCAACAAAGCCGGCGTGAAGCCGGCGGCGGAAAGCATCGATACCATCGGTTGGCTCGCCCGCTCGCTCGACGACATCGAGATGCTCACCGCCGTGCTGCGCATGCAGGCGCCGCAGCCGCCGCGTACAATGAGCTCGGCGCCGCGGATCGGCTTGTGCCGCACCGAAATGTGGGACAGCGCGCAGCCGGAAACGAAAGCCGCCGTGGAAGGCGCTGCGGCCGCGCTCGCCAAAGCCGGCGCGACGGTGCGCGACGTGAAATTTCCAGATCCGTTCACCGGATTGCGCATGATCGCGCGCGAGACCATCAATTTTCACGAGCGCGCTGCCTGCATGGCCTATGAATGGGACCATCACCGCGAGGCGCTGTCGCCGCAGATGCGGCGCTATATCGAGCAAGGTCAGAAGATTTCGCGGCAGGACTACATTGCCGGCTGGCGCCGCATCGATGAATGCCGCGCGCTGTTGCCCGCGGTATTCGACGGCCTTGATGTTTTGCTGGCGCCGTGCGTGCAGGGCGAAGCGCCCAATGGCCTCGCTTCGACCGGCGACGGCACCATGCAGGCGATCTGGACCGCGCTGCACACGCCGAGCATGACGCTGCCGACCCATCGCGGGCCGAACAATCTTCCGGTTGGCATCCAGCTGGTCGGCCAGCGCTACGACGACGACCGGTTGTTCGCTTGCGCGCGATGGGTTTGGCAAAAGATTGGATCGCCGGAGATGATTGGGTGTCGGCGGTGAGAATCTCTCCATCGTCATGCGCGGGCTTGACCCGCGCATCCATGCGGCGCCTTACCTTGCTCCACGTTCCCATGGATTGCCGGGTCAAGCCCGGCAATGACGAATAAAATGGAATTCGACAATTCGTTCGACGTTCCGTTGTCGCCGGCGCAGGCCTGGGCGATGTTGATGGACATCCGCCGCATCGCGCCCTGCATGCCGGGCGCAGCGCTGACCGAAGTGGTCGACGCGCAAAACTTTCGCGGCAAGATCGCCGTGCGGCTCGGGCCCGTAGCTTTGGCTTTTGCCGGCCGCGTGCAGTTCGAGGATATCGACGAGGCCAATCACAGCGCGCGGGTGAAGGCGCAAGGCAGCGACGATAAGGGCCGCGGCTCGGCCAATGCCACGGCAACGTTCCGCATCGAGCCGGCCGATATCGGCTCGCGAGTTTTCATCCACACCGAGCTGATGCTGTCCGGTGCGGTGGCGCAATACGGCCGCGGCGTCGGCATGATCCAGGCGACCGCGGCGCAAATCATCGGCCAATTCGCGAGCAATCTGCGCGCGCAGCTTGAGCGGCAGCCCGCGCCTATAACGCCCGACGTGCCATCGCCGCCGATCGTACCGGAGCGAACGGACGCGCCGTTGCGCTCAGCGCCAAGGCCGGTGAGCACCGCGCGTCCATCGCCGCCACCGGAAATGCCGCCGCTTCCGGCCGCCAAGCCGATCTCGGGCTTCACGTTGCTCGCCCGCGTCATATGGCAACAGGTCCGCGCTCTGTTCAGCGGCCGAAAAGATTAGGTATCATTCGGCGTCATCAGCGAGGGACCATGGCCCATAGCAAAACGATCGTCGGCGCCGCCGCGCTCGTTGTTCTCGCCGGTCTGGCCTGCGCCGCCGGCGTCGAAGATTTCTACAAGGGCCGCAACGTCACGCTGGTCATCGGCTATAGCGTCGGCGGCGGCTACGACGCCTACGCACGGCTGCTCGGGCGCTATTTCGGCAAGCACATTCCCGGCAATCCCTCGATTGTGCCAGAGCAGATGACCGGTGCCGGCAGCCTGCGCTCGGCGAATTTCATCTATTCCGTCGCCGCAAAAGACGGCTCCGTGTTCGGCACCTTTTCCCGCAGCATGGGCATTTCGCCGCTGGTCGACAAGGCCGAATTCGACAGCCGCAAGTTCACCTGGCTCGGCAGCGTCACCGACGACAACACCATCTGCGTCACCTGGAACACGTCGCCGATAAAAAATTGGGACGACTTTCTGAACAAGCCGTCGAAATTCGGCGGCGAGGGCGCCGGCTCCGATCCGGACATCTGGACGCTGCTCTATAAGAACGTGTTCGGCGCCAAGGCGCAGCTGGTCTCCGGCTATCCCGGCACCAACGACACGGTGCTGGCGATGGAGCGCGGCGAGATCGACGGCCTGTGCGGCATATCGTGGAGCACCATAAAATCG
>Ga0210395_10003247_pt1 | contig 12489 bp, 11 predicted proteins | sample IncBWH4OmetaG_FD_150861 | JGI IMG/M metagenome (GOLD analysis project Ga0210395, IMG submission 150861) | Forest soil microbial communities from Barre Woods Harvard Forest LTER site, Petersham, Massachusetts, United States - Inc-BW-H-4-O ...
AATAGAGCGGAATCATTGGGGATTCGCTTCGTTCACATCGCGGTCAACGAGTGGTCGCCTCCGACCAACGAACAGGTCGCGCAATTTCTCTCCATCTTCCGCGACAATCCGCAGGAAAAAGTTTTCGTGCACTGCCACTTCGGCGAAGACCGCACAGGCGTTTTTATTGCCAGCTACCGCATGGCATTTGAGAAATTGCCGGCCGATCAAGCTCTGAAAGAAATGCGCTACTTTGGGTACAACGGTCTCTGGCATCCCTCGATGACGGCTTTCGTGCGGGACTTCCCCGCGCGCCTGACCACGGCCCCGACTCTCGTTCCGTTCAAAAACAAAGACTGATGCCCGGATGTTATGCACCGTTGCGATCCGCGAAAGTACTCAGTACTGTCCTATCTTTCTTGGCTCTGCGATTCCGTCAGCCTTAGCCGCTTGCCACAAGCCGCGTTTTGCGACCCAACAGAGATTGCCGTCCATAGAAATTGTGCCTTGGCGAAAGAGCCGCCAGACTTCGCAGATTAGAGCCTGCTTATTTGAATCGTTTGCCCTAGTACCTTCGTACTCTTCCCAGTAGCACGCATGCTTCATTTAATGGAGCAACTCCCTTCGGTACGCTCTACACAGTTCAGCAACAAGACTCTGAGGGAAAGGCCATCATGCAAGTAGGCCGCTATCAAGTTATCGACGTCATCGGCGCCGGTGCCAACAGCAAGGTCGTGCGCGCGCACGATCCGATGATCGGGCGCATCGTCGCCATCAAACTCTTTTCGCCTGCGCTGGCCCAGGGCGCGGGCCGCGACCGCTTCCTGCAAGAAGCGCGTGTTGTCGGCCAGCTCTCGCACCCCTGCGTGGTCACTCTGCACGACATGGGCATCGACGAGCCGACGCAAACGCCCTATCTGGTGATGGAATTCATGGAAGGGCAGCCTCTGGACAAGATTCTCTCCAAGGGCAGCGTTCCCCTGCCGCGCGCTTGCGCATGGGTGGGAGAGATCGCCTCGGCTCTGAACGTGGCCCATCGCAGAGGCGTGATTCACGGCGACATCAAGCCCGCGAACATCCTCATTCTCGATGATGGCCGCGTAAAGCTCACGGACTTCGGCATGGCACGCCTTGCCAGCCACGACAAGAAAGACACGCCGCTGCTCGGCACGCCCGCTTACTGGTGCCCGGAACAGATTCTGGGCCGGCCGCAGGACGCACGCTCCGACATTTTCTCGCTTGGCGTGGTTCTGTACGAGATGGTCACCGGCAAGCGCCCCTTCGATTCCGATTCGCTGCAGGGAATTTGCACGCGCGTTCTTTCCTCAAAGCCGCTTCCGGTTTCCCAGGCGAATCCTTCCGTGCCCACGGCATTCGATGCGATTGTCGCCAAGACGCTGGAAAAAGATCCCGCGCACCGTTATCAGTCCGTGGATCTTCTGGCGATCGAATTGTACCCATTGGCTCGGCGCAAGATGGCGCCGCCGGTCCAGACACAGCACCCTAGTCTTCGTGAGCGTGCCACTCGATTGTTGCGCTCCGCATGAGCCCTGTTCTTCAGACCGGCCGGTACGAAATCATCGAGACTCTCGGTTGCGGCGGAACTAGCCGGGTCGACAAAGCGCGCGATACCATCATTGGCCGCACCGTCGCGCTAAAATCTTTTCTCCAGGGCTTCGGCAGGAATAGCGAGCAGCAATTTCTTCGCGAAGCGCAAACCATCGGGAGCCTCTCCCACAGCTCGATTGCGCAGCTCTATGACGTCGGCCACGACGCCAGCGGCGCTCCTTTTCTCGTGATGGAATTTGTTCCGGGAAACAATCTCGAGCAATTGCTGGCGCACGCGCCGATTCCTTTCGCCAGCGCGGCAGTCTGGGCCGCTGATCTGGCTTCGGCGCTTTCGTCCGCTCATCGAGCGGGAATTATTCACGGGGACGTCACGCCCAGCAACATTCGCGTCACCGATGATGACAAAGTGAAGCTCGTCGACTTTGGTGTCGCGCGATTTGCTTCCCAAGTCTCCGGCTCAGACCGCGTGCTGGGCACACCTGCTTATCTATCGCCCGAGCAAATTGAAGGGCGGAAGCAGGATGGGCGCTCCGATCTCTTTTCGCTAGGCGTTGTGCTGTACGAGATGATCACGGGCGTCCGGCCGTTCGGCGGAAATTCGCTCGGAGAAGTCTGCGCGCAAATTCTGACGGCCAATCCCATTCCGCCCTCAAAGCTAAATCCAACGCTACCTGCGGCATTCGATCGAATCATCGCACGGTGTCTTGCGAAGAACCCGGACGAGCGCTACCAGTCCGGCAACGATTTCGCGCGCGCTCTTTATTTGGTTGCACGCTGCGGTGACAAGCTTTCAGCGCAACCAAAGCGTCCTTACTGGTTCGCGCGCCCGGCGCATCCGCGTGACCTACTGGCCATCGCCGCGACAGTCTTGTTGCTTGCAAGCGCCGTGACGGCCGCAGGCTCTTTGCGCGATTGGGTTCGCATTCGCTCCACGCCAGCCACCGCCGCCGCGCCCGCGAAAAATGCAAGAGATTTGGCGTTTGGGACGAACACACGGATTAGTACGGCTCCGCAGGTTTCCGCTCCCGCCGAAAGCGTTCCGCCGAAAAATGTCCCAAAGACGTCCGTTCGCAAGCACATCTCGACGACCCCGGTGCCACAGGCACAAGCGATTTCGCCAGCCGATGCTCCTCCGGGCCAGTCACCGCTTCGATAGCTTCGGTTCTCGTATTGACTCGGAATTCCAGATAGTCCTCGCGCGGGTCGGCAACTCCAAACAATGCTGTTGGCCCCAAATCGTCCTGGAGCCTACGGCGAGAGGTCAAGTTTCGTAATAACACTTGGTTTGCCCACGTAAAGGCGCGGCACAACGACTAATGGTGCCACGCGCACAACAACCGTGAGAATCAGGAAACCCAGTGGCAAGCAGAACAAAAACAGCCGCAGGTCGCGGATTCCCGATATCCATAAGAGGGCAAGACTGAGGAAGGCACTGAGCAGAACTAAAACACGCGAATACAAGACCGGGGCGTGGAGCGGAACGTGGCATTGGATACATCGAAAGTCTTCCCGAAAGATTAGCTTGGAAGGGGGCATTCTGCGACTACACTGCGGGCATCGCACACCACGTCTTCCTTCTGTCGGGACTCGCATCAACTGACACCGGTCTTCGTCTAGTTACGGTCGCTGCGAACATACGGACGTTACTCGTAGCGAAGGGCTTCGACAGGATCCAGCTTGGCAGCTTTCATCGCCGGCCAAACTCCGAAGATCAAACCGATGCTCACGCTTACGAGGATGCCAGTCGCAGCGGCCCAGATCGGCACGCTGCCGGGCCACTTCAATCCAAGGCGCACCAGAATCACCAAGCCGTTCACGAGCACGAGAGCAATCACTCCGCCGGCTCCCGTGAGAGTCATGGCCTCCAGCAAGAATTGCCAGGTGATGTCGCCGCTTTTGGCTCCTATGGCTTTGCGAATGCCAATCTCACGCGTTCGCTCCGTCACGCTAACGAGCATAATGTTCATCACGCCCACGCCGCCGATCAGCAGACCGATGCCGCTGAGGACGACGGTGGCCAGAGCAACCATGCCGAGAATGCTGTGGAACTGTTCAATCTCCTGCTGCGACGTATTGATGGAAAAATTGTTACGTCCCTCGTAGGGAACGTTGCGGCGGCGCCGGAGCACTTCGGTCGCCTGGTCCACAGCTTGATCCAACTGGTTCGGGTAGGCCTGGAACCGGATCTGGTTCTCGTACGCCCCGGGATAAATCTTCGCAAATGTGTTGTAGGGAATGAGGACGCGGCGGTCTTCATCGTCCATTCCGAACATCCCTTTCGGCTTTTCCACGACGCCAATCACGCGAAACGGCGAGCCATCGATCATCACGTCTTTTCCGACCGGCGAGCCCTCGGGAAATAACACGGGCGCGGCGTTTTCGCCGAGCATAACGACTTTCTCGCGATGCAGGTTGTCCCCTTCACTGATGAACCGGCCGTCCAGCGTCGAAGCATTGGCATAGACTTGCCCGAAATTCGGCTGCACGCCGCGGAAATCGATGGACGTAACTTCGCCGGACTTTGTGCGCACTTTGTGGTCTTGCTCCCACCAGGTGAGGAAGACAGTGACATCCTTAACGGCGGGGCAGCGTTCCTGGATGGCGACCGCATCTTCGAGGGTAAGCGGTTTGCGTTCGCGCTCTTCCTTGGGGCGGCGGCCTCCGTTGTGCGGTCCTTGTTCGAAGCGCGAGACAAAGGCGGTGTCCGCGCCGTACTGTTTGATGTTGTCCTGAACTTGTGCGTCGAAGCCGGTGATCAGAGCGGCCACCAGCATGATTACGCTGACGCCCAGCACCACACCAAAAACTGTCAAAACGCTCCGCAATTTGTGCGCGCGGAGCGTGTCCATCGCCTGCTTCAGATTTTCGCCGTGTTGTTGTGCCATTGTTGTTTTCCGTGATCCGGTCTGGCCGGAGTCCACTTTCCTCAGCCGTCTGCCCGCAGGGCTTCGATGGGATCAAGTTTTGCCGCGCGCATAGCGGGATAAATTCCAAAGAAAAGGCCCACCGCCGTGGAAACGCTGAGCGAGAGAATTACGGCGCTCATGGGCGTGCGCATAGGAATCGACGTGGCGGCGCGCGCGGCCGCGACCAGAACGTAAGCCAGAACAATTCCGATCATTCCGCCCGTGGCGGCTAACGCCGCGGACTCGGTTACAAATTGAAGGACGATATGCTTCTTTCTTGCACCGAGAGAGCGCCGCAGACCGATCTCTCGCGTGCGCTCGGTGACGCTGGCGAGCATGATGTTCATGATCACGATACCGCCGACCACCAGGAAGATGGCCGTCAAACCAACGGCCACCATGAAGATGTTTCCCGTCAGTTGTTTAAAGAGGCCCATGATGGAATCAGAGCCAATGATTCCGAAGCTGTCCGCTGAGTCCCAAGTTTGATGGCGCCAGGCGCGCAGCAGCATGCGCGCTTCGTCTTCGGACGAGGCCATCATTTCGGCGTTGCCTGCTTGTATGAAAAGCGTGAGCGAATCCCTCTGGTTGCCCCATTCCTTGGAATATGTGCCGAGAGGGATGTACAGGAAGCGGTCCTGGGACTGACCGAAAGCGCTTCCGATAACGGCCGCTACGCCAACAACCGTGTAACTGTGAGAGCCCGCGCGAATTGTCTTGCCGATGGGGTCAACGTTATAGAAGAATTTTCTCACCACATCCGCGCCGATGAAGGCTACCGGTGAGTGATGCGTTTCATCCGCTTCGGTAAGGAATCTGCCCGAACCTACGACGATGTTCCGAACGTCGGAATAGTTTGGCGTAACTCCCTGGACGTTCACATCTTCGAGGAGTTCGTTGCCGGAGCGAACGTCGGAGGAGGTGCCCAGGACGGCGGCGATCTGCCGGGTGGTGCGCATGCCCTCTTTTAGCTTGGTGAACTCGTCCGTGGTGACAAGCGGACGTTTTTGCGCCTTGATCCATTCGTCGTTACTGGTGATGATGCCGAAACGGGTTAGGACATAGACGTCGGCGCCGAGATTGGCGGCTTTGTCCGCAACGTAGGAAGTGAGGCCGTTGACGACGCTCATGACTACGACCAGCGTGGTTACGGCCAGGATAACTCCCAGTAACGTCAAGAAACTACGCAACTTATGGGCGCGGAGGGCGTCGAGAGCGAGCTTGAACGTCTCGATGATGGTAACAACCGCACTACGAAATCTGGCCAGAGTGAACGGCACTCTGTCCGTTCGCGGGAGCACCCGGCCGATGCTGCCCAATCCTTCGATAGGAGTTACACCCAAACAAACCTCCGCTTGCCTAAGGTAATACGCTAATCAAGGGCCATTCGTTCCCGTCTAATATATAGACGGTAGAAGGACACCTTTGCTTTCATTAAATCTAGGTGTACGTTGCGCCAGACTTCATTTTACCGCGTTCCGCCTGCTTTAGAGAGCGAAGGCGGAACGCGTTCCAGGAGGATGCATGCGTCGTAACTATGTGTATTGTCTGGGAGTTACAATCCTTGCATTGGGGATGGGCTTCAACAGCGGCGCACAAGACAAGCCGACAGAGAAGGCACCTGTGGTGCCTGCTGCCGCAGCTACAGGACCCAAAGCCGAATTCCTTGAAGAAATCGCGTATTACGAGCAACGGTATGTGCGCTTGGCGGAGGCCATGCCTGCCGAAAAGTATGCGTGGCGGCCTGCGGAGGGAGTGCGGTCGATAGGCGAGGTGTACACGCACATCGTTGCGGCCAATTATGGCGTTGCCCGGGCGCTCGGGACGCAACCACCCGCAGGGCTCGATTTCAAATCCATCACAGCTATGTCAAACGACAAAGGGAAGACCGTGCAAGCACTGAAGGATTCGTTTGCGCATTTCCGGCAAGCTATTCTCGCGCTAAGCGACGCGGACGCCGATAAACCGCAAAAGATGTTTGGACGCCAAACCACGCTGCGCGGCTCCTTCATTATGATTACGGGACACTTTGGCGAGCACCTCGGGCAGTCCATCGCATACGCGCGGATGAACGGCGTGGTGCCGCCCTGGACGGAAGAACAACAGCAGCAACAAAAGCAAGCCGAAAAACCAAAACCGTAGAGGCTACGCACAAGGTTGCAGAGCGCTTAGCGGCCCAACGCAGACAGTGCCATTGCCCATTTAGAAGCAACAATTGCCCGCGCTCAAGAATCAGAATTAAGATATGTGTTGGCGGCCCTTTTGCCGCAGGCCATTATGCGCACGCGACCTCTCATTCTCGTCGCCGGACTGCTCCCGGCTTTCGCAGCCACCTCCTCCTTGGCACAGGAAGCGACTACGCCTCCCCCGCCGTCTCAGACGGAGGCCGAGAAGACGGCGCTGCTCGACTTGGTTCTAGGCAACGTGAAGAAGAGCGACGAAGCAATGAATTTTTACGAGCGCGTTGAGCGCTTGGAATTGCGAAAAAATGCCGTGGATCAGAAGTCGGGCGAAATCAAGGTTTCGCGCGTTATTCCCGCGGGCACCGGTGTGGACCATATTCCGATTGGCCCGGACGGGAAGCCGGCGGACCCCGACGCTTATCACACAGAACTTCTGAAGCTGGAGCGCACGCTTTCCTGGGCCGCGGACGATGGGCACGCCCAGCACGACGCGTACGAGAAAATTGCCAAAAAACAAAAGGAGCGCGACGACCTCATTGACGCTACGCGCACCGCTTTTCTCTATACTTTTGTTTCCACCGAAACCCGGGCGGGCCGCGTTCTGTTTAAATACAAAATGGAGCCGAATCCGGCTTACAAGGCGACTACTCGAGCCACGTCCATCTTTGCGAAAGTGCAGGGGTTTGTGTGGATCGATCCGGAGGCGGGCCAGCTGGCGCGCGTGGAAGGCGAAGTCACAGGGGACATCACCTTGGGATTGTTCCTTGCGAAGATTTATAAGGGCAGCCACTTTATGCAGGAGCGGTACGAGATCCTGCCGGGCCTGTGGATGCCAACCTTTTCTCAATATGATTTCGACGGAAGAAAACTCTTCAGCTCGATCTCTATTCACGAACGCACTTTTTATGGGCAGTACCACCGCATTGGACCCCCGAAAGAAGCTCTGGCCACGATTCGTGCCGAATTAGGCAAGCCGGGCGGTAGCCTCACCGACCCCTGAAACTTTGTCCTGTATACTGGGTTTAAGGTACTAGAACTAGCCTCGGCCCTCGAAGACATCGGAGGCTTTATGACCCGGTCGCTTGTTTATTGGAGCGCTCTCGCGTTCAGCGGGGCGCTGACCTGTTCCGCGAGTTTTGCCCAAAGCCCTGCTCCTTCTGCTTCTCAGAGCTCGAGTCCAGCCCCTGCAACTTCCCCGTCGCAACCGCAGGATGCGACGGCCCCAGCGTCCGCCGACGCCAAGAAAACCAAGAAAGTCTGGACAAACGACGACGTCAATGGATTGAACGGACCAGTTTCGGTCGTCGGAAATTCGAAGAATCTTGGGAAAGGGGGCGCTGGCGGAAAGGCCGATGGGCAGTACATTGCGAATACGCGCAAGGAACTCGCGAAGCTGCAATCGCAGCTCGATGACACAAACCAGCAGCTTGCGGACCTCAAGGACTTCAGCGAAGGGAAAGCGCCAGCAACTTCGAGCGGCTACCCCATCAACAAAGGCTACAACCGCGTGCCGGTGGACCAGCAAATCACCAGCCTGCAGGACAAAAAGAAGCAGCTTGAGGACAAGATTGGCGCGTTACTCGATGAAGCACGCAAAAAAGGCGTGCAGCCAGGCGACCTCCGCTAAGCGGACGCTTTTGTAATGCATGGGTGTGTTTGAATCGAGCCAGGCCAGCTTCGCTAATCTCTTCGACAACCGGTGGAGGCCGCTGTAAAATTCGTAAGCCCGCTGGGTTCGGGCACGCATGGGCCGCCGTCGGTACAGCTTTCGAGTCGTCCGCCTTCTCCTCGTCGTGATTGTCGCGGCGTGGTCCGCCTCGTTGGATGCCGCTTCCAGTGCCGCGCAGAAAACTGCCTTCGATCTTGCGGGGAATCCTGTTGATCCGCTCAAGACGGCCCCTGGGAAAGTTGTCGTGATGGTCTTTGTGCGCACGGATTGTCCGGTTTCGAATCGCTATGCACCCGTAATCCAGCGGTTAAGCGCAGCGCATGCCGGAAAGGTGGCGTTTTGGCTGGTTTACCCGAGCAAATCGGAATCCGCGGAAGTGATCCGGAAGCATGAACGGGAGTACGGTTACAAACTTCCTGCGCTGCGCGATCCGCAACATGTGCTTGTGAAAGAGAGCCAGGTGCAGATTACGCCGGAGGTTGCGGTGTTCGACGCAGGCCAACATCTCATCTATCACGGCAGGGTCGACAATCTCTACGAGGATATAGGGCGTGCGCGCAGCGCTGCCACGACGCATGAGTTGGAGGACGCGATTGCCGCCGCGCTCGGCGGCAAGAGTTTGGCCGCGGACGCTACACATGGCGTGGGCTGCTACATTTCGGATCTGGAATGACTCGCGCTTCGCAAGCTCTTTCTGGATTTTTCCTGGTTCTTGCCGTCGCATCCGCTGGGTTTGCCGCGCGCCATGCCGCGGCGACGTGGCAGTCAGCGCCCCCGTCCGCCGAGGCGCAGCCGCAGGTCACTTTCAACCGCGATATTGCCCCAATGATTTTTCGTAATTGCGCGCCGTGCCATCATCCCGGCGAAGCAGGGCCTTTTCCGCTACTCACTTACGCCGACGTGAAATCGCACGGGCGGCAGATCGCGTTCGTGACGAGCAAACACATCATGCCTCCGTGGCTTCCAGATCGCGGCGAGCTGAAATTTGCGGATGAACTTCGTTTGTCTGAAGAAGAAATCTCGACGATTCAAACATGGGTGGACCAGGGCGAGATCGAGGGCAATTCTTCCGACCTTCCGCCTCAGCCCGCCTTCACCGCCGGCTGGCAACTCGGCAAGCCCGATGTGATCGTGCGAGCCGAGAAACCGTATTCGCTCCCTGCAAGCGGCAGCGATTCGTATTGGAACTTTGTGTTTCGAACGCCCGTGCACCGCTCGCGGTGGTTGAAAGCGATTGAAATCCGGCCGGGCGACAAACGGCTCGTGCATCATGCAAACGTTTTGGTGGACCGGGAGGAGTCCGGCCGCAGGCTTGAAAAAGAGCCAGGAGCGGGGTTTGGCGGGATGGAACTCATCATCGAATCGGAAGCCTTTGATCCGGACAGCCATTTTCTGTTCTGGAAACCGGGCTCTCCGCCGTATGTCGAGCCGGATGGCATGGCGTTGCGCCTGGACAAAAACACCGACCTGGTCTTGAACACCCATTTCCAATCTTCGGGAAAGTCGGAACTCATTCAGCCAACGCTCGGGCTCTACTTCACGGACAAGCCCGCGACAATGCATCCCATGCTGCTGCAGCTGGATAACGACCGCAAGCTGGACATTCCGCCTGGCGAGAAAAATTTTCTGGTTTCCGATGATTTCACACTGCCGGTGGACGCCAGCGTTTTGGCCATCTATCCGCACGCGCACTACCTCGGAAAGGATTTGCTGGCGCTCGCGACTCTCCCTGACGGAACGAAGAAAACGCTGATTCACATCGGCAGCTGGGATTTGAATTGGCAAGCGGTCTACCGCTATCAGGAGCCTGTGGATCTGCCCGCAGGAACCACGATCTCCATGCGCTTCACCTACGACAATTCCGCGGACAACATCCGGAATCCCAACCAGCCCCCTAAACGCGTCCTGGCGGGGAATCGTGCCAGCGACGAGATGGCGCATTTGTGGTTGCAGGTGCTTCCGCGCGAGTCTGCCGACGCGAGGCTGGATCCGCGATTGCCGATCCAGGAAGCGCTGGCCCTGCATCACATTCAAAACGATCCCGAGGATTTCGAAGCGCACTACAACCTGGCGGCTCTGCTGCAGTTGAAAGGCGAGATGTCCGGCGCGGTCTTGCAATTCTCGGAAGCCGTGCGCATTCGCCCGGAGGATTCCACCGCGAACAACGCGCTCGGCGCCGTGCTTTTGGCGAGCGGCCACCTGGACGGAGCCATCGTTCATCTGAACACGGCGCTGAGGGGCCGGCCCGATTATTTCGATGCGCATTACAATCTCGGAAACGCCCTGGCGGCGCAGGGCGACTTTCCGCGGGCGCTTTTGCATTTCCGCGCGGCGGTCCGGCTGAATCCTCAGGATGCCATGGCCGAGGCCAATCTGGGTAGCGCGCTGGCGGAGACCGGGAACTTGAAAGAAGCTCGGCTGCACTTCGAACGCGCTCTGCAAATCGATCCAAAGAATGAACTTGCCCGTGAAAACCTGGAGCAACTGAATCGCGACTCGCACGACCATCCGAACTAGCGGGCAGCCCGCGGGCGAGAAGCGAGGGTTAGAGCTATCCCGGCAAGCCAACTTTTGGGACGCTCTCGCCGTCCAAGCGTCCATGCTGTTACTATTCGGCGGCGCCTGGGCGGTTGCGCTGCCGGGCAAGCAACCTTTCTTCTCTCAGGGTGTTTGATACAAAGATCGAACGTCCGAATCTATGAATCACGCCTCGCCCAGCTTCGCGCGCCGCCCGGTTCTTGCCGCTCTGTTATTTGTACTCGTCTTCTCGATAGCAACGAGCGGGATTTCGCGCAGCCTTTCGCCGAAGCAGCGCGAAGCGGTCTTTGAAAGAGTCTGGAAAGACGTTGACGAGCACTACTACGATCCAGAATTCGGCGGTGTGAACTGGAAGGAAATTCATAAACGTTATCTGCCGCTGGTGAAGTCGGCGAAAGACGACAAGAACTTCTATTCGATCGTGGACCGCATGACCGCGGAGCTGCATGACGCGCATACGCGTTTCACTTCCCCCGAGCAGTGGGCAAATCGCAAGAAGCATCAGGGTGTCAGCATCGGTTTCCGGGCGGGCTATGTCGAAGGCCAAGTCGTCGTGCTGGACGTTTTCCCGGATAGCAACGCAGCGCACGCAGGCATTGAGCCGGGCATGATTGTGACCGCGCTGGACGGCCAGCCGATCGCGGACCGTCTGGCCGAAGCTGCAAAGAGTGTTTTGCCGTCGTCCACGGAGCGCGTTACCAGGTTGCGGATCCTCAGCGATGTATTTGCGGGCGCGGTCGATACGCCCTTCGCCACTAGTCTCCGCCGCGCGGATGGCTCCTCGTTCGACGTCAAATTTGCGCGGCAAACGCTTTCCACGGCTCCCAGCGTTACGGCTACGAAGTTGCCCTCCGGTTTTGGATACATCCGTTTCGACGAATTTCATCCTTCGCTGGTCAAAGAATTCAGGACAGCGGTGGAGAACTTGCGCGCGACGCCCGGGCTAATTTTGGATCTTCGGAGAAACCGCGGAGGCGTCGGCGCTACTTTGGAAGCCATGGCGACACTTTTCTTCGACAACAAAACTCTGTTCGAACGGAGAATGAGCAGAAAGCAGGTTACGGCATCAGAACGCGACGGCCACCGCGCCGAAGAGACACAGGTCTTTGTTGGCAAGAGCGGAGCGCAGATCTATTCCGGCCCCGTGGTCATTCTCTTGAGCGAGTATTCCGCCAGCGCGACGGAAGTCTTTTCCGCCGGGATGCAGGATTCCGGGCGCGCCACGCTCGTGGGCAGCCAATCGTGCGGATGCGTGCTGGGCATCACGCACGACAGGGTGATGAAGGGCGGCGGCGTGCTCGAAATCAGCGAAGTCCTCTGGTTTTCACCCAAGGACCGAAAACTTGAAGGTGAGGGCGTGATTCCAGACAAAGGTGTTGTGCCAACGATTGCTTCGCTGCAAGAAAAGCATGACCTGGTTCTTGAAGAAGGCGAAAAAGTCTTGCAAGAGTCGGCGGCTGCAAAGCGCCCTGTCGCTTCCCGCTGACGAGATCCTGCCGTCGTTCAGAATTGCAGCTCGCTACTCGACGCGCAAAGCGCGCATGGGATCGATGGACGCCGCGCGCCATGCCGGCAACACGCACGCTATTCCGGCAACAAGGACGAGGACGGAAGCTGCCGCCACAAGCGTGAGAGGATCGCGCGA
>Ga0210395_10003249_pt1 | contig 12484 bp, 12 predicted proteins | sample IncBWH4OmetaG_FD_150861 | JGI IMG/M metagenome (GOLD analysis project Ga0210395, IMG submission 150861) | Forest soil microbial communities from Barre Woods Harvard Forest LTER site, Petersham, Massachusetts, United States - Inc-BW-H-4-O ...
TCGGCCAGGCGCTCGATCAGCGGTGCGGCCGCCATCAGCTGGCTCAGTTCGGCGGGTGTGAACCCGGCCGCCAGTGCCCGCGCCAGCTGCGCGATCCGCGCGTTGCGCTTGTCGCTGAGGGCGGACAGGCCCGCTTCGGTGACCGACATGACCGCGCGCCTGCCGTCGGCGGGGTCGGACTGGCGCTTGACCAGGCCACGTGCTTCCAGCGCGCTCAGCGTCGCTCCCATCGACTGCGCGCTGATCTGCTCGGCCCTGGCCAATGCGGTCACCGTGGCCGGGCCGCCGCGCTCCAGTTTCCGGAGCGCCGAGGACTCCGGCAGCGACAGCTCGCCCGGGGCCGGCACCTGCCGGAGCCGCCGCTTGAACAGGCCCACGCTCAGGTACACGGCCGCAGCCACCTCTTCGACTTCCTGCTCCGCATGCATATGCCAAGGCTAACCTTGCAAGTTCAATATTGCAAGGCTGGGCTTTCTAATTAGGCGGCTCAGCTCGCCTATCAGGAGGTGACACCGATGCCCGCCGCCCTGGCCGAGCCTCCTGTACGGCAATTATTTTATATTCATAGACATATCATACGAATTCGAGTTACAGTATGTGACAATGCATACCTTTTATGTCGGTGACCGGGCGATAAATTACCGCCGGACCGGAAGCGGCACGCCTGTTGTCTTGACACCGGGCGGGCGTCTGGGGGCCTCGGCGCTGGCCTCGCTTGCTCGTGCACTCCAAGGTCACATGCAGCTCATAGAGTGGGACCGCAGCAACACAGGGTCAGCCGACCTGTACCTCGATGCGCCATCGGAACAGCACCGATGGGCTGACGATGCAGCACTGCTGGTCGAGCACCTAGGCTTGGGCAGCGCCATCTTCATCGGCGGCTCAGCCGGCGCCCGGCTGGCCTACCTGACCGCCATCCGGCACCCTCAAATCGTCAGCGGGCTCATCCTGTGGTCCGTGTCAGGGGGCGGCTACAGTTCCCAGTTGCTCGGCTACCAATATCACACGCCCTACATCGAGGCCGCCGTACGCGGGGGCATGGCCGAGGTCGCCGAAACGCCGCACTTCAGCGAGCTAATACGGGCGAATCCAGGTAACGCGGCGCGCCTGCTGGATATGGACGCCGACACCTTCATTGCCGTCATGAAGTCGTGGAACGACGTCTTCTACCCCACGATGGCAGCACCCGTGATCGCCGCTACAGTCTCAGAGCTCCGTACGGTGACAGCGCCGACGCTTATTTTCAACGGCAACGACGACTTCCATCCGGCCTTCGCGGCGGAGGCACTGCATGAGGCGATCCCTTGCTCGCGTCTCCTGCCGTGCGCATGGACCCGCGACGACTGGATGTTGCGCTACGTCGGCCGAATCCCCGAGGGCGTGGTGGAACTCTACCCGCGCATGTCTGAGCTGATCGTTGACTACATCCGCGGGATCGACCAGATCTAACCCAGAGCCCGTGCCTGGCGGCTTGGTACGGTGGCCGTTTGTGGGCAGCGACGAGGATGCAGTGGTCGGCGACCTGGTGCCGGGCGGGGTGCTGCGGGCTGCGATCAACCTGGGTAACCCGGTCCTGGCCCAGGGCACGGTCGCGGCGCCGGCCGGGGTGACAGTAGAGATCGCGCGTGAACTCGGGGCGCGGCTCGGAGTCCCGGTGGACCTGGTCTGCTGTGATGCTGCCCGGGAGAGCTTTGAGGCCATGGTGCGGGGCCGAGCGGACATCTGCTTCCTGGCCATCGAGCCGGCCCGGGCGGCCGAAGTCGCATTCACCGCGCCATACGTGGTGATCGAGGGGATCTACGTGGTCCGGGAGGACTCCGGCTTCACCACACTCGCCGACGTGGACCGTGCGCATGTGCGCATCGGCGTGAACGAGGGGTCGGCGTATGACCTGTTCTTGTCCCGTACCCTCCGGCACGCCGCCGTGGTGCGCGCACCGGACGGCATCGGCGTGTTCCGCCAGGGGGGCCTGGAGGCCGGCGCCGGCATCAGGCAGGTGGTCAGCGACTTCGCCGCCCGCACCGCGGGGTTCCGCGTGATCGATGAGCGGTTCATGCAGATCCGGCAGGCAGTGGGGGTTACGCGGACCCATGCCCCGGGCACGGTCCGGTTCCTCACGGCGGTCATCGAGGAACTAAAAGCCAGCGGCTTCATCAGCGACGCGCTCCGGCGCTCCGGCCAGGACAGCTCCCTCGTGGCGTCGCCCGCCCACCCGGCCTGAGCCCGCGTCCGCGCCAGGCCACCTCCTTCCGTCCGAATGGACGAGGTCGCGCGCGTTATGATGCCAATGTGAGTAGCACCAGTCGCATAGTGGAGATTGATCCCTCGAGCTCGGTACCGCTGCACGAGCAGGTCGCGGCGGCGATCCGGCGTGCGATTGCCGATGGCGAGGTGCTATCAGGCGAGCGGCTTCCGCCTGCCAGGGATCTTGCCGCGGTCCTTGGCGTCAACGCCAACACGGTGTTCCGGGGACTGCGCACGCTGCGGGACGAGGGGCTGGTGGAGTTCCGCCGCGGCCGGGGCGTGACGGTGAGCGGCATCGGGCCTGAACGCAGTGCCGTGGTGGCGCAGGCGCGCGAGCTGGTCGCGCTGGCCCGGCGCTGCGGTTACCGGCCAGAAGAACTGGCAGAGATCATCGCGAAGGTGTCGTAGGAGCTAGCCATGAAGAGCACAGCGGTGGTGCCTGCACCGGCTCCGGGCGCCGAAGCGCTTATCAAGGAGGCGCGGCGGCGCCAGCGCAGGCGCTACGTTGCCGCCAGTGTCGCGGCTGTGCTCGCCGCAGCGCTGGGCGGCTTCGTCGGCCTGTACGGAGCCAGCGGGCCCGGGCAGGCGAGCCAGCCCAAGCCCAGGCCCGCGGCCGCGCACGCCGCCGGCCCGCAGGTACCCGGCCCCATCCCGGGGAGCGTGGACACCACGGTCCTCATGTGGCCGGCAGGCCTGGGGCAGGAGGGCACGATCGACCTGGACAATCTGCGTACCGGACAGCGCGGCCGGGCTGCTCCGGTTGTCGACCCCGGAGAAAACCAGCCAATCATGCTGGTCAGCGACTGGATCGTCTACGTCGGCAATACCAGCGTCCGGGCTTCTAACGCGGTAACGGGCCAGACGCGAGTACTCGGCCGGACGCTGGCATTCGCCCCGTCCGCCACGCCTGGCGATGTGTGGCTCGAGTATGGCTACTACGACCCCAAGACGGCCGCAGTCACGGTCCGGTCCGTCCCGGTGGCCGATGGCCAGACTGGGCCGCCGATCACCTTGCCCAGGGGAACTCAGCTGATCGCCGGGACGGACGCTGGCCTGCTGCTGGAGTCGCGCTTCGGTGAGGTGAGCGGCCCCTTCTGGCTGTGGACTCCCGGTACCGTGCCGAAAGCGCTGCCCGATTCGTCATCTGCCGAAGGCTTCGCTGTCAGCCCGGGGCTCGTCGCCTACGGCGGTAACTGCGCGAACCCCTCGACGGCGCAGAATCTGAGCTACGGAGGTAATTTCGGCTATTACGCCTGCAGGACTCTGCGGGTGTTCGATGTCGTCACCGGCAGGCTCCGCTCGTTCGCGGCGCCGGCGGGAACAGCCGGATGGGCGCCGGTCCACGGCGGCAACTGGGCCTGGTCGGTCAGCGAGATAGCGCCATCAGGCCAGATGATGGCCGCCGAGGCAGTGCTTCCGCCCGAGAGCAAGGGCATCGCCCGCGTATTCATTCTTCACCTGGCCGGCCCGGACACGCAGGCCACGGCGGTCCCATCGTCGGCTGCGTTCCTCCTGTCAGTAACCGCATGGTCGCCAGACAGCTCATGGCTGTTCTACCAGGGACCCGGTCAGCGGATGTGGGCCTACCAGGCGACCACCGGGCAGGCGCGGTCGTCCACCATAACGTGCTGCCAGTACGCCGTGATGGCCACTACCAGCAGCCCGCCCGGCTGATGCGCATGCCCGCGGCGACACTGGGGGCCGGGGGACCGGTGGTCTCCCGGATCGGGCTGGGGCTGGCCGCTTTGGGCCGCCCGGCGTACATCACCAGCGGTCGTGAGGAGGACCTGCCCGACCGCAGCGTGGCCGGCCTGCGGACCCGGACCTTCTCGATGCTCGACGCTGCCTACGCGGCCGGGGTCAGGTACGTCGACGCCGCCCGTTCCTACGGCCGGGCGGAGGAATTCCTGGCCGGCTGGCTGGCCGAACGCGGCCATGCGGACGTGATCGTCGGTTCGAAGTGGGGATACCGCTATACCGGTGGCTGGCGGCTCGACGCTCCTCAGCAGGAGGTCAAGGAACATTCGCTGGCCATGTTCACGACCCAGCTGGCGCAAAGCCGGGCCCTGCTCGGTAACCGGCTCACCTTGTATCAGGTGCATTCGCTGACCCTTGATTCCGGGTTGTTTACCGATGCTGCGCTGCTGGCCGCGCTGTCCCGGCTGCGCTCCGAGGGTGTGATCATCGGGCTGAGCGCGAGTGGCCCGCATCAGGCCGAAACCATCCGCCGGGCGCTGACCGTGACCGTTGACGGGCAGCAGCTATTCGCGGCGACGGAGGTGACATGGAACCTCCTGGAGCCATCCGTAGGTCCCGCCGCGGCCGAAGCCGCGGCGGCAGGGTGGGCGGTCCTGGTCAAGGAGGCGGTCGCCAACGGGCGGCTGACTCCGGCGGGCGGGCCGCCGGCATCGTTGACCGCGCTGGCGGCGGCGCGCGGTGTCACCGAGGACGCGATCGCGCTAGCCGTCGCGCTGGCCCAGCCGTGGGCATCGGTAGTGCTATCCGGCGCCGTGACCCGCGCGCAGCTAGATGAGAACCTAGCCGCGCTCACCGTCGGCCAAGTTCCGGCGCTCAGCCTCGCCGAAACCCCCGGCGCCTACTGGGCCGAGCGCGCGGCCAGGCCATGGCACTGAGCGGTTTCCCACGGTTCCAGCGATCTCATGAAGGAGATCATCGGCCGCTCACTCGGGCCCCGAGTGGAGGCAGGTTTGTTTCTTCCGGATCGGCTCCATGGCGCGGTAAAGCTGGAGCGCCTCAGCTAGCCGCTGACGCGCTTCAGGAGTGTAAGGTGCACACTGAAACATTAGGTGCTGCACGCCGATTTCCGCATAGCCACGCATTGCCGTTGCGATCTCCTGCACCGTACCTGTCAGCGGATTGTCGAAGAAATCCGGTTTCTCTGCTCGGAGATCGGGAAACCAGAGACCGATGAGCGCGGTTACGCCAATCGTCGCGGGGTCGCGCCCTACCTGGCGGCACGCGGCTCCGATTTTGGCGAGCGGCTCGGCCATTGTTTCGGGTTTGCCCATATAGCCTATGTTCCACAGGTCGGCATACTGTGCTGCCAGCCTGAGCATCCGGGGACCTTCGGCTCCCACCATCAACGGCGGCCCCTCTGGCCGCGGACCGCGCGGCACGTTGTCACAGTGCCGCGCTTGATAATAATTTCCCGCGAAATCGACATGCCCTTCTTTCAACAGTGGCCTGAGGATCTGCAAGGCTTCTTCGAAACGGTCCACGCGATGATCGAAGGGCAACCCGAACGCCTTATACTCCGGCTCGTTCCATCCCGCGCCGACACCCAAGGTCAAGCGCCCGCAGCTCACCTCGTCAGCGGCCGTTGCCATTTTCGCCAAGACCGCCGGATTGCGGAAGGAATTGCAGAGCACAAGCGTGCCCATCTCGACGCGCCGTGTGGCCTCGGCCAAGGCGGCCAGCACGGTCCAGCATTCCCATATCCCTCGGGGCGGCTCACCAGGATCGTGATACAGAAGGTGATCAGCGAGCCAGATACTATCGAAACCGTCCATCTCCGCTTGTTGCGCGATAGCGCGGATCGTATCGTAAGAACGCTTGCCGCCGGCTTCGCGATCGTTAGCCAGGAATATCAGAAGTCCGATCTTCACTGCTTCGCCTCGGCTTTCGTCATCCGAAATGGTCCTTAGCCAGCGCTGCGCGCGATGAAGGGCACGCTACGACCGGTCCCCTGACACCCTCTGTCAGCAGACTCATGCGAGCTTGGGGTGTGGAGCGGCCGGTGAATCACCTAGATCAGGTGATGATCGCTCACTGGTCCTGGTTATAGGACTGTGGCATGCGCCCCGCGCGCCAACAGCACACGAACCGGAGCCGACTCGATTATGACCACGGAGGATGTTCCCGCTCTCTCCTACTCTTCGGTACCGGGGCGGTGGGTGCTGGCGATCACCGTGCTCGGCTCGGGCATCGCGGCGCTGGACGCCACGGTCGTCAACATCGCCCTGCCCGCCATCGGCCGCGATTTTCACACCGGCATCGCTGCCCTGCAGTGGGTGATGACCAGCTACATCCTGACGCTGGCCGCGTTCTTGCTGATCGGGGGTTCGCTCGGGGACCGGTTCGGCAGGCGGAAGGTCTACCTGATCGGCATCGTGTGGTTCGCCCTGGCCTCGGCGGCCTGCGGGTTCGCGCCCAGCGCGGTGTTCCTCATCATCACCAGGGTGCTCCAGGGCGTCGGCGGGGCGCTGCTCACGCCGGGAAGCCTGGCCATCCTGGAGGCATCGTTCGCTCCCGCCGACCGGGCCCGGGCGATCGGGGCCTGGTCCGGGCTCGGCGGTGTGGCCATTGCCGCCGGACCGCTCATCGGCGGCTACCTGATCTCGGCCGCGTCGTGGCGGTGGATCTTCTTCATCAACCTTCCGATTGCGGCCGTGGTCGTCGCGCTGGGCGCACGGCACATCCCGGAATCACGTGACCCGGACGCGGCCGGTCGGCTCGACTACGCGGGGGCACTGGCCGCGGTGGTATTCCTGTCCGGAATCACGTTCGCCTTCATCGAGGCGCCCGTGCTCGGCTGGACCTCGCCGACCGTGCTCACGATGACGGCGCTGGGCGTGGCCGGGCTGGCCGGCTTCCTGGTCCGTGAGCAACGCGCGGCCGCACCGATGCTGCCGCTGTCGATCTTCCGGGAGCGGCAGTTCGCGGCGGCCAGCGCGGTGACGTTCATCGTGTACGGGGCCCTGACAGGAGCCACTTTCCTGCTTCCGGTGGTGCTGCAGATCGTCTCGGGCTATTCGCCGCTCGCCTCAGGTCTGGCGCTGCTGCCGCTGACGGTCATCATGCTCGCGCTGTCGGCCCGCTCCGGCGAGCTTGCGGCCAGGATCGGCCCGCGCCTGCAGCTGAGCGTCGGGCCGGTCGTAGCCGGCGCGGGCCTGGCCATGCTCACGTTCAGCACCTCCGGGCCGGGCTACGTGGCTCACGTGCTGCCCGCGATCATCGTATTCGGGGTCGGGATCGCGATCACCGTCGCGCCGCTCACCTCCACCGCGATGAGCTCGGCGCCCGCGCAGCACGCGGGCATCGCTTCGGCGGTCAACAACGACCTGGCCCGGTTCGGCGGCCTGCTGGCGGTCGCCATCCTGCCGGCGCTGGCCGGCATCACCGGCCAGGCCTACCTGCACCCGGACGCGCTTGCCGCCGGATTCAGGATCGCGGCGCTTATCTCGGGCGGGTTGTGCGCCGCGGGCGGGCTGCTCGCTGCGGTCACGATCACCAACCCCGGCCTGAGCTCCCAGCCGGCCGGAGCGTCCGCGCCCGGGCACTGCCTGCACTGCGGCCTCGACGCGCCGCCGCTGACCACCGAACCTGCTGCCTCAGCGGGTAGTTAACCTTCAGCCTGCGTCACCGCTCCGTATCCAGGCGGCCGCCGGGGGTGGTGCGGCATCGACGGCGCGGGCGAGTTCGGCGGCGTGGGAGCTGCCGACGATAGGGCCGAGCCAGGCCTGAAGCCGCGCGGCGTCGGGGTCGGGGAACCGCTGGGTGCCGTACAGGTCCTCGGTGCCGCCGGGGCCGGGCAGCAGGATCTTCCACGTCGCGGGCTCGTCCGGGTCGGCGGTGAAAGTCAGCACGCAGGACAGCCCGGCCTCGTCGCGAAGCTCGTACCTGGTCTGGTGGCCGGCGTGACTTCTGTCAATGCTCATCGGTGCCTCCGGTGCCGGATGGTCTGGAACGGTGACGGGGGCCAGTTAGGCCGCTGTTACCTGCTCGCCGCGGCGGGAAATGCCGGTGGCGGGCAGCCGGGTCAGCACCTCGGTTACGTCCGCGTCGATCATCACCTGGCCGGTCGCCTTCGCGACCGAGACGCGGTGCCGGCCGTCCTTGACGAAGTGCAGGCCGCCGACGCGGTACACCTCGATCGGCGGGATCACCGCGCCGTCCCGTTCGGCGAGATCGAGCTGCTCCCACCGCTCCCGGTCCCGGTCCGAGGCGGGCCGGAACCTGCGGTCGAAGTCGCGCGTCTCCTCGACGGTCCCGACCACCGTGTCCAGCCGGATGGACCGCACGCCCAGGTAGTGCTCACTCCGGAATCCCAGCGCGCTGACCACCTCGTCGAACCGCAGCAGGCGGGCGTCGTCCGGTTCACGGTGCAGCCAGCTGACCAGCACGTCCAGCGCGTGATGCCGCCGGGCCCGGAGGAAATCGTCTTCCACGTCGATCCACGACACCTCGGTGTCAAAACGCAGCGCCATGATCGCTCCTTCAACGGGGAACCGGGGGTACCCATTCAGGATCGCCGTGACAGAGTCATCTTGTCCAACGATTGATTTAGCTGAGGATCATCGACAGTATTGATGGGCAGGGCGCTGCGGGCTTAGCCTGGACCGGTGGAGATCCGCGACCTGGACTACTTCCTGGCCTGCTGCCAGGCCGGCAGCTTCACCGCCGCCGCCCGCCAGGCCCACATCGTCCAGTCGGCCATGTCCGCCGCGGTCGCCCGCCTCGAGCACGAGCTCGGGGTGTCCCTGTTCGACCGGTCCGTCACCCCGGTCACCGTCACCGAGCACGGCGCGGCGCTGCAGGCCGCCGCCCGGCGCATCGCCGAGGCGGTGCAGGCGGCCCGCGACGATGTCGCAGCGGTCTCCGGCCAGGTCCGCGGCACCGTCACCCTGGGCTGTACCCTGCATACCGGCCCGCTCGACCTGGCCGCCGTCCTGGCCGCACTGCGCGACCGGCACCCCGGCGTCGTGGTCCACCTGCGCCAGTCGCTGGCCGGATCCGCGGGAAACCTGCAAGCGGTGATCGACGGCTCCATGGATATGGCGCTGACCGCTAGCCCGGCCGATCCCGGACCCGGCCGCCCGCCCCGCGGCGTCCTGCTCACCCCCCTGGTCAGCGAGCCGCTGGTCTTCGTCTGCCCGGCAGGCCACCGACTCAGCCGGCGGGCCCGGGTCGCGGCGGCGGACCTGGCCGACGAGACGATCCTGAGGTTCCCGCCCGGCTGGGGCATCCGCGCCACCGTCGATGCCGTCCTGGGCGCCGACTCGTCGGCCATCGAGATCGGCGATTACGCCCTGATGCTCCAGCTCGTCCGGAGCCGCTTCGGCACCACCTTGCTGCCCGCCTCAGCCATCACGGCCGGTTACCCGGGCCTGGTAGCGGTCCCGGCCGATGATCCCCGGCTGGCCTGGGACCTGTCCGCCGCGATCAGTGCTACCCGCCAGCCCACCGCCGCCGCCACCGCCCTGCTCACCACGCTCACCCAGGTCGCAGCCGGCCATCCCCTGGCCGAAGCCGTGACGTGACGGCGGCCTGCCGCCTGCCACCGGAAGGGCCGAGGTGTGCGACCTCATCGGCTGCGTTTTGATCACGGTGATCTTTCCGCTCTGTCCCATTTTGTGGCCCCGGAGTTACTGTGACTCATCGATGGCCGGACCGAGCTGGGAAGCGCAGCCTGGCCCTCCGATCTGACCCGAGAGGAGGACCCACGGTGAGAAAACCCGCGGTAAGAGGTGGCAGGTGGACACGACAGGTCACGGTCCTCGGCATCGTGATCGCACTGGGCGCCGTCGCGTGCGGTGGTACCAGCAACAATTCGTCGGGTAGTAGCGGTTCCGCTTCCGGCGGCACCGTCTCCATCTCCGACGAGTACGGCGAGACCTGGAACTGCCAGTTCAACCCCTACAACGCCTCCGTCGAGTTCGCCTCGTTCGGGCCGGTCTACGAAGAGCTCGTCTACGTGGACTCGCTGAAGAACGGCGCCACCACACCATGGCTGTCCACCAACTGGGCGTGGTCCAACAGCGACAAGACCCTGACGTTCACGATCCGTAACGGAGTCAAGTGGTCAGACGGGCAGCCCTTCAGCGCGAAGGACGTGCTGTTTACCTTCGACCTGCTGAAGAAGTACCCGGCGCTCGACCTGAACTCGGACTGGTCGGTGCTGAGCAGCGTCGCGATGTCAGGTTCCAACCAAGTCGTGTTCAACTTCAAGACCGCCGCGGTGCCGTATTTCTACTACATAGCGGACGAGACGCCGATCGTCCCCCAGCACATCTGGTCCACGATCAGCAACCCGGTCACCTACCTCGACCAGCATCCGGTCGGCACCGGGCCGTTCACGATGTCGAGTTGCAGCGCGGCCAACATCCAGTACAAGAAGAACCCGAACTACTGGCAGCCCGGGCTGCCGAAGATCGAGACGGTCAACTTCCCGTCTTACCTGTCGAACAACTCCGCCAACGCCGACCTGAAGGACGGCACGGACCAGTGGGGATCGCAGTTCATCCCGAACATCCAGTCGTTCTACATCAGCGCGAACCCGAAGAATTACCACTACTGGTTCGAGCCGGTCTACAACGTCATGGTCTGGTTCAACCTGACCAACCCGCAGCTGAGCCTGCCGGTGCGCCAGGCGATGGCATACGCGATCAACCGGGCCCAGGTCTCGACGACCGGCGAGTACGGCTACGAGCCGGCGTCAAACCAGACCGATATTGTGAAGCCGACGTTCTCGAGCTGGTACGACTCCAGCGCGGCAGCCCAGTACGGCAACGCCTACGCCTATGACCCGGCCAAGGCCATCCAGATCCTGACCGCGGCCGGGTATACCCGGGGCAGCAACGGCATCTTCGCCAAGAACGGCCACTCGCTGTCGTTCACGATCATCAACAACGGCGGCTTCTCCGACTGGGTCGCCTCGGTCCAGGTGCTCCAGAGCGAGCTGCGGGCAGTCGGTATCGCCGTCACCCCGGACAACCTGTCCAACACGACGTTCGACTCCGACATCTACACCGGCAACTACCAGCTGGCCTACGACTGGGACAGCGGCGGCCCCACCCCGTACTACGAACTGCGGGCCATCCTGTACTCGCCGAACTCCGCGCCGATCGGCAAGACCGCCGCGACCAACTGGGAACGGTACTCCAGCCCGTCGACCGACGCGCTGATCGAGCAGTACGCGGCCACGACGAACTCGACCGTCCAGCACCAGGTGGTCGATGAGCTGCAGCAGGTGATGCTGTCGGACGTGCCGGTGATCCCGGTCACCGAGGCGGTCGACTGGTACCAGTACGACACTCAGAACATCGGCGGGTGGGTGACGCAGAGCAATCCGTACGCGCAGCCGGCCCAGTACGCCGTCCCGGACTGGGCGGTGCTCCTGCTGCACCTGTACGAGAAGTAAAAGGCGCGGGATGCCGTTCGTCCTGCGAAGACTGGGCTTCTTCGTCGTCACGTTCTGGGCGGCGGTGAGCCTGAACTTCCTCATCCCGCGCCTGATGCCAGGCAATCCGGTCCAGGCCCTGGAGGCAGAGCACCCGCACCTGAACCCGCAAGCCATCCATGCGCTGACCGTGCTGCTCGGCGGCGGTTACCAGGGCGGCCTGGTCTCCCAGTACTTCGCGTACTGGGAACGCGTCCTGACGCTGAACTTCGGCATCTCGATCACCACCAGCTTCGGCACGTCGGTGACCTCGATGGTGCTGCACGCCCTGCCGTGGACAGTCGGGCTGGTCGGGGTCACGACCATCCTCGCCTTCCTCCTCGGCACGCTGATCGGCCTGGTCAGCGCGTGGCGGCGGGGCACCTGGCTGGACAGCGCGCTGCCGCCGATCTTCGTGATCACGTCGGCCTTCCCCTATTTCTGGTTCGGGCTGATCCTCATCTACGTGTTCGCCATCAGGCTCGGCATCTTCCCGCAGGAAGGCGCCTACAACTTCCTCAACGACACGCCCGGGCTGAACTGGCACTACCTGGTCGACGTGTTCGAGCATGCCGTCCTGCCGGGCCTGACGATCCTGCTCACGGCGATCGGCGGCTGGATCCTCACCATGCGGAACAACGTGATCACGGTCATGGCCGACGACTACGTTCGCACGGCGCGCGCCATGGGCCTGAAACCGTGGCGCATCATGTGGGCTTACGTCGGGCGGAACGCGGTCCTGCCCAACCTCGCCGGATTCGCGATGTCGCTCGGCTTCGTCGTCTCCGGCGCGATCGTGGTGGAGTACGTCTTCAACTACCCGGGCCTCGGGACCCTGCTGCTCACCGCCGTGCAGGGGCTGGATTACCCGGTCATGCAGGCCCTGTTCCTGCTCATCACCGTCGCGGTCCTGTTCAGCGTGCTGGCCGCCGACGTGGTCACCGCGATCATCGATCCCCGGACCAGGCAGGCTGGTTAGCGCGCCGCCGATGATGAACCGCAGGGACAGCAGGAACGCGAGCAGCAGGTTCGTGCGCGCTCTCCTGCGGGACCGCAAGGGGA
>Ga0210395_10003250_pt1 | contig 12484 bp, 7 predicted proteins | sample IncBWH4OmetaG_FD_150861 | JGI IMG/M metagenome (GOLD analysis project Ga0210395, IMG submission 150861) | Forest soil microbial communities from Barre Woods Harvard Forest LTER site, Petersham, Massachusetts, United States - Inc-BW-H-4-O ...
CCGCCGCCGCATACCCTGCCTCGCCGAGGTAGTTGATGTCGATACCGTAACGCTGCTTGTAGCGGGCGGTGATCTCGCGTACCCCCGGACGAGGATCGTCGGAATAGGCGTAGACCCCTGGCGACATCGAGTAGAAGCCTTCTGCCGGCGCCCCGGGGGCCTCTGCGACGGCGGTCGAATAGCTGGCGAACTGGCCACAGAAGTCCACGTCCCACCCCATCTTGCGCGCGGTCTGCAGGATGATGATCGTGTCCCGCACGATCGTGCCCATGCAGACGAGATCGCAGCCCGCATCCTTGATCCGGCTGACATGAGAGTTGAAGTCGGTGGCGGTCGGACTGAACGTCGCGACGGCACCCAGCTTCAAGTTCATCGCATTGACCTGGTCCACGACGCCGGCGTGAATGTCCTTGCCGAAGTCGGTGTCCTCATACATCGAGCCGAAGACCTTCCGGCCTTTCGTTTCGGCAAAATACTTCACGCACGAACGCATCTGATCATAGTACGAGGAGAACTGACCGTATTTGTACGGGCTCAGCGGCAGGTACATCGACCGTGCGCAGGTGAGCGGGAACACACTTGGCACCTGCTTCTCGATCATCATCGGCAGAACCGCGTCCATCTGTGGCGTGCCGCCGCTGCTGATAGAGAGAAAGATATTGTCGAGGTTGACCAGCTTGTTCATCGCCTGCACCGCCTTGGGGACCATGTATTCCATGTCCTCGACGATGAAGCGGATCTTGCGGCCGTTGATGCCGCCTTTTGCATTGACCTCGTCGAACGCCATGCGGATCGAATTCGCAGCGTTGGTGCCTTGCACCGCCGTGACGCCGGACAGGTCGGTCATCATGCCGATGATGATCTCGGTATCTGACACGCCGCGCGTGGCGGCGGCGGCTCGTCCGATGATGGCTGGCGAGGCGAGCAGGCCAGCGGCACCTGCAAGGACGGAGCGGCGTGTTGTCGCACGTGTCAGACCCATGACGTATTCTCCCTTCGCGGCCGGAGGAGTCCGGCCGTCGTGTCTTATCTATCAGCCCCGGGAGATGTCCCGGGTTCCGGCAGCTTCAGGAAAGTTAGCGCGGATCGGGATTGGTGTCATTCCCAACGAATAGAGCCGCTGAGCGGCTAAATCGCAGCCGCTGAGCGGCTAAATCGCAGCCGCTTCGGGGCGCCGTATTGCTCGCTCGACCGCCATCGCCAGGTGATGGGTCGTGAAGGGCTTCTGCACGGTCCGGTAACCCAGGGCGGACCAAGGACGCAGGGCATCATTCTCGACGTAGCCCGTCACGAAAAGGATCGGTGCGGCGGGCCATAGTTTGGTAACTTCCGCGGCGAGCTGGATGCCGTTCATGGATGGCATGGCAAAGTCGAAGATCAGAACATCGAAGCGCTGATCCCGAGCAAGTATTTCCAAGGCATCGTCGCCGCCGGCGGCTTCGACCACCTCATGTCCGAGCTCCTCAAGCATCGCGCGGACCGAGACGCGCACGCTGGCATCGTCATCGACCAACAGCACGCGACCCGCGGTAGTGGACGGTTCGACGGCATCAGACATTGGTGCCTCGATGTCGGGAGCACTGTCGGACTTGCGCAGGAACAGGCTGACGGTCGTGCCAACACCAGGCGCGCTGCGGAAGGCAAGTGCGCCGCCAAGCTCGGTGACGAAGCCGGTCACCATCGACAGGCCCAGGCCGGTTCCGTCGCCGACCTCCTTCGTCGTGAAGAATGGCTCATGCGCGCGGGCACGGACCTCTTCGGTCATGCCCACGCCGGTGTCGACGACCTCGATGCACACATAGTCACCAGGCTTCAGTTCGGGCGCGTGACCAGCGGGATCCTCCACAGCGACGGCAGTGGTACGGAATGTCAGATCGCCGCCATCCGGCATGGCATCGCGCGCGTTGACCGCGAGGTTGAGCAACGCAAGCTCGAGTTGGACCAAGTCGGCCAGAGCCGGACACAGATCATCGGCGAGGTCATACTGCAGGCGGATGGGTGGCCCGAGTGTGCGGCGCAGCAAATCGTCCATGCCCTTGACGACGCCGTTCACGTCGACTGACTGCACCGTGACCTCGTGCTTGCGCGAGAACGCCAGCATCTGCGCGGTCAGCTTGGCCCCGCGTTCCGCGGCCTTGGTTGCGGCCTGGAGCAACCGCACGGAGCGCGGGTTGCTCTCGCGTCGCAATACAAGCTCCAACGAGGCAAGGATGACGGCGAGCAGATTGTTGAAGTCATGCGCCACACCACCTGTCAGACGGCCGAGCGCCTCCATCTTCTGGCTCTGCTGCGCGATGGCTTCTGCCTGCCGCCGCCGCTCGGTCTCTTCCACGAGCCGGCGCAGCGCATCATGCTCGATTGCGGTGTTCCGTCGCACGAGGCGCTCGGTTGCGAGCAGCAGGACACTGAGCAGCAGCGTGCATACACCGATCACCGCACCATGCACGGCCCAGGTCTTCAGAAAGACCGATCGATCGATGGCGTAACTCACCAGCAGCGGCAGATTGTCCAAGCGTCTGAAGGCGGCAATCTGCGTGCTGCCGTCCAGGGGCGACCGAGCGGAAAGTATGCCGAAGGCATTGCCAGATCGGGCAGCCATCATCAACGCGTCGGATGTTGGAAGCGTACCCGGATGGCCGGTTGGATCAGGGAACTGTACCAGGATTGCGCCATCCGTGCGGACAAGCGCGGCGGACGAGGCGCCTGGCGCGTCCAGCACCGCACGATAGATGTTCTCGAAATATTGCCGCGAGACGGTCACGCCTACCACACCGTCGAACTTTCCGTCCTGCATCCGCGGGCGGCTTATCATGAAGCCGGTGGTTCCGGAGATTGTGCCGAGGAATGGCGCGCTGATGACGGCGGCATCGCTGTTCTGGGCCTTGGCGGCGGTGAAATATTCCGCGTTATGAACATTGTACCTGGGCGTTGGGTAGGCTCGGGTACTTGCAGCGATCGTGCCGGTCGGGTCGGTCAGGAACACCGCCTCGACCTGCGGCAGGTCCCGCCGCAGTTGGTCGAGGAACTCATGAGTATCAGGCGATCCGGCGAGGGTCGCCCAATCCTGGTGATCGACGTGATCCAGGACGCGGGCAAGCACGAGGTTGACCGTTTCCACCACCGTCCTCGCATGTTCAGCCAAGGCGTTGGTGGCGGTCGCCACGTCGTTGCGCGTCCGCGCGAGTTCCTCCCGATAGTCTACCCAGGCCAGCCCAAAGAACAGCGCGGCAGGAAAGACCACACACGCGACCCGCAGCGGGTTGGTGATGCGGTTCGACGGCTTGCCGAGCAGGCCGGTGCGCAAACTCGCGGCTTTGATGTCAGCATCCATCGACTGTCAGGGCGACGGGCGTTTCGCCACCACTTTGTGGCGGGCAGATGGCGCGCGAGGTCAATGTTCGAGCAGCGGCCGGTGCGAGCGCAGGCGAGTGTGCCGCGCTACTCCGCGGCGGCGCGCTCGGACTGCTTGGTGCCCATGTAGTCAACGCTGACCGGCTGGTTGGTCTCGAACGGGCTCTTGAGATCGAACTCCTTTGCCATCTCACGCACCGCCGGGAACACCTCGGTGCCGAGTAGCCGGATGCAGGTCTTGGCATCCTCGTGCGACACGGTGCCGTCATTGCCCCAGAAGGCGAAGATGCCGGGGCGCGTCTCCTCCAGCAGGACGCGCAGCTTGGCGATCACCTGCTTCGGCGTGCCGGCGATGATCATCATCTCCTTGAGCTGTCCCTGCAGGTCCGGGCGGGCACGCGGGCTGGTCGACCGCCCGATGGACGACTCGACGAAGGCGCGTCGGTTCTCCGGGCTGTAGTAACCGGCGGGCGTGCTCCACACCGGATGTGCAAGGCCGGTGAACTCGCCTTGCATCCACAGGAACTGCCGCGCGTTCTCCAGCGCCTTCTCCTCGGTCTCGGCGACGTGGATCTGCTTCAGCAGGCCATGGTACGACGGACCTCCGGTAAAGCCCGCCGCGGCCGCCGTATCGTCGTACATCTTCCAGATCTGCTTCGTGCGTTCGACCGGCGTGTTGAGCGCGATATAGGGATAGCCGTGCTGCGCCGCCCAGATGATCGTCTCGCGGCTGATGACGCCGGGAATCCAGATTCGCGGATGCGGCTTCTGCATCGGCACTGCCCATGGATTGACGACGCGGTGCTGGTACTGCGTGCCTTCCCAGCGGAACGGCCCCGGCGTGGTCCAGGTCTTCACGATGAGGTCGTGCGCCTCCTCGAAGCGGTCGCGGTTGAACGCCGGGTTGACGTTGTTGGCGAGCTGTTCCTGGCCGCCGCCGCGCACGAAGCCGGACACCAGCCGGCCTTTGGAGATCATGTCGATCATCGCAAGCTCTTCGGCGAGCTGTACCGGGTTGTCCGACAGCGGCAGCGGATTTCCCAGGATGACGATCTTCACGTTCTTCGTCATCGCGGCGAGGATCGAGGCGAAGACGTTGGTCCGTGCCTGCATGCAGAACGGCGCATTGTGGTGCTCGTTCAGCATGATGCCGTCAAAGCCCAGCTCGTCGACCAGCAGGTAGTGTTCGAGATACTCGTTGTACAGTCGGCTGCCCTCGTTCGGGTCGAAGTGGCTGTTCGAGAACATCAGAGCGGTGGCGCCGAAGTCCAGGCCGGCCTGGGCGAAATAGGCCGACATCGGCTGTTCGGTGAAGTACATCAGATGCATGACGATCTCCCTTCCGCCGCGGCAACCGGCGGTCTGCTGGCCGTTTCACTAGGTTTGTGACAAGGCTAGCCCTGCGTCTGGCTGCCGGCAACCGTGGGTCGCACCAGGGGGCCTCGAAGTTGGCATGGTGCGGGCGCCGGGCGATGATCGATGGCGTATTCAGGAGCGACAGTAGATGGCCGCCTTGGGCGAAATGCCGGACTATGACGCCATCGTCATTGGGGCAGGGATGTCGGGCCTGTACCAGCTCTACCGTCTGCGCGAGCTGGGAATGAGCGTGCGGGTGTTCGAGGCCGGCACCGGCGTGGGCGGCACCTGGTACTGGAACCGCTATCCGGGCGCGCGCTTCGATTCCGAGAGCTATTCCTACAGCTACTCGTTCTCGCAGGAGCTGCTGGCGGAATGGAACTGGTCGGAGCATTTCTCCGGCCAGCCGGAGACGCTGCGCTATCTCAACCATGTCGCCGACAGGTTCGACCTGCGCCGTGACATTCAGTTTCGCAGCCGAGTGGCCGCGGCGCACTGGCAGGAGGCGGCACGCCGGTGGGACGTGACGCTGGAGGACGGCAGTCACCACAGCGCGCGCTTTCTGATTACCGCAGTGGGTCCGCTGTCGGCACCGACGATGCCGCGCATCGAGGGGGTGGAGACGTTCCAGGGGCAATCCTGCCACACCGCACGATGGCCGCATGAGCCGGTGAGCTTCGCGGGCAAGCGCGTTGCGGTGATCGGCACCGGTGCGACCGGCGTGCAGACGATCCAGGAAGTGGCGAAGACAGCCGGCCACCTGACCGTGTTCCAGCGCACGCCGAACTGGTGCGCGCCGCTGCACAACAGCACGATCGATGCCGCGGCGATGGCGCAGATCAAGGCGGGCTATCCGGAGATGTTCAGACGGTGCCAGGAAACCTTTGCATGCTTCCTGCATACGCCGGACCCGCGCGGCACGTTCGAGGTGACGCCAGAGGAGCGCGAGGCGTTTTGGGAGAGACTGTACGCGGAGCGTGGCTTTGGCATTTGGCAGGGCAATTTCCGCGATATTCTTACCGACCGGGCGGCCAACGCTGCCATCTCGGATTTTGTCGCAAGGAAGATTCGCCAGCGGGTGAAGGACCCGAAGGTGGCTGACAAGCTGATCCCGAAGAACCACGGCTTCGGCACGCGCCGTGTTCCGCTGGAGACGCGATATTACGAGGTTTACAACCAGCCCAACGTCGTGCTGGTGGATATCAACGAAACGCCGATCGAGCGGATCACGCCGACGGGCATCAAGACCAGCGACGCCGAGTACGACTTCGACATCATCATCTATGCGACGGGTTTCGATGCCATCACCGGAAGCTTCGACCGCATCGACATCCGCGGCGTGGATGGGTTGCGGCTGAAGGACAAATGGGCGGATGGACCGCAGACCTATCTCGGCGTTCTGGTGACCGGCTTCCCGAACATGATGATGCTGATGGGGCCGCATACGGCGCTGGGCAACATTCCGCGCAGCATCGAATACAATGTCGAGTGGGTGACGCGTCTGTTGCGCCATGCGCGGGAGCACGGTCTCACGCGGGTGGAGGCGACGGACGCGGGCGTGACGTCGTGGACCGATCACGTCAAATCGTGTGGGGTGGGTCTGCTGTCCAATGAGGTCAACTCTTGGATGACTGGCATCAACTCCAATGTGGCTGGCAAGCAGACCCGCATTATCGCGCGCTATAGCGGCAGTGCGCCGGCGTACCGAGAGCGGTGCGACGAGGTGGCTGCGAAGGGATATCAGGAACTCGCGCTGGCATAGCGCCAGCAGTCAATCGAAGTGGAGGTCGTGGTGAAACCAGAAGCGGTTGGGCTGTCGGCGTCGCGGTTGGCGCGCCTGGATGAGGTGATGCAGCGGCGCTATGTCGATAGCGGCCGGCTGCCGGGCGTGCTGACCATGGTGTACCGACGCGGCAAGCTCGCGCATACCGGCATGTCGGGGCACATGGACCTCGAGCGCGACAAGCGGATGCGCGAGGATGCGATATTTCGCATCTACTCGATGAGCAAGCCGATCACGTCGGTCGCGCTGATGATGCTGGTCGAGGAGGGGCTGATCGGCCTGGATGATGACGTCGCCACGCACATTCCATCGTGGAAGAACCTGGGGGTCTATGCTACCGGCCTGCCGGGCCTCGTTGCCGTGGGTGAGCCGAGTTTCGTGACGACGCCGGTTGTGCGGCCCATGAAGGTCGTGGACCTGGTGACGCATACGTCGGGCCTGACCTACGGGTTCATGAATCGCACCAGCGTCGATCGCGCGTACCGCCGCGCGCATATTGCCGAGCCCGGCGCCGAGGGCGGGCTCGATGCGATGATCGAGCACTTGTCAAAATTGCCGCTGGAGTATTCGCCGGGGACCGGGTGGAACTACTCCGTCTCGATCGATGTGATGGGATATCTCGTGCAGAAGCTCAGCGGCATGAGTTTCGGCGAGTTTCTGCGCACGCGGCTGTTCGAGCCGTTGGGGATGACCGACACCGCGTTCTGGTGCCCGCCGGAGAAGATTGAGCGATTCTCGTCCTGCTATATGCCACGACATGGCGGCGGGCTGTTGACGCAGGACGATGCTGGAAAGAGCACATACGCTGCGCCGCCCAACCTGGAGGCCGGCGGTGCCGGCCTGGTGTCGACCGCGCACGACTACATGCGGTTCTGCCGGATGATGCTGAACGGTGGAACGCTCGACGGCGTGCAGATACTGAGTCCCAAGACCGTCGCGCTGTTCAGCCTGAACCACCTGCCGGACAACAAGGAGCTTGCTGACATGGCGCCGCCAGGCCTGTTCAGCGAGGCAGGCTATTCGGGCATCGGCTTCTCGATCGGCTGCGGCGTCAATGTCAACGTCGCCAAGACGCGCCTGCCCGGTACGTTGGGCGAGTACTTCTGGGGCGGCGCTGCCTCCACTGCGTTCTGGATCGACCCGAAGGAAGAGCTCGCGGTGGTGTTCATGACTCAGGTCATGGGCAGCGACGTCCGGCTGACGCTCCGGCGGGACCTGCGCACGCTCGTTTATTCAGCGATGACCGAATCGTTCGCTTAATCCGCCGGGAGGAGATGATGGGACCGAGGCTTGTCGAGTACTTGCTGTATGAGCCGGAGGACAGCGGCATCCTCTGGATCAAGTTCAATCGCCCGGAGCGGATGAACGCGCTGGTAGGGACCGCGGAGGAGAATGGCACTGTCGCGAAGGTCGGCGAGTACATGCGGGCGGGCGACGATGATCCCAATGTTCGCGTGATCGTGCTGACCGGCGTGGGGCGCGGGTTCTGTTCCGGTGCGAACCTGGGTTCGAGGGCGGTGCAGGATGTCACTGGAGAAAACCTGCCCGGCAATCGCGGGCCGCATGAAGGGCCGGATGCGGCGCGCCAGCACTTCTTCCACGGGTTCACGCAGCTTCATCGCGATATCTCGCTGATCCGCAAGCCGACGATCGCGATGATCAATGGGGCAGCGGTCGGGTCGGGCATGGATATGGCACTGCATTGCGATATCCGTGTGGGCTGCGAGAGAACGCGCTTCATCGGCTATCACAACGCCGGACAGATCATCGAGAACGGCGGGTCGTACTATCTTCCCAAGATGGTCGGCCTCGGTCGCGCACTGGAATTCGTCTACACCGGCGAGCTGAACGCAGAGCGGGCATATGAGTGGGGCATGCTCAACCATCTGGTGCCTTCCGAGAAGCTGGAAGAGACCACGCGGGAACTGTGCGAAAAGATCATTGCCAGGCCGCCACTGGTGCAGTGGGTAAGCAAGCGCGTCATGCGTGCCGCCTTGGACAGCACGTTGGAGACGACAATGGTGCTTACCTCCAACGCTGGCGGCATTCTGCAGAACTCGGAGGATGCGAAGGAGGCGAGGCGCGCTTTTGTCGAGAAGCGACAGGGCCGGTTTAAGGGGGTGTGAGGGGCCATACTGTGACCGAGATTGCTTCGCTGCGCTCGCAATGACAGGTCGGCACGATGCTTGCATGGGATGGCCACGGCGTGGGAGCAGATAGATGGCGGCGAAGCCCTTTCACCTTGGCTGGTTTCTGCAAGGCTCGAGTGTGCAGGCCTGGGGCGAGAGCTGGACCGGGCATATCGGCAACAACTGGATGGTGCCGGAGCTGTTCATCGACATGGCGCGTTCGCTGGAGCGCGCGTGCTTTGACTACCTGTTGATCGAGGATTCTTCCTATGTCGGCGAGAGCTGGGGTGGGTCGACCGAGCTGTACCTGAAGCACGCCATCGCAGTGCCGCGGCAGGATCCTTCGGTGGTCGCTTCGCTGATGACACAGGCGACGTCGCGCATCGGCATCGTGCCGACCTTTGGCACCTACGCCTATCCGCCTTACCTGCTCGCACGGTTGATCGCGACACTGGATCAGGTGTCGGAGGGCCGCATCGGCTGGAACGCCGTCACGGGCAGTTCCGATTTCGCGGCGATGAACTTCGGCATGCCTGGGATGCCGGAGCACGACCTGCGTTACGACATGGCCGATGAATACATGGAGGTCTGCCGGCGGCTCTGGGGTTCATGGGAACCGGGCGCGATCATCGCCGATCGGCACAGCGGATTTCTGGTCGATCACACGAAGGTCCATGCGGTGAATTTTGAGGGGCGCTACTACAAGACGCGCGGTCCGCTGAATTCGGGACCGTGTGTGCAGGGGCAGCCGGTGATCGCGCAAGCCGGTGGCTCGCCGCGGGGACGACAGTTCGCCTCGCAATACGCCGACACGATCGTGGCACACACCAAGGGCGTTGCCGGGATGAAGACGTACCGCGAGGATGTGCGTGCCCGCATGGTGGCGCATGGACGCGATCCGGATTCGTGCAAGGTTTTGTTCCTCGTGGCGCCGATCATCGCCGAGACGGAGGAGGAGGCACAGGAGAAGAAGCGGCTGCGAGCGGCGCGCGCCGAGGCGCAGATCCCGCAGCGGCTCGCGCATCTCGGCAAGATAACCAACATCGACTTTGGTCGCTTCGATCTCGACAAGCCGTTGCCGGAGGGTGTCACTACCAACGGGCATCAGCAGACGTTGGACGAATTCCGTCGGAAGTATGGCGGCAAGACGTTGCGCGAGGCGATGCTTGACCACAATGCCACGGAACTCTCGGTGGAACTGGTTGGCACGCCGGACTCGCTGGCGGCGCGCATGGGCGAGGTGATGGAGGAAGTCGGCGGCGACGGATTTCTGTTCTCGCTGCCAAATGTCAGCCGCCGTACCCTGGCCGAGGTAGAGGATGGGCTGGTGCCGGCGTTGCAGGATCGCGGTCTGGTTCGCGCGGCATACACCCACCGGTATTTTAGGGATAACCTCCTCGAGTTCTGAGCGGGGAGGGGGGCATGGCGCTGAACCAGACACAACAATCCGCCGTCGCCTGGATCGATACGAACCGGGCGCGGCTGTCAGACTTCAACAGGGGAATCTGGAACTTCGCAGAGCCTGCCTGGCGGGAATACAAGTCGGCGCGTGCCTATTGCGACCTGCTGCGCGCCGAGGGATTCACTGTGGAGGAAGGCTCGGGCGGCATGCCGACCGCCTTCGCCGCGACCTGGGGGAGTGGTTCGCCGGTCCTGGGCAGCTACGCCGAATACGATGCGGTCCCCGGGCAGTCGCAGCAGGTGGTGCCATACAAGGCGCCGCGCGGAGGGCTGCATCCCTGGACTGCCGGCCATACTGATCCGCATTCGTCGCTGGGAACCGCGGCGGTGGCTGGCATCCTCGCGACCAAGGCGGCGATGCAGCTTCACGGGCTGCGCGGCACGCTGAAGTTCTTCGGCGAACCGGCCGAGAAGGTGTGCGGCTCGAAGCCGGTGCATGCGGCGAAGGGCTACTACGACGGCTGCGATGCCTTCATTGCCTACCATCCCCACACCGCAAATACGGTACAGGGCGAGACACAGTGCGGCGCCTATTGGAGCGTCGTGATCACCTTCGAGACGCTGACACCCGAGCAGTGGATCGACAAGTCGCTGCTGCCGATCCGGACGTCGGCTCATGCGGCCGCGCGCTGTCCTGGCGCGATCGACGCGCTGTGCCTCATGTACACGACCACGAAATACACCAAGGAGGCGATGTATCCGCATGCTGGCGCCTGGACACTGAACGAGTTCATTCTGGCCGGTGGCGATGCGACGTCCGACAACCTGCCACCGCGATTCAGTCAGATCCAGTATTCCTGGCGCTCGCCTTCGCTCGCGGTGCAACAGCAGATCTATCAGGTGCTGGCCAACAACGCTCGTCACGCAGCGGCGGTGTGCGGGTGCCAGGCGTCGGTACGATGGGTTACCAAGACGCGCGTCGGCCTGCCGAACAGCACGATGATCGACCTCGTGTATCGGAACATGGAAGCGATCGGCGCGCCGTCATTCGACGAAGAGGCACGCGCGTTCGGGCGAGCGATTCAAAAGAACCTCGGCATCGCGCCGATGGACGATCCGTTCGCAGCCGACAATCAGCGGCTGACATCGCCGGCAGAGTTCGAGGCGATCGTGCGTCGCAGCCTGCCGTCTGGGCAGTTTCATATCGGTGCCGATGACTATGTGGAGTACAGCTGGCACGCCCCGGCGGCGCGGTTGTTCACCATGCGGCCGACACTTCGTCCCGCCGACGACAGCTATGAGTACCCCGCCTGGTGCCGCAATGCTCTTGGCGGCCTGCCGGCGGCGATCGACCCGGGGCTGTTCCTCGCGGCGAAAACACTGGCGGCGTCATTTCTCGATCTTCATGCGCATCCCGAGATGCTCGAACGCGCCAAGGCGGAGTTCAACGAACGTACCGGCGGCGGCGTTGGCGGCACCAAATCGGTGGCGCCGCTGCTGCCGCACGATTTTGTTCCTCCGGTGGATTTGCGTTGGCCCGAATACATCACAACCGCACGCGGCGAGGAATGGTGGATACCGACGCCGTTCTCCGGCTCCGGCGCCGGAGAGACACTGACATGACCCCTTGATCAGGAGCGCAGCCATGACGACACGCGACGACACGACTGACCACAGCCGCCGCCGCTTCCTTGGTTTTGCCGCCTGGGCAGCCGCAGGCATGACGGCTCTGGGCGGTACGCGCAGCTTCGCGCAATCAGCCGCGCCGGCGAAGATGCCGGAGATCACCGCGATACCGGACAAGCTGAAGGGCAGCGGTGAAGTGCGCATCGCGGGCTATGGCGGCACCGGGCAGGATGCGGAGCGGAGCGCGTATTTCGCGCCGTTCGAAAAGCTCAGCGGCATCAAGACGCTCGATTTCCCTGGTGCCGATGTCAACAAGGTCAAGGCGATGGTGGACACGGGCAACGTCGAGTGGGACGTTGTGCAGCTTGGCCGTTCCACGGTGAAGAACCTCCAGAAGAAGGGCGACTACTTCGAGAAGATCGACTACGACCTGGTGGACGTGGACAACATCGATCCGCTGTATCGCTACGACTACGCGCTCGACATGCTGGTCTGGTCCCAGGTGATGGCGTATCGCACCGATGCGTTCAAAGGGGCCGTCCCGAACGGCTGGGCCGACTTCTGGAACGTGGCGAAGTTCCCTGGCGATCGTGCGCTGACCGGCGCCGGTCCGAGCACGCCGGAGCTTGAGTTCGCGTTGATGGCGGCAGGGGTGCCGCCCGACAAGCTGTACCCGATCGACATCGAGAAGGCATTCGGCAGCTACGACAAAATCAAGGCGAGCGTGGTGAAATGGTGGGAGACCGGCGCTGTGCCGGTGCAAATGCTTACAGATCGCGAGGTGGTGCTGACCTCGGTCTGGAATGGTCGCATGGCCGCGATCCAGGCGGCTGGCGTG
>Ga0210395_10003251_pt1 | contig 12483 bp, 16 predicted proteins | sample IncBWH4OmetaG_FD_150861 | JGI IMG/M metagenome (GOLD analysis project Ga0210395, IMG submission 150861) | Forest soil microbial communities from Barre Woods Harvard Forest LTER site, Petersham, Massachusetts, United States - Inc-BW-H-4-O ...
CGTGCTCGTCGGATCTTGCACCACGGCAGAAACTTCCACGCCGCCGACCTGCGGCTCTGCCTGCGAAAGCAATTGCCCGGCAAACGTATTAGGCTCAGAGGACGAGGACGAAAAAACAACGTGCTGCCTACGATATGGACCACCCTCCGGGGTTCTCGTTGTTTCGGCGTTCGCCATATTTGCCGCTACCACTTCGGCCCGAATGCGTTCCGCCTTCAATGCGGACCCACTCACTTCCATCACTCCAAATAAATTCATCCTTCTCTCCTGTTTGCAGCGTGACCATTTACTTGTTGTCTACATGAATGGCGTCCATCACGCGCGCCGATTCACGCTTTAACAGCTCCACACCTGCGCGGAACTGTAATTGTGCTTCAGCCATATTCATGCCTTCACGATCCATAGAGACATTGTTGCCGTCCGGCCGCTCAATGAGGCCATCCACGAGCCCGACCCGCGCAGCGCCTGGAGAAAACGGTTTACGCGCCACGCCATTCTTCGTTTCGCCAGCTTGCAGTTCCCCCATGGACCTTTCCATCTCACCGGCAAAGTCAAAACCCTGCGCCCTGTAACCCGGCGTGTCAATATTCGCCATGTTTTGCGCCGTCAGCTTCAGTTCGAGACTCGACAAGTCGAGATACCGTTCCAGCGCATCGCTCATTGGAGTTGCAATCTGCATCTGTTCATCTCCCTTTTCAGTCTGCCGATAGTTCAGGACAGAGATATCATTCCGCTTCTTATTTCTGCATACTGCGGCCCACCATTTGCCTTCGTAGATTGGAAAACTCTCAGAAATCGCCGGCCTGTTCTCCAAACTCAATGTCGTCGGGATGGATCTCAGGTCTGCTCTCTGCCAGAATCCATGCACGTTCCAGCGCATGCTCCAGTTCACGCACATTACCTGGCCAGGGATAGGCTCCCAGCTTTTCCATCGCTGCTGCGGTGATCGACTTCGCGGGATTCGTTTCAGCCATGGCAGAAAGGAAATGCTGTACCAGAATCGGCAAATCCTCTTTGTGCGCGGCAAGCGCAGGTGTGCGGATAAGAAAGACGGCGAGTCTGTAATACAAGTCCGCGCGAAATGCCCCCTCGGCTGCAAGCGCTGCCAGTGAGCGATGGGTAGCGGCAACGATCCGGACATCCACTCGCACCGGTTCGTTGTCGCCTACTCGCTGCAATTCGCCGCATTCCACAAACCGCAGCAGCTTCGCTTGTAGCGGTAAGGGCATCTCGCCGATTTCATCCAGGAAAAGCGTCCCCCCGTGCGCTGCTTCAATGCGTCCCACACGCCCCTGCACGGCACCAGTGAATGCACCTCGCGTGTGTCCGAACAATTCTGCTTCGAGCAACGCTTCGGGAATCGCCGCACAATTCAGTGCGACAAATGGACGAGAAGACCGCGCGCTCAGCCGGTGCAACGCTCGCGCAACCAATTCCTTGCCCGTTCCCGTGGGCCCCTGGACCAGAACGGCTGTATTACGCTGCGCGACCAGGCGAATGCGCCGGCTCACTTCGAGCATTGCTGGATGATTGCCGATGAACTCAGGCAGCCTGCATGCAGAATCAGCCGATGATCGTTTGGCCACAGACGACGGAGAACTTGTATCTGCAACGATTCCATATGCAGGCAAAGCGCCCGCATGCGCGAGTCCGGATGGTTTCGCCTCTGCTTTCGTGGTTTCTTCTGGCCAATCGATGACAGGAGCGCTGTTCCAACTCGCACCATCTCCATCCTGCCCACGCCGCAAAGCATAAAGAATTTCATTGCGCCGAGGGCTTCGCACAGTTGTCGTTACGTTCGCACCATCGACAGTTACAAGATCGACGGACGGATACAGTTTTTCGAACTCGGAGATGAACTCCTGCACTTCGAGATCAGGCAACCATGAATCGAGAATAACCGCTTCAGCCGGAGCGGCATCGAGATGTGCCATAGCTTCTGCTCCGCCGTCTGCCTCGCGCACCTTCCAGTGCAGTCCAGTCAATGTTTCTTTCACTCGCTGGCGAAATGAGAGATCAGCGCTGGCTACTACCGCAGTTCGCGCCAGCGCGGGTTTTGCACCGAACACAGGTTGCACACTTCTCGTTACTGGTATGGAGGTCGCCATGTGAGTGTCTTGCCTTTCCGTTTGATATTCGTCTCTACGCGCGCATGCCGATGGAATACCCTTGCCCGCGCACGGTTTTGATCAGTGGATTCGCGCTCGTGTCCTTCAGTTTGCGGCGCAAATAGTTCACATATACGTCTACAACGTTGGTGCCTGCCGTGGGATTCATCTCCCACACTTGTTCAAGAAGGTCTGTGCGTGAGATCGAACGTCCGCGACCGAGCAGTAGACACTCGAGCAATGCAAATTCCTTATTCGTTAGCTGTATCGTCTCGCCCGCGCGTTTCACCGAACGATCCATGCGGTTGACTTCCAGATCCGCATACCGCAACACAAGATTTGCTTCGCGCCTGCGTCGCGCCAGAGCACGGCACCGCGCACGCAACTCCTGGAGCGAAAATGGCTTTAGCATGCAGTCATCAGCGCCCAGGTCCAGGCAACGAACCCTGGTTTCGACCTCATTTCTCCCGGTCAAAATCAAAATTGGCAGTTGATCATTGATGGAGCGCAATATTTGCAAAACTTCCATTCCGTCCTTGCGTGGAAGGCTCAGGTCGAGGATCGTCAGGTCAGGCATGTCCGTCAGAAAAGTATCGACAGCTGCCTGGCCGTCTGCGACAAGAGTTACCTGGTGCCCATCCGTCTCCATTCCCCTCCGCAGAAATTTCCCCAGGGCATGATCGTCTTCCGCAATCAAAAAACGCATCCTTTGCTCCTTGCTGCATCCTCACCTTCTCCTGTCACGCAGGTGGAACACAATAAAAGCTTGAACGGGAAATTGAGCTTGGTTCTGAAACGGAGACGGGTGGATGGAATTTGCCCGAAATGGGAGAGGAGGGAAAGAAATGCGATCTGAGGTGTTGACAGCTCATCGCATCGTGCCCAGAGCAGTCATTCTGTTAGCAGTCGGAGATCACCTAGAAAAAAATCGCACGATTCGCTTTTTATTCGCTACAATACGCGTATGGCGGTGACTCGGCGACAAAAAGAAGTGCTGGATTTCATTTCCGGCTTTGTGCAGCGCAACGGCTACTCGCCCTCTTTTGAAGAAATAGCGCGTGGACTAAGTCTGAAGTCGCTGGCGACCGTGCACAAGCACATCACCAATCTGCAGAATAAGGGACTCTTGCAGCGCGCGCACAATCGCAGCCGGTCCATTGATGTCATGCCGCCCCGAAGTAAGTCGCGTACGACGGAGCGTCTCCCGCTCGTGGGCCGTATCGCTGCCGGTTTTCCGGTCGAAGCATCTGAAACATCCGAGAGTATCTCGCTCACCGACATTATCGGCAACCGCGATGTCTTTGTCCTTCAGGTGCGCGGCGATTCTATGCGCGATGAACATATCGTGGACGGAGACTATGTCCTCGTCGAGAAGACGCGGACCGCGCGCGAGGGCGAGATTGTCGTTGCCTTGGTGAATGGCGCGGAGACTACCCTGAAGCGTTATTACATCGAGGGCTCGATGATCCGGCTGCAGCCTTCTAATGTTGAAATGGACCCGATTTATGTGCCGGCCGCACAGGTGGCAATTCAGGGCCGCGCCCTAGGAATGCTTCGTAAATACGCGCATTAAAAAAGCCCGGCAATTGCCGGGCCTCTCGCTTCAAAACAAACCTATATTTGCTCAATGACACGCGTGATGCTTCGCGCAATCGTGTCCTTAGGAACATAGCCTACGATCTGGTCAGCCACTTTTCCGCCTTTAAAGAGCAGCAGTGCAGGAATACCGCGAATGCCGTAGCGCATCGGTGTGGCCTGATTGCGATCCACATCCATTTTCATCACCTTCAGCTTGCCGCTATATTCGGAAGCCACTTCGTCCACGATCGGCGCCAGTGCTTTACATGGTCCGCACCACGCCGCCCAGAAATCAACCAGAACAGGCTGATCCGACTGAAGCACCTCCTGCTCAAAGCTCGCGTCGTTTACCTCTACCACTGCCAGACTTGCCATGCTCCTCCTTCACATTCCCGACTCTCTAGAGTCTATAAGAACACCCCATTTGATGATAGATGGTGGCAAAAAGTCGCAAACCCGCACCTTCGCGAACATCGCGAAAAGTAAAAGCGCCCGGACTCTTAAAAAGAGTCACGGGCGCTAGAGCAGCCCTCCCCCAGAACTGCCCACGCTGCGAAGTTAATCGTTTGCGCTGCTTCCTGTAAAGAAAACTTAGGTAATCCAAAGTAACCTTGAATCATGAGGTTGCAGCATCCTCGACTCGACAGAGAGCCGCGTTTACCTGCATACCGCATTCGATGATTTCTACCGGCTCATCCTTTGTGTGCTGTAGGACCAGCTTTTTTGCAGCATCGATGTGAAAGCCTGGCTGCACCAGCAGTAACACAGATGGCCCCGCCCCGCTCAACGTTACGCTCAGAACGTCGTCTTTTCCTGAGAGTGGGAGCAGCATTTTCAACAGCGGGCATACCTCTGCACGATAGGGTTGATGCAGTCTATCCTCGACCCCTGTTGCCAGCATCTCTCCATGGCCGGTGGCGAAAGCCGCCGTCAGCAGGGCCACCCGCTGCAGATTGGCCACGACATCGGCGCGACTGAATGTCTCCGGAACCACTTTCCGGGAAAGCGTTGTCGGCAGAGGATTCTGTGGCATGACAACTAATGCCTGCCATGATGCACGGGGTGTCAGCGAGACAGCTTCCACTTCATCCCCCTTCCAGCAAGCAACAGTAAAGCCGCCTAGCCAGCAGGCTGCTGTGTTATCCGGATGGCCTTCAAGACGGGATGCTTCGGTCAAAATGCGGCTTCGGTCCCAGCCAAACCCGCCAAAATGCGAGGCCAGAGCCACACCGGCCAATCGTGTTGCCGCCGAAGAGCCGCAACCCATGCCCAATGGAATACCGTTGCGCACCTCAAGCGCCAATGGCACCTCTTCCGCGCCATATTTCTCCAGCGTTTTTTTATAGGTGAACAGCAATAGGTTCCGCTCCAGGGAACCGCACACATCCACATTTCGTCCGCTGGCTCGTATCCCATACTCCTTACCAGGAACCGCTTCGATTTCAAGATAGAGAGTTAATGCGAGCGCAAGAGCATCGAAGCCCGGTCCAAGATTGGCCGACGTCGCAGGTAATCGCAAGTGAAGGCGTCCCTTGTTCATTGGCTGGCCGCTCTTTCCAATTCACGCAGCACCAGGTCAACCGACGCATCCAGTTCCACGGCATTTCTTCGCGATACCTCGATCTCAGGACGCAGTTCTCCAACTTCGTCGGCCTTCAATAAATCGCCGCGATGGTAGGCAATCGTATAGTCGGAGTCCTTAAGCGTGTGCCCGGTCAACAAAAGAACCACCCTGTCGCTCGATTGCACCTTTCCCTGCTGCACAAGCTTTTTCAACCCAGCCAGTGTCACAGCGGATGCGGGCTCGCAGCCAATGCCCTCCGCGCCGATCTCAGCCTTTGCCAGCGCAATTTCGGCCTCGCTTACCTGTTCGCAATAGCCGCCCGTCTGCTGGATAACGCGCACAGCCTTCTTCCACGATGCGGGATTGCCGATCCGAATCGCCGTAGCGCGAGTCTGCGCCTCGACCGGCTGCAGCGTCTCGCCTCCGCTTGCCTGCATACTGCGATATAGCGGATTTGCGCCCTCCGCCTGAATCACGGAAATCTTCGGCAGCTGCGCCGTCAATCCAAGGTGCTTCATTTCAAGGAATGCCTTGCCCAGCGCGGAACTGTTAGCAAGGTTCCCACCCGGCACGATGAGATGGTCCGGGACTTCCCAGTCGAAGGTTTCGGCAATCTCCAGCGCCGGTGTCTTCTGCCCCTCCAGCCGGTATGGATTGACGGAATTCAGCAAATACACCGGAGCACGCTTCACGACCTCGGACAGTACGCGGACACAGCCATCAAAATCCGTGCGTAACTGCAGAGTGAGTGCGCCGTAGTCCATAGCCTGCGACAACTTCCCCCAGGCAATTTTCCCCTCAGGAATCAGAACGAGGCTACGCATGCCGGCGCGGGCCGCATAGGCGGCCATTGCCGCCGATGTATTGCCTGTCGATGCGCAGGCGACCCAGTCAAACCCAAGCTCATGAGCCACTGAGAGCGCCGCCGTCATTCCGGCATCTTTGAACGATCCCGTAGGATTCATCCCCTGATGCTTGGCAAAAAGCTGCTCGATGCCGGTCGACTCCGCGACCTTTCTCAGTTGATAGAGCGGTGTATTCCCTTCCCGCAAAGAGACGATATTCGTCTCATCGCGCAGAATGTGCAGCATCTCGCGAAAACGCCATACGCCGCTCTGATCGGCTTCGGTGTTGGAGCAGCACCGCTCCTTCCACAACCAGCGCATCGCGCTCGCATTCGGTTTGCGAATTTCCGCGTGACTGCCTGCACTCCAGGACGGATAGACTACTTCATAAAGGTCCCCACATTCGATACAGCGGAAGTTCTCCTTCAACTCGCGCTGTTCAATCACACGCGCGCACCCGGTGCAGCACAACTGATGGCCTGAATTTTCCATGAATACTGTTAGCGTAGCATTTGCCCGCAGATGCGCTCACGTTGAATGCGGTTCACTCCAATCTTCAATGCGTTCTCCGCGTTCTCTGTGGGGAGAAGTTTTTATGAAATTACGAGCAAAATAAATTCGGCTAAAACCACGTTAACGGCCTCAATGTTACGATAAATATCGTATAAAATCGCAGCATGGCATCACTGCTCACTCCCCGGGAAGCTGCATTGCGTCTTGGTATTTCTTACCCGACCATCAAGCAGTGGCTCTATCAGGGCAAAATCAAGGCGGTGAAAACACCGGGCGGCCATTACCGCATTCCTGAAGCCGAACTGGACGGGCTACTGCACAAAGCCAAGCACCCAGAAACGCCGAAACGGCAGATGATGCGCACCTTGAGCGCGAGGAATCAGCTGGTAGGCCGTATTGTCGAGATCAAGATCGATGGTCTGCTCGCTCAAATCAAGCTATCGATCGGTGGCCAAATCATCAATTCCATCATCACCGCGGAAGCGACGCGCGAAATGCAACTTGAGGTGGGCGAAACAGTAGCTGCGTTGATTAAATCCACCGAGGTTATGGTGCTTCGTGTATAAATTTCTCCTTTTTCTTCTATTCGCTCCTTTGGCTGCGGCACAGACTCTGCGCTTAGCTGCAGCCGCAGACCTGCAGCCGGTGCTGCCGCCAATTTTGCAGGAATTTGAGGCCAAAACCGGCATTCATGTCGATGCATCCTATCAATCCTCGGCAACGCTCACTACTCAAATTCAGAACGGCGCGCCCTTCGATTTGTTTATGGCCGCAGATCTTTCCTTCCCGCAGCGCGTCATCGCCAGCGGTCTTGCCGATTCAGAGCAACCCGTCACATACGCACGCGGCACGCTTGTTCTGTGGACGCGCAATGATTCTCCATTTCCTCAACTCTCGGTTGATACGCTACGAGATCCAGCGCTGAAGACCCTTGCCATTGCCAATGCCGAGCACGCGCCTTATGGCCGCGCTGCCGAAGCTTCGCTCAAGAGCCTTGGACTTTACGACCAGCTCAAACCTAAATTTGTAGTCGCGGAAAACATTGCGCAGACGGCCCAATACGTCGATTCGGGCAACTCGCAGATCGGGCTTATTTCCCTCACCTCCGCTCTCTCTGAGCGGCTGCAATCGAATGGGCACTATGTCGTTATGCCACGCGACTCCTACCCCGCAATCCTTCAGGGAGCCGTCGTTCTGAAGAACTCTGCTAACAGAACAGCAGCGCATCAGCTTCTCGACTTCCTGCTGTCACCTGCCGTGCAGAAGAAACTTGCCGCACGCGGCCTTGAGTCTCCGCACTGATGGATACACAGGCACTCTGGCTTACCCTCAGACTCGCCACCGTCACTACGGCGCTGTTATTGTGTCTTACGATCCCACTTTCTTTCTGGTTGGCATTCGGCAAAGCGCGCTGGAAGATCGTTGTGGAAGCCATAGCAACGCTGCCCCTGCTTTTGCCGCCGACAGTTCTCGGATTTTATTTGCTCGTCTTGCTCGGGCCGCGCACCGCGCCTGGGCGGTGGCTGATCCGTCTCATCGGCCATCCCGTGGCGTTCTCCTTTAGCGGCCTCGTCATCGGATCGATGATCTACAGTCTTCCATTCGCCGTGCAACCCATCACCAGCGGCTTCTCTGCCATTGCTCCTGAAATTCTCGACGCCGCGCAACTACTCGGCGCAAATCGTCTACGCGTTCTCTTTGAAATCCTGCTCCCGCTTGCACGCCGATCCATCTTTACAGCAGCCGTACTTTGTTTCACGCATACTATTGGCGAATTTGGCGTGGTGCTTATGATCGGCGGCGATATTCCCGGAGTAACGCGCACGCTTTCCATCGCCATGTATGACCAGGTGCAGGACTTCCGATACGCCGAGGCAAATCACACTGCGTTCCTCCTGCTTGCGGTTTCGTTGCTGGCGCTTCTGTTTGTATATGCATGGGGAAGGCAGGTACGCCGTGCCTGAGACCGTATTCCTTACAGTGGATATCACCCACCGTCTCGGCACGTTCGACCTGCGTGTCAACTTCAGCCTTGCGTCACCCTGGACCGTGCTCTTTGGCCCTTCCGGCGCAGGCAAAAGTACGATCCTCCGCATTCTCGCCGGGCTCACGCAGCCACAGAACGGCATCGTTACCCTGCAAAATCGAAAACTGCTTGACGTTGAACGAGCAGTATTCGTCCCAGCAGGCCGACGCAGAATCGGATTCGTCACGCAACAGCCTGCGCTCTTCCCTCACATGACTGTCCGCCGCAATATCGCCTTTGGGCTGCACTCTCTTGCGCTGGACCAACGCAATCAGCGCATCGTCGAAATGCTGCGTCTTCTTCGTATCGAAGAATTGTCAGAGCGTGTGCCCGCAGAACTGTCCGGAGGCGAATATCAGCGCGTCGCTCTCGCTCGTGCCCTGGCTCCCGAACCAAAATTTCTTTTACTTGATGAGCCTTTTTCCGGCCTGGACGCCGACTTGAAGGAGTCGATTCTGAACGAACTGACCGTCTGGCTTGCGGCTCGCCGCGTACCTGCGCTCTATGTTTCACACGATCTGGCCGAGGCATACCAGACGGGCGGTGACGTGATTGTCCTCGAACATGGCCGCGTGGAAACGCAAGGCTCTATTGAGCAGGTGCTCGCTCCACGCCGCGAGCAACTCTTGAGGCAACTCGGCGTCTTCAGCCGACCCACACCGGCTCCGGTTCCAGACGAATCGCAAACCTCTCGGAGACCTTAGCGATAATCGCGTCGCGTAACGCAGCAATGTCATCGGCTGACGCGCCGCCGCGATTGATAAGCGCCAACGTATGCCGGCTGGAAATCCCAGCACGTCCTAGGGCATACCCTTTGTGGAAGCCGGCCTGATCCAACAGCCACGCTGCAGGAACTTTCACATGGCCGTCGGCGGCCGGATAGCCTGGTACGGATGCGCCATCGACATTTGCTGCAATCTGCGCAAAGTGTTCAGCGGAAATCACTGGATTCTTAAAAAAGCTCCCCGCGCTTCGGCAATCCGGGTCATCAGGCACAATCAGCATTCCTTTCTGGCGGCGGATCTCACGCACGGCTATGCTGACCTCAGACAGGGTAGGCTTGCGAGTCCATTCCTTAAAGTATCGCTTTAAATCTACATAGGAAACTAGCGCATCAGAATGGCTTGTCAATTGGTAGTCTACGCGGGTTACGATATATCGGCCTCGCTCGGAGCTATTGAAAATGCTGCGCCGGTAGGCAAAACCACAGTCGTTTGCGCTTAGATTTGCAAACTGCATTCTCTGTAAATCGAGCGCTCGAACCAGCCGAATCGTCTCAGAAACCTCCTGACCATAGGCCCCAACATTCTGGACGGGCGTGCCGCCGACCGTCCCCGGAATTCCGGCAAGGCATTCAATTCCAGCACAGTTTTGGCTTACGGCATTGCTGACGAAGGCATCCCAATCCTCGCCTGCGGCCACGGAAAATGCTACCGTTCCGCCCGCTTCCTGCTGCTCCACTCCGCGCAGAGCGATTCGAAGGACGATGCCCGGAAATCCGGTATCACTGACCAGCAGATTGCTGCCACCTCCGAGAACGAAAAGAGGTGCATTACGCTGCCTGGCAAAGTTGACGGCCTCCAACACCTCGTCCTCAGTAGACGCTTCTACAAACCAGCGCGCTGGACCACCGATGCCGAAAGTGGTGTACGGAGCGAGTGAGATCTGTTCTAAAACCTGCATCAGCTTCAAGATATATCAGGGCGTGAATATCGGGGCTGGCGCAGTAGCTTCGAACCTTCGTACAATAGAGATGCCGGGCTTTGTCCAGGCTGGAGGAACAAAAGCGAATGTACCCAGAGATCATGGTAATTCCTATGCGTGAAGAGTTAGCTCGCGCGGGCATCAAGGAAGCGCGGTCGGCAGAGGAAGTGGACGCCGCATTGGCACAGCCTGGAACCACGATGGTCGTTGTGAACTCAATTTGTGGCTGCGCTGCCGGGAAAATGCGTCCTGGCGTGCGTCTGGCTCTGCAGAATGCCACGCTGCCCGATCAATCGATCACAGTTTTTGCCGGACAGGATCGCGAAGCAACTGAGCGCGCCCGTTCCTATTTTGAAGGCAATCCACCGACCTCGCCCGCGATCGCCATTCTGCGCGACGGCAAGCTCGTTTATCTCATGCAGCGCTTTATCATCGAGAGCAACACGGCCCAAGCCATTGCTCAGGAACTCGCGCGTGCATTCAATGAGCTTTGCGCGAAAGCCACAGCTTAATCGGTTCTGAAGAAACACAAAAAGCCCGGATAAAACCGGGCTTTTTGTGTTTCTTTTCGATATTTAATTCGCTGCAGTAGGAATGATGAAATCGACTCCTGCTTCCCGATTTGTTTCTTCCGTGGCAGCCACGTCGATTTTGTCTAGAGGAATTTCTGGCCTGCGGCCGGATGCTGCATCATCCAGAACATAGAGGGTCGTCTTCGTCAGCGCGTAGTTGTGGACCTGCTGGGAGTGTCCATCCTTGAAAATCAGTGTAATCGCAGCTTGTGTCAGAGGCTCAGATGGACCTGGCGGAGGCGGCGGGACATCCTGTGCCTGGTATGCCATCCCTGACTCTTGTTCGCTGTCATTCGGTGCTGTTTCAGAGCCATAGTTGTTATGACCCTGCCCCTGCGAAACCTGAGCAGACTGGTCGTTCGTATAGTTATCCTGCGACATGGAACTGGCCGGATCGCTCCAATAAGAATTCAACGTTCCTGGCACCAGAAACGTGGATCTTGCAAAGAAGAAGGGCCGGTAAGGTTGTCTAAAATGCGACGGCGGGTATGGTGGAGGGTTATGATGCCCATCGGAAGGATAATGCCCATTTCCATAGGACACGCTGTTTTGCGGAGTGCCGAGAGCACGAGCCGGCACGCTCCAGTGATATTGCGGTGGCGTGTTGAAACTGCGTGGGGCCATTGCCGGAGATGCGAAATGAGAGCCCGCCCCAAAACCTCCGCTCATCTGGGGCGCTGGCGCTACCAAATGCGGCGCGGAAAACCCGCCTGAATGCCCTGCCGAAGCAGCATGCTGTGCGCCTGCATAAGGAGTAGCGACAAGCGCAGCCAACAAAGGAACCATCAGCAAACAGCGCATATCGTCCTCCTATGAACCTTTAGACGCTCCAATATACCTCTACGCTCCGGAAAATTGATGACTTTACCGTGATCAACAAATTTCAAGGATAGCCTATTCTTTTTTTGAACCCAGTTGGGCTGCGGCCCGCATTGCTTTCTCGGTGAGCACTTGTTTTACATGCAAAAGCTCCTCCCAGGGATCATGCTGCAAGCGTTTCTTCCATGTATTGAAATTGGCTACGCTGAACTCTGCCGGGTTTCCTTTGCGAAGTTCTTCCCAACTTAGCGGAATGGCCACACGAACACCTTTTCTTGCCCGCGGAGAATAAGGCGCAACCGCCGTCGAGCCGCGATCGTTCCGCAGATAATCGAGAAAAATACGACCTTTGCGCGCCGACTTCGTCATCTTTGTCAGGTAACGATCAGGACGTGCGCTCTCTAAGGCTCTCGCAACGTTGTGCGTAAACTCCTTCACTGAAGGCCACTCGTGTTTTGCTTCGATCGGCGCCACCACGTGGAGTCCCTTGCCACCCGTTGACTTTACAAAAGACTGAAGGCCTAATCCGTTCAACACATCCCGAACTTCCGCTGCGCTTTCAGCAAGCGTCTTCCAGCTGATCGCAGCGTCCGGATCAAGATCGAAGATAATTTCATCCGGCCTCTCCAACGAGTCGTTCCTCGATCCCCATGGATGGATCTCGAGAACACCCATCTGTGCGAGGCCGACCAACCCTTCTTTGCTCGATACGGTAATGTACTGTTCCGCTCCTCCGCCTTTTTTATTGGGAACA
>Ga0210395_10003252_pt1 | contig 12482 bp, 11 predicted proteins | sample IncBWH4OmetaG_FD_150861 | JGI IMG/M metagenome (GOLD analysis project Ga0210395, IMG submission 150861) | Forest soil microbial communities from Barre Woods Harvard Forest LTER site, Petersham, Massachusetts, United States - Inc-BW-H-4-O ...
CAAACCTAGTCCGGCTCTCGGTCGGCATCGAGTCCCCCGACGATCTCATCGCCGACCTGGACAAAGCCCTGGCGACAGCAGGGACGGTAGGGCTGTGAGCGGTGAGGCTGGGACAATCTCGGAGGTGACCTCGGGCACCTTGCACTTTGGGCCGTGCTACCGGAGGCTTCCGTTTCCCCGGGCGACGTTGCGCTGGAGCGGATCCGCCAACCAGGATCCGTTAGGAATATCCGCGCGACATGCCCGAGCCCAACGCTCCGGAAGCCCGGCCGACAGTGGCGATTCGTACGGTTCCCGGTGGCATGGCCAGCGTCGGCGGGCTGTGGTCAGCCTCAGACCGGAGCGGGACCCGATATTTCCTGCTTGGGCCTTAACGCTGAAGAGGCATGATAGCCGTGTGAGTGCACGCGAACCGGGGCCGCACGCTGACGCACCGCAGGAGCCGGAAAGCGCCGGGCCGACTGGACTGGACGGTGCCCGGCAGGCCACTGAGCGTGGAATCGATACCGGACCGGATCCGGCTACCGCGCAGGCTGAGCATCCTGAAACCTCCTCCGCAGCGGCCTGCCCGCGGCTATCGGCGGAGGAGACGACGCCAGCGGTTACCGCCATCCGCAGCGATTCAGCTCCCGCCTCCCTAGTACCGGCATCCACGCAGGATGGGCCCCGCGGGAGTCGCCGGCGCATCCGCACCTTCGCAGCCGCGGGCAGCATCATCGTCGTGGCGGCGATCGTGCTGACCTTCGTCCTGATCAAGCTGAACGCTAAAACGCCACCGCCGCCGGGCTCCTCCATATCGAACGGCCACGCCGACGCGGCCCCGGCCGCTGTCGTGGACAAGGTCACCTCGGTGCCCGCCAGGACTTTGAACACGGTCGGAAGCGGCGCGTTCACCGGAAGGATCCAGATGATCACCGGGAACCCCGCGCCGCTGACTGCGAACGGCAGGCCCGAGCTGCTCTACATCGGCGCCGAGTTCTGCCCCTACTGCGCGGCCGAGCGCTGGGCGATGATCGTGGCGCTGAGCCGGTTCGGCACGTTCTCCGGGCTGGCCACCGTGCGCTCGGCCGTCTCGGACGGAGCGGGCAGCCAGGAGCCGTACCCGGACACGCCGACCTTCACGTTCGTCCACGCCACATACACCAGCAAGTACCTGGCCTTCAGCGAGGTCGAGCTGTACACCAACATCCCTGACACGTCCACTGGCGGCTACACCGCCCTGCAGACGGCCACCTCGGCCGAGCTGGCACTGCTGCGCAAGTACGACGCCCCGCCCTATGTCGACTCGGCCGCCGCCGGGTCGATACCGTTCCTCGATTTCGGCAACAAGTACGTGAGCATCGGGGCCAGCTACAGCCCGCAGGTCCTGTCCGGGCTGAGCTGGAGCACGATCGCGACCGACCTGAGCAACCCGGACAGCACGGTGGCCAAGTCCGTGGACGGGACGGCGAACTACATCACGGCCGCGATCTGCTCGATGACGGGTAACCAGCCCTCCAGCGCGTGTACCACGACCGCCCTGTCCCTGCAGACCCAGCTCAAGTCATGAGCTGATGCCAAGACCGATCGGCAAGCATCTGCTGGCGCACCCTGCCCGGCGTAGTCATCGGGGCCACGTCCCGGACCGGGGAGCTGCAACGCGGCGAGACGATCCCATGGCGCGTGATCGCCGCCCAGATCGCATCGCGCGAACGCCGCGGCTCGCGCTGTTCAGATGGCGCCCGCCTTGATTGGTAGCAGCATTAGTCCGCTGCTCTCCGCCACGATTGTGAGCTCTGGCGGCTCAGCCATGTCCAGTTGAGCTTCGGCGGCACCACCGAGATCATGGAGGAGATCATCGGCCGCAGCCTCGGCCTATAGTTCTGACCAGGCCATTTACAAAGTCCGCGCTTCCGGTTCCTGACACGATGTCAGGAAAAACGTTGGAACCGGCGGCGCACGGCCTATCGGTGCCGGCAGTGGATTACCGTGGCGCTTGCTGGCCGGGAAGCTGGGCTGGGCAGCCTCGGGGGAGACGTTGAACCTGTTGACCAGGTCAAGTTGCCGGACGTCACTAACTCCCAACCTGTCACGGACCAGCCTCGGCAAAGCCACGAACCGGCCATCGAGGTTCTCTGGTCAGCCCGCGGTGGCGTGGTACACGGCGTTGGCGATGGCGGCCGATATGCCGGCCACGTCACGACCGCTGTTCATCGCGAGCCTGCGGGAGTTCCGGTCCGGGATTGCTCCGAGCTGGCCGGTCGGCCTTGTTGAAGCGAGGCTGCCCGGGCAGTACGACCTCCCCCTGCAGACCGGCGGACAGCCAGCTTGCCTCGCGTGACATCGACATTTCGGGTCCTTTCGTCTTGTCGTAATCGGCCGCTGGTGCGGCCTGCCCTGCCGGGACGCCGGGGAGTCGCCGCGGATCGCGGTATCGCCTGCCGGTTTCGGTGGGTAGTGACTCCGGACAACGTGCGGGTCAGCTTTCGCACGCGAACTTGAGGCTGATGTTCCACAGGTCGTGACCGCGGTGCATGTGGCCGGGATTGGCCTGGGCGAGGTGTCGTGCGGCGGCGCCCATTCCGATTTCTTCCATGACGACGTAGGTGCTGGTGCCGTTGCGGGGGATGAGCAGCCAGGTGTGATAGGCGTGCAGCTGATCGCCGGTGCCGTACCAGCCGATACGGGTGTGCGGGACGTACTCGGCGATCGTGCTGGCGATCTTGAGGCCGAACGTGATCCAGTCGAAGGTGACACCTTCGCTGAGCGTGCCGGACGGGTCGTTGACGACGACGTCGCTGGCGTAGGAGTACCAGGTGGGCCAGGCGGCGGCGGCGGTGAGCTTGGCCCAGATGTTCCCGGCGGGCGTGTCGATGACGATGGTGTTGTGCGCGAACAGGTCGGCGTGGCCGGGATCGTAGCCGTCCGGCCAGTGGATATTGACCGAACGCTCGATGAGGTCGTCGTGGATGATGCTCATTTCTCTCCTAATGAGTCTTGGCGGTGAACGGCTCGGCACCCGTATGCGGCGGCCAATGAGCGGGACTGATGCCTTCGTTTCCCGCGGTAGTGTCTAACGCCGCCTGCATCGGATGCAGCTCCCCGGCCGCCGCCAGGCCCTCGACCGTGGTCACCCGGCAGCACAACATCGGTACTCATCACGACATCCCTTCCGCTTGCCCGGCAGCGCCCCGTGCCAGGGCGCCCGCGCTGCCGGAGCCCGCGACTTATCGGTGTTCGGGCGTTTGATCACGCTATGTTTGCCGGGCCTGAGTTCACATCCTCACGCGCTGATAGTCATAACCTGCCGATTGATAGCCTCCTGATAAGCAGCCGCTGGCGCCTTAGCGGTGCTGACAAAGTGAGAGGTTCCGCAGTCCGTCGCCAGCAGATGATGGCGCAGGCGAGGAAGGCCTCGTGGATTTCGTCGCGCTGAACGTGGTGCGGCGCACCGCCGTGTATTCCTGTCGGCTGCGGCCGGATCACTCGCGGGTGGCGGCGGCCGGTGCTGGCGCCGCGCGCGGGCGGTCTGTAGCGTGAACGGGGCGGAGATATGACATTTCGATTCCGCTGCGCCGCCTTTTGGGTAGAAATTTGGGTAGAAAATCGCCGCCGCCCGGAATCCGTGAATTCTGGTGCAGCGTGGTGCCGTTCTGTGCACCCCTGACGCCGCGCATGCGGTGGCTCCCACGCGTGGGCGCGCGGCGATGCAGCAGCAGTGCGGCACGTGCCGCACAGGTTTACAGCGAGGAGACGCCTGCACAAGATGCAGTAGCGAAGGCGGCCAAGCCGGCGCCTGCGGGAACGGTTGCAGGCACTGGAGAGCGAACACCTGGCCGACCGCACGGCCCGTTCGGGATCAATCTTTTATCGACCGAACGGGCCGGGGCGCTCCGCGCGACTCACCTTCTCCGACCGAGCCTGTCCGGGGCGATTGTATTTCAGCAGCATTAGCTGCATAATGATGCTATGAGTACGTCCATCACGGTGCGGGACGTTCCGGATCAGACGCGCGACGAACTCGCCTCCCGCGCGGCGCTGTCCGGACGATCCCTTCAGGAGTACCTGCGCGCCAAGCTCATGGAACTCGCCCGCCAGCCCGATGCCGAGGTCCTGATTGCCCGCATACGGGCCCGTAAGGCGGCCAGCGCCTCCACGCTGCCGCGTGACCGCATCCTCGCTCACCGCGACGAGGACCGCCGGTGACCCTAGTCGTCGACGCGTCCATGGTCGCCGCCGGGCTCACCGACAGCGGTGCAGACGGGCGTTGGGCAGAGGCGTTGCTGGCGAGCGATTCGCTGGCGGCTCCGCACCTGATGCCGGTCGAGGCCGCGAACATCCTGCGGCGGGCGGCGCTGGCCGGCGACATCTCGGCCGACGTGGCATCGCTCGCGCACACCGACCTGCTGGACCTGCGCGTGGAGTTCTTCCCCTACCAGCTCTGCGCTGGGCGGGCATGGGAGCTCCGGGAGAACGTGACCTGCTATGACGGATGGTACGTCGCGGTCGCTGAGCTGCTCGATGCCCCGCTCGCGACACTGGATGGCCGCCTGGCGAACTCGCCGGGGCCTCGCTGTCGGTTCCTGCTGCCGCCAGTCGCGACATGAACTGGCACGCGGCGGCACATGACCGGTCGGGTAGTCAAGGTAAGGGCTGACGGCATGGTCGTGGCCTTATCGGCGCAGTTGCGCACCCTGTGCCACCTGAACTGCGGAAACGCACGCTGAACTGGTGACCCCTGGCCCGGCCAGTCAGGACGAGCCGGACCCGGAGGAGGAGATTTCCCCGGCGAGCTAGTGCAGTGACCGCCAGCGTTTGCCCCGTTGGTTACAACCTGGTGGAGACGGAACGGCGCGCCAAGGGATTGTGCCGGTGATCTTGTCAGGTCGCCGTGCCGGCGGCGGCCGATCCTCGCCACGCGTAGACATCGCGCAGAGCGCCGATCTGGGTACCGTGATGACCTACCTCGGTGAGTGTGGCAGCGATGAAGTGCGTGGCCGGGCGCGCGGGACCCGGCGGGCCGGCAACGCACAGGCCACTCCTCGGCGGCTCCGCGGCGTACGTGTACCCGGCGGCCGTCACTTCGAGCTGGTGGTCATCGGCCCGCTCGATCGCCCCACGGAGTCTCTGCCAGCCGTCGCGCAACTGGCTGACGGCCTCGGCAGCGCTGGTGAAGACCGGGTGATGAGCCAGGTAGGGGGACGTCCAGCCGCTGGCCATGGTGTGCGTTCCGCCCAAGAGGTCGATGTCGCACAGGCGGCCCGGCGCCGATCCTATATGCCAGTACAGCCAGGCGATGGTGGTCAGCGGGACCGGGGTCGGCTCGGGGACCGCAAAGTCAGCCACCCATTCGCCGACCCCGAACGGGTTCGGTGTCCTGCACTGGTCCTGGCGGCGAATGCTCCAGGTCGTCGTGAACGGCTCCCAGAAGAACTCCTCACCGGTCAGGCCCTCCCAGGCCCGGGCAAGGGTGAAGTACTCGATTTGGTACATCAGCTCCAGCAGCGTCTCGGCTCGTTTCCCGGTCATGAGCCGCATCGTAGTCAAGCCCTCTGCCCACGCGTGGGTGCCGCGGCATGCTGACGGATCAGGCCTCGGCCCAGAGTCTCGCAATCCCTTTCTGTTCTTGGCATCGGCAGAGAACCTGGCCACATCGGGCGCTGCCAGAGTGTCATGCCGCTTCTTCTCGGCATCCCGCTGGCGGGGTGCGGCCAGGGTTAGCGGTGCCGTGCGCGGTCTTGGCGGAAGATGGCCAGGTCGATGGCGTCGGCGAGTACGCGGGCTCCGGCGTCGGAGGGGTGGAGGCCGTCTCCGGAGTCGTAGCCGGGGGCTATGCGGGTGGGGTCGCCTGGGTCGGCGAGCGCTGCGGCGAAGTCGGCGACTGGCCATTCGCGCTGGCTGGTGATGGCGCGGTTCACGGCCTGGCGGATGTCCTCGTTGCCGTCGGCGCGGATGGCGTCGACGCGGGCCGCGAGGATTGGGGTGACGGTGCCGAGGACCGGCTGGATGCCTTGCTGGGACGCTCGGCGGGCGAGGCTGAACAGGGCGTCGCTGATTGCCCCGGCTGTCGGCTGCGGGCCGCCGAAGACGGCGGGCAGGATGATGTCGTTGAGGCCGCCCGTGATGATGACGTGGGTGGCTTCGCCGATGCTGAGGACGTCGCGGGTGAGCCGCTCGGTCATCGGCGGTCCTACCCTGGGCAGTAGCAGCCGGTTGGCGCTGAGCCCGGTGTTCAGGACGACCGCGCTGCCCAAGCCGACGGTGACCATCCTGGCCTGCAGGTGGTCCGGGTAGCGCTGTTCTCCGTCGATGGTGGTGCCGTCGCCTCTGGTGATCGAGTCGCCGAAGGCCACGATCACCGGGCCGTCTGCCGGCGCGTCGGTCAGGACCCGCGTGATCCAGTACAGGGAGGAAAAGGACTGCGGGCCGTCCAGGCCGGCGAGCTGGTCCCGGGCGGCCTGGTTGCCAGGCGCGGCGTAGCCGGTGCGCTGGGCGGAGTGCAGGAACGCGGCTGGGCCGGCGGTGCCGGCGACGTAGCAGGTCACCGCGATCTCTTCGCCGGCCGCCACCGGCAGCTGGACCGGGTCGCTGGCCGCGGTCTGGCCGGGCGGGATCTCCCAGCGGGCGCTCCCGCGGAGCGTAGTGGTCCGGGGCGGCTTTCCTTGCGCGCCGCTGACCGTTGCCGTGTCGATCACCAGCGGGGTTTGCCCGAACTCGTTGCTCAGCACCAGTCGCAGCCTGCTGCCGCCGCGCCGCAGGCGCACGGCCTGCCGTATCGTCTGATCGCGAAAGGACTGCGGCTGGGCCAGGAACGCCGGCGTGTCAGCGGGGTCTGCCAGCGCGCTGGCATAGGCCGTAGTCCAGGTAGTAGCGGAGATGCTCATTGTGATCGGTTTCCTTTCCTGGCTTGTGTGCTCGAGGCAGCCTGCCTACATCCAGGGAGACCCCGTGAGAACGGGAAAGGAATCGCTCAGAAGCCGAACACGGTGACCAGGCTCGGGTCGCCGAAGGAGGAGATCCGGCGGATGCCCGCGCCGGTGACGGTAAGCACGCAGATTCCGTACGGCTGGTAGTTCCCGCCGGAGTCACGGGTGTAGGCCGCTGCGGCAGGCTGCCCGCTGGCGCCAGTAACCAGCTGATCCCAGGAGCCGGCTGCGCAGGAACGGCATGCAGGTCTCGCGGCCGGCGAACCAGGTACGCAGCGGCGTCGCCTCTATCACGGCGTCCTCTGTCAGGAGCCGCTCCAGCGCGGCTGTGTCGGCATTCTCAAACGCCGCGATGTACTGGTCGAGCAGCGCACGGGCCCGCGGCGCGGTCGGCTCAGCGATCTGGCCGGCGACCGGGGCCACTTCCTCCAGCCGGGCATGGGCGCGCTGCAGCGCGCTCTTGACCGACGCCGTCGTGGTGCCGAGCATGACGGCGACATCGGCGGCGGGGAACGCGAGGACGTCACGCAGGACCAGCGCCGCCCGCTGCCTCGGCGGCAGGTACTGCAGGCTGGCGATGAGCGCTAGCCACAGCCCCTCGCGTGCCAGCCCTCAGGATGACGCTGGCGTGGGCGGGCTGCTGTCCCCGGGCCGGTGATTCCGGTTCCTCGCAGCCGCAGCGCGCGCTTCGTGCCGTGCCTTCACCGCAGCGGCACGGGCCCTGTGGCGCTCCTCGTGCTCGGCGCGGACCGCAGCCGGGTCGGCGTGCTTCGGAACGCCGGGCACCCGGTGGGTGAGGTCGTGGAGGAGCCTCACGAGCAAGGGATACGGTCGTCCGGGCGCGGGAGACCCGGCACCCGCCGGGGATTCTTCGAGATTCCGACGGGCTACCACGTAGCGTTCGCCGGTCGATGCGGCACGCGCTCGGGCGGCACGCTTCCTGGCACGATCTGACGTCACGTCAACTCCAGCCGGGCCAAGCCCCACGTCCTTGGCCGCGCGTGAAGTGACGGTCAGGATCTAGTGCACCGAGTCAGTGACCCTTGTCCTCGTTGCCGCTGCTCACGTGGGGAGTATGCGACTCAGAGTCAGGCGTGTGCCGCCGCCGCGATTAATGTACCACCGACTGCGGACACGGCCCAGAGAGGTCAGCTCGTGACTTCTCCACACGCCCACCATGGCCACGATCGGAGCGGGGCCTAGGCGGACGAAAACTGTCAAATTCCCGATATTCGGCTTGCCGACGCCGTACGTCTTCTCTGGCTGGACGGCTCGGCGTCTCGCAGGGCCGCGGCTTCGCCCGGAGCACTGCCGCAGACGAAGGGTCCGGAGCGATTCCTTTCCGCCCCCGCCAGGTCCGTATGGTTGAAGGCGGATCACGCGGGAGAGGATCGTGGTGTGAGTCGTGCCCGATAGTGTCGGATTCGTCCGGGATGCCGAGCCGTTCCGGCGTGAGCTGGTCGCGCACTGCTACCGCATGCTCGGCTCGATCCAGGATGCGGAGGACCTGGTCCAGGAGACATACCTGCGGGCCTGGCGGTCCTACGGCGGGTTCGAGGGACGGTCCTCGGTGCGTACCTGGTTGTATCAGATCGCCACTAACAGGTGCCTGACCGAGCTGGCCAAGCGTAGCCCGCGAATGCTGCCATCCGGTGTTTCCGACCCGGAACCGGATCCTGACGCGTACCTGGAGGAGGCCGGGATAGAGGTGAGCTGGCTGCAGCCGGCACCGGATGCGATGGTGATCCCGGACTCGGCTGATCCCGCGGCCATCGTTGCGGCGCGCGAGGGACTGCGGCTGGCGCTGATCGCCAGCCTGCAGTACCTTCCGCCGAGGCAGCGGGCGGTGCTGGTCCTGCGGGATGTGCTGGTGTTTCCTGCCACCGAGGTCGCGGTCATGCTCGGCACCACGACGGCGTCGGTCAAGAGTGCCCTGCAGCGCGCCCGGGCGCGGCTGGAGGAACTGGCACCGGCCGCCGACGAGATCACTGAGCCGACCGCGCCGCAGGCCCGCGCGCTCCTCGACCAGTACGTCGCGGCGTTCGAGAATGCCGACGCCGCCGCCCTGGAGCGGCTCCTGCTAGCGGACGCCACCCTGGAGGCGACACCGCTGCGTACCTGGTTCGCCGGCCGCAACACCTGCGTGCCGTTCCTGCGCGACCACCTCCTGGGATCGCCTGGTGACTGGCGCATGCTGGCGACCAGCGCCAACGGGCAGCCTGCCGCAGCGGCCTACACCCGTGACCAGGACGGGAACTACCAGCCGTATGGCATCTGCGTGCTCACCGTCACCGACACAGGCATCCGCCGGATCTCCTCCTTCGGCGACCCGAGACTGGTCACCGAGTTCGGGTTCGGGCCGGACATGGCACAAGCAAAAGACGCTTAACCGGCTCCCTTTAGGTGCCTGGAACCTGCCGGGACGGGCGGGTACTTGAGCAAGCCCGGAGACCGTCACGAGCATGCCGTACGGGCCAGCTTCTTGACGGGCACGGCGTTCTGAGCGATTCCTTTCCCGTTCTCGCCGGGTCTTCCCGGGTGTAGGCAGGCCCGCCCTCGATCACGCAAGCTAAGGAAGGAAACCGATGGCCATGAGCATCCCTGCTACCATGCGCGCCCTGCAGCAGACGTCCCTGAACGGCCCGCAAAACCTGCGCCTGATCACCGACGCGCCCGTACCGAGCCCGGGCCCGGGTGAGGTCCTGATCCGGGTCACCGCCGCCGGCGTCAACTTCGTCGACATCTCGCAGGCCCGCGGCACATTCGCAGGCGGCCCGCAGCCGCCGTACCTGGCGGGCCTCGAGGGCGCCGGTGAAGTCACCGCCGTCGGCGAGGCGGTGACCGGCCTGGAGCCCGGCGCCCACGTCATAGGCGTCGGCATCACAGGCGGCGCCTTCGCCGAGTACATGGTGCTGCCCGCGGCCGCGGCGGTCCCCGTGCCGGCAGGCTGGGCCGACGAGCAGGCACTTGGCCTGGTCGTGAACTGGCCGACCGCGCTGGCGGCGCTCAAGCCGCTGGGCCGCATCGCCGCAGGGCAGACCGTCCTGATCCACGCCGCGGCCGGCGCGACCGGCCAGGCCGCGGTCAAGATGGCCAAGCACTACGGCGCGACGGTCATCGCCACCGCCTCGCCGCGCAAGCACGAGGTGGTACGGGCACTAGGCGCCGACCACGTCATCGACTCCCGCGGCGCCGACCTCGCCGCCGAGGTCCTGCGACTGACCGGCGGCGCGGGCGCCGACCTGGTACTGGAGTCGGTCGGCGGCGCCACCCTCGACGCCAGCCTGGCCGCGGCCAAGCGGGTCACCGGCCGGGTCGTCGTCTACGGCGTAGTCGGCGGGCAAGCCGCGATCACCAACTGGGAGCTGGTCTACAAGCACCAGATCCACATCATCGGCCTGAACATCGGCATCCTGATCCAGGCCGCACCGCAGATCTTCGGCGAGGTCATGGGTGAGATGTTCGGGCTCCTCGCGGCCGGCGTGCTCGGCCCCGGCCAGCCCACCACCTATGCGCTGGCCGACGGGCCGAAGGCACTTACCGAACTGGAAGCGCGGGCCACCGTCGGCAAACTGGCCCTGCTGCCCTGAGAAAACCCCTGGCACGCTACCGGCGCCGCCGGGCGGGTCGCGCTCGGCCTGGTGGCGGGCCAGCGCTTCGCCATAGTCACCGTCCGCTTTCAGCAGGAACGCGCACGTTCCGCCGCCCAGCCGCTACGCGCCGTCGCCGCTACGGGGCAGGCCCGGTGAGCGGGCAAGCCAGAGATCAGGTCGCACCGGCTACGAGCGCATCCTGGTCGTGTGGTGCGTCATTCGTCATCGGCGACCGGATCCGGCGTTTACTTACATACGGTGACGACTCGGCAGTCGCGTGACATGCGATATCCGCTATGTGCTGCATCCTGTTCGCTCCCATGGCCGGTTGCGCCGCGCCCGAAGTGGCGGATCTGTGTGCCTACGGACGTCGGGTGATGCCGAATTGAGTGCATCCTTGTCCGGCTTGCTGATTTGCCGGAGCGAGCAATCGCTTGCCGCTTGTGTTGATAGTCCGAGAATGGGGCCGGCTGCGCCGGTGGCGGGATCATCCGGTCCTCGGTGGCGACCAGATACCAGCTGGGCTTGGCCCGCCATGCTGGATCGGTCACCGCGCCGCCCAGCGCGCCGACGCTCCACGGGACCTGAGCGTCGGCCATGAATGCGGCCAGGTCGGCGGGCAGGTCGGCGGCGGACGATCCGTCGCGGCTGGGTGAGTCGTAGACGCCCCGCCGGGTAAGCGGTGGGCGTGAGCAGAACTAGTGCCCCGTCGGCGCGGCCGGCTGGTTCACTCAGCACATCTGGGATGGTATCGAGGTCACCGCCGGGCAACTTGCCTGGCTGGTGAGGCCCGGCCAAGCCTCACACCGAACGCCGCGAACCGTGGCAGCGCGGCACGGAATACCCATATTGGGTGTTCGTGTGCCTTCGATCTCGCCCGCCCGGGCCCTCGTGCTCGGAATGCTCAGCAGGCGGCAGATGTATGGGCATCAGGTCCTGCGGGAAGCCGGACCTGGAGAGAGGACCGAGTAGGCAGGGATCTCGCTGGGCTCCCTGTACGGGTGCTCAGCCGCCTGGGCGACGTAGGGCTCATCCCGGCGATCTGCACCGAGCAGGAGGGGCGGCGGCCCGCCCGCTGGCACACCGAACTCGGCGGACAGCTGCGACATTGGCGGGCCGCCCCGGCTGGTGTCTGATCAAGCCTCGGCGCGGTAATAGTGGTTCAAATTTTTTCTGGCTTCGCGCCGCGGGGGTGTCCTCTCCGGGCGGGCCCGTCCGTCCTTCCCCCGGGTGGCGCTCGCCACCACGCGGAGAGAAACGAGGAGACCGATGACCAGCAAGACCGCCACGGCAGGGTCCGACGCCGACCGGCAGGCCATTCTCGACGTGCTCGCGCGCTTGTACAAGGCGTGGGAAGCCGGCGACGCCGAGGCGTTCGTGGCCGACTATACCGAGGACGCCAGCGTGATCCAGCCCGGCGTCTACGAGAAGGACCGTGAGGAGATCCGCACGAATATGGCCGCGGCGTTCGCGGGCCCGCTCAACGGGTCGCGGGTGGCCGCCCGCCCGGTGAACGTCCGCTTTCTTACCGGCGACACGGCCATCGTGGTCAGCGAGGACGGGATCATCTTCCCTGGGCAGGACGCTGTCGCAAGCGAGCGACTGGTCCGCGCGACCTGGGTGCTGGTCAGGCGCGACGGCGGCTGGCGCATCGCCTGCTACCACAACAGCCCCGCCAGCTAAGGCGCAGTCTTCCGGGTACGGGGCGCCTTCCTTCCGGGGAGCCGCCCCGTACCCGGATCCAAACGGGTTCCAGGGCCGTGGCAGCGGTTGTTGCAGTCGTGATCGCCCAGGTAAAACGGTACGGCATGGTGGGCTTAACGGAAGGAGCCTTGACGATGACGCTGTATGTGGCCTTGTGCTACTACGACCGGGACCACCGCTGGGACTCGGTGCCGGATATGGAGTTCACCCCCGAGTACACGGAGTTCGCCCGGCGGCCACCGAGGCCGAGGTCATGCGCGGCGGCGAAGCTCTGTACCCG
>Ga0210395_10003253_pt1 | contig 12481 bp, 14 predicted proteins | sample IncBWH4OmetaG_FD_150861 | JGI IMG/M metagenome (GOLD analysis project Ga0210395, IMG submission 150861) | Forest soil microbial communities from Barre Woods Harvard Forest LTER site, Petersham, Massachusetts, United States - Inc-BW-H-4-O ...
GACCGTGAGCAACGGCGCCGACACCATGAAGACGATGAGCAACACCAGCATGACGTCGACGAACGGCGTCACGTTGATCTCGCTCATGACCGGGCGCCGGCGGCGGCCGCTCCTGCCGCTTGACGCGGCCTCGATCACCCCTCCCGCCATGATCCCCTCACCCGCGCTCGTCGATCTGCCGCGACAGGATCGCCGTGAATTCGTCGGCGAACCCCTCCAGCCGCTGGGCCTGCCGGTTCACCTCGGTGGTGAACTTATTATAGAAAATAGTCGCCGGAATGGCGGCAACGAGGCCAATTGCCGTCGCAAACAGCGCCTCCGCGATGCCCGGCGCCACCACCGACAGCGACGTGTTTTGCGACGCCGCGATCGACTGGAAGCTGGTCATGATGCCGGCCACGGTGCCGAATAGCCCGATGAAGGGGCCGGCCGAGCCGACCGTCGCCAGCACCAGGAGCCGCCGCTCCATGTGCTCGATCTCGCGGGCGGTGGCGACCGCCATCACCTTCTCGATGCGCATCTGCAGGCCGGCGAAGGAGCGGGCGTGGCCTTCGAAGCTGCGCTTCCATTCGCGCATGGCGGCGACGAACAGCACGCCGGTCGAGTGCTCGGGCTTGGCCGAGAGGGATTTATAAAGCTCTTCAAGGGATTGGCCGGACCAAAAAGCCTGCTCGAAATGGTCGCCGGCCTTGCGGATGCGGGCAAACAGCATGGTCTTGTCGATGGCGATGGCCCAGACCCAGACCGAGCACACCAGAAGCCCGACCATGACCGACTCGACGATCCAATGGGCGTGCCAGAACAGGTGGAACAGCGACAGGTTCGACGACGTCAACGGTGCGACGGACTGCGCGATGTCGCCAGGATTGATGTCGCCAAGAGTCATGGGGCGTCCCCTTCAGCGGTTCGGTCCGTCAACGGCCAAAACCGCGGCCAAACCGGCACCATGACCGGCATAGCGCATTCCTGCCGGGACCAAAGGGCATAAAGGCAGCCGCTTCGCGCGCACCGACCAAAAGCCGAAATTTCGCTAGGACCCGCGCCGGACCCGCCACCGGCCAGACCGAATTCATCGCGAAACTTGTCCAAACTAGGGCGCAACACCGGTCGTTCGGGCCTAACGAAGCCCGACTGTGCTTAATGGAGGGTTAAGGGGCAGGCGATTGCCCGGCAGCCCAATGCCGCCGGCAGGCCGGCCGCCCCTTGCGTCGCACCGCTACCAGCCATTGACGGGCCAACTCGCGCAGCGCTTAACTTGGCCATCGACATCTTGACGTTGCTCATCATGACGCTAGCGGATGTTGCGCCCGCGCCAAACTCTGTTTCACCTGTAACAAGCCTGGCGCCGGCGACCGAGACCGGCGCACTCGGCCTCTATCAACTCAAGCGGCTGTGGTCGCGCAACATGGCGGCGCGGGCCGGCCGCCACTGGCCGACGACGCTGCACGACCGCCATCTCGACCATCTCGTCATCCACGCCAGCGGGCTAGGCCTCGAACAGACCACCAGCTTCCTCGGCCAACAGGCGCCCAGTTTCGAAGAGTTCGAGCGCTGGATCGTCGCCACCACCGGCGGCGTCGCGCCAGCGCGCGTCGCGCGCATCAATGCCGCGGTCACGGGGGATGCCATCCCGCAGGAGACCGCGCGTTGGCTCGCCGCAGTGGAGGCGAGCGAGCCGGTGCTGGACGCTGCCGATCTCGCCTGCTGGCAGGAGCATGGCTATGTCGTGCTCCATGACGCGGTGACGCCGACGACGCGCGAGGCGGCGGCGCTTGCGTTATGGCAGCATCTTGACGCCGACCCGGACGATGCTGAGACGTGGTATCGCCCGAACGATCACGGCATCATGGTGCAATATTTCCAGCACCCCGCTTTCGAGGCGGTGCGCCGTTCACCGCGCATCCACAAGGCCTTCGCCCAGCTCTGGGGCACCACGGATCTGTGGGTGACCACCGACCGCGTCGGCTTCAACGCACCGGAGCGGGAGGGATTTATGTTCCCCGGACCGCGTCTGCACTGGGATGTCAGCGTCAAGACACCATTCCCGCTCGGCACCGGCGGCATCCTTTATTTCACCGACACGCCGCCCGAGCAGGGCGCTTTCACCGTGGTGCCGGGATTCCAGCGCTGGGGCGAAGCCTGGTTGAAGGCTTTGCCGCGCGACGCCGACCCGCGGCAGCAAGATCTCTACGCGCTGAGCCCGCGCCCCATCGGCGGCCGCGCCGGCGATCTGGTCATCTGGCATCAGGCGCTGCCGCACGGCGCCAGTCCCAACCGCGGCACGCGGCCGCGCATGGTGCAATACGTCAACATGTTCCCGACCCACGTCGAGGAACATGAGGAGTGGATCTAGAGCACAAATCTCACCGGCTCATGACGCCGCTATTTTCGGCCAAGTCAGAGTAGCCGATCAATCGTATATCCTGGTCTCTTGCCGCGAAAACTATTCGCGGCGCGACCAAGGCCGCCAGCTCATCGGTGTAGCGATAGCCCGGCGCGGCTCCTGAAAACGAATTGGCTGTTGCCGGATGAAAGTAGATTTCCGTGAGCCCGTCGGGCAAATGCGCCAAAAGTCCCGCCAGCCGCGCTTCGGTCATCGCACCCGACCACGCCAATCCGAATACCCTGTCGGCGGCGAGCAAGCGGCGCCTGCGGACGCGCGCCTTGAGAAGCGCGGCACATGTTGAAGTCACCCATGACAGCTTCGATGACGTCTGCTTGTCGATGAGTCTCAGCACGCGGACCGGTTCGCTGGGTATCCGCAGCGCGGTCATCCCGTAGCGTTCCCCGATATCCAATATGAGACCCGAGATGGCCGGATGAAGGTGCCAATGTTTGTGGCAATCGACGTGATCGAGCCGCAATCCGGTGGCGACAAAAGCTTCGAACTGCGCGGCAATCTCATCCGCGACCTGCCGGCGCACCGTCGCATCGACTGATATCCGCACGCTCGACCGAACCATATCACTGCGAAACCGGCCGGACTTGTCGACAAGATCAGGCAGCCGCGAAGGCGGCGACACCGGGTATCCGTCGGTCAGGACGATGTGCAATCCCACTCTCAGAGAACGCATCCGCCGCGCCCGGTCGACAGCGTCGGCGGCGGCGGGAGCCCCCATCATGAGACTGGCCGCTGTCAGGATTCCGTTGCTGTGAGCCGTCTCAACCGCCGCGTTGACTTCGGGCGCAAGACCAAAATCGTCGGCCGTTACAATCAACGCCTTCAGTGTGCCGCTCCTCGCCGCTCCCGCAGGAAGTGAAAGAACTCGACCCCTTCACGCAGCCGGCGCATCATCATCTGCGGATCGCGAACCATCTCGCCCACGATCGACGCAATCTTCCCGGATCGAAAATAGAATCGCCGGTAAAATTCCTCGACCGAATTGAAAATCTCGGTTTGGGTCAAATGCGGGTAGTGCAGCGGCGCGATCTGCACGCCTTCGTCATTCACAAGTTCGGCGCTCGATGTGTCCAGCCAGCCGTTCTTTACCGCTTGGTCGAAAAGAAACGTGCCCGGGTACGGCGCCGCCAGCGAGACTTGAATGGTGTGGGGATTGATTTCATTGGCAAAACGGATCGTCTCTTCGATGGTCTCCTTGGTCTCGCCAGGCAAACCCATGATGAATGTGCCGTGGATGGTGATGCCAAGCTCGCGGCAATCTTTGGTAAATTTGCGGGCGACGTCGGTCCGCATACCCTTTTTGATGTTATAAAGGATTTGCTGATTGCCGGTTTCGTAGCCGACCAGCAGAAGCCGCAAGCCCCCATCGCGCAACACCTTGAGCGTTTCGCGCGGAACGTTGGCCTTTGCATTGCAAGACCACGTGACGCCGAGCTTGCGCAGTTCCTTGGCAATGGCTTCCGCCCGCGGCAGATCATCGGTGAAAGTATCGTCGTCGAAGAAAAACTCCTTCACTTGCGGAAATGCCTGCTGCGCCCAGGCGATTTCCTCGACAACATGTCCGACCGAGCGCGTGCGGTAGCGATGGCCGCCCACGGTTTGCGGCCACAGACAGAACGTGCATCGTGATTTGCATCCGCGCCCGGTGTATATCGACAAATACGGATGATGCAGATAGCCGATGAAATAGTTGTTGATATCGAGATCGCGCTTGTAGACCGGCGTGACGAAGGGCAGGAGGTCCATATTTTCCAGGATCGCGCGCTCGTCGTTATGAACAATGACGCCGGAAGCATTTCGATAAGACAGGCCGGCGATCTCGCGCCAGGGCCGGTCTTCCGCCACCTCCTTGATCGTGAAATCGAACTCGTTGCGCGCGACAAAATCGATCGCCGGCGATGCCTTCAGGCTGCCGTCGGGATCGACCGCGACCTTGGCGCCGACAAGTCCGGCTTTCAGTCCCGGATGCACCGCTTTCAGCGCCTTGATGGTCGCGACGTCAGCGGCAAATGACGGCGCCGAGGTGTGCAGCACCGCCAGGTCGTAGTCCCGGGCGCTTGCTGCGACCTGCTCGCGTTTTATGCGATGGGGCGGCGCATCGACGAGTTTGCTGCCGGCGACGAGAGCCGCCGGCTGCGCGAGCCACGTCGGATACCAAAATGAGCGGATTTCGCGCCGAGCCTGGTATCGCGATCCCGCTCCGCCGTCGAAGCCTTCAAACGAGGGCGCCTGAAGGAACAGAGTTCGCATTGCGGCTTACCTCTCCGGTATAAGCAAGCGTATTGTCGGCGAGTACGGCATAACGGCGCCCGCGCCATTCCACGGCCCGACCAAAAAAGCTGGCAAAAAACACCGCGCACGACACCAGGTCGCGCAACGGTCCCATCCAAAAAGGATTGCTTTGCAGGCGCAAGGCGCGATCGAGTTGCACCTGGAGGCTGAAGCGGCAGGCGAGCGCGGCGATCACAATGATGCTGGCCGGAGTGATGCCTCCCAATAGCGTGCCGAGGAGCGCCAGAGGAAAAGCGTGGGTAATCCCCGTCCCGACAAAGCCGAACGCGTCCACGAAACGGATCGTCCGCGCCCAGCGCAATTCGTGCCGGAACATATCGCGCGCGGTGCGATGCGTGCAGGCATGCTCGACCGTCAACGTTGGGATCGCGACCGTAAGACCTGCGCGCCGTACCATTTCGCCGATTGCATAGTCATCGGCAAGTTGGTCGACGACCGAATGAAAGCCGCCGATCATCGCCAGCGTTGTCTTCCTGAGCGCTATCGTTGAGCCAAAGCACGGCTTGGCGAGACCAAGCTTGAGCCCGACCAGCACGCTCGGCAAAAAGTGATGATCGATTGCCGCTGCGGCAAGGCGAGCCCAAAGGCCCGGCGCCGCGGCACTGCGGTAAAGACAGGTCACAAGCCCCACGCCAGGCGCGTCAAGCGGGCCCACGACGTTTGTCAGATAGTCCGCATCAACAATGATGTCGCTGTCGGACAAAACCAGGACGTCATGGCGCGCTTTAGCCGCCAAGTTGATCAAATTCGAGACTTTGCGATTGCTGCCGTGACTGACCGAATTGACCACGAGCTCGATATCGCAATCGGGGAACGCGGCGATGAGGCGGTAAACGACATCGATCGCGGGATCAGTGCGGTCTTCCACGCCAAACACGATCTGGACCGGGCCCGGATAGTCTTGCACGCAAAAGCTGGCCAAATTCGCAAACAGGCCCGGTTCGGCGCCATGAAGCGGCTTGAGGATCGTAACGGATGGAAAGCTCTTGGCGGGCGCTGTCTGCGAGCGAACAAATCCGCAAGCGAGCAGCCCTGCCGCGAGCGCATAGACGCAGCCGCAGACGGCGGCCGCGTAGCACATGACGGAGGCCGCACCGGCAGCCTCGGCGAAAAAGATGTCCACGTCGCCCCACCCCAAGCCAGGCACGCACTGAACCCGGCCATTTTGTCCCAAGTGGGGCGAGCCTCGCACGCATGGGAAAGCACGGTCAATACGCGCCCGCAGGCCAATCGTCGCATTCAAACCATCTTCAATTCACAATCCAGGCGGAAAGTTCCGACGGCCCCGATACATGGGCTGATCAACAGAAGGTCCGACATTCGTATTCGGCTATTTGCCTATTTGGGCTTGAACAGCAGTCGCCGGCCCTCCATCGCTTGCCAAATCATGAGCGACGGCACGCCGAGAACCAAATCCGGAATTCGCTTGACGAGCGCCAGCGCGAGCGCGGCCTCGGCCGGTACACCGAACACCACGCATGCAGCGATCAAAGTGCCGTCCTGCACGCCGAGCCCGCCAGGCAACGGAAAGGCAGCGGCACGGCTCGCTTGGCCAAGGCTTTCGATTGCCACTGCGGCAGCGTAGGTCACCGGGTAGCCCATGAAAGCAAGCGCGATCCACACTTCCGTTGCGTTGACGAAGAGTATCGCCAAGTGAACGAGAAACGACGCGGTGAGACCGCGATGGTTTCGCCAAATCTGTTGCAAGCTGTCGCCGAGACCCGCAACGTGGCTGAACGCGGCCCATCGGCGCCGTTCGCCGAATTCAACCAGTCGCCTCATGACCGGCTCGAAGGCGCCAAAATTCAACGCCAGGAAAAACCCGGCTACTGCCGGCGCTGCAACGAGGAGCGCAACAGCAACCGGTGCGGTAAGCTGGTTGCTGTCGGCATGAGCCACGAGGACGCCGAGTCCCGCCAACACAAAGATCAATAAACACACGACCTGGACAAATATGTCGATGAGAACGCTTGCAAGGGCCAGACTGCCACCGAGGACTCCCAATCGGGAAATAAGCCTCGCCCCAATAATGTCGCCGCCGACGGCAGCAACCGGGAACAGGGAATTTATCGCTTCACGAATAAACCGCACGCCAACGAAAGGAAGCGGCGCGCAAACTACGGGCGGTTTGAGCAGGAGCCACCATCCGATGCCGGCCGCCGCAAGCGTGACGGCTCTGACAAGCACGACGAATCCCGCTCCCCATCCCGCGCTGGCCACGGCTTGGCCGACCGAGGCGAACCCGTAATAAGCCGTCAGACCCGTTAGAAGTGCCAAGCCGATTAGCCCGGCGAGCGATCCGAGGACCTTCATCGCGCGTCGATTGCCGTCTTTGATTGCGCTACCGCGCACCGTAAAATTCGCCGCCGAATGTCGCGCAATTCATTGAGGATGTTCATCAATCCAAACCTGCCCGATGTGACGTCAAAATGTCGGCGACAATGGCCAGATTAGCCGCTCGGCCACTCTTTTGGCTACCCAAGGCCGCGGCGTTTGTCTTGTAGGGAAGCCGGCGAGGTGCGAATACTGACGCCAGGTAAGGAGTCATTCGGGGAATTCCTGTTGAATGGGAATCCGGCGCGAGTAGCCACGCTGCGGCACTGTGCCCAAGTCTGTCGTTGTGTCCAAGTCTGGCGTGTTCGGTCCGTTGTGTTCAGTACGTTGTGTGAATCTCGTTGGACATCATGCGTTTGGCAATCTTGATGGTTCTTGCGGGCGCGCCCGGCATCGCCGCGGCGGCCGATTTGCCGGCTGCCGCGCCGGAGCCACCCACGGCGCCGGCCGTCTATGCGCCACCTCAACCGGAATGGACGGTTACGGTCGGCGTAGAACCGCGTATCGTTCCGGCGTGGCCGGGCGCCTCCGACAGCAGATTTGGCCTTTCCGTGCTGCCGCTGTTCAGTATTCGCAAGGCGGGTACGGCGCCAGAGTTCTTCGGCGCGCGCGACAGTTTCGGCTTTAGCATTCTCGATCTCGGCCAGTTTCAACTGGGCCCGGTCGGTAAGCTGATTTGGGAACGCAAGGCGTCGTCTTACACCGCGTTGAATGGGCTGGGAGACGTCGATTACGCGATTCAAGCCGGCGGCTTCGCGCAATTCTGGCCGGTGCCTTGGCTGCGCCTGCGCACCGAGGTTCGCCAAGGTTTTGGCGGCGAAACCGGCGTCACCGGCGACGCATTCCTGGATGCCGTGGTTGCGATGGGGCAATTTCGACTGTCCGGCGGACCGCGGATGACGCTGCAATCAACCGCCGCCGTGAGTCCGTATTTCAGCATCACCCAGGCGCAGTCCACCGGCTCGACGGTTTCGGGCCTTGCCGCCCTGCCCGTCTATAACGCCAGCGGCGGGCTGTATTCCTACGGCGCCGGCGGCCAGGTGGAGTATTTCTTCAATCCACAATGGTCGGCCCACACGCTGATGGAGTACGAGCGGCTCACCGGCTCCTCGGCCGAATCCCCGCTCGTGACGCAACGTGGCTCACCGAACCAATTCACGTTCGGCGTGGGTGCGACTTATTCCTTCAACATACGGCAGTTCTGGTGAGCCGACGCGCACTCATAAATCGCGCCGATGAGCATCGGCCCGTCAATGTCCGCGTTGCTTTGCGAAAGCGGACCCGATGCTCAATTGCCGAATTTGTAGTTGAGGCCGACGCGCGCGATGTTGTCGGTGAACTTGGCGTTCCAGCTCGCTATTCCGCCGAAATTGTCCGCTACGCTGCCACTTTCCGATCCCAAATTGAGATAGAGATATTCCGCCTTCCAGGTCCAGTTCCCCGCAACAGCACCTTCGACACCGCCGCCCAAGGTCCAGCCGGCCCTGGTGGTCGATTGGCTGAATGCAAACGCTCCACTGGCATTACCGGTAGGAATGCACCCAATACCAGCGATACACGCCGTAAGGCCTATATCGGCGGCACCGCTTCCTGAAACCTTCACGCCCCCCGAAGGCCAAGCCCCCGGTTCCATAAAGCAACGTGGTGGGCGTGATCAGTACCCCGGCGCGGGCACGCGCCGTAGCAAACCACGAAATCCTGCCTTCAAAGGTCGCAGCCGCATTGGATGACGTCAGACCCGTGATGCCTGGGTTGGTGGAGGTTCCGCCGGTCGAGGCGCTTTGGCCGTCGCGGGCGTATTCGTCAGACGCCTGAAGATCCGCCTCGAGGCCGACGACCCAAGTTGGATTGATCTGGTAATCGTAACCGAATTGACCGCCGCCAATCACGCCTTTCGGCTTCAACGATTCCGCGAATGAGGTGGGAAGGCTGCCTAAGCCGGAAAAAAGGCAATGCCGGCATCGTTGCTGTCGACGCTGGCCTTTCCCCAACTGTAGCCAATGTTGCCGCCGACATAGAAACCGGTCCAACTGAAGACCGGCGCTGGCGGCGGTGCCTTCACCACCATGTCAGCCGCAAGCGCCAACCCGCTCGCAGCAAGGCTGAGACCGGCGCCGGCGAAAACTGAAATGAGCGATTTGCGCATCGGCCCATCCCCTCCACCGACACTAATTTGCATCGGATGGCCGTGCAATCGGCTCTCCTGACGGAATCCGTTGATTGCCGCGAATATCGGGACAGTGTTGCGCTGTGGCCACGCGTGCTCGAAGGAGAGTTGTTCGCTTCTCCATCGCAAGCGGATAGCCTAAGCGGACAAGAGCCGGCCCCTCAGTGTGGTCAATTTTGAACAGACTAGCATCGGAATGCGGGGAATGCTTGAGGCCTAATGGCACCGAATGGGGGGAAGCCATGGCCTCGATAGTTCCATTTATCAACAATGCCATATTTGAACAGGCGGACATTCAGGTGATGTCCGATGCTTACAACAGAGCGATAGAAGACATTTACAGCTTCGGGCACCCCAATAAGACCGTGGAACTGATCATTGCCACCCGAATCATAACCCTGACCAAAGCCGGCGAGCGCGATCCTGATCGCTTGTACGAGCGGGCTCTCGCTGCATGTGGTTTCAGCCTGGATCGCGCACGCTGAGGAGAAGAGTGGCGGCCGGCGCAATCGGCCTCAAACTAATAAAATGGAACGCCCAGCCCTCAGAGACGTTGATCTCCATGAGATTTGCCCGGGCGTTTCTCCGTCGTATTCCAGAGCCGTCAGTACGATTATTTCTGGTACTTGCAGTTTTTGGCGCAGTGGCCGTCACGAGCTTCGCGATGCTTGCCAGCTCAGGACCCTGAAAGCGTCGAACGTTACGCCACATCGATCATTCGTGGTCGACCGGCATATCAGCACTTCGTATAAAGAAACCGAAGTGAGCGATTTTGCTCAGACGCGGCGCAGTCTTGCGATCAGCATGCGCTGAAATGCCGCCGCATCGGTCAATTCGACAAAAGTTCAGATATTTCGGCGTGATCGCCATAGTGACGATCGTCGCGCTGGGCTTGTGCTGGGGTTTTGCCCACATTTGAACAATTCATTTGAGGAACGCTAGCGCAGACGGCTTGACCGGCGTGTTAGTTCGCCGGTCGTGCATAACTTTGCGCGTCGCCGATTCGTTCACCCCGATGACCGCACGCTCGGCAAGCATTGGGTTCCCCGCCCGCGCTCCGATCACGTTTTGTGTCCGCTTGGATGTCGGATGTTTCGCCGCAGTATTTAGTAACTATGTAAACGTGTCAGGGACTCGCGCCGGCGACCGAAGGTGGCTCCGTTGGTGATGAACTAAATGCATCCGACAAGCGCTTAGGGCGTCTCGTCCGGAGGTTCCTCAATAAGCAGGCCCTAAGCCCAAAGGAGTGAAACATCATGGCGACCACCCATACCGCAAGCGCCTCCACGGCAGAGGCGACCGACCTCATGAGAAACAGCTATGCGAAGGCCATTGCGGGCGGCCAAGTCTACAACAGCAAACTCCTCGAATTTGCTCAAACCAATTCCAAGGTCGCGTTCGACTTTGCCCAGAAGCTGATCGCCGTAAAGTCGCCTGCCGAATTCATCGAGCTGTCGACCGAGCACGCGCGAAAGCAATTCGAAGTTTTGACCGAGCAGACCAAGGAACTGACGGCGCTCGCACAGCAGGTCACGCTTGCAAGCGCGGAGCCGCTGAAGACCGGCGTCACCAAGGCACTCAATCAAGCGGCCTGATATTGCCGTCGATTTTCGTGTCGTTCGAAGCTGTGTCGGTCGAAGTTGTGTCGGTCGAAGTTGTGTCGGTCGAAGCTTTGGGAATTCGTCAGGGCTTCGTCGACACAAGTCGCGACCTTGCTTGCCCGCCTCGCCCGCCATCTTCGGCAAGCTCATCTGAAACACAGAGAGGGACTTGGATGAAAATTGCACTGCTCATGATGATGTTTGTCACGTCCGCGAGTCCCGTGATGGCAAATTCATACCGGACTTATCACGGTTCAGATCAGACAGGGTGGGATGAGTCCTCACATGTCGACTGCGGAACGGTCCGCGCTTATGTGGCTCAGGTAGGGCTGGCGCAGGCCAGGACACTGGCGCGGGCCGCCGGCATGACCGCGGGGCAAGAATGGCGCGCAAGGCGGTGCCTTGCGAAGAGGGACTGACTTTAAGAACTTCAACTTACAATCACTGACACCGCCTGCGCGTTTATCGCTCCAGTTCACGCCCGGCGGCGCGGCGCATTCAACGGCAGCCGGTCGAACAACGTCGGGCCGCCCGGCTGCGCGCCTTCGATGGTCAGAAGCCGCAGCTTGGTCACGACACCGCCCGGCGCGGAGAAGCCGCCGACTTTGCCGCCGGCGGCCAGCACGCGATGACAGGGCACGATAATGGGAACCGGATTTTGCCCGAGCGCCTGACCGACGTCGCGCGCCAGACTTCGATCGCCCAGCCGCTCGGCGATTTCGCCGTATGACAGCGTCGCGCCTGGCGGGATGGTGCGGGCGATGGCGTAGACGCGGCGGTTGAAGTCGGCCACGCCATCGATGTCGACGGTGACGTAGGTCAGATCGCGCGGCTCGCCGCCGAGCAAACCGACAATGTCGTCGACGGCGCGCTGCACTGTTGCCGGCGGCGCGGTTTCGCATGCGGCGGGAAACCGCCGCAACACGCGATCGCGGGTCGCGCGCGCCGAGCGTTCCGGCAGCTGCACGCCGGCAATGCCGCGCGCGCTCCAGACAATCGCGGTGGAGCCGATCGCGGTTTCGAACATCGCAAAGCCAAGGTCAATCATGATGCCGATATAAGCCGCGGCGCAGCTTTGTTCCACCCGATTTGTGCCATGGGCTATCGCCTCGCACGGGATGAAAGCGCGTCAAGCCTGCGCCGCGTCCTGATCGGCCTTCATGGCGATGCGCAGCGGTTTTGGGATCGGCCGCGCCCGGCCGCCGGAGATGAAGGCGACGCGGACATGGGCCTCGACCAGAAGCTCCTCGCCGCGCATGACTCGCTGGCGCACCATGGCGGAAGCGCCTTTCACGTCGTGCGGCTCGGTGACCACTTCGAGCACGTCGTCCATGCGCGCGGGTTTGAGGAAATCGATATTCATCGAGCGCACCACGAAGGCAAATCCCGGCGCTTCCTTGGCGGTCTCCTCGAACAGCGCGCGGTGATCGGCGCCGATCATGCGCAGATAATTGGTGCGCCCGCGCTCCATGAAGCGCAGATAGCCGGCGTGATAGACGATGCCGGTAAAATCCGTGTCCTCGTAATAGACCCGCACCGTGAGCACATGGCGGCCGTCGCGGATCTCGCCGTCGAGGGGGATGCTCTTGCCTATCTCCACGGCACCCGCTCCGCCATGGCGTGCTCCCAGTTCCGGCCGTCGAACTCTTTGACGTCGAGGGTCGCAGGATCGACGCCGTCGAGGCA
>Ga0210395_10003255_pt1 | contig 12478 bp, 14 predicted proteins | sample IncBWH4OmetaG_FD_150861 | JGI IMG/M metagenome (GOLD analysis project Ga0210395, IMG submission 150861) | Forest soil microbial communities from Barre Woods Harvard Forest LTER site, Petersham, Massachusetts, United States - Inc-BW-H-4-O ...
CACCAGATACTTGTCGTAGTAACCGAGCCGGGCCGGAGTTCCACCTTTGGTCGCATAGGTCGCATCGGGATCGGTGGTGGACACCAGTTTCTGCTTGTGCACTGGCTCGTCGGTCGGATTTTGCTGCTCTAATTCCACCAGGTACTGGCGCACCGTATGTTTCACCTGCACCGGCTTCCACCAGTTGCTCGCGCGGAATGCGGCTCTCCTTGCTGGCATTGGCTTCCACGAAACTGCCGTCCACCGACAAGTCATCTCCCGCACCAGACCCGCTTCCAAACAGCGCACCACAATCTCTTCAAACAGTTGCTCGAACAGCTTCGACTCCTGGAATCGTACGTGCCGATTCTTGGGAAATGTAGAGTGGTGGGGAATCTCCTGATCGAAGCCCAGCCCCGGTAAACCACCGCCAAGCCAAGTGCATGCGTAGTTCCTCGACCAGTTTCCGCTCGCTGGTAATGCCGTATAGATAGCCGATCAGAAGGATGCGCAACAGAAGTTCGGGATCAATCGACGGTCGCCCGGTCTCGCTGTAACTGTCTTTCAGCTTTTCCCGCACGAAGGCAAAGCTGATGTGCTTCTCGATCAGCCGCAGCAGGTGGGCCTCAGGAACTTGATCTTCCAGGCGAAAGTAGTAGAACAGCGCTTCGGAACGGTCGTGTTGCCCCATCATGATCAGCAGGCCTCCGACGATCGAAATCCAACAAAGCATGGGCGGATGCTTTCTTCTAACATGCTTTTGCTGAATCTCATCCCGCTAATCGACGTGACTTTTTCAACACCCACAGGATCTTACAACAGTTAGAACACTATGGAGCAGGCCCCTGTGTCACCTTCATGCCAATCATCCGGCGGCGACGACAGCCCCCAAATGTTCTCAGGTTTTTCCAGATTGATTCCGCAGTGTCGTGGCTGCTCTGGATCGACATACACGACGTCGGCTATTGCCTGTTTGTCTGTTAGAAGGACATGAATCCCGATCTTCATGCCCACGCGCAGTGCGACGGCTGTCAGAATCAACGCGCCATGAAGGTTGACGACTAACGTTTCGCCTTTGCATGTCAGGGGCTGGCTCACACCAAGCGCCTCGATCCGAACTTTAAGGCGAACCCCGGGTGCTCCTTCGCGAATCACGATCAGCCGGATTGGGGGTCATACGCCGTCTACCTACCCATGTTTTCATGGACAAATGGAATACACACGGTCGCGAGGGCAATGGTTACATCTCTGCCGCGCGTTGTTTGTGATTTCAAACACAATGAGCGTTATAGAGATTTATCGCCAGTCACCTCTGACCTTGCCGTCACCGCACATCAAAATGTGACCCCTGTCACTGACGAAACTCACTCATTCGTATCTGATTAAGACCTCTCACCTCGCCGAAGAGCTGTTCCCACCGTGGGACGCAGCACCCCCTGAGGTGAACGACCCTGAGTTTCCGGGAATGGGTTTCCCGTCATGCAAATTTGTCTTTGGAGGTTCGTCATGAAACGCTTCAGTATTTCGCTCTTGATTCTATGTGCGTGCTTCGTGCCCGTGGCATGGGGCCAGCAGCCAGCGGGCAAGTGCAGCAACAGCTGGGCCGAGTTTCACAGGTACAACATGCAGCGCTGGAACCGGTGTGAGAAGGTGCTTAACGTCAAGAATGTCGGAAACCTCGGATTGAAGTGGAGCTACGCCACCAGCGGCTATGTGACTTCCTCGCCCGCCGTGGCGAATGGCGTGGTCTATGTCGGCTCGGATGAAAGCGACAACAACTACGTGTACGCGCTGAATGCCAGCACTGGCGCCGTGCTGTGGACCTACACCAATGACGGTGTTGCGGGCTCGTCGGCCGCCGTGGCGAATGGGGTGGTTTATGTCGGCTCGGACGACGGCAATCTTTACGCGCTGAACGCCCTCACAGGCGCCCTGCTGTGGAGCTACGCCACCGGCGGTAGCCAGGTGTGGTCCTCTCCCGCGGTGGCGAATGGGGTGGTTTATGTCGGCTCGTATGACGGCAACGTGTACGCGCTGAATGCCAGCACTGGCGCGCTGCTGTGGACCTACACCACGGGCTTCATTGTAAGATCCTCGCCCGCGGTGGCGAATGGGGTGGTTTATGTCGGCTCGTGGGACGGCTCCGTGTACGCGCTGAAGGCCAACACCGGCGCCAAGCTGTGGAGCTACACGACCGGCGGCCAAGTGGATTCCTCACCCGCCGTGGCGAATGGGGTGGTTTATGTCGGCTCGGACGACCACAACGTGTACGCGCTGGACGCCAAGACCGGCGCCCTGCTGTGGAGCTACACCACTCGCTACGAAATCTACGCTTCGCCCGCCGTGGCGAATGGGGTGGTTTATGTCGGCTCGGGGGTCGGACATACGGCCAAACTGTACGCACTGAACGCCAGCACTGGCGCCCTTCTGTGGAGTTACGCCACCGGCAGCAGAGCGGAGTCCTCGCCCGCGGTGGCGAATGGGGTGGTTTACTTTGGGGCGTACGACATACTGTATGCGCTAAATGCCAGCACCGGCGCCCTGCTTTGGAGCTACGGCCTCGGCTATGGCGAGTCCTCCTCGCCCGCGGTGGCGAATGGGGTGGTTTATATCGGCTCGTGGGACGGCCCCGTGTTCGCCTTTGGCCTGAAGTGAAAGACGGTCGGGGGCAGGCATGGGCAGCTTCCAAAGGCCCGGCCTGGAGACGGGCATGCGTCGATAACGTCACGGCCTGACGTTCTCAATTTCGTTGGCTCGATATCGCTGGCCCTGCCTCCTAGCCGGGCGCTGGGGCCAGCGGGACCTTGATACACCCCTCATTACCAGCGCCCGCATAATTCCCACAACCCAACGCGGCCTGAAGATGCTTCACCCCGACTTTAGCCTCAAGCTGTTCGCGCCGGTCGGAGCTCTGCAGGCGCGAAACTCTGAAGCTTAGAAGGATGACTGTCGCAATCAGGTCAGCATGACCGGACTCCGGTCACAACGAAGCATGAAAAGAGGCTCTACGCCTACCTCTTGTTTGCAGGGAGTTACGCCTCTTTTCAAGGGAGGCCGTTGACAATCTTTAAGCAAATCTCTAAGGTTGCTCGCGTCGACGGCTGAAAGGGTTGGCTTAAATAAAATTTTGCCAGTCCGAAGTAGGCTGAGTGATCAGCTCGGCGGGGCAACCCGAAGAGCAGCCATACCTGAAAAAACCGACGGCTCTGCGAGGGGCAGTTGGGGTTTGGGACCGCGAAAGCGGTGGTCGCATCAAGGGCTGTGACGGTGCATGCTTCCACGCTGTTGTCTCCCTCGCAGGAGTTGACGGCTAGAGCATAACCAATGTCGCAGCCTTTACCTTTTCCCAGCGTTCTCCTCCTCACTAACCCTTGCAAAAGCGGTTCCTGTAGACAATATTCTCGCCCCGAGATTTCCTATTGCCACGCTCACTCGCTTTCAAATAAGAATTCGTCATGAAACGTCCACACAGAACTTGAATGGGCAATCTGCAAGGCTTTGACCGGTTTGCTGGAAAGCTATTTGCTGGTCGCTTTGTACAATACAGGAGACATGGCAGTGACGATCGAGATCCAAAATACGGGTGACTCTAGAGCGCGCAGGGAGATTCTTGCCGGTGTTGAACACGTGCTGAGTGATGTGGCGGGAGAGTGGCGGGTGTCCATTGTCGGGTCTCGTGCGAATGACAACTGGGAAATGAAAGTGGAGGGGCCCCGGGGATTCGAGCGTTCGTACACTCTGGTTGGCGACGCTGGGGAGCATCAACTGAAGCAATACGGAACGTGCTTATTAAGCTGCTGCCCGCGAGGACGCGATGATCTTCCCCAGTGGTTTGCGTGCCCTACAGCCGAGGCAGACATCGCAGAACTTGGCTTGCTCAGTTTCTTCGAGGAAGGCAGAACCAGCGATGAAGAACATTCCGAGATCGAGTCGTCGTCTCAACGAGCATATTTTGCGAGCGTTGAACAAGATTAGAAAACCAAGCACCGCTGACGAAATTGCTGAGCTGCTCAATCGTGACCTGGATCTCGAGGATGGCCCCTTCCAGGCCAAAGACGTCGCGGAGTGGCTGCGAGACGCCGAGGACACAGTGTTGACACTGTATTGGTCAAGAACTCGTCCCCGAAAGTAGCCTTTGGAGGCGTCGCGGAGCGCTGTGTTTCATGGCGCTTCGTGGTGCCTCGTCCCGCCGCCATGGCTGTAGGTGGGATGCTCTATTGTGCCGATGAGTTTGTGAAAGAGATAAGGCACGGGTGCCCGACGCCTGTCGCCGGTTTCGTGCTACGGTTCGGTTGGTTGTTCCTTCAGCCGGGCCTTCTTCTTCGCTTTAGCCCGTCGCGCGTTGATTGCCTTCTCGCAATCTCGCGACGATACTCAGGCGTCAACTTTTGAATCGAGCTGCCTCGTTTTCGCGCGAGGCTGGACATCATCGACTAGTTTCCAACTCCGTCTTTCAAAATCCAATCGACAGTCTTGTTAAATCGCTCTGACAGCAGGATTAGTACTTCTATACTGGGAGCTGCGTTTCCTGTTTCGATTTTCGACAGCTGCCCTTGGCGGATGTGCAGATAGCCCGCGAGCTCCTCCTGCAGAATATCCCCCCGTAAGCTTCTAATCCGAGAACCTATGGCCTTCAAATCCGTTCTTGGTCTGCGGACGCCCAAAATTACCTCTTGAATTTTGTATGTATTCCATATAGGATATTCCGCAAGGGATACTCATATAGGAATATCCGTCACAAGCACACTGACTTAACTGTAATCGATATACACCGTGTCGCCAATTAACTGTACGGGATCTGCATGACCCAAAAAAAGGAGAGGAGAGAAATGACCAGACCAAAGAACGCGATAATTGCTGAGACTCTGTGGGGAAACATACCTCAACTTGCACTCGATGCATTAGAGGATCTCACGAGCAGGTATTCATTACGCATCGCCTCAGGTGACCTCCTGTATTTGGAGGGAAAGTGGTATATCACTCATTCGGGACTCTTAGGAATAGCTCGCCGGAAGCATTGTGCAGGAGTTCAGGTTCGACCCGTTATTGAATTCTGTGATCCCGCGTCGTCCCGCTGGACATTCAGGGCAACTGTTTACAAGTCTCGCACCTGCAAAGGATTTGGAGGGTACGCAGATGCCGATCCTTCGAATGTGTCGCCGCTCATGCATGGTGCAGAGATGCGCGTCGCTGAGACGCGCGCCGTGAACCGCGCCTTGCGCAAGGCCTATGGCATCGGCATCTGCTCCGTCGAGGAGATCGGTTCCGCTGCCGGGCCATCACACTCTTCTCGAGAGCCGAAGAAACTCCCACCACAACCTGCCAATGGAAACTATGGAGGCCCCAAAGTCCGGGATCGTCTTTGCCAGCTAATTCGCCAGCACCAGCTCGACGCGACTTTGGTTAAGTCGTATGCAACCGATTTCTGCGGAGTCAAGACTCTGCGCCAAGCCACGCGCGAGCAGGTCGAAAACTTCGTCACTCACCTGGCCGACTGGGCCGAGAAAGACCGCAATGCCCTAACCTGCCAGCTCAACAGCTATCTCGGCCAGAAAGAGAGTGCAGCATGAAACGCCAGATCGCAGGCCTCCACGCTGCCGATCGCTGTGCGGCAGACCAACTTCCTGATGCGCTCTTCCTCGTTCGAGTGCGGAGAGCCCAGTTTCGCCGTCAAGCGCAGAAGCCTTATTACACCGTTGCTCTAGCCATTCTGGAGCCTTGCCGATTTTCCGGCCATATCATCTCCAGCCGTCTCTATTGCAACCCCAAAGCTCTGTGGAAGTTCAACTGGTTTCTGAGCGACTTTGGCTACGATGTCGAACTACTGGGCCGCGATGAAGTCGATGAAACGCAGCTAATCGGTCTGACCGGCGTGGTGAAGATAAGTCATGTCGTCCTCAACGGCACTTCCCTGCTCAGGCTGGACGGTTTTGCCCCCGCTGGCCGCTGGGAAGAACTCTCGCCCGCCAATCTCGATGGTTCGCAGGTGGCTTGATGACCTACAGCTTCACCCAGATTAGTCAATATCTGACCTGCCCACGGCGTTATCGCCATCGCTATCTCGATGGCTGGAAAGAGAAAGACACTCGTGCCGCGATGCTTTTCGGGCGTGCCTTCGAACAAGCTTTGGGCGCCTACTTTCGCCGTGAAGATCCCGGGGATGTCCTCTTTCGCGAGTGGTCGGCTTGCAAAGATCAGAATCTGCACTTTTCGAATCACGAGACCTGGGATCGCGTGTTCGAGAAAGGGATCATGCTCCTCACCCGCTTTTGCCAGGACGACCGCGTGCGGATTTACCAGCCGCGGCGTAACTTGCAGGTCAAGTTCACACGATCGATAAATAGGAACGAATTCGTCGCCTACATTGATGGCATCGGGAAACTTGATGGCACACGCTGCCTGCTGGAATGGAAGACATCCTCCAGCCGATATCCGGAAGTACCTAAGGGACTGCTGGCACTCGATCCTCAACTGGTTTGCTATTCCTGGATCACAGGCATCGCTGAAGTGGCTCAGGTGGTATTCGTCCGTAAGCGGCTGGTAGAAATTCAGTATTTGCGAACGACGATCAGCGACGCGCAGCGTCAAGAATTCGGTCATCTGGCCGAGAACACGATCCGGCGAATCGAGTCGGCAGACTTCTTGCCGCACAGCGGCATCCGGTTTCCGCAAAATCCCTGTAGCACCTGCCCATACTTGGGACTGTGCCTGGGGAAACAGGAGTTGGTGGATGCCGCCCTGGTGCGGCGGCCAGGAGCTGAGAACCTTGGTTGGCTTGACGAGCTTAATTACTAGGGATCTACCCGTGCCGCCGAAATTCAATCGTCGCCGCGCGTTGTTTGTGCTTGGCAAGATCGACGAAATCTTGGTTTGGGAACGGCAGAAGGAAGCAGAAAGAGATACTCGATTTGTCGAAATGGGTTGTTATCTATGCGAAGTGCGGGCGGGACAGTACTGGCGGGTGGACAACGTGAAGTCCTTCGATGAATTCCTCGAAAGACGATTTCCGGAGTCACGGCGAAAGGCGTACTACCTGATGTCGATTCACGAACACTTGCCGCCACAAGCGAGGAAGGAGCTGAAGGAAGTCGGGTGGACCAAGGGTGTGGAGTTGGCAAAAATTGCGAGGAGGGACCGGCAGTACTTCGATTGTGCAATCTGGTTGCACAAAGCTCGCGAGATGACCACGGGGCAGTTCAAGCAGGAAGTCGAGAAAGAGTTAACTGGGCGGGAAACAGAACCGTGGGAGATTGTCTATTTCAAGTTGTACAAGAGTCAGATGCCGGTCGTGGAGCAGGCAATCGAGACCGCAGCTTTGATGCTCGGGACGGACAGATCCCGGGGTTACTGCCTGGAAATGATTTGTGCAGACTTCCTGGCGGGAGCGAATCTGGAAAATGAGAATCCTGAGATCCTCTTGCAGTCGGCCTTACGGTTCTTCAAGTTTCTTCCCGGGGAAGAGAGGCAGACATTTCTGCACCGCATAACCGAAAAAGCATCGTGAATCGGGTGCGACCGAAGCAGCCGCGCCTGCGGCTGGATTCCGAGCAGTACGAACAGCTCCGCAAAGAAGTACTACGGCGGGATGGCTGGAGATGCCAATCGTGTGGCGCAATGTCCAATCTTGAAGTCCATCACAAAGATTTCCGCAGCCAGTCCGGCGACGATTCGGAGCAGAACCTCATAACGCTTTGCACGGCGTGCCACGTGGTCTTACATCACACTGAGGAAATTTGAGGGATGTTGTCGGTGCCCTGATTACCGTGTAACCGAGATTAATCTCGATTCTAGCAGACGTAATCACGACCCTCGATTCGAGCGCCCCGAAGATTCGTACCCAAAACCAAGCGACAGCCGCCAAGCCGTAGCCGTGATCACTGGATTGAGGCGTTGCAAGGCAAAATGGTCGGCAAGTGCTCCGGCTTGCGACGTCGATTACTCAAACACCTCAGCCTCTCGAAACCGTAAGCCGAGTGCGTCCTTCGCGGAGACGACGGGTTCGCGTTCCAGTTGCCAATCAATATTCAGGTCAGGATCATTCCACGCCAGAGTGCGCTCACACTCCGGATGATAAAAATCCGTTGACTTATAGAGAACGTGGGCACCTTCCGAGACGACCCGAAAGCCATGGGCGAATCCGGGTGGAATCCAAAACACCAGCTTGTTCTCTCCAGATAAGGTGGCTCCGTGCCACTTGCCGAAGGTCGCCGAACTCCGTCGCAAGTCCACCGCGACGTCGAAGACCTCGCCTGCGACCACCCTCACAAGCTTTCCCTGAGGATGGCACAACTGGTAATGCAACCCACGAAGAACGTTTCGCGTGGAGAACGACTGATTGTCTTGCACGAACCGTTCCCGGATTCCGAGCTCGGCCATTACTTTTTCATTATAACTCTCGAGAAAAAAACCGCGCGCATCCCCGAAGACTTTAGGTTCAAGAAGCAAAACTCTGGGAAGCGGGGTGAGGGTTGCCTTCATAAGAGCGAGTCGATCTTCCTCATAAAATACATGCCACTTTAATATAATGACACTTTCCTCCCCGATGGTCATTACAACCTTTTTGTTAAGCATCTTCGTATTTATTAAAGCATCTTCGTAGACTTCGCAGTCGCATTGCTACTTGTTGGTTTGCAGCCGCTCGCTCGGATATCAATTACGATGGCCCCGAGTAGGAAATCGATGTATTTACCGATTACAATTAGTCGATGGCCTTCTATATGCGGCTGGATCAACGCTAAGCGCCGGGCGGTAAGCCGTTACGCCAGCATCCATGTTAATCGCTACGGTCAGCTCCTGATCGCACAAGGGTCTCGCCGAATGCCTGATGCCGTTGCTTAATTCCCTGCTGAGCAGAGCCTCCGAATGAGCGCGGCCAAAACGCTAAGAGCGGATAGTGCACACGCGCTTCTGGAGGAAACCGCCCACATTCCGGTTATTGTCGGCGAGCTATGCGATGAGGCCTATCTAAGGCGTCAGGTAAACTTTTTAGAACAACGTGACCTTGCTGATGTTTTGGCTGCCGCCTCCGAACGGTGCAGGTTATCATAGCAATTCATTAGGTCGCGTCGGAAGCGAGAGGGAGAATGATAAACGGCAAACGCATCGCGGTGGTGTTGCCTGCCTACAACGCTGAGAAGACTCTGGAAGCGACCGTGCGCGACGCGCCTGACCTCTAGTGGATATCCGCATCTTGGTGGATGATCACAGTTCTGACCGCACGGTCGAGGTCGCGCGGCAACTCGGGTTGCAGCTTTTCGTGCACGATGCGAACTATGGTTATGGTCGCAACCAGCAGACCTGCTATCGCGAAGCGCTGGCCGCGGGAGCGGATGTGATCATCATGGTGCATCCGGACTATCAGTACACCCCACTTCTGGTCACAGCTATGGCCAGCATGGTGGCATATGGAGTTTATGATGTCGTGCTAGGCTCTCGCATTGTCGGAGGCCAGGCCCTTCTCGGTGGCATGCCGCTGTACAAATACATTTCTAATCGCTTCCTGACTGCGTTCGAGAACTTTTTTTGCGAGTAAAGCTCTCCGAATACCACACCGGGTACCGGGCTTTCAACCGCGATGTGCTGGCGAAGTTGCCGCTGCTGGAAAATTCCGATGACTTCGTCTTCGACAACCAGATGCTGGCACAGTGTGTACATTTCGGTTTCCGCATCGGTGAAGTCTCGTGCCCGACCAAGTATTTTGACGATGCCTCCTCCATTAACTTCTCCCGCAGCGTGAAATACGGGTTGGGCGTATTGAGAACAACGCTCCAGTTTGCCTTGCAGAGATGGGGTTTGGCACATTTCCGAATTTTCGGCCTCAAAGGCCGGCGGCTGGAACCAGGATACGCTCAGTATGGGGCGAACGGCGGGACCGTGCAGCGGCGGACATAGAGCATGCAACCGCGGTTAAGACCACAGGTGAGACTTAGGATCGCGTGCCGCTTGCAGTCGAGTCATCAGGCGCGACGACTTGCCGCAGGCTATCCATCGAGAATCCGTATAGATTGAGTAGCTCCCGTCCAGACTTACCGTTTCGCCAACGGAGATTTTTACGAGAGAGCCATGAACCGAGTTCGTGTGGGCATTGCTGGCTTCGGCACAGTCGGTCGGGCGACCGCTGAGATTATTTCCGCGCATGCCGACCTGATCGCGCAACGGAGTGGAGTTTGGCTTGCGGTTACCGCTGTGTGCAGACGCACAGGCGTAAAAACGGAAGATATTCCCGCGGGTGCTCGGGCGTTTTCCGATTGGAATCAACTTGTCACAGCCAGCGATGTCGATGTCACGGTTGAAACGATGGGTGGTACTGACGAAGCCCGGCATCTGGTGCTGGCCAGCTTGAAACAGGGAAAGCCCGTGGTAACCGCCAACAAGAATCTTGTGGCCACACACGGTGACGAGCTATTTGCTCTCGCCGCCTCTCAGAACCTACCGATTGGCTTTGAGGCAAGTGTGGCGGGCGGCATCCCTATCCTACGAGTGATCCACGAATCCACTGCGGGCGACCGTTTACGCGCGGTGCATGGAATTCTGAACGGTACGTCAAACTATATCCTTACTCAAATGGAGAGCCGTGGAATCGAGTTCGAAACGGCTTTGGAGGAAGCCCAAAAGGCGGGATACGCCGAAGCAGATCTTACCCTTGATATTGACGGGTTGGATGCTCGAGACAAGCTCTGTATTCTTGCTCGCATGGCGTTTGGGGGGCGCCTGAAGGTGTCAATGATTCCCACCTACGGCATCCGGCAAGTTCGAGCCATCGACGTCCATTCGGCAAATCGTTTGGATAGCACAATCCGCCTCGTTGGTTCAGCCGAGAATACGCAAAGCGGCATCGAAATATCGGTGCGGCCATGGATGGTGAGTCGTCGGTCGATGCTGGCTAAAGTGGATGGCGTGAATAATGCAGTTTTCTTGGTCGGCGACAAGATTGGCGTGCAGAATGTTCTATGGACGTGGTGCTGGCGGCGATGCCACCGGTGCCGCCGTAGTTTCTGATCTCATCGAAATTGCAAGGGACTTGGCGGCGGGACAGACAAGTGCCAAAAACATCTCGGGATTCCTAGATTCGCACGACCTTGAGATCTGCGAGAATCCACGACCTGTCAGCTGGTATTTGCGCCTCACCGTGAAAGACCAACGCGGCATTGTAGCTCGCGTAGCCGAAGTCATTGCTCGCCACGACATTAATATCGACTCCCTGGAGCAGGAACCCCATATGCCCAAGGACCGCGTCTCATTCGTCATCACCGTAGAGCCGGTTTCCGAACCTACGATTCGTGCTGCCGTCGATGCGATCAACGCTTTTGAATTCATGGTCGAGCCCGTTCTGCTGTTGCGTGTTGAGTAGTCACTTGTGCCGATGGAAGCGAACCATTCCGGTGTATCGTTGCAACTGAAGCAAGCGAGTCCAAAGGTTTGGCACTCAATATCTCCAGACTGGCCCCGCTGCAAAACAACCGCGCCACTAGGTTTTGAGTCATCTTCCCCGCCACGTGACCCTATAAATCGACCCACTGCCATCGTCGCTAATGTACAGCGTTCCGTCAGGTCCAATCGCCAGTCCTACCGGCCGTCCCATCCACTTGCCTTTTCGAGTCTCGCCTGGCGGAAGCCAACCCGTGATGAAATCCTCCACTGCCTCAGGCTCTTCGCGGTCATTCATCTTCACACGAATTACCTTGTAGCCGGTGGGGACGCTGCGGTTCCAAGACCCATGAAAGGCTACAAACAGATCGCCCTGATATTCGGCGGGAAACATTGCCCCCCTGTAAAACACTAGGCCAAGTGGCGCTGAGTGTGCTTGCAGCTCAACCCGAGGCGGAATGGTATTGCGGCATCGCGTCGGTGTTCCACTAAAGCTGGTATCGGCAACACGATTACCGTAGCAGTACGGCCAGCCGAAGTCACCGCCACCGAGGCCAAGGTCGTCGATCTCGTCCGGCGGTAGGTCGTCGCCCAGCCAATCGCGGCCATTGTCGGTCGCCCAAATGGTGCCCGTCCGCTCGTTGAACGCCAACCCCACCGCATTCCGCAGTCCACGGGCAAAAACGTGTGCATCGGAACCGTCTTCGTTCATCTCCGAAACTGCGGCCCGCCTAGGATCGCTCTCCATACACACGTTACAACTCGAACCCGCGGAGACGTAGAGCTTGTTATTAGCAAACAGGATTGTGCGCGTCATATGCTCCCCGCTCTCCGGCAGCTTTGCAATCACAGCGCCATCTGTCGCCTGAAGACGGGATTCATCCCAGTCATAGCGGACCAAGCGGGTGACTTCGGCAACATACAAACGACCTTTGTGAAACGCGATGCCGTGAGGCCCGTTGAGATCCTTCAATACCGCGACCCGTGCCGACGCACGGCCGGTATGTTGGGGATCCGGTAAAGCTGTGACTGTTCCCTCGGCCTCGGACGTGGTAAGCAGCGTACCTCCCGGACTAAATGCCATCATGCGTGGCGATTCGGTCTTCGCGTACACGCTTATCGCGAATCCTGC
>Ga0210395_10003258_pt1 | contig 12476 bp, 8 predicted proteins | sample IncBWH4OmetaG_FD_150861 | JGI IMG/M metagenome (GOLD analysis project Ga0210395, IMG submission 150861) | Forest soil microbial communities from Barre Woods Harvard Forest LTER site, Petersham, Massachusetts, United States - Inc-BW-H-4-O ...
GGCCGTTGAAGCCATAGACCGGCGTGGTTTCAGACTTGTCGGTGATGCTGTTGGTCATATTAATCCTTTAAAGGGACGCTAATTTAAGTTCGATGCAAACATAATCGACATCAGTGGATTCACCGTCGGTTCGATAGGCATCAGGCTCGATGCAAGAGAGTTATATAGTAAAAATATCGGATGCAGTCAGTGCTTGGCTAGCTCTTATTTGAGTGCAATAACTCCCAATTTTAATGGGCTCGTGCCACTAAGAGACAGCTTGCGCCGATGTGCTTTTTTTTGCCATGGCTGATGCACTGTACTTCCCGTTCGAGTGCTGTGCTCAAAATAGAGCCGGCCAGGCCCTTCGGCAGGGTGTGTTCCCGGTTGCTTAGCTCGGGCGTGCGCAGAGTTCTTAATCCCAAGGCGCTCGGAATGGTTCGAAGGAAAAAAATTGGCAGCAACAATGGAGCGAAAAAATAACTGCTGTATTGGACTTGAAAGCGTGTGGACTCAAAAATTCGGCACAATTGCTTGAGCGAGTAGCGTCGGCAATGCCCTGCAGCATCATCTTCGGCCGACCAAAGTTGGTTCCAAGCCGGAACGGCACAATAAAAGTAGCCCCCTTTCGGCATTAATTCTCCAAGGCGTTTGATGAAATCCTTGTCATCATCGATATGCTCCAGCACATCGAAAAGCCCGATATTACTTAACGAGCCCTTTGCAAATCCGGCTTCCTCAAACCTTGCGCAGATGATGTTTTTCACGCCGCGCCGTCGTGACATGATGGCCGAGTTTACGGTAGGCTCTATGGCGACTACTTCCTGTCCGGCTTCCTGCAAGGCGAGCGCGACACTGCCATTACCCGAGCCTATTTCGAAAATTGGGCCGGCGGGTGGAAAACGTCGAACGATTGATGAAAAACAACGATTTCGATGCTGATACCAATAGGAGAATCTTTCGATTTCCGGCCAATTTGAGCTGTCGGCATAGGCAAATTCCAAGTCCTGGTGTTTTGGTGTTGTGAATATGCCATGCGGAGATTCGACCAAATTTTTGCTGATGTCCTTTATATTTATCACGTGAAAATGGACCTCTGATGAAAATCTTGAAGGGAAGTCGCAGAAACGGATCAGGTGATGATCTCTTTAAGATGCGAAGCGACTTCAGTGGCATCGGCCACGGTCATACTGCTGCTGATCGGCAGGGTGATGATCGATCTGGTGATGTGTTCAGTATTCGAAAGGTTCGCGGGACGCCGCGATCCCCGATAAAGCGGCATGGCGTGCAGGGAGGAATAATGGATGGTCGCACCAATGTTGCGCGCGCGCAAGGCGAGGATCAAGTCCTCACGGCCGAGCTTCATGCGTTCGAAATCGAACTGCACGGTAAACAGATGACGGGCATGGTTTGGACCCGTGATGTCGCTTTGCAGGTGGGGTGCGGGCCGATACTTCCGCAGGTGCCGATGATATTCGCGGGCCACGGCCAGCCGGGTGGCGGCAAATTCTTTTTGCCGGCGCAGTTGCACGCGCCCCAGCGCGGCTTGCAGGTCGGTGAAGTTCATTTTGTAGCCGAGCTCCGTGAGCTGGTTGGAGAGCAGGATCGTCTTCGGATGGGTGAATCGTTTCCAGGCGTCGAGCGGGAGGGCATGCTGGCGCAGTGAGCGAAGCCGGTCGGCGAGCGCCGCGTCGGCGATCGCAATCGCCCCCCCTTCGCCGGTGCTGAGGTTTTTGTTGGCGTAGAAGCTGAAGCAGGTGGCGTGGCCGGATGAACCGACCGGTTTGTCGTTGGCGAAACGGGCGCCAAACGCGTGGGCGGCATCTTCGATGATCGCCACTTTTCTTGGCAGGACCTTGCGCAGGGCGGCGGTTTCGACGGTCAGGCCGCCAAAATGCACGACCATGACCGCTTTGGTTCGCGGGGTAAGGACAGCTCGCACGGCTTTTGGCGTGAGGCAAAGCGTGTTGGGATCGACATCGCAGAAAACGGGTTTGGCCCCGAGGTAAAGCGCGGCATTGGCTGTGCTGCACCAAGTCAGGCTGGGACAAATGACCTCGTCGCCCGGGCTAACGCCATGCACCAGGAGAGAGAGAAACAGGGCGGAGGTACAGGAATTGACCGTGATGACGTGTGGCGCGCCGACGGCCTCGGCCAATTCTTGCTCGAAGGCGATGGTTTCCGGCCCCATGCCGATCCAACCCGATTTTATCACCCGCGTCATGGCGGCGATCTCTTCGCCACAAAAGTTCGGCCGACCGAAAGGCAAATATTCAGAACGTGGAGACATGAATGAGGTGAATGAAGCTTTTGTTGGTTGGTGGGAAGGGAAATTTCCCAAGGCCGAGCCAGGGCGTATTTTTGAAACGGCTACTATTATTGTTCAGGTCGCAGCTGGATCGCGCCGGCGTAAATCTCAGATTTTGCATGATAATCATCGATGGACAGGGTGACGTAATCGCTCTCCACCGGGTCCTTCGTCATCAGGGTTAGGCAAACCCAGCCATCGGTCGTACCAAGATGCGCTTCAGCGAGAAGCTTGGAATCCGGGTGCCCAAATAGTTGGATGCGGACGGCGCCCTTTTTCACCTTAACCCAGGTCTCGACCCGGTACCGTTTGCCACGTTCGACCGGGATGCGGTGCGATTCAACGGACTGCAGGCCGGATGTGACAATGTGGGCGGATACCCTGCCACTGGAGTCTTGGGCGGAAGACATCTCAAAAACATCGGCGGTGCCTCTTGTCCAGCCCGCCAGTCCATGCTCAAAGGAAGGATTTTCAGGTGGCTCCGGTTGCAGGTGGATGGCTCCGGCATAAAACTCGGATTTTACATGATAATCATCGATGGACAGGGTCACAAAATCGCCGGCGACCGGATCCTCCGTCGAAAGAGTCAGACACACCCAGCCGCTCGTTACATAGCCAAGTGTCTCCGCTAAAATTTTATGATCCTGGCTGCCCAGGAGCTGGATGCGGATGGCGCCTTTTTTCACATTGACCCAGGCATCGACTTGGTACGGCTGGCCGCGTTGCACCGGGATCCTGTACGATTCGATGAACTGCATGCCAGAGGTAACGATGTGGGCGGCCACCCGGCCATCGGCGTCCTGCGCGGAAGACATTTCAAAAACATCGGCCGTGCTCTTTTTCCATCCTGACAGTCCCTCTGCAAAGGAAGGATTCTCGGAGCGCATGCTGCCATTCAAGTAATAAGCGCCAAACGGCCCTTGAATTTTCTTGCCGCCGAGTTTGATGGCAGCGGCTTCGATTTCAGGCCCGGCGGCATGCTCCACGGCCACTTCCTGCGGAAACCAGTGCCCCGATAAGCAGCCAGCAAGGGAAAATGGAGTATACAAAGCCAGGCTGTTCGGAACCAGCAGCACGACATCCTCCTTGTTATCAATCGCCGAGGCAAGGTCATCGAGGAAAGGGCCGGTCCGGATGGATGGAATATACAAAAGAGGATTATGCATGATCACCCTACTGCCGGTAGAAGGGACGTTTTTGGCGCCGATGGCAAAGGCAACAAAACTCGAGCCGATGGTCGGAATCAAACGGGGCGGGCGGTTGCCGTTTATCTGGTCAAGATGTAGTTCGCTGACCGACGCGACCACATGATCCATGGACAGGTCTTTAGGCAGCGTGACGAAAGCATTCCATAGCCGGTTGTAATAGGGACCAGAGGCTGGAACGGTGACTAAAAGCGTGAGGAACAGGATAACCGAGCCAAACGGCATCAGCCGTCGCCAAACAGGAAGCCCCTCTTCCTTTTTATCTGACCTTTCTTGCGCCATTTTATTGGAGCATTCGCAGAAACCCGCACCGAGCACGGCCAGCGCCAAACCCGCAGGGATGGCCAGCAACATGCGATGGAAAGAGACAATATACCAAAATCCCGGTTGGTTTCTCGCCAGGGCGTTGGCGAAGGGAATCGCAATAAAGGGGAAGCACAGAGCAAGGATCGGCATGACTGTGAGCCAGCCGACAATGTGATTGCGACGCAGCAGCAGCCACAGGCCGGCGATGAAGTTGATGATTCCGAAAAATCCCAGAATTTGCAGGGTGCGATCTTCCGCCGGCGAATGGGCGGATAGGATATTGAATCCGTACCAGCGAGTAAGCCACCCCTCGGGACGATAGAGCTGGTCCAGCGCGGGATGCCGGGGCCACCAGCGGACCGCAGCGATACTCAATGCCATGGCGGCAAATGCCAGCCACCAGATGGATGAACGTTTCCAGCTCAGTAAGCGCCAGACGGCCACCGCGGCGAGACCCAAGGCCGCTATGCCCAAGCCTTGGACGTGATTGAAAGCGATGAACAGGGCAAGACAAAGGCTAGAGGCTAGAGGCCAGAGAACAGAGGCCAGACGCGGAAAGACGGAAAGCGGAAATCGAAATTTGGTCTGATGGCTCTGATTTTCCGCTTTTCTGCTCGTGGTTTCAATTCCAAGACGGATGAGCGCGATTGCTCCGAGCTGAGAAAATATAGTGCTGGCGATGCCATAATAGCGATAGAAGGAAAAAATATCGTTACCAAAAAGCACGGCCTGCACCACCACGAAAACCAGCGCGGCATTCCTTTTCAGGCCAACGGCGCGGGCCAGTTTGAAATACTGCCAGCAAAGCAGCAGGCAGGTCCCGGTAAAGTAGGCATCCAGCCAAAAACGCTGGCGGGTAGCCGGGCTTATCCAACCCAGCAGACTGTAAGAGATAAAATAGCCTGATTTATAGCCGGCGGAGTGACTGCCGATGTATAAATAATGGGCCCATTCATTGGTGCGGGCATAATGTTCCCAGGGATCGGATGGCCATTCGAGATAGGCCCCGGGAATATAGAAAATGAGAGCGAGTAGGAGCCAGGGAAGGAGATTGAAGGCTAGAGTCGAGAGGCTAGAGTCCAGAGGTCGGCGGGGTGGGAGCTGAGACCCATTCGAAGGGCTCAGGGCAGGGTTGAGGCTTGAGTCGCGCCACCAGCTATGTAACGCGAGGACGGCGAGAGCCCCATGGATGGCGTGCAGGGCCCAATAAACGTGAAGCAGCGAGGGAAAGTGGCTGCCGGGGCCAAGATTATCGGGAGGCAATGGGTTGACCGGCCATTTTCGCCAATAATAGAGCAGATAGAAAAACAGGTAGGGCATGAAGAATGCCCAGCCGCTGTAGTAGTAACGACGAAGAAGATGCGGAGAAACGGGTTGGGGGCTGCTTTCCATTAAAAAATTTGGGGAGAGGATTTTAGCACCACGGATTTTTTACACCAAGATCTCCAAGGACGCCAAGCCAGTTAACCACGAATTGTATTTAACCACTAATGGGCACTGATAGGCTGCAGAAAAACTCTGGCGCAACCCGACGGCCAACACGGCCTTGGGCCGTGTGCTGCGCTGGCGGCATAGTTTTTCATCAGCCTGACATATCCGCGAGCATCCGCGCTATCCGTGGGATAATATTCGCGTTAATTCGCGTCTATTCGCGGTTAAAAACGGGAATTGGTGGTTAAGCGTATGACGTTGGCTTCAGCCTTTCAGTTTTTCAGGTTGGCGTGGCGATCACGTAAAAACTGGGCGCAAATTCGTGGGCGATCTTAAGTCGAGCAAGCGAGCGATAGTGTGATTGCAGTTCGGCTTGAAAAGCCAGTGGCTGGCCGGAGTGTCCGTCGTGTTCGGGGACAAACTCGCCGTGTTCAAAGTGGTCGTTGATTTCCTGTCCCAGCGGCAAAATGAGCCGGGGGAGTTTGTAATCGGGGAGGGCGGCGAAAAACGTGGCGGTGCGAAAGCCCGCGGTGGTCAGTAACTCGGCGAGTTCGCTGCGAGTGAACGTGAAGCTGCGAAGGCTTTGCCCGGACTGAGCCTTCCATTTCTGCGCGGCCAAAGCGGTGTCGTAGATCGCGATGTTGGGCACACCGAGATGGTCGTCCGGCGCGCCCAGCAGGTATTTCAGGCCGAGGCGGTTCTCGATGCCGATGACCAGGTGGCCGCCGGGCTTAAGGAGCGCGCGAATGCGGCTGAGGAATTCTGCCTGCACTTTGGCCGGTTCGCCGGGGCGAAATTTGGGCACCCATTCGAACACGCCGATGGAACAGATCAAATCGAAGGATGATGGCTCGAATTCGAGGTCAAAAAAATCCGCTTGGACGAAATGCATGCGGTCAGCCACCTGCTCTTGCGTGGCGGCCGCCTGGACGAAGGCCAGTCGTTCCGGGGTGGGTTCGAGCGCGGTTACTTCATGATTTTTATTTCGAGCCAGCGGAAGGGCGATTTGTCCCCAGCCGGAACCGATATCCAGGACTTTGGCGCCGGATAGCGGTGGATGCTGGCGGAAAAAAAGGTCGCGCGCCGGGCTGGTGACAATTTGGTGGAGCCAGGGGTGCGCTTTTTCGTAGTGTTGGGCGACGACAGAGCGCCAGGGAACGCCGCTGCGTATTTCACGCACGATTTCCCAAAGTTCTCCGGCCGGAGTATCGCGATAGGAATTTTCGTCGGGCTGCGCAATCCACAGGCCGCCGCGTTCCAAAGTGATCGTTTTGCCGCCATGCCGGAAGGTGATCATGGGAATGTGAAACGCTGAACGCTGAAGGTAGAACATCCAACACCCAACATCCAACGTCCAACGTCCAATGCCGGACACCAAACCGTGAACTGTGAACCGTGAACCGTGAACATCGAAAGTTTTCTCCGTTAATTCGATTTTGCGTTCCTGGTGCCCAGCGTGCGCGAGGTGATGGCGGCCTTGAGGTTCGCGATGCCGAAGGTCCGGTCCAGGCCGTGGATCTCGATATTTACGGCGTCGTAGCGTCGATGCAACACGACCAGTTTCTCGCCGACGAAATGGATGAAACCAAATGAAAGAAAGTAGTGGCTCGGCATGAGATCGAGGTCGAAGGTGAAATCCACTTCGTGTTGTCCGCCGGCTTTGAGCGCAGGCGCCGGTTGTTTGCTGAAAAGGGTGTTGGTGCCGTAGATTTCCACCCCGGCGGTATTTTTGACGGTGAGCGCAAAAATGGGTTCGGGGCAGTCGTCATCGGCTTCCACCACCATGCGCACAACAATGCGCTCCCCGGTGGTAAACGACGTGCGGGCCTTGCCGGCGATGTCCAGAACGGTGACCGAAAGAATTCGTCCGAGCTCACCACCATAGGCAAATTCCTGGCCGCTGAGCTGAACGTGCGATCGTTCGTCGGCCAAAAGTTCCTCCGCTTGTTTAAGCGGGGCTTCGCCGTTGGCCTGTGCGCCGGCGACTGGCGCGGCTGCCTTCGGCGATAACGCCAACGTCTCGGCTTGGGCCGACTGCAAGGCCGCAATGTCGGCTTTCAAGGAATCCACCGAGTTGCCCTCGATGGTGAGCTTCGAGTACAGGTTGACCACGTCGTTTGGCTTGCCCGCGTAAACGACGCAGCCGTGCTCCAGCAACACCGCGTGGTTGCACAACCGTTTGACCATGGAAGCGTCGTGCGAGACGAATAGCAGCGTGACTCCTTTCGCGATGAAGCGGTCGATGGTGCGGGCGCATTTGAGTTGGAACCGGGCGTCGCCGACCCCGAGAGCTTCATCGATGATGAGAATGTCGGGCTCGACGTTTACGGCCACGGCAAAGGCGAGCCGTACCACCATGCCGCTGCTGTAAGTCTTGACCGGCTGGTCGATAAAATCTCCGATTTCGGCGTAAGCCGCGATGTTATCAAATCGAGCGTCCACTTCCTTGTGCGTGAAGCCGAGGATGGCGGCGTTGAGATAAACATTTTCCCGGCCCGTAAACTCGGGATTAAATCCGGCGCCTAGCTCCAGCAAAGCCGCCACGCGGCCGCGGGTCTCGATCCGGCCCTGGGTCGGCTGCAAGGTGCCGGCGATGATCTGCAGCAAGGTGCTTTTACCCGAACCGTTACGACCGATGATACCAACGGCTTCGCCGCGACGCACGGTGAGGGAGATTTCGCGCAACGCATAGAAGTCGCGCCAGCCGCGGGCCGCCTGCTTCTGCAGGGCGCGCTGCGGCGAAGAATTTTTTGGCAGTATACTGGCGGCGCCAGCGATGAACGGGCTCTTCAGGCGGTCAGCCGGCGACTTCCAAATGCGGTAAGCTTTGGAAATATTTTCAGCGATGATGATGGAGTCGGACACGAAAGGATTTAGTCGTTGGTATTTGTACTTTTGTGGCCAAAGCATCTGCCGGTAAGGTTTTTCCCTGCGGATTGCGCGGATGATCGCGGATTCGGATTTTGAACACGAAGGTCGCGAAGGACACAGAGGGAAAAGCAAAACGGAAACGGCCGATCTTTTTTGAACCACTTATTTACACTGATGGGCACTGATAGGCTGCTGGAAAAGTGTGCCGCCACTACGGCACACGGCCGCAGGCCGTGTAGGCCGTCGGGTTGCGCCAGAAAACGCTGCGGCAGCGTTTTCCGATCGCAACGACGGCCTACAGTCGTTTTTCGCAGCCAATTCATATCCGGGTCAGTCCGCGGTATCCGATTAGCGTCCATTAGCGGTTAATAACGAATCGAATCCGTGTTCGGGATTAATTAAGTGCCTATAAGTGTTCATCAGTGGTTAAAAGAGATTAGTGTGAATTAGAGCTCATTAGTGGTTAAGTCCGCCTTTGTGGTCGCACGATAGTATTTGCGCAGGCGGTCAGAGCACGTCAGCGAACGCAGACTGGGTTTTCTTGAAAAACCAGCTGCCGGTCAAAAATACCGCTGTACCGACGGCGTAGGTGTAGCCGAGGCAAAGAAGATTGATCGGCTGGTGCCAGAGTAGCGCGGAGCGCGCGAGTTGCACGGTTTGCAGGAGCGGGTTCCATTTTAACACGTTCCAGATGATCGAGGATCCATGGAACCTGCTGATGGGATAAAAAATGGCGCTGGCCCACAGCATGATTTGTGAAATGAATTGAATCACTTGGTTGATATCGCGGAAAAATACGCCAATCGCGGCCAGGAACCAGCAGAGGCCGGCGGTCAGCAATAAATGGGGCAGCAGCACGACCGGGAGCCAAAGCAGCCCGGTCAAGGTGAGGCCGCGGCCCAGCACCACGATTCCCAAAAGCAGCAGCCCCAGGCTGATCAGCAGATGAAACCAGAAGGCACTGAGTTGCGCGAGCGGCAGCACCTCGAGCGGGAAAACAACTTTTTTGACGAGATTTGGATTGGACACGATAATAGTGGGCCCGATCCCCAATGTCTCTGCGGTGACGTGGAACAAGATGAGGCCTAAAAATATTGCGAGCGCGATATCGACGGAGCTCTCCTGGGGCAACGCACCGAATTTGATTTTAAAAATAACCCCGAACACGAACATATAAAGCGCGAGCATAAGCAACGGATTGAGCACCGCCCAGATTATGCCGAGGTGGCTGCCGCGATGGCGCAACTCGACCGCGCGCACCGTGAATTGCCACCACAAGTCGCGCTTGCGCGCAAAGTTGGTGAGAGAGGATGAGCGGAGAGGATCGGGCATTGGGGGCTTGGAGGCGGTAGTTGGTAATTCGTAGTTGGTATTTGGTAACTTGGAAATCGGTAATTTGTGTTCTGAAGTCCGTACTAACTACCAAATCCGAACTACCAATTACAACTCGTTCGACGTTGGAGGTTCAAGGTTCAGCGTGCTTCCGCACCGCGGTGCAAACGCAATCGATCTGTTCGGCCGTCAGATGCGGGCCGATCGGCAGGCTGAGCACTTCGGCGGCAAGTTTTTCCGTGAGGGGAAAATCGCCGCGCTGCCAGCCGGCGTCGCGATAGGCGCCGGAAAGGTGCGGCGGGATGGGGTAGTGGATGAGCGTGCCGACACCGTGGGTGGCGAGATGCTGCTGCAACGCATCGCGGCGGGGCGTGCGCACGACGAAGAGATGCCAGATCGGCCCAGCCCAGGCAGGCACCTGCGGCAGGGTGAGGCCGGCCACTTCCCGGAGTTGCGCGAGGTAGCGCGCCGCGAACGCGACGCGGCGCGTGTTCCACTCGTCCAGGTGCGGCAGTTTGGCCCGCAGGAAGGCGGCTTGCAGCTCGCCCAGCCGCGAATTCATGCCGCGGACTTCGTGGTGATATTTCACCTTCGAGCCATAATTCCGGAGGGACCGGAGTTTTTCGGCGAAGGCGGCGTCGCTGGTCGTGAGCGCGCCGCCGTCGGCAAATGCGCCGAGGTTTTTGCCCGGATAAAAACTGTGCGCGGCGGCGTGGCCGAGGCTGCCCGCGGTGCGGCCTCGATATTTGGCGCCCTGGGCCTGCGCGGCGTCCTCGAGGACGAAGAGGCCGTGTTTTTGCGCGATGGCGTTGATCGCGTCCATGTCGGCGCACTGGCCGTAAAGGTGCACAGGCAAAATCGCCTTGGTGCGCGGCGTGATTTTTTCAGCGAGGCGGGCCGGGTCGAGATTGAAAGTTCTTTCATCGGGTTCGACGGGCACAGGTCGGGCGCCGACACTCGAGACGGCCAGCCAGGTGGCGATATAGGTATTCGACGGCACGAGCACCTCGTCGCCCGGTCCGAGGCCGGCGGCCATGAGGGCAAGCTGGAGGGCCTCGAGGCCGTTGGCCACGCCGATGCAATGCGTGGTGCCGCAGTAGCGGGCATATTCGGCTTCGAAAGTTTCGAGTTCGCGGCCAAAGAGATACCAGCCTGAATCCATCACGCGGCGGTAAGCGGCATCGAATTCCGTGCGCAGTTCCTCGTAGGCTGGCTTGAGTTCGAGAAAGGGAACGTTCATGGGGAGGCGTGTAGTTGGTAATTGGTAGTTGGCATTTGGTAATTAGTTCGGACGCAAGCGTTGGATTTAAACCGACTACGAACTGCCAACTACCAATTGTTACTCGGTTCTTTAAACAAACTTTAATTTCCGAGCGGCGAAAACCACCATGCGCAGCAGGAGCCAGCCATGGCTCCAGCGTTGGATGTTGGTCGTGCCATAAGTGCGTTCGCAGTAACGGATGGGCACGTCGGCAATCTTCAGGTTGAGTTTGCCGGCGCCAAAAAGCAGGTCGAAGTCGCCGAAAGGATCGAAGTCGCCGAAATAAGCGCGTTGCGTGGCGATTCTTTCGTAGTGGGCGCGGCTTAATACCTTGGTGCCGCAGAGCGTGTCTTTCACCGACTGCCCCAGCAGCCAGGTGAAGAGCAGGCTGAAAGTTTTATTGGCGCAAAGGTTGAGAAACTGCATGGCGTGGTGCTCCATCGGATACACGAGGCGCACGCCGTTGGCGAATTCGGCCCGGCCGTTCACAATGACATCGTAGAATTTCGCCAGCTCCTCCGGCGGCATGGTAAGGTCGGCGTCGAGGATCATGAGAATGTCGCCGGTGGCGGCGGCGAAGCCTTCGCGCACGGCGTTGCCTTTGCCTTGGCCGGATTGCCGGAGAATCTTAATGCGGCGTTGCGGAAAGGCCGCGGCGACACGCTGGATTTCGTCCCAGGTGTTGTCACGCGAATGGCCTTCCACAAAAATCAGTTCGGTGCCTGCGCCGAGCTCGGGCGTTCGCTCGACCGCAGACTGGATGTTGCCGGCCTCGTTGCGGGCGGGGATGATGACCGAGGCGGTGAGCGGGCGCGTGGCGGGCGCGGGACTCCGCGGGCGGGCGACGAGAAAAACGGTCAGGCAGAAGGTTGGCAGCAGCGGCGCAAGCAGGCGGTTAAAAAACTTCTCCACGAAGCCGAGCTGCAGCGGCAGAAGCAGGCGGGGTTGTATTTGCAGCATCTCCCAGTCGGCCAGTTGTAGGAGATTGAGCATGTCGGTGGTGGCGATCCAGCTGCTTTGCGGCTCGGGGCTCTTCAGGCCCAGCCATCTTCCGACCGAAAATGCTGGCCGCCACAGGGCTGAGGGAAAATTGATGAGCAGCCGCGTGTCCGCATGGGCGACCGTGTGCAGTTTCTCGAGGAGCTGCTGCACATCGGTGGCATAGTTGAGCGTGTCGGAGATGATGATGGCATCGAATTTTTCCGTGAGGGAAAGTTCTTCGCCGGCCTGCACGTGGAACTCCGCATCCGGCACGCGTGCCCGCGCCGCCGTTATCCTGCGTTCCGAAAGATCGACGCCGACTTTTCGGGCCGCGCGCAAACCGCCCAGCAGTCCGCCCGCGCCGCAGCCGACCTCGAGCACACTCGAATCGGGAGGGATCAACAGGTTGTAATAATGGGCGAGAATCCCGTGGTAGCCGCGCGACACCCAGTTAGGTGTGGATGAGGCGGCATCGTAGAAGGCGCGCACCTTGTCGAGGTGATGGCGGGTGATTTCCGAGCCAGGGGCGGCGGGCATGGTTTTGTTGAGGATTTCTAGACAGTTTCCTTTTCCAGCACCACGAGCAAGCGTCCAGCAAACGCCCGCGGACAAAGCGCGGTGATGCGGTCAAGTCCGTGCATCAACCCTTGGATGAAACGTCCGCCGAGCTGTGGCCCGGAAAAACCACCGGCGGCAAAATAAGCGAAACACGACAGGGGAGCGACTTCACGCAAGCGCCAGCCATCGAGCCGGTCGCGCGCTTCGCCCCACCAGAAAAGCCGGGTGGCCGAGCCCTGGGCCG
>Ga0210395_10003259_pt1 | contig 12476 bp, 12 predicted proteins | sample IncBWH4OmetaG_FD_150861 | JGI IMG/M metagenome (GOLD analysis project Ga0210395, IMG submission 150861) | Forest soil microbial communities from Barre Woods Harvard Forest LTER site, Petersham, Massachusetts, United States - Inc-BW-H-4-O ...
CGCAGTCTTGCGGCGCTCCAGAAATTTGGCGAAGAACGCCTTCGCCGCGTCGTCGCGATCAGGAAGCCATACCGAAACGAACATCATGCCCTGCGCCAACTCCAAACTCGCAGAACGGATGGTGGTAAGCGAGTCGACCCCGAACGGCACCACTTTCTGTTTCTCAGCGATGCCGAATTCACGTGCAGCCTTCACCGAGTTGATGGCATCATCGCCGCCATTGGCGAGTGCTACGACTTCAGCGCCCGACGCCTGCGCCTGCACCATATATGAGGAATAGTCGGTGGTGCCGAGGGGATGGCGCACCGAGCCCAAAACCTTGCCACCGTTCTTTTCGATGGCCGCGGTCGAGCCGTCCTGCAGCGCGCGGCCAAAGGTGTAGTCGACCGTGATGAAGAACCAGGTCTTGCCCAGCTGCGGGAGGGGTTGGCCAATGGACGCACCAAGCTGATAGGTATCGTAAACCCAGTGCACCAAATTGTCGGGCGCGCACGCCTTGCCGGTAAAATCCGCGGAGCCGGCGCTGGTCAGCAAGACCGCCTTATTGGCGGCTTTGGCCACCTCGAGCGTGGCAAACGCTACGCCCGAGTTGACCAGATCGGTTACAGCATCGACGCCTTCGAGATCGAACCAACGCCGGGCGATGCCCGCTCCGATCTCGGGCTTGTTCTGGTGATCTGCGGAGATGATCTCAATCGGCACACCGTTAATCTTGTAACCGAATTCCTCCGCAGCGATCTTGGCGGCTTCGACCGCGCCCATGCCGGCGCCCGCCTCGTAGGGCCCGGATAGATCGGTCAGTACGCCGATCTTGACCTTGCCGCCCGAAATTTCGGCTCGAGCCGTGGGAACGAGCAACAGGAACGCGCACAAAAAGCCGGCCACGTGGCGCATGGTCTCCTCCCTCTTTTTCTCTATCGCGGGGAAAGTCCGCCGATTTTTCGACGAACTGTCAAGCTTCGTGCCTGAAGATTGGCTAGCGTCGAGTTCGCGATTGACTCGCCGATTTGCTAGTTGTCGATGGTGACCTGCTCACCAACGTCAAGCGCTTTGAGGATCCTACGAGGAACCTCGTCGTCATCATGAAAGACCGGAAGATCTGTAAGAACTCGCATCGCTACATGTTACCTGCCTGCTGTGAGGATCGACGCATCAAGAGGTCCCGCGTGTGAACGTTTCGGCTCTCTCAGGTGAGAGCAGACGCTTGCTATCGATGAGCTAACGGCTCGCACTACGCGTTAGCGATGGACGCCCTTGAAATGGGGCAGAAGCACGGCGCGATGATCAAGTCTCCGAATGGCTATCCGGTGCAGTCCCCCTGTCTCTCCCACCTCAATAAACAGACAGGAATTATGATGCGCATCGCCTCGGAGTTTGGGTTTACCCCCGGCCAGCCGAGGTCGAATCTTTTCGTTTAGCCGGGCAATTTCGTTGTTGCTCGACGCGGATGATCACAACAGCAGGTCAGAATGGCAAAAATTTTACACGCGTAGCGTTTTGCGCGATTGCTGAAATCAGATGTCCGTTGTTGAACGGATAACGGACCCATCGCAAACAGGCTGTCATGTCGCCCTCTGACCCACATCGGACTCGGTTTGTCCCGCCGGTTGGCAGTTGTCCGCTGCGCGGACTCGACCATAAGGCCCGTTGCGCCTTGGGCGGGGCCTACGGCAGACTATCGACAATGAAAATGGGGATCGTTCTGCGCGCTCGGGTCTCTGGACTCGGACATTCGCGGCCTGCCCCAAAGAGAAAACAGGGAGGATAAAAATGGACCGGCGAAGCTTTCTTGCGACGGCGGCCGCGTTGCCCGCTGCCAGCGCGCTTGGCTGCATGTTCGCCAGAGCCGAAGATCACCTCAAATGGGCGGTCTTCACTCCCGACAGCGAGGTGACCTTTCGCACAGTGATGAAACCGTATGCGGAAACGGTGCAGCGCGAAACCAACAACGCGGTGGTCTTTGATCTGTTTCCCAACGGCGCGCTGGGCCGCAATCCCGGCCAGCAGCCGCAAATGCTGCTGGACGGCGTTGCCGATGTGGCCTGGGTAATTCCTTCCTATTCACCGGGACGTTTCCCAGACACGGAAGTTCTCGAGCTTCCGGGCATGTTCAAAGATTTGCGCGAAGCGTCGTTGGTGGCGACTGCGCTCAACGTGCATAAGGCGTTTCATGACTACGGCGACTTCTATGTCATCGGACTTTGGGGGACTGCACCTTATTCCATTCATACCAACTTCCCTGTGAATTCGATCGCCGATCTCAAGGGCAAGACGATCCGCGCCTCGAGCAAGAACGAAAGCGCCGCGTTGCGGGCCTTCGGCGCCGTGCCGGTCGGCATGCCGGTGACGGAGATACCCGAGGCCGTCAGCCGAGGAACCATTAGCGGCACGACTTCGCACATGGCGCCGTTCTTCGACTTCGGGCTTGATCGTGTCACCAACAATCACTTTTTTATTGGTCTCGGCGTCGTCCCGCTCGCTGTTTTGATGAACAAGAGAAAGTTCGACGCGTTGCCGCAATCCGCCCAGGCGGTGATCGAGCGCAACGCCGGCCCGGCACTGACAAAGGTGTGGATCGATTCCATCACCAGCTATAACGCCGCCAATCTGGAAAAGCTGAAAAGCAATCCCAAGAACAAAGTAGTCTTCCCGTCTCAGGAAGAGATCGACAAAGCCCAGGCATTGCTGACGCCGGTGCGCGAGGAATGGGTTGCGGCGAGTGAACGGCACAAGGAACTGAAAGCCGCGCTTGACACCGAACTCGCCGCCGTTCGCAATGGCGACAAGGGCTAACTTGGCGCGGCGGTCCTGCATCTTTCATACCGGCGCGCCCTTTTTCGGCAGACTCCGCCTGACGGACTGATGCGAGGGCGAAAGTAGCGCCGATGGGATGGATCGATTGGGCGAGCAGGACGGTTGCACGAGCGCTCGCGGTCGTTGGTCTGGGCGTCCTGCTGTCCTTTGCGGTCATGACCATGGCCGACGGTCTGTTGCGTTTCTTCTTTGCACACCCAATCGACCTTGTCCGCGACGCAGGCTCTTTGGTCGCCGCTTTCTCCGTCGCCTGTTGCCTGCCGGTAGCCATTGTCGAACGCAGCAATATCACCATCCGCTTCCTGCCAACGCTTATCGGGGTCCGCGCCGGGCGAGTGGCCGACGTGGCCGCGGCTATTCTGGTCGAGATCATCCTCGTCCTGATGACGTGGCAATTCGTGCTGTTCACAGAGCAAGCCAGCGCCAGCGGCAGCGCCACGTGGATGCTGCGGATCCCGACCGCGCCGGTTTGGGCGGCCGTTGCTGCCATCCTCGGCGTCAGCGCGCTGCTGCAGGCGGCGGTGACCCTCAAGACCTTGCGCGGCGATTACATCGCTGAACCGTCGCCGACCATTGTCGATTAAATTTGGGGGCCTCATTTGCAGCCGGCGGTCATCGGTGCGCTGGGAATCGCGGCGCTCTTCGCGCTGATCCTGCTGCAGGTGCCGATAGGCTTTGCGATGATGACCGTCGGTGTTGTCGGCTTTGCGCTGCAAGGCGGATGGATCCCGGCACTTTCCTTCCTGGCCCAGGAACCATCCTACGTCCTCTCGAGCACCGACCTCGCCGCGGTACCGCTGTTTCTGATGATGGGCGTGTTCGCCAGCATGGCAGGCTTTTCCGAAGACGTTTATCAGGCGGCCGCGGCATTTCTCGGGCATCGTCGCGGCGGATTGGCCTACGCCACGATCAGTGGTTCCGCCGCTTTCGGCGCCATTTGCGGTTCAAGTACGGCGACAGCGGCAACCTTCGGCAAGGTAGCGCTGCCGCAGATGCTCGACCGCGGCTATTCGCCGGCTTTCTCGACCGGCGTCATCGCCGCAGGCGGCACGCTGAAATCCTTGATCCCGCCGTCGCTGGTGATGATCATTTACTGTGTCGTAGCAAAGACGTTCATCCTCGACATGTTCGTCGCCGCCATCGTGCCGGCGCTGATGACCATTGCATTCAACCTGATCGCCATCGCCATTGCGGTGAGATACCGGCCGCGGATTGCTCCGGTCAGCGAGCGAGTGTCCTGGCGGCAGCGCTGGATTGCGACACGGCGCGCTGCTCCATCGCTGGTACTTCTGCTCGGCGTATTCGTCGGCATCTACAGCGGAATTTTCACCGTCAATGAAGCGGCATCCGCGGCCGCCATTCTAGCGCTGTTGTTTGCGCTCGCGCGCCGGCGCGTAAGCTGGGACGCGCTGGTCCGCGGCATGTACGAAGCGGCTTCGGTGACGGCCATGCTTTATCTGATCTTGATGGCCGCGCCGATCTTCACCTATTTCATCAATCTGGCTCACGTGCCCGAGTCGCTGGTTCAATGGATCACCGGACATCGTTTTGCGCCGCTCGGCATTATCTTCACGCTTACCGCCGTTTACATTCTCCTTGGCACCTTTTTCGAGGAAATGTCCTCGATCCTGATCACGCTGCCGCTCGTTCTGCCGATCGTGGTCAGTCTCGGCTACGATCCTTTGTGGTGGGGCGTGATCTGTCTCATTCAGGTGGAAATGGCTCTGATCCACCCGCCGATGGGCATCATCGTCTTTCTCTTGCACGCCATCGCGCCGAAAATACCGATGTCGACGATTTATCGCGGGGTGGTTCCATTTCTGATCGCGGATTTCGCGGTGTTGATTATCTTGATTCTGCTGCCCGGCATTGTCCTGTGGCTGCCGCACGCTCTGCGCTGAGGCGGTCTAGGCCGCGTAACCGCCTCGCGCGACGGCGCGCTCGCGAACGCCGGCCTCGATGCGCCGCGCCACCGACCGCAGCGGTGGCAGCAGCCGCTGTTCGGCTTCGGCGATGGTCAGCGCCGACGAAATCCAGATCAGCGACAGGCAACCCAGTATTCCCGGGCCGGTGCGGATGGGAATGGCCATGCCGGTAGCCTTAGGATTGATCTCGCGATCCTGAATCGCAAAGCCCTTGGCGCGGATCGCATCGAGGAGCGCGCCGAGGCGCTCCCTGTCTTTTGCGCCCTGATCGTCCGGCACCGAGGAGTGCGAGAGCATTTCGAGCACGGCCCGCTGTTCGTTGGCGGGACAGCACGCCAGATAGCAGCGGCCCGCGGCGGTTCGCAGCATTGGCAGCGACCGTCCAACCATGCCATGGTCAATTGAGAGAACGCTGGCTTCATGCGTGGTCTCGCGCACCAGCATACGCCCTTGTTCGAAAGTCATCAGCGCCGCCGGCCACACCAGGTCGCGCGTGAATTGCGCCATCAGCGGTGCCGCGATTTCCGCGATCCAGTTGTCTTCGAGAAAGCCGTCGCTAAGCGTGCGAACCTTCGGCGTTAGGCAAAAGCGATCGGCCGGGCTGCCGCGCGCCACGAAACCGGCGCGACTCAAGGTCTCCAGCAGCCGGTAGACCGTCGGACGGGGCAACCGCGTGTCGCGGGCTAATTCGACCGCCGAAGGAAGCTTACGCCTGTTCATCGCAATGAGAAGCGCGAGCCCGCGCTCCAGCGAGCGCACGCCTCCGCCTCGCGTTTGACCGCTTCGCCGAGCCACTGGTGTCCTCCCGGTGGGCCGATTGTCCACTGTGCGGACATCAAGTCAAGATTTCTGGCCGGCTGTGCCGGGCCGCATTAGCCTTTCAAAAAAGCCAAGGGAGAAGGCGATGACGGGAGCGGCGCTAAACTCGGGCGATCACCAGCAACGGCGCGTGCCGTTGAGCATGAGCCATATCGGCCTTTACGTGCATGATCTGCCGAGAATGGAAGATTTCTATACGCGGGCCCTAGGCTTCACCGTGACGGATCGCGGCAAGGTGCGCGACGCTGATATCGTGTTCACGAGCTGGGACCCGAAGGACCATCACCAGGTGGCATTGGTGACCGGCCGTCCGAAGGACTTCGGCTTCAATCACGTCAACCAGATTTCGTTTCGCGTCGCTTCGCTGGAAGACCTTCAGGAGATCTGGCGCAGGGTGAAGGACGAACCGGGCGTATCCGATATGCGGCCGATGGATCACGGCAACGCCTGGTCGCTCTATTTTCGCGATCCCGAAGGCAACCGCCTTGAAGTTTTTTGCGACACCGCCTGGTACATCGAGCAGCCTTGCATCGAGGATCTCGACCTCTCGCAGCCCGCCGACAAGATCAGGGCGAAATCCGACGCCTTTTGCCGCAGCGCGCCCGGATTTCGCCCGATCGCCGAATATCAGGCGGAACTCGCCAAAAAGATGGGATTGATGAGGCCCTGAGCACGGTCCGGCGCGCCCATGACCGCCGCTTCGACGCCCTCATTGTCGACGTCATCCCAGGTGCTGGCGCCGCGATTCGACGTTTGCATCATAGGCTACGGGCCCGTGGGTGCGGCGCTCGCAAACCTATTGGGGATGAGCGGGCTTCGCGTGGCTGTGCTCGAGCGCGAAACCTCGGTTTATCACTTGCCGCGCGCGGTTGCGCTCGACGGCGAGGGCATGCGTCTGGTGCAGACGATGGGCCTTGCCGAGCAATTGCTGCCGCTGCTTTCGGTCAGCCGCAACATCCGTCATGTCAGCGCCGACGGCAAACTGTTGCTGCTGATCAGTCGCGGCGGAATCGGTCCCGAAGGCTGGAACAACGCTTATCGCTTCTACCAGCCGGAATTCGAAACAGTGCTACGCAATGGCGTCGCGCGCTTTGCGTCCATCGACGTGCGGCTCCGCTGCGAAGCCTTCGCGCTGGACGATTTCGGCGATCACATCTGCGTTCGCTACGAGAACCTCGCGTCCGGAGAACTCGCCCAGATTACCGCCCGTTACGTCGTTGGCTGCGATGGAGCGCGTTCGACGGTCAGGCGCTTCATGGGGGCGGCGCTGCACGACCTGCGCTCGCACGAACGTTGGATCGTGCTGGACATGATTTTGGAGCAGCCGCCGCGCGGCGTGCCCGAGGCGGCCGATGAAACCGGTCGCGTCGTCGACGCGATCCAGTATTGCGATCCGACGCGACCGACGACCTTTGTGCCGATGCCGGGGAAGCGGCACCGCTGGGAATTTATGCTGATGCCCAGCGACGATCCGGCCACGATCACCAAGCCGGACCAGATCTACGCAATGCTAAAACCGTGGCACATCGATCCGGCCACGTCCATGATCGAGCGCGCGGTAGTCTACACCTTTCATTCGGCGGTCTCGACTCGCTGGCGGCGCGATCGTCTGCTGCTCGCCGGCGATGCCGCGCATCAAATGCCACCGTTTCTCGGCCAGGGCATGGGCTCGGGCCTCCGTGACGCCGCTAATCTTGCCTGGAAGCTTGACGTGGTGATCAAAGGTGGCGCGCCCGACAGCCTGCTTGATACCTATGAATCGGAGCGATCTGAGCACGTGCGGGCTTTCATTGACCTGGCCGTCGAGCTCGCCGGTGTCATTCAAACGACCGATCCGGAACGCGCGCGGGTGCGCGACCGTGAACTCGTCGCCAATCCAACCATGCTACGGCCGATAACCCCACGCCTTGGCCGGGGCCTTCACGGCGACGCACCCGCCCCAGCCGCCACGCGCGCCGCCCAGCCACGGCTCGGCGACGGCACGCTTCTCGACGACAAGGTCGGCTACCGGTTCGCCGTGCTGGCGAGCCAGCAACTTGCCGATGCACTTGGTCAAGCTGTGCGCGACGTCCTGCTCGGCGATGACGTCGTCATGGTGATAGCAAGCGGTCCCGCCGAATCCTACCTGGCCGAATTGAACACCGAAGCGGTGATGATCCGCCCCGACCGCTACATCCTGGGCGTGGCGTCGACGCCAGCCGAACTCGAAGCGGTTTTTGCACATCGCTCACCGCTCGCTTCCCTGCCGCTTTCACCTCCGTTGCGGAAAGTGTCCGCCGGCTAGACCTCCCGGGAGATTTGCATGGCCACCTCACGAGTCCCTACCAACGCGGTTGATCATGTCGGCAGCCTGAAACGGCCACCCGAATTGGTGCAGGCGTGGCGCGCCTGGGAAGACGGCAAGCTGCCCCTTGAACAACTGCGGCGCGTGCAGGACGAGACCATAAGCGATGCCATCGCCATGCAGGAGAAGCTTGGGTTGCCGATCGTCACCGACGGCGAATTCCGCCGCGGCGGCTGGTCGCGTGGCTTTCTCAATGCAGTCGAGGGCTTCGAATTCCGTGGTTCGAAACTCGTCTTCCGCAACGACGAGGGGTTCTCGACGCCATCACCCGCGCCGCTCGCGACCAAGCCGATCCGGCGGTCAAAGCCCATCGTTACCGAAGACTTCAGGTTCGTCGCTTCGGTCGCCAAACATCGGGTCAAGGTCACGATGCCGACGCCGTCGCACATGCATTTCGGCCAGTTCAAGGATGCTGTGGACGCCTCGGTCTATCCGGACATCGAAAAATACTGGGACGATTTGATCGGGGTCTTCAAGCAGGAGATCGCCGAGCTTTACGCCGCCGGGTGCCGCTACCTGCAGCTCGACGAAGTTCCGCTGGCGCTGTTGTGCGACAATAAAATTCGCGCGCTGGCGAAAAGCGAAGGCGACGATCCGGACAAGCTCGCGGCGCTGTATATCGACGTTCTCAACCGCGCCGTCGCCGGCCGGCCGGCCGACATGACGATCGGCATGCATTTATGCCGGGGCAACATGGAGAGCCTGTGGATGGGCGACGGCGGTTATGCGCCGATCGCCGAGGCACTCTTCAACGGCAGCGATGTCGACGCATTTTTGCTTGAATACGACTCCGCCCGCGCCGGCGATTTTTCGCCGCTACGGCATCTGCCAGCCGGCAAGCGGGCGTATCTCGGAATCATCAGCACCAAAAATCCGGCGCTGGAAACGGTGGATGAGCTACTGCGCCGGCTCAACGACGCAAGCCACTTTGCCCCGATGGAACGCCTCGGCATTTGTCCGCAGTGCGGGTTTGCCAGCGCCGCGATGTCGAAATTCGCGGTCAAACCCAGCAAGCTCACAGCCGACCTTCAAACGCAGAAGATCGAGCTGTTGCTGGAAGTCGGCCAGCGGGCTTGGGGCCACGCATGAGCGCAACAGCCGACGAGCTCGACAGTTATGGGCTGTTCACGCCGGAAGCGGTGCAGGACCCTTACCCGTACTACCGGCAGATGCGCGACCGAGAGCCAGTGCATTGGTCGGAAAAAGCACAAGCCTGGTACTTTACCCGTTATCGCGACGTCTACGAACTGCAGGACCGCCCCGACCTGAGCGTCGACCGCATCGAAACGCTTTATTCGTACCTCCCGCGAACCAGCCCAGAACGCTTTAGTGACATTGTCGACCACTACAATCGCTGGCTCCTTTACCGTGACGACGCCTATCACGATCGCCTCAAAGCGTTGTTTCTGAAAGCCATGACGCCGCGCGCCGTCGAGCGGTTGCGCCCGATGATGCAGCGGCGCGTCGATGTGATCCTCGATGCGCTCGAAGGCCGCGACGCCTTCGACGCCTACCTCGATTTCGCCGCACGGATACCGACGCAGGTCATGCTCGACCTGCTCGGCCTTTCTGATGCAGACGAGGGCATGATGCGGCATTGGAGCGACCGCTGCTCGAACTTCCTGTTTCAGCCCGTCGCCCCGGACAAGGAGGCAATGGCGAGAGAGCAGCGCGAAATCCTGGATGCCCAGCAAGCCTATTTTATGCCGCTGATCGAATCACGCCGTCGCAAACCCGGCGAAGACATGATTTCGGCCATGGCGACAGCCGAAGCCGGCGGCGAGCATCTGTCCGATCTGGAAATACTCGCGACCTGCAACATGATGGCGACCGCCGGCGGCGGCACGTCCCGTAGCGCCATCGCCATGTCGCTGTGGTGGCTCCACCAATTCCCCGGTGAACTCGCAAAGCTGAAGGCCTGTCCGGAAATGATCGATCTTGCCGCCGAGGAGTTCTTGCGTTTCGACGCCCCAACGCAGCGTGGAATCCGCACGGCGCGGCAGGACTTTCGGATTAGCGGCAAGGAAATCCGCAAGGGTCAAATTCTTCACATTATGATCGGTGCCGCCAATCGCGATCCGGAGCAGTTCGAAAATCCCGACCGCCTGAACATCGTGCGCAGTCCCAACCGCCACGTCTCGCTCGGTCACGGTGTGCACTACTGTCTCGGCGCCGCGCTGGCGCGGCTCGAACTTCGCATCGCCCTGGCGAGCTTCCTCGCTCGCTATCCCGACTATCGCCTCGCCAGCGACAAGATCGTGTTTATGGACCGGACCGCCAGCCGCCGGCCGACGAGTGTGCCGGTATTTGCGCACTGACGCTCAGCCGGACAAGCGACACGCCCGCTCCGCCGGCCCGGATCGCGTCAACCTTCCGAAGCAGAAAGAGCAAAAAGAGACACAACAATGCAGCAACCCTACCGAAGCGGCCGGTGGACTAAAGACGCGCTTTGTCCAGGCCGGCGATCCGTCAAATCCGCCGCTGATCTTGATGCATGGTACGGCCGGGAGCCTGGAAAACTTCGCCGCCAACCTCGCCGCGCCCGCCCGCCATTTCAATTGCATCGCCTTCGACATGATCGGCTCTGGCATGACCGACAAGCCGGACTTCGATAACGAGACCGACCATTACGTCAAGCATGCGATCGACTTTCTCAATGCAATGGACCCGAATCAGACTTCACCGCATTCGCCAACTCCTACAGTCGTCCAAACAATGCCATCTCGATGGCTTCGATGTGCCGGATCATCGCTTGTGCCGCGCCTTCCGCATCACGGTTCTCCAGCGCCAAGACGACGTTCGCATGTTGCTCGCAATAGTCGAGCCGCCGGTTTTCCGAGAAGGTCTTGCGCTTCAACTCAATCCAGGCGTTACGACTGCGAATGACTTGCAAGATCGCGTGAATGCTGCCGAGTAGTTCGTTGCGGGTCGCGGCGAACAGCCGTTGATGAAATTGACTATCCCAGTGTTCGAACTCGTCCGTCTTGTGGGTTCGACTCGCGTGGTGATGGGCTTCCGCGATCGCCTGAAGGTCGGAGAGGCTGGCATTCCTCGCGGCAATCGCGGCCGCTTGTGGTTCGACAATCAATCGCACCGCCATGAGGTCTGCGGGCGACACTCCGGTTACCCGTTGCAATATGCCGGCAAGCTCGCTCGTTCCGCCGTTGAGAAACGTTCCGCGGCCAACGTGCCGCTCGATTGTGCCGTCATTTGCGATTGCTTCGACCGCCCGCCGAATAGTGTTTCTCGCCACGCCATATTCCGCCGCAAGGTCGCGTTCAGCCGGAAGCCGACCGGCCCCGGACCATTCCCCTGCGGCGATGCGTTCGCGCAACGATCCTTCAATGTTGGCGGCGACGATTTTGGGCAAGGCCTCCCCCGATCACTGAACCGGTTGTGAACCAATTATCGTGCCCTCGCGACGTGCTGCCAAGTCAAATTTTTGCGCTGTTATATTGGGCTTGCTTTGATCAGCAAAAGCCCGATAATTTGCCCACCACAAGAAAATTGGTTCAGATTGGGGAGCGGATGAAGGTAGCAACGGTATCTGTTGCTGGAGAGCGTCGCGTCGGCCAGATCACCGCGGACGGCGCATCGATCGCTCCGTTCGATCTGTCGGTTTCCGAGGCCCAGACCGGAATTCTCGCTCTCATCCGCGGCAACGGCGCTGGTCTGCCGCCGAGATTATCGCCAATTCCGCTCGCACAAGTATCGCTCGAGGCTCCGATTCCGGTGCCGCGGCGAAACATCTTCTGTGTCGGCAAGAATTACTACGAACACGCCCACGAATTCGCCCGCAGCGGTTTCGATACCAGTAGTGCCAACGGCGCGGTGCCCGGCAACCCCATCATGTTCTCCAAAGTGCCGGAATCGGTCATCGCTTGCGGCTGTACCGTGGTCATCGATCCGAAAGTCTCTCAGGCGGTCGACTACGAGGCGGAGCTCGCGGTTATCATTGGCAAGACGGGCCGTGGCATCGCCGCGAACAACGCCTTCGAGTACGTGTGGGGTTATACGATTATAAATGACGTAACCGCCCGCGACCTCCAGGCGCGGTACAGTCAATGGCTAATCGGCAAATCGCAGGACACGTTCTGCCCCATGGGGCCGATCGCCGTGACGCGCGACGAGATAGACATCGGCAATACGCCGATCAGATGCTCGGTCAATGGTGAGCTGCGTCAAAGCTCCAACACCGGTTTGTTGATCTTCGACATTCCCAAAATCATCGAGACGCTGTCCGCCGGCATTACGCTACAGCCCGGCGATGTGATCGCAACCGGCACCCCGGCGGGCGTCGGCATCGGCTTTGACCCGCCGAAGTATCTCAAAGACGGTGACGTGGTGCGTATCGAAATTGCCGGCATCGGCGTCCTTGAAAATCAGATTGTGGAGCGCTCGTCGTGACCACCATCCATGTGGCGGGTATGACCGTTGATTCGGAAGGCGAGGGTCCTGCAATCGTCATGCTGCATGGACTCGGCGGCACGTCGAACAGCTTTCAGGCGCTGGTTGCTGCGTTGGCCGGCTTTCGCATCGTGCGGCCCGACTTGCCGGGAGCCGGGCGATCACCG
>Ga0210395_10003260_pt1 | contig 12475 bp, 10 predicted proteins | sample IncBWH4OmetaG_FD_150861 | JGI IMG/M metagenome (GOLD analysis project Ga0210395, IMG submission 150861) | Forest soil microbial communities from Barre Woods Harvard Forest LTER site, Petersham, Massachusetts, United States - Inc-BW-H-4-O ...
CGCCCATCCAGGTCGTCGCCGCATCATAGCCGCGGTCGATGAAGCGCCCGATCGGCACGCCGATCGCGATCGGCAGCAGGGCATAGACCGCGGTGATGACGCCGAGCCAGACCACCGACAGATCGAGCTCGACGGCGCGATAGGTCGTGGCGACGCGGGCGATGGTGATGACCGCCTGCTCGACGAAGGCGGTGGAAACGATGGCGAAGAGCAGGCGGCGGTTCATTCCGGGCGGTCGCCGTCACGCCAGACGTTTGTTTTTCATGAAATCGTAATCGGCGGCGTGTTCGGACTCATAGATCTGCACGCGGCGCGATTTGTCGTAATTCGGATCGAACACCTGCCTGAGATACGCCAGCTGAAAAGCCCACGCCGCCTCGGCCGCGTCGCGGCGATAACGGCCCGGCATGGTGTCGTTGAGCCAGCCGTGCGGCGCGCCGGGATAGACTTTGATCGTATAGGTCTTGTCGTGGCGGTCAAAACTGTCGCGCAGCCGCCGCACGTCGGCGAGCGAGATCACATGGTCGGCCTCGCCGAAAATGCCGAGCACCGGGCAATCGACGCGCGCGATCACGTCATCGAACGGCTTTGGGAACTGTTCGTTGACCTTCCATTCCTTGTCGCCGGCGGCGCCATACCAGATCAGCGCCGCCGCGATCGGATGCTCGGCGGCATAGACCAGCGGATGGCGGCCGGTCTGGCAGACGCCTTTGACGGCGATCTTGCTGCGATCGACTTGCGGCAGCTTGGCAAGCTCGGCAATCGCAGTCGCGATGTGACCGTTCGATTCGGTGTCCTTGATCGGATAGCCGACATCGCCGCGATGCAGGGCGTCCTGGTCCGGATGTTGGTAATAAAAATCCGGCGCGATGCAGACAAAACCATCGCGAGCAAAGCGTTCGGCCAGATCGCAGGTGTGTTTCACCAAGCCGTAGCGTTCGTGCATCAGCACGATGGCCGGAATTTTTTCGCCGGCGCCGCTGCCGCCGGCCGGCATGGCGAGAAACGCCGGCAAGCCGCCGGCACAGCGAATGGTTTTTGTGACGATGTCAGGCACGCGTCTCTCCCTAAAGACCTGCAGCGAACGCCGCCGCGAGCTTGCAGCACGCGTCGGCGTCACCGAGCGCCGCGCCACCCATGTCCAGCCATTCGGCGACGCGATTGTTGCCGAGCAGTGGATCGAGCACGCGGTGCGCCTTGGCGGCGACACCGGCTTGGTCGAGCGGATGCTCGGGGTCGCCGATCGCCTCGACGACACGTTGTTGGTGGACTTCGCCATCGGCCTCGACGTCCACTTCCGCGGGCCAATGCTGCGGATAGTAGGCGTCGAGCCTCACATCGGCGATGATCTCCACCTTGGCGGCGAACTGAGTCACATCGGCATCGGCCTTCGCCACACTGCGATCGACATCGTAGAGGCGCTCCGCATCCAACGCGGCAAGCGCGATCTGGTGCGCGACGCTCACCATGGTCGATTGCCGCGCGCCGGCTTCGGCGCGGGTTGCGATCATGCCGGCATAGGCCGGCGGCACGCGCACCCGCACCTTGCTGATCGTTTCAGCACCCACGCCGCGATCGAGGATGGCGCGAAACGCTTCGATGGCGGCGATACCCTGTTTGGCCGAGCAGAATGGTTTGAGGCTTAGCGCGGCATAGACGGTGCTGACGCCGAGCTTTTCGGTCAGACGATCGCTGTCGAGCGCGATGCCGTGGCTGTCGGTGAGCCAGGTCTTGTCCAAAATATCCGGATCGCCGCGATAATCCGCGCGCGCCGCTTCGGCCGCGGCGACACCGGCCGCCACCGCATTGGCATAGAGAAACCAGCGCCCCGATGGCGCGCCGTGGATGCGGCCGACGCCGCCGGCCATCAGCATCACGGCGAGCGACAAAGCGTGGCCGGTGCGCGCCTCGTTCAATCCCATCAGGCGTGCCGAGGTTGCCGCCGCCGCCACCGGCGCGGCGAGATAAGTCGGCCAGATGCCGCGATAAAGAATTTGCGGTCCGCGCACCGCGACACCGATCCGGGTCATGATCTCGGTGCCGACCCAGATCGCGCTTGCGAGTTCCCCCGGATCGAATTTTTGCTCCCGTGCCGCGAGCATCAGCGCCACCGGGACGACACCCGCGCTCGGCGTGGTGCATGACGGCAGATGAATGTCGTCGATCTCAGTGAGCCTGATCGCCGCCGCCTGCCGGCCGATGCGGATGGCCAGCGCGCCGTCGTCGCCCAGGCTTTGCAGCGCTTTACCCTCGGGGATATGGGCGCCCGCTTGGGCGGCAACCACGGTATCGACAAAATGCAGCCGCAGCCGCTCCCGGTCCGCCGCCGACAAGCCGGACGTATTGGCTCGGGCGACGAAGGACGCAAGCTCCCCGATGACGCTCACGGCACGATTTCCCAAGGCAAGGTGAATTGTATATCCATATCGGCTTCATAGCAGAAACCCGCTAGCATCCCACACTCCTGCATAGAGTCCCTGCACAAATGGCATTACCCCTCAACGAAACGCACGATCCGGCCCGGCGCAGCTGGGTCGAAAGCGCCAATGCGCCCGACAGCGAATTCCCGATCCAGAATTTGCCGTACGGCGTTTTCTGCCCGGCCGCGGGAATGACGCCGCGGGTCGGCATCGCCATCGGCGATCAGATTCTCGACGTCGCCGCCGCCGGCCCGTCGCTCGAAGGTTTTGCCGCCGAAGCAGCACGCGCCGGCGCGGCGCCGTTTCTCAATCTCGTCATGTCGCTCGGCCCGCAGGCCTGGTCGGCGCTGAGGCTCGGTCTGTCGCGCGCCTTGAGCACGGAGCACGGCAAGAAAAACATAAGCCAACATCTCACCCCGATGGCGAAGGCGGAGATCAGGCTGCCGGTGGCGTTCCGCAATTTTACCGATTTTTTCGCCTCGATTTTCCACGCCAGCAATGCCGGCCGCATGTTCCGCCCGGACAATCCGCTGATGCCGAACTACAAATACGTGCCGGTCGCCTATCACAGCCGCGCCTCGTCGGTGCGCGTCAGCGGCACGCCGGTGAAGCGCCCGCAAGGCCAGCGCAAGGGTGCGAACGAGGACGTGCCGAGCTACGGTCCGTCGCGCAATCTCGATTTCGAGCTCGAGCTCGGCGCCTTCATCGGCATGGGCACCGAGCTCGGCGCCACCGTTGCGGTCGGCAAAGCGGCCGATTACCTGTTCGGCTATTGCCTGCTCAACGACTGGTCGGCGCGCGACATCCAGGCCTGGGAATATCAGCCGCTCGGGCCGTTTCTCGGCAAGAATTTCGGCACCACGGTCTCGCCGTGGGTGGTGACCGCCGAGGCGCTGGCGCCATTCCGGACCGCCGCTTACGCCCGGTCCGAGGGCGATCCGGCCCCGCTGCCGCATCTCGCCGACGCCGAAGACCAAGCGAACGGCGGTCTCGACATCACGCTGGAAGCTTATTTTTCAACCGAGGCCATGCGCAAGAACGGCACTGCACCGGCGCGCATCACCCAGACCTCGTTCGCGCTGATGTATTGGACCATCGCGCAAATGGTCGCGCACCAGACCAGCAACGGCTGCAATCTCGAGATCGGCGATCTGATCGGATCGGGCACGGTCTCGGGTCCGGAAAAATCGAGCTGGGGCAGTCTCCTGGAACTCACCGCGCGCGGCCGCGAGCCGCTCGATCTGCCGGGCGGTGAGAAACGCGGCTTCATCGAAGACGGCGACGAGATCATCTTCCGTGGCTTTTGCGCGAAGGAAGGTTATCCGCGCATCGGCTTCGGCGAATGCCGCGCGGTTATTTTGCCAGCGGCGTAATCGTCCGCTAGTCCACCGGCACCCATTTCTGCAGGCGTTTTCCGGTATCTACCTCGCCGGTGTAAAAATTGCCGTGCGAGTCGAATTTGCCGACGTGCACCCAGTGGAATTCGCCGGTCTCGCGGCCCGGCCGGCCGAACGTGCCGACCACCGCGCCGTCGCTGCGGCGCACCGTCTCCAGCACGTTGTTGGTGCCATCGATCAGCACGAAAAAGTTCTGCTTCTTGTCGAGCGGCGAGAACGCCAGCCCCCAGCTCGAGCCGGATTCTTTGGTGCTCGGATCGAACACGTATTGGCGCACGAAGCTGCCGTCCTTGTGAAACACCTGCACGCGATTGTTGGTGCGGTCGCAGACGAAGACCAGACCATCCTTGGCCAGCGCGATGCAATGCACCGTGGCGAATTGCGATGAATCCGCATTGTAGGCCGGCAGATCGTCATCGGTCGGCGGTTTGCCGTAGGCGCCCCAGATGCGCTTGATCTCGCCGGTGTCCGCATCGAGCACGGCGACCCGGTGATTGCCGTAACCGTCGGCGGCGTAGATCTCGTTCGCCTTGGCATCGAGCTCAAGCGACGCCACCAGGCCGAACTGGCTCAAATCCGTGCTCGAGGTCAGCGGGCCGCGCTTGCCCAGCTGTTTGACGAATTTGCCGTCGGCGGTGAATTTCAGCACCATGCTGTCGCCCTTGCCGTTGCCGCTCAGCCAGACAAAACCTTTGTTGTCGACCAGGATGGCGTGTTCCTGCAGCGGCCAGTCGTAGCCGAGGTTATCGCCCGGCCCGCCCCACGATTTGACGACGTCGCCGGCTTGATTGAACACCAGCACCGATGGCGCCGGCACGCAGCATTTCGAGCGTGGCGGGTCGAACGTGGCGCCCTTTTCATCGTCGGTCAGCGAGCGCGGCCGCTGGAACACCCAGATATTGTCCTGCGCATCGACCGCCATGCCGCCGACCTGGCCGAGGATCCAGTTGTTGGGCAATGGCTTCGGCCAATATGGATCGACACGAAATGCCGGGCTTTGCGCGCTTGCCACAGCGACAGTCGCGCTCATGAGTGCGAGAATTGCCGCAAGCGTGGAGATGCTTCTGTAAACGTGACGCATGTGCGTTTCCCCTCCTCGTCATGGCCGGGCTCGTCCCGGCCATCCACGTCTTTGGCCTGCTCCAAGCACGACGTGGATGCCCAGCACATAGGCGAGCAAAGCGACGCCGTTCTTCGAACGGCTATGGCCGGGCATGACGGTTATCAATGAATCTCCGGCTCGGCGGTGCGTTGCGTGCCTGCGAGAAAATCGAAATCGCAGCCCTCGTCGGCCTGCCCGATGTGCTCGGAATACATGGCACCATAGCCGCGCAGGAAGTGTGGCGGCGGAGGCGTCCAGGCGGCGCGGCGCCGTGCCAGTTCCTCATCGCTCACATGAAGGTGGATTTTCCGCGCCGCGACGTCGATCTCGATCTCGTCACCTGTCTGCACCAGCGCCAGCGGGCCGCCGATAAAACTTTCGGGCGCGACGTGCAGGATGCAGGCGCCGTAGCTGGTGCCGCTCATGCGCGCGTCGGAGATGCGCAGCATGTCGCGCACGCCGGCCTTGAGGAGCTTTTTTGGGATCGGCAGCTGGCCCCATTCCGGCATGCCGGGGCCGCCCTTCGGTCCGCCGTTCTTGAGCACCAAAATATGGTCGGGCGTAACGTCGAGATCGTCGCGCTCGACCTCGCGCGCCATGTGGTCGTAGTTCTCGAATGCAATCGCCTTGCCGCGGTGTTTTAGGAAACGCTTTTCGGCGGCGGCCGGCTTCATGACGCAGCCGCGCGGCGCGAGGTTGCCTTTGAGCACCGCGGTAGCGCCCTCGGCATAAAGCGGCTGGTCCAGCGAATGAATGACATCGGGCAGATGCACCTTGCTGTCGGCGATTGCTTCGCGCAGCGTGCGCCCCGTGACAGTGATGCAGGATAAATCGAGCATATCCTTCATCTCGCTCATCAACGCGCGCAAGCCGCCGGCGAAGTAAAAATCCTCCATCAAGAATTTACCCGACGGCGTGATGTTGGCGATCACCGGCACTTGCCGCGAAATATCGTCGAAGCGCTGCATGTCCAATGCGATGCCGGCGCGGCGAGCCATGGCGATGACGTGGATGATGGCATTGGTCGAGCCGCCGAGCGCCATGTGGACACGGATGGCATTGTCGAAGGCGGCAGGCGTGAGAATCTTGTCCGGCGTCAAATCCTCCCACACCATCTCGACGGCGCGGCGGCCGCTCGCCGCGCACATGCGCGGATGGCTGGCGTCGGGCGCCGGGATCGACGAGGCGCCCGGCAACGAAAGACCGAGCGCTTCGGTAATCGCCATCATGGTCGCCGCCGTGCCCATCACCATGCAGGTGCCGAACGAGCGCGCGATGCCGCCCTCGATCTCGTTCCATTCCGCGTCGCCGATGCGGCCGGCGCGTTTCTCGTCCCAGTATTTCCAGGCGTCGGAGCCGGAGCCGAGCGCGTTGCCGCGCCAATTGCCGCGCAGCATGGGACCTGCCGGCACATAGATCGCCGGCAGCCCCATGCTGATCGCGCCCATGATCAGGCCCGGCGTGGTCTTGTCGCAGCCGCCCATCAGCACCGCACCGTCGATCGGATGGCTGCGCAAAAACTCCTCGCATTCCATGGCGAGGAAATTGCGGTACATCATAGTCGACGGTTTTACGATCGGCTCGGCGAGCGACATCGCCGGCAGTTCGATGGGAAAGCCGCCAGCCTGGTAGACGCCGCGCTTCACGTCTTCCGCCCGCGCGCGTAGGTGGCCGTGGCAGGCGTTGATGTCGCTCCAGGTGTTGATGATGCCGATCACCGGCTTGGCGACCCAGTCGGCGCGGTCATAACCGAGTTGCTGCAGCCGCGAGCGGTGGCCGAACGAGCGCAAATCGTTCTTGCCGAGCCAGCGGTAGCTGCGCAGCTCTTCGGGCGATTTCTTTTTACTAGACGTCATGTGCGAACTCGCTTGGGAAACACCTAACCTACACCCTGAACATCGAGCTTCAACAATTTCGCCGCATTGCGCCAGAAAATCTTTTCACGATCTGCGTCGCTGACCCTCAAGCCTTCCACCAGCTTGATGGCGCGCGGCTTGAGCGAGGTGAGCGGCGGCGCATCGCTGCCGTAGAGCACGTGGTCTGGCCCGACCGTATCGACGACGAGTTGTGCTGCCGGCGGGTGATAGCTCACGGTGTCGAAATACATGCGTTTGAGATAATGGCCGGGCTCATGCTTGATCTTGAGCGGCGCGTAGGAGCCGAGGAAGTAGCACTCGTCCTGCAATTCGTAGGCATAGTTCATCCGGCCGACGACTTCGCAGATGCCGCCACCGCCGTGGGACGCGACGATGGTGGCGCGCGGAAAATCCTCCAGAACGCCGCGCACGATCAGCCGCGACAGCGCCAGGCAAAGATCGGCCGGCCGGCCGATGCTGGACGCGAGGCGATATTCCTTCATCCGCTCTTCGCCGAATCCGACATGGGGCGGATGAATGAATACCGGCACGCCGAGATCCTGCATCAGCTCCCAGAACGGCCGCGCTTCATCGTCGTCCGGATAGTGGCCCTTGTGGCTCGAGTGAATGAGCACGCCCTTCAGCCCAAGCTGGCGGATGGCGCGCTCTGTCTCCTTGATAAAGGCCGGGCCGCCGCACGGCAGCATGGTCGCAAAGCCGTAGAATTTGCCTTTGTGCTGTTCCTGAATTTCCGCCGCGTAATCGCTCCAACGCTGCACCGCCTTGAGCTCTTCGGCCGGCGCCTTGCCGCGCATGTAATGCGCCGCGTTGCTGAACACCGTCACGTCGATATTGCAGCGCTGGTGGGCGGCGAGCACGTTCTCCAACGTCATCGGGCAACGGCCTTCCCAGCTCGGCCCGATCTTGCCGTCCAAGCTCGGCTCGTCGGCAGCCTCTTCCGGCGGATAGATATGCGTGTGCCACTCGATGATCATGATGTGCCCTTTCAGTTCAGCTTGAGCAGGCGCGCGGCATTGCCGCCCATCACCTTGCCGCGCTGCGCCGGCGTCATGCCGATCTGGTCCATCATTTTCAGCCCCTTCATCTTCAACGGCACCATCGGCGGCGAATCGGTGCCGAACAGGAAATGATCTTCACCAACCGTTTTCAGGCAGCATTCGGCGGCCGGCGCGGCGTAGCAGGCGGAATCGAAATAGAACATTTTCAGGTAGTGGCTCGGCGCGTGCTTGATCAGCATCGGCTCGTAGGGGCCGAGGAACGCCGAAAAGTCGAGCAACTCGTAGGCGTAATCCATGCGGCCGATGACTTCACAGATGCCGCCGCCGAGATGGCTGCCGACGATCTTCGCGGTCGGGAACTGCTCGAAAATGCCGCGCACGATCAGCCGCGCCAAGGACAGGCAATTGTCCGCCGGACGGCCGATGCTCGATGCCAGCCGATAATCCTTCATCGCCGGCGTGGTGGCGTCGCCCGGATGGATGAAGACCGGGATATCCAGATCAGTCACCAGCTTGAAGAACGGTCTTGCGGCGTCCTCGTCCGGATAGTGGCCGTGATGGCTGGAATTGATGATGACGGCGCGCGCGTCATCTTGCTTGACGGCGCGCTCCAGTTCTTTGAGGAACTCGTCGCCGCCGTTGGGCACGCAGGTCGCCATGGCGACGAACTTGTCCGGGTGCAGGTCGCGGCACTTGGCAAGATGCCGGTTCGAGCTCTCGATGGCGGCGATGACGTCTTTTGTCGACGTCATGTGCCGGATGTAATGTACGGCGTTGCTGATCACGGTGCGGTCGAGGCCGGCGAGTTCGTGGGCCTTGAGCGCGTCCTCCATTGTCATCGGCACCGGAACCGGCCACCACGGCTTGCCGATGAACTTCGGATCGTTGATGTGAACGTGCCAGTCGATCAGCAAGTGTCTCTCCTCTAGTTCTGTCCGCCAATGATCGCCGCGATACGGGCGACGAGCTCGGGCGGGGTGGCGAGCGTATGCTCAACCACCTCCCGCACTTCGTCGCCGCGTCCGGGTACGATTTCAAGCCCTTGTTTCTGCGCGTCCGCCAAAAAATCCGGATCGCGCAGTGTCGCGTCGAAGGCGCTACGCAGCGCGGCGACGCGGTCCGCCGGCACCTCCGGCGGTGCTATCGCGTTCCAGCCGACGCTGGAATCGGAATTCATGAATTCGAGGATGCGGCGGCCGTCGTCGCTCGTCGCCAGATCGCCGATCAGCGGCAGGTCGGGCAGATCGGCGTGGCGCTTCAACCCGGTTTGAAACGGCACGGCGATCCTGCCGTCCTTGAGCCATTCGCCGCGGGTGGTTTTCAGCGCCGTCCACGACGCGACCCGCGCGTCGGCCTCACCGCGCTCGATTGCCAAATCGACGTCGGCGGCGCCGCGATAGCCGGTCACGATCTTGAACCGGGTACCCGCCAAGGCGTTGAGCAGCGTGGGCGTCACGAAACTGTCGGTCGTATTGCCCCAGGAGCCGGCCACCACGTCGCTGCGACGCAGATCGTCGGCGGTCTTTACCCCGGTGCGGCTCATCACGAACATCACGCCGGTATAGCTCGCAATCCGGCCGATCCAGGTGAAGCGCTTGGCGTCGTAGCGCGCAGCGTCCGGATGCAGCGTCTGATTGACCGCGATGTCGCGCGGCAGCATGCCGAGCTGGGTGCCGTCGCGCGCCGCCTTCTCGTACAAATTCACAGTGCCGACCATGCCGCCGGCGCCGGGCATGTACTGGATCACGATCGTCGGATTGCCCGGAATGTGCTTCGGCAAGTGCGTGATCAGCAAGCGGCTATAGAGATCGTAGGTGCCGCCGGGTTCGTAGACCACGGTGAAGCGCAGCGTCTTGCCTTTAAAAAAATCTTCCGCCGATTGCGCCAGCGCGGACGACGTCGCCGCGGCGAAGCCGACGCAGATGGTGAGCAACATCCGGCAGGCAAGGATGAGCCGTGCCACCCGCTACTCCGCCGTCGCGCCGGTGGCGGTGACAACCTTGGCCCATTTCGCCGTTTCGTCGGCGATGATCTTGCCGAAATCCTCCGGCGTGCCGGCGATGGAGGCGCCGCCGAGCTCGGCGAGCTTGGCCTGCATCGCCGGATCGGCGAGCGCGGCGTTAATTGCCTTGTTCAGCTTGTCGATGATCGGACGCGGCGTGCCCTTCGGCACCGCCAGGCCGTAGAACACGCTGGCCTCGAAGCCGGGCACCGTCTCGGCGACGGTCGGCACGTCCGGCAGCGCGGCCGAGCGCTTCGCCGTGGTCACCGCCAGCGCGCGCAGCCGGCCGCCTTTGATGTGACCGATCGAGGACGGCAGATTGTCGAACAGCACTTGCACCTGGCCGCCGAGCAGGTCGGCGATCGCCGGCGCCGCGCCGCGATAAGGCACATGCACCAGCTCGGTGCCGGTCATCATCATGAACAGCGCGCCCGACAGATGCGTCGAGGTGCCGACGCCGGCGGAGGCCATGTCGACCTTGCCCGCATTGGCCTTGGCGTAGCTGATGAATTCGGCGACGGTTTTCGCCGGCACGTTCGGATTGACTTCCATGACGTTCGGCACGCGAATGAAGCCTGCGACCGGCGCCATATCGCGGATGAAATTGAACGTCAGATTTTTGTAGAGCGTGGCGTTGATGGCGTTGGCGGGATTGACCAGAAACACGGTGTAGCCGTCTGGATCCGACTTGACCGCCATTTCGGTCGCGAGATTATTGCCGGCGCCCGGCTTGTTCTCGATGACGAATTGCTGGCCGAGATGCTCCGACAGATATTGTCCGATCAGGCGTGAGACGATGTCGGTCGAGCCGCCCGGCGGATAGCCGACCAGCCAGCGCACGGGGTGGTTCGGATAATCGTCGTCCGCGCGCGCGGCGCCGGTAACGAATGTCAACGCGACACATGCAATCGCGTAGGCTGCAAGCCGCTGCATCGAAAACTTCATCCGTGTCTCCTCGCCGAAATCTTATTTTTGTGGCGAACGGGCCGAGCCTACGCGGCATCAGCGATGCCGCACAAGTGCGCAAAGGGCCGGCTTCGCGCGGCCTTTCGGCACCTTGCCGGACGCCGCCGGGGCCGGTAGTTTCACGGCCTCCCCCCGCAAAGCTTGAGGACATTGCCATGATCGACTTGTATGCGTTGACCAGCCCGAACGTGCAAAAAGTCTACGTCATGCTGGAAGAGACGAAGCTGCCCTACAAGGAGCATTTCGTCGACGTGTGGAAAGGCGAGCAGTACCATCCGGAATTCATCAAGATCAATCCGAACTCAAAAATCCCGGCGATCATCGATCACGACGGTCCGGGCGGCAAGCCCTACACGTTGTTCGAGTCGGGCGCGATCCTGATGTACTTGGCCGAGAAGGCCGGCAAATTCCTGCCGACCGACCAGGCGAAGAAATACCACGTGCTGCAGTGGCTGTTCGTCCAGACCTCGAGCGTCGGCCCGATGTTCGGCCAATTCACCCATTTCAAGATGTTCGCGACAAAAGACGCGGATCACTCCTATTCGCTGTCGCGTTATCAGACCGAGGTGAAGCGGCTCTACGAAGTTCTGGAAAAGCGGCTCGCCCATTCGCCGTATCTTGGCGGCGACGAATATACGATCGCCGACATCGCCACTTTTCCGTGGACGCGCAATCACGACATCCAGGGCGTGAAGTGGGAGAACAACCCGAACCTGGCGCGCTGGTTCAAATCGATCGACGAGCGGCCGGCGGTGAAGGCCGCGCTGGCCAAGGTCGGCGCCATCAAGTCGAACCGCGACACCGCCAACGACGACCAGAAGGATCGCTTCTTCAACCGCGGCAAATACGCGAGGGGGTAGTCACTCGCTCGCCTTCTCGATCATCGTCCGCATGAAACGCACGGCGCCGGGACCTTTGAGCGCGCTCGCCCAAAGCTCCCGCGCCATCTTTTCGTGCAGCGCCAGCGCTTCGGGCGCCGACGTAATCATGGCCATGCCGACGCGGATGTTCGGCTCTTCACCCAGACGAAATGGGCTCAGCGCCAATATCTGCCGATCGGGCTGACGGAAAATCTGGAAACTGGTGTGCGGCAAGGTGTCGAGCACGATGCCTATCTGCACGCCGATCGGCTCGTTCTCCATCAGCGCAATAAAATGCTCGGCTTCGGCGCGGGCCAGCGCACGGCGCTCGCGGCGCAATTTTTCGGGCAGATCGTGGCGGCCGACCAGGCCGTTGCGCAAAAAGCGCTCCATCTCGGCCGCGGCGATCAAGTTGACGACCGCGGGCCGGCGCCGGCGATAGGTTTCCTTGCGCTGGTGCAGCACTGCCATCAACTCGTCGATCTGCGCCAGCGCCCGCTCGCGGCTCTCGACCGCGTCCGGCACCGACTCGCGCAAAATGTCGCCGAGCGCGCGATCGAAGGCGTCGGAGGCGAGCACGTAGGAGATCGGCCCGGCCAGCACGATGACGTGCTCGGCGGTTTCCTCGATCTGGCGCATGCGCTCGAAATAGCTCACCGCGGTTGCGATGTATTCGACGCCGACGCCGAGCAAGGTCGGCACCGAGACCTGGAGCAGGTCGGCCAGCTTCTCCAAGGTCTCGATCTTCGCCACTTCGCCCTTCTCGAAGCGGTAGAGGGCGGTGCGCGAAATGCCGAGCTTTTGCGCGATCTCCTCCGCGGACAGTCCGGAGCCAAGGCGGAACGCTTTGAGC
>Ga0210395_10003262_pt1 | contig 12474 bp, 14 predicted proteins | sample IncBWH4OmetaG_FD_150861 | JGI IMG/M metagenome (GOLD analysis project Ga0210395, IMG submission 150861) | Forest soil microbial communities from Barre Woods Harvard Forest LTER site, Petersham, Massachusetts, United States - Inc-BW-H-4-O ...
GGGAACTAAAAACGATCCACCAGTCGCGCATGTCGCCGCGGCCCTCTTTTCCTTTACTTCCTGTACCTCCTTTACTTCCTTTACCTCATTCCAAAACCGCGTCCGCCTCAATCTCCACCAGCATCTCCGGCGAAATCAACTTACTCACTTCGATCATGCTCGTCGCCGGACGTATCGCCCCAAAAAACTCTCCATGCGCCCGTCCAATCTTTTCCCACTCCACAATGTTGGTGACGAAAATCCGTGTCCGCACTACATTCGTCAATGCCGCTCCCGCCTTCACGAGGGCCGCTTCGATATTCCGAATCGTCTGAATCGTTTGGGCGTAAGCGTCTCCCACTCCCACGATTTTTCCATCCGGCCCCGTCGCCGTCGTCCCCGAAACCGATATCAAGTTTCCAACGCGCACCGCCCTCGAATACCCCACAATCGGCTCCCAAGCTGTTCCGCTCGAAATATTCTCCCGTGCCAAATGAGTCTCCTTCGCCCCACCTTGCTGTGTCAGTGCGAGGCTGCATGCTAAACTGAAAGAATTATGGCACAGCCTAAGCGCGAACTTCTTGCCGGGCCGCGCCCCGGAAAACTTCATGCTCTGTAACAACATTCTCGAAGCCATCGGCCACACGCCGCTAGTGCGCCTCAATCGCATCAATCAAGGCCTGAAGCCGCAGATCTATGTCAAAGCCGATTACACTAATCCCGGCGGCTCGGTGAAAGACCGCATCGGCCTCACCATGATTGACGATGCGGAAAAGCGCGGCCTCCTCAAACCCGGCGGCACCATCATTGAAGGCACGAGCGGCAATACCGGCATGGGTCTCGCGCTCGTCGCCGCCGTCCGTGGCTACAAGATGGTCTTCACCATCACGGACAAGCAGTCCAAGGAAAAAGTCGACCTCCTGAAAGCCCTCGGCGCCGAAGTCATCGTTTGCCCCACCGCTGTCGAGCCCGAGGATCCGCGCAGCTACTATTCCGTCGCCAAAAAGCTAGCGCGTGAAATTCCCAACTCTTTCTATCCCAATCAGTACGACAATCCCATGAATCCCGAGGCTCATTACCTCACGACCGGTCCGGAAATTTGGGATGACACCCAAGGCAAAATCACGCATTTCATATGCGGCATAGGCACCGGCGGAACCGTGAGCGGCGTCGGCAAATATCTCAAGGAAAAAAATCCCGCGGTTAAAATTATTGGCGTCGACCCCATCGGCTCCCTCTACTACGATTTTTTCAAGCGCGGCGAAACGGTGAAAGCCAAGACTTACGTTGTCGAAGGCATTGGCGAAGATTTTTTTCCCACCACCATGAATCTCAAGATTCTCGACGACGTCCTTCAAGTTAACGACGAAGAGTGCTTCGTCTTCGCGCGCCGCCTCGTCAAACTCGAAGGCATTTTCACCGGCGGCTCCGGCGGCGGCTGTATCTCCGCAACTCTCCACCTTGCAAAAGATCTTGGCCCCGAAGCCTTCGTCGTCGCGTTCCTGCCCGACACCGGCATGCGCTACCTCAGCAAGGTCTACAACGACGAATGGATGCGCGAGCGCGGCTACGTCGAAGCCGCCGTTCGCATCACCGCCGCCGAAGTCGTCAACGCCAAGCACAAAGCCGGCAAAGTCCGCGAGCTAGTTATCGCGCGTCCTTATCAAACCGTTTTCCACGCCCTGAAAACCATGCAGGAACAAGACATTTCGCAAATCCCGGTCTTCGAAGAAAATCTGCCGATCGGCACCATCTACGAGGACCAAATTCTCACCATGGCGCTGCAAGGAAAAGACCTGCGCAAACTCGTCGTCCGCGAAGTCATGAGCAAGCCGCTCCCGCGCATTCCGGGCACTTCGCCCGTCGAGCGCGTCACTTACATTCTCAGCCACGAAAATCCCGCCGTCTTCGTCGAAATGGACGGCGCCAAATTTGAAATTCTAACCAAGTACGATTTGATGAGCACCGTCGCCAGTCTCATGGAACAAAAGCGTTGAGTTCCTGTCCGCGCGGCGCAATCCACAAAAGTAAGGCGGAATACTTTTGAAGATTCTTGACTTCAACGAACGGCTGAAAGACTCGATCCTTATCGCGGATGGCGCGATGGGCTCGATGCTGCACGAAGCTGTTGGCACGCAGCGCTGCTTCGATGAACTTAACGCTACTGAACCCGAAGCCGTGTTCCGCGTCCACCAGGCGTATATCGAAGCCGGCGCTCAAATCATCGAGACCAACACGTTCGGTGCGAATCGCTTCAAGCTCGCGCCGCTCGGCCTCGCCGATGAAGTGCAGCGCCTCAATTCGCGTGGCATAAAAATCGCTCGCGAAGCGCGCGAGTCGGCCTCTCGCGAAGTGCTCATCGCCGGCTCGATCGGTCCGCTTGGCCTCGGCGTGCAATCCCGTCATCCCGAGCCCGGCGAGATTCTGGACGTATTCCACGAGCAGGCTCTCGCTCTCGAAGAACGCGGCGTCGATTTCTACATTCTCGAAACTTTTTCGTACATCGAAGAAATTCTTCTCGCCGTTGACGCCATCCGTTCCTTCTCTGGCTTGCCCATCGTCGCCCAACTCACGTATTCCGAAGAAGGCACCACGTACGGCGACCTCCGACCCGCAGGCGCCGCCGCGCAGCTCAAAGCAAAAAATGTTCAGGTCATCGGCGCAAATTGCACTCTCGGCCCGCAACCATTGCTCAAAATCTTGCGTGAACTCACCGAGGTCGACGACCTCCGCGTCAGCGGCATGCCCAACGCCGGCTTGCCGAAGCGCGAAGGCGACCGCATCGTCTATCCCAAATCTTCGCCGGAATATTTCGCGCTCTTCGCGCGAGAAGCCGCTGCGCTCGGCGTCCGCATTCTCGGCGGCTGCTGCGGCACCACTCCTGCGCACATTCGCGCGATGGCCGAAGCCGTCAAATCACTGCGTCCAGCAAAATCCACCGCGGCGCACCACTCGGTCGAAGTCGTTGCAAAACCAGCCCCAGTCTTGCAGCGTGAGCCGGAAAGCAAATTCTGGAAAAAACTCCAGACCAAGGAATTTACGGTCTGCGTCGAAATCGATCCGCCGAAAGGCCTTTCGCTCGACCGCATTTTCGAGCAAGTCGATAAAATCATGACTTCGAACAAAGTCGACGCCATCGACATCAACAGCGGCGCCATGGCTCGCGTGGGCATGGACGCGCTCGTCACTGCCGGAGCGCTCGAAGCGCGTGGCGTCGAAACCGTGCCGCATCTCACCACGCGCGACTTCAACATCATCGGCTTGCAAGCGTGTTTGCTCGGTGCCTGGACCGTGGGCGGCGTTCGCAACGTGCTCGCCATCACCGGCGACCCGCCTGCCGTCGGCGATTATCCGGAAACCAGCGGCGTATATGAAGTCGATTCCGTCGGCCTCGTCAAAGTGCTAAGCCGCCTCAATCAAGGCACGGACTGGGCCGGCAAAACTCTCGGCGGCGCAACCAATTTCGCCATCGGCGTCGCCGTCAATCCGGTCGCCGACGATCTCGACAACGAAATCGAACGCTTCCACGCCAAAATCGAAGCCGGCGCGCACTTCGCCATGACCCAGCCGATTTTCGATCCCGAGCACTGGCACGCCTTCGTAAAAAAACTCGGCGGCAAGCCGTCCATCCCCGTGCTCCTCGGCATCTGGCCGCTCAACAGTTACAAACAAGCGCTTCGCCTCAACAACGAAGTTCCCGGCATCGTCATCCCGCAACAAGTTCTCGCGTCGCTCGAATCCGCTGGCGCTGCCGCTCGCGAACGCGGTTTCGACCTGGCCCGTCAAATGCTCGCCTGGTCCCGCACCGAACTCGCCGGCGCCTATCTCATTCCTCCCTTCAAACGCTACGAAGAAGTCCTCGACATCCTATAGGAGGTTTTTTCTCGAGTGGGACAGACTTCAGTCTGTCGCCTTTGCTTTTACCGCTCTCGTTGTAACTCTCCGTAAGAGCGGCACCAGAAACACATACGCCAGCGCTACAAACACAGGCGCGATCAAACACCACGCCACCGCCGCGTGCCAGATCGTCGCCCACAAAAATCGCGTAGCGCCCCAGAAACTGGCATGCACGGCCGCAACAATCTGCGACACGGAAAGCGGCAAATGAGGCGCGCCAAACAGCTTTTCGCCCGCACGAAAAAACGGCAGAATCAGCGCAATCTGCAGCGGGTAAACCGAATAATTCACAATCTGAATCGCCGGCAAATTCAGCCGCCAGAGGAATGCCACGAGCGCGCAAAGCGCCGTGGTCGTCCCCAACACAGGGAACACGCCCAGCGCCACGCCGAGCGCGAGGCTTAACGCCATCTTTTCCGGCGTCACGCCCTGGCGCAGCAACTCCACAATCGGCCGCGCAATTCGTCGCCGAAACAAACCTTCTCTCTTGCCACTATCCAGCTCCACGCAATGAATCCTCGCTCCCATCATATTCGGAAAGTTGTTTTCCCAGCCGCTCTCCGTTTTCTGCTCCCCTGTGCGATGAGGGGCTTGCGGAGTTTCGGGGAGCGACCTATGCTCCGTGCGTCTGAGGAGGTAGCGAGACGATGAACAAGAGCTATCGCTGGGTACTGGGTGGCGCGGCGCTGATCTTGTTGTTTGCACTGGGCGTGCGAACGGGGAGGCAGACGAAGGCGGCGGAGGCGCGCGAGGCGGATCGCGCAGCGATAGCGTCGGTTTTGAATGCGCAGCAAGCGGCTTGGAATCGCTGCGACGTGGACGCGTTCCTGGTGGGCTACTGGCATTCGCCGGAGCTGACGTTTTCCGGGAGCAACGGCGTCTCGCGCGGGTGGGACGGAGTGATGGCGCGGTACAAAAAGAACTATCCAAACCAGGCAACGATGGGGCAACTCGATTTTTCCGAGCTCGAATTCCGTTTCTTGGGTCCGGATGCGGCTCTGGTCCTTGGCCACTGGCATTTGAAACGAGACAATGGAGATATCGGCGGCGTGTTCTCGCTGGTGTGGCAGCGGTTTCCCGAGGGCTGGAAAATCGTTCACGACCATACCAGCGCAGTGGGGAATTAAAACGCCATTCGAGTCGCGCGGCGCGACTTATGCTACCTAGCTATTCGTTCTATAAATATATGAAAATAAAACACTTAAGAGCAGAAAACGGTGCGTCCTACGGGGATGGTACTGGTGGGCTATTGGAGCGGGAGAATGCCCTGAGGAGAATGTAGGTAGAGGCACAAGAGGGATGTTCGCCGCTATGCTACTTGCGATCTCCATTGTGGCGCTTTCGCAGTTCGCTCTGTATTACTGGCGGGCGATCCTGGCGGGAGTGGCAGCTCAGCCGGTTTCCGAGCGGGTTTTGGCGGCGGCAAATCTGGACGCCGGACGGATGCAGGGGCGCGATTTCGAGAAATTGGCTGGCTTGCACGAGTTGACACCGGAGTTGGGTCCTGGTGGCGGCGGGTTGAGCCTGGTCCGCGCTTATTACCGCATTGTTGAAGGGCTGGGTACTCTGTCTGGAATGCGTATGCCTGCGATGGCTGAATGGTGCGAGCGCGAACGCGTGATTTGCGCACGGTACGCGGCGGTGCAGATTGACCGCCGTTTGCAGGTGAATTTGGCGTTGGTGGCGGCGCTGCGGTCCTGCTAACGAAGCAATTAACGCTGGATCATCCTTAGACGTTTTCTCTCCTAACCTTCAGATATCTCTCTTTTCGTCTTCCTGTATCACTTCCTGAAGCTCGAATTCTGCCTATCCAAACACGAGACTTTTCGACGGCCCGGCTCAGAAGCCGGGCCCAACAGCGCTTCGAAACCTGGCACGAGTCGTCGAGGCTGGCGTGCCAGCTGCGAATACGATTCGGATGTGGCTTTCGGGTGTAACCTTTTTGGGGTTTGGCGGTAATCACCTTATGAAAGAGCAAGAACGGGCCGAAACGGAAAATGACCAGGCGATGAAGTTGGCTCCGGACGAGGACTTGATGCTCGAAGTGCGCAATGGCGCGGGCGAGACGCTGGGGGTGTTGTTCGACCGGTATCACGCGCCGCTTTACAACTTTTATTCGAAGCTGACGGGCGACAGGACGCTCAGCGAGGATTTGGTGCAGGAAGTATTTTTGCGGATTTTGAAGTACCGGCAGAGTTATCAGCCGGGGACGCCGTTTCGAGCTTGGATTTACCAGATTGCGAGGAATGCGCGCGTGGATCATTACCGGAAGACGCCGCGGCACATCACGTTTGAACCGGAGATGGTGGCGCCGGTGATGCCGAAAGATTCGGCGCAGCAAACGGAGGAAACGGAATTGCTGCACCGCGCGCTGATGCAGATGCCGGAAGAAAAAAGAGAGATTTTGGTTTTGAGCCGTTTTCAGGAATTGAAGTACGACGAAATTGCCCGTTTGCTCGGGTGCGAACTTGGGACTGTTAAGACGCGCATTCACCGGGCGATTCAGGAGCTGCGGCAGAATTTCAAGCAGTTGGAGCGCGGGCTTGCGCCACGGGAGGCGGGGCCCGCGGTGGTGAAGCAAATTCCTCCCCGGAGGTTCGGAAATGAAGTGTGAAGAGATCGGAGAACTCCTGCCGGACTATTTGCAGGGAAGTTTGAAAGCCGAGCAGGACGATTTGGTGGAGCAGCACATTGCGGAATGCGCGGATTGCCGCGAAGAGGTGGCGATTTGGAAAAAATTGTCGCTGCTGCCGGTGGAGCAGCCGAGCGCAGGATCGCGCGAACGGTTTGAGGCGATGCTGCGCGCGTACCAGACGGGACGGAGCGATAAAGCGTCGTCGGGATTCGAACGCCCGAAACGCGCGGCGGTGTGGAATTGGTTGCGTTCGCCGGTCGGCGCGATGGCGTGGAGCGCGGCGTTGCTGGTGATTGGAATATTCGCGGGCAATTATTTCGGTAATAGAACGGCAACGCGCTCGAACACTAGCCAGGACGAAATCGCAGCGATGCACACCGAATTGGCGAATATGAAGCAGATGGTGGTGCTGTCGATGCTCCAGCAGCAGTCCGCGAGCGAGCGGCTGCAGGGAGTGAGTTTCAGCCGGCGGGAGGACCAACTCGATCCGCAAGTGATGTCCGCGCTTGTCCACACACTACGGTATGACGGCAGCGTGGACGTGCGGCTGGCGGCGCTCGATGCTCTAAGCCGGCACGGCGCCCAGCCGCAGGTTCACAAGGGAGTCGTGGACGCGCTGCAGGAGCAGCAGTCGCCGCTGGTGCAGGTGGCGTTGATCGATTTGATGGTGGAGTGGCGCGATCCGGATGCGGCACAGCGGCTGCGCAATTTTGTGCAAACGCCGAATTTGAATCCTACGGTGAAACAGCGTGCGGATTGGGCGCTGAGCAAGTTGAATTGAGGGGGAGCACGTGCGCAGAAAAACTTTCTTTGCGGTCCTGATGATGTACGTCGCGGTGGCGCTTCTCTTGCCGGTGATTCCGGCAAATAAATTAGCGGGCGGGCGTTCGGCGAAAAGTATAGTGAGCGCTTTGCTTGCGATGTTAGGACCGGAGACCGTGTCCGCGAAGGGGCGCGATGACGACGACCGCTACTTGAATGCGCGGGACGAGGAAAAGATACAGAAGTCGTTCACGTTGCCCGCAGCGGGACAGAAGTCACTGGAAGTTGACAATGTGTGGGGATCGATCGAAGTGATCGCCGACACGACGGACAAAGTAGAGCTGAGCGTTGCGAGGACGAACGAGGCGGAGTCGAAAGAGAAGCTTGAAAAGGCGAAGAAGGAAGTGACGCTGGACATCACGCAGGAAGAGGGCGCGCTGAAGCTGTACGTGAACGGGCCGTTTCGCTGCCAGTGCGACGATTGCCGGCATTCGCGCGATGACGAAGGGTACCGGGTCAAGATGGATTTCAAGGTTCATGTGCCGCGCGATATCGATATCAAGGTGAAAACGGTGAACGAAGGGCGCGTGAAAGTGAGCAACATCAACGGGAGTTTCGTCGTGCGAAATGTGAACGGAGACATCGAGATGGACAACGTGGCGGGGTCGGGGACTGCGAGAACCGTGAACGGACCGGTGATCGTATCGTTCCGGCAGAACCCTCATGAGAATTCGGAGTTCAAGACCGTGAACGGAAGCATCGAGCTGCGGTTTGCGCATGACTTGTCCGCGGATTTTCGGTTCAAGACGTTTAATGGAGGCATTTACAGCGATTTTCCAGTGACGACACTGCCGGTGCACGCGATCCAGGAAGAACGGCGCGGCGGGAAAATGGTTTATCGGGCGGACCGCTTCACAGGAGCTCGGGTGAACGGCGGCGGTCCAGAGATTCAGATTGAAAATCTAAATGGAGACATTCGCATTCTTGAAAATCATGAATAACCTAATACAGCGGTTTACGCGGGCCTTGGTAGTGGCGGCATTATTCAGCGCGGCGCTGATTGGCGGTCGCGCGCGGGCAGAGGCGCAGGCGCAGTCGGGGAGCGACCGCGTGTCGGTCACGCTGAGCGATCCGGCGCGGCCGGCCTTCGTGAAAGCGAGCTCGGTGAACGGCAGCATTACCGTGAAAGCCTACGAAGGTAAAGAAGTGATCGTGGAAGCGCGGGGACGGAATGAGGAAAACGAAAGACCGTCCGGTGGGCCAAAGCGCTTGAATATTTCGACGACGGGGCTGACGGTCGAGGAAGAGAACAATGAAGTGCGCATCAGCACGGAATCCTACGCACGCACCATTGATTTGACGATTTCGGTGCCGGTGCACACGTCGGTGAAGCTGCGAGCGGTGAATGATGGAGACATCATGGTAACGGGAGTGGACGGCGAATTGGATGTCGATGACATCAACGGCGCGGTGACGCTAAACAATGTTTCCGGAAGCGCGGTGGCGCATGCGTTGAACGGGCACGTGCACGTCACGTTCGCGAAAGTGAATCCGCAGAAGCCGATGGCGTTTAGTTCGTTGAACGGAGATATTGATGTAACGTTCCCGGCGGACCTGAAGGCGAATGTCAGCATTCGATCCGATCGCGGCGATGTGTTCAGCGACTTTGATGTGCAGCTGCAGGCGTCGGCACCGAGGCAGGAAGTGGAAGACGGGCGCGGGAAAGGCGGAAAGTACCGCGTGAGGATCGACAAGACGGTGCACGGAACGATCAATGGCGGCGGGCCGGAATATCAATTCACAAATTTTCAGGGGCAGATTTACCTTCGGAAGGCGGGTAGTGCGCGATAGGCGACAGAGTTGCTCAATTGCGAGCGTTAAAGCGGTGTTCGTCTCAGGCTCTGAACGCTGGCGACAGAGCACGAGCGGTGAATCGAAAACCCTTCGAAGGACCACTCGAAAGTAGTGCAAAACGCTAATAGGCCCAACGGAGGAGAACCCCGCCGGTGGTGTAGCCCGCCCCAACGGTGACGATGAGCACCAGGTCACCTTTGCGAAGGCGGCCCTGTTTGACGGCATCGCACAATCCCAAAGGAATCGTACCGGCCGTGGTGTTGGCGTAGCGGTCGATATTGACGAGGACTTTCGAGTCATCGACGCCCAGGCGCTCCTGCGCAGCACGGATGATGCGGAGGTTGGCCTGGTGAGGAACCATCAAAGCTAAATCATCCTTGCTGAATCCATTACGCTCGAGAAGTTTTGCGGACATTTCCGCCATGCGGCGGGCCGCGTACTTGAAGACTTGCGAGCCTTCTTGATGGACAAAATGCATCTTTTTTTCGATGGTTTCCGAAGTTGCGGGATGCAGGGAACCGCCGCCGGGCATATAGAGGAACTGGCCGCCAGAACCATCGACATCATGCTCGAAATCGAGGATGCCTTCACCATCGGCTGCTGGTTCGAGGAGAACCGCGCCGGCGCCGTCGCCAAAAAGGATGCAGGTGGAGCGGTCGGTGTAGTCCAGTATGGAACTCATCTTGTCGCTGCCAATAACCAAGACCTTTTTGTGGGCGCCGGAACCAACGAATTGCGCGCCGACGGTGAGCGCATAGGCAAATCCGGAACAAGCCGCGGAAAGATCGAACCCCCACGCTTTTTTTGCGCCGATGCGGTCCTGCACCAGGCAGGCGGTCGCTGGAAACAGCATGTCCGGCGTGACGCTGGCGAGAATGATCAACTCAATTTCGGCGGGATCGGTGCCGGTCCGGGCGAGAAGGGCTTTGGCGGCTTCGGTGGCGAGATGCGAGCTGGCGATGCCGTTTTCGGCGATGTGGCGCTCGCGGATGCCGGTGCGGCTGCGAATCCATTCGTCGCTAGTGGCGACCAGTTTCTCGAGGTCGGCGTTTGTAAGCACCTTCGGCGGAACATAGCCAGCTACGCCCGTGATTTTAGCCGCGATACGGTGGGACATGATTCTCCTTGGGAATTGGTGCCAACCAGGCGAATGCGGAATTCTATGCGAAGGCTATGCGAGGTTACAAGCCGAGAGCGAAAGAAACAAGGACTTGCGACGCCGTCAAATGAGGTCTGATGCCGGGGAAGCGAAGCGCGCGCGATAACTCATTTCGCTGGCGGAAGAATTTCGTGGCGCCAGGTGAGCGTGGCCGTTTTTTGGAGCATTGCGGAGACGGAACAGTATTTTTGCTCGCTGAGCTCGATGGCGCGCTTCACAGCGGCTTCGTCAAGCACGCCGCGGAGCCGGTAAAGAATTTCGAGCTTTATCCAGACGGTGGGAGGCTCGGAGGCCCGTTCACCGGAGCAGATGACTTCCAGAGATTCGAGCTTTTGGCGCTTTTTCTTGAGGATACTGACTACGTCAGTCCCCGTGCACGCGCCAAGGGCCATGAGGACCAGCTCCATCGGGCCGGAGGCTTTATTGGAGGTGCGGTCGGAATCGATGGTGATCGCGTGGCCAGAAGGGCTGGTCGCGACAAATTTTTCTTCGCCAATCCACTGGATGGATGCTGTCTGCATTTTGCCTCCAAGAGATTTCGCCTGCACGAGCGCATAAAGACGGAACAAAACGGAATAAAAAGCATAACAGAGAGCGATCCAATCTGACTTTGCATGCGCCGGACCTCGTGCATTTATATTCGTATGCCTGGAAATGAGGTTAGGATATGTGGCTCGGCAAATAGACGAGACGGAGGGAATTTATGCTGATGACAAACGAGCGGCTGATGAGATGGGCGGGAATGGGAGTGCTTATGACGCTTGCGTTGCTGGGGGCGGGGCGCTATCGGGCGAAGGCGGCACAGAGCGGAGCGGCGGGTGAAGGGAACGGTCAGCCCTTCGTGATTGAGTACTACTACAAGGCGAAATGGGGACACGCAGACGAGTTCCTTGCGCTATTCAAGAAGAATCACTATCCAGTGCTGAAAAAAGAGATGGAACTGGGACGGATGTTGAAGGTGAGCATGATGGCGCCGCGTTATCACACGACGGAAGATGGCCGCTGGGACTACCGGGTGACGATCGTCTACAAGAACGCGGCGATCGCAAATGACAATTTCGACAGCGCGCCGCTGATCAAACAACTCTATCCGGATCAGGAATTGTACAAAAAGGAAGAACAAAGGCGATTCGAGATTCTGGACGGACACTGGGATTTGCCGATCAAGGAAGTTGATCTCGACGGGCGGTGAGAGGCGGAAGATCAGCGGAGTCCTGGCAATACCGTACGGCAAGAAGTCTACGGCTATCCGGCTTATTTGCGCGTGAGGTGAAAGACCATGAGCGTATCCTTGTCGCCCTGACGCCAAGTCCAGGTTTCCGTGATGTGGTTGGCGTCCTCGAAGCGGATGATCAGGTGATGCTGATGTCCCTCGGAAGGATATTTTAGGTTTCCGGCGCCCTGAAATTCAAAGCTGAGCTCCTTGACGTCGTCCGAGTCAGGAGTAGCGCGCATGCGGGGCTGATTGTTCGTAGGACAATAATGGACGAGAGCTACGGAATCCTGGTCGACGCTATAGAGGGAAACCATTTCGTCCATACCGGAAGCTGCAAGTGTTTCCATGACGGCAGTGTTTGAGGCCATCGCCTTGAAGCTCGTTTTGGCAACCATGCCGTGTTCGTCTTTTCCTTCCCATTCACCGGCGAGGGAGAGGAGTTTCTTGAATGCCGCAGTGGACTGGGGTGAGGCGAGAAACGGCAGGGCCGCGACGGACATGGAGAGAAGCAGGGATAGTAAGAATTTGCGGCAGTTCATCGATTTCCTCCCTCGAGAAAAGCGCCGGGCTCCGTACGGCGGATATTCCGAAGCCAAGACTCCTGCATGGACTTCGGCTTTCGTGCTGTCTGGTACCAACGATTCCATACAGCTCCGATTGCGGTCTTTACGTGGACAGTAACGAGGTTCAGCCCGGACTGTACGCTTTGACGGATAGAGAAGTAGAAACGATAGCAGGTGGGGGGAGGCCAGCTGAGGAGCTAAGAGTTACGCGGGGCGGAGGTCGCGACTTCAATGATGGGGTTAGGAAGCTGGCGCATGGTGCGGACGAAGACTTGGACGATGGCGCCGTCAAACTGGGCATTCGCGCAGCGCTCCAGCTCGGCGAGGGCCTCTGGCGAACTGCGGCCTTTTTTGTACGTGCGATCGCTGGTGATGGTGTCGTAGGCATCGGCCACCGCGATAATGCGAG
>Ga0210395_10003265_pt1 | contig 12470 bp, 16 predicted proteins | sample IncBWH4OmetaG_FD_150861 | JGI IMG/M metagenome (GOLD analysis project Ga0210395, IMG submission 150861) | Forest soil microbial communities from Barre Woods Harvard Forest LTER site, Petersham, Massachusetts, United States - Inc-BW-H-4-O ...
ACATGCTGCAATGCGTCTGGGCCTTCGCGCATGAGGAGACCGGCGACTACGCTGCGGCCGAACGCGCAGTGGATGCCGCGCTGGACAAGGACCGCACGAACTACTTCGCGCACCACGTCAAGGCGCACGTGCTGGAGATGGACTGCCGCCCGCATGAAGGCCGCGACTGGCTGGAATCGCAAATCCCCAACTGGTCCGCCGGCAACAACCTGATCCATCACCTCTGGTGGCATCGCACGCTGATGGAGCTCGATCTCGGCGAACGCGACGCCGTGCTGGCGAGCTATGACGCAAACATCCGCAACTTCGACGATCCGATGACCAAAGCCGTACCCGACCACTATGTCGATCTGCAGAACGCGACTGCCCTGCTGTGGCGGCTGGAAGTACTCGGCCTCGATGTCGGCAATCGCTGGGACGAACTCGCCGACAAGGCGGCGGCCCGCACCGGCGACGCCGGCCATCTGCTCCTGGTCCCGCATCTGATGCTCGCCTTGGCTGCAACCGAGCGCGATGCCGCCGCCGCCCATTACCTCGCCGCCCTGCACAACCTCGCCGCAGATCCCGCGCTATGGACCGCCCCGGCCATCGCCGACGTGGTAATTCCAACCTGTGAAGCAGCACTTGCCCACCGCCACGGCGAGCACGCGCGCGTCGTCGATCTGCTCGAGCCACGCCAGGACCAGATCCGCCTGCTCGGCGGCAGCAACGCGCAGCGCGACCTGTTCTTCCAGATGCTGATCGACTCAGCGATGAAGGCCGACCGCCGCGACGTGGTTTCGGCGATGATCGCCCACGAAGCCGCCACGCGGTCCGTGCAACCGACACAACGGGCCGGATATGCCGCCCCGGCTCGCTGGTTGCATTCTTGACACTGTCCAACCCCAACTGTAGCAAGCCCCGGCTTTCCGGCGGGCCTCCTGCCAGGAGCCGACATGAGTGATGCACCGGGCGAGGAAGAGCCTCCTTCCTTCGAAGAGAGGCTGAAATCCGCCCGCAGCAGGCAGGGGCTTGATGCCCCGCCGCCATCGTCAGCCGGGAGTTCCGGCGACCTCGGCGGCATGAGTCCCTGGGGGATCGGCCTGCGGGTGGGGATCGAGCTGGTCTCGGCTCTGGTGGTGGCGGTCGCCATCGGCTATGGGCTCGACCGCCTGTTCGGCACGAAACCCATCCTGATGGCGGTGTTCGTCCTGCTGGGTGGCGCGGCTGGAATACTCAACGTCTGGCGCCTGTTCGCGCCACGACCGACACGGGGACCAAAGGTCCGGGACGGGGGACGATAGTGGCGGCCGGAGGATCGATCGACGCGATGGGCCAGTTCCAGCTGCATCCCGCGCTGGGGCGGATCGGCGCGTCAGTGAACTTTACCCAGGCCAATCTGATGATGGTCGTCGCCGGCCTGCTGACCTTCGGCCTGCTGTGGCTCGGCATGCGTCCGCGCGCGATGGTGCCTGGACGACTGCAGTCGGCGGCCGAGATGGCCTATGAAGCGGTGCTGGGCATGTGCACCGAGACAATCGGCCCTGAAGGCCGTTCATATTTCCCGTTCGTCTTCACGCTGTTCTTCTTCATCCTGTTCGGCAATCTGCTGGGCGTCTTCCCGTACTTCTTCACCTTCACCAGCCACATCGCCGTGACGCTGGCACTGACCGTGTTCGTGGTGGGTCTCGTGACGTTCGTCGCGATCCGTATCCATGGCTGGCACTTCTTCAGCTATTTCGTGCCGCAGGGCGTGCCGGTCGCGCTGATGCCCTTGCTGGTCCCGATCGAGGTGCTGTCCTACCTGTCGCGCCTGATCTCTCTGTCGGTACGGTTGTTCGCCAACATGATGGCCGGCCATGTGATGCTGGAAGTGTTCGGCGCCTTCGTGATCATGCTCGGGGGCGCCGGCATCATCTTCCTGGTCCCGGCCGCATTCTCGCTTGCGGTGAACGTGGCGCTGATCGGCTTCGAAATTCTGGTGGCGACACTCCAGGCCTACGTGTTTGCAGTCCTCACCTGCATTTATCTGCACGACGCAGTGCACCTCCACTAACCCGAAGGAACACAGAACCATGGATCTCGCTTCCGCAAAGGCCATCGGCGCGGGTATCGCCGTTATCGCGCTGTCGGGTGTCGGCGTGGGCATCGGCTATATCTTCGCCGCCCTGGTCAGCAGCGTGGCGCGCAACCCGGCGGCGCGCGAGCGCGTGTTCGGCCTTGCCATTCTCGGGTTCGCCCTGACCGAAGCGGTGGCGCTCTACGCGCTGGTGATCGCGTTCATCATCCTGTTCGTCTGATGCCGATACGCCCAACCCGCATCATTTGGGCGCTGCTCACGGCGCTGCTGCTGCCAACCGCCGCCAAGGCGGCAGGCATGCCGCAACTCGACTTCGCCAACCCACTGACCACCAGCCAGGTGGTGTGGGGCGCGATCATCTTCGCCGTGCTGTACATCGTGCTGTCGCGCATCGCCCTGCCGAAGGTCGGCGCTGTGCTCGAGGAGCGCGCGCGTCACATCGCCTCTGATCTGGAGACTGCGCAAGCATCCAAGGCAAGGGCCGACGAGGCGGCGAAGCATGTCGCAGAGGCGACGGCTCGCGCTCGGGCCGAAGCGCAGGCGGCGATCAATACGGCGCTGGATGCGGCGAAGCAGGAGGCGTCGGCACGCATCGCGGCGCTGAATCAGCGGCTGGAGCAGCAGTTGCACGACGCCGAGACGCAGATCAACGCGGCGCGCGCGTCGGCAATGCGCGCGCTGCGCGACGTGGCGACCGAGACGGCGGCCACGGTGATCGGCCGCCTGACCGGAGCGCCGCCGGATGCGCAGCGGCTGGATGGCGCCATCGGTGCCGCGCTGGCCGCACGCCGGATCGCCTGAGGACGCGCCGCCATGCCAGAGCCAAGCTTCTTCGCCGAACCGCGCAACTGGGTGCTGATCGCCTTCGTGCTGTTCTTCGTGCTGTTCGGCCGCAGACTCTGGTCGGTCCTGGCGCAGATGCTGGACGATCGCGCCGCCAAGGTCCGGACCGAGCTGGACGAGGCCGCGCGGCTGCGTCAGGAGGCTGAGGCGATGCTGCGCGAAGCTGAGACGCGGCGGGCCGAGGCGTTGCGCGAGGCTCAGGCGCTGATCGAGGGAGCCAAGGCGGAAGCCGAGCGCGTCGCAGCGGCCGCGGGTGCGGAGGCTGAGGCATCGGCGCGTCGGCGCGAGCAGATGGCGATGGACCGCATTGCCGCTGCCGAGAAGGCCGCGGTGGACGAGGTGCGGTTGACCGCGGTCGAGGTCGCGACGACGGCCGCGCGGCAGGTTATTGCCGAGGGACTGTCGGCAGACGCGGATTCGCGGCTGATCGACCACGCGATCACCCAATTGCCGAGCGCCCTCGCGGCAAGCCGACGAGTGGCGTAGACGCCAAATCTTGTGCAACGGTCTGAATATCCATATATCCCACTGAGGATATATGGATAGTCGCGTCACATGCCGCTCTACATCAAGGATGAAACGACGACCCGGCTGGTCAGCGAGCTCGCCAGACGGCGCGGCTTGACCAAGCAGGGGGCCGTCCGTCTGGCGGTCGAAGCCGAACTCCAACGAGCCGAGAAGGCTATTCGATTGCGCGAGCGTGTGGCGCGGCTCTGGGAAGCCCAACCATTGCCGCCGCCCACAGGCCAGGCGGCCGATAAGGCGTTCTACGACGAATTGTCGGGGGAGCCGTGACGATCTTCGCCGATGCTTCGGCTCTGGTGGCCATCGTCGCCAGAGAGGCCGAGGCGCTGGCTCTGGTGGACTGCCTCGATGCCGATGAACGCCGGCTGTGCTCAGCGCTATCGGTCTGGGAAACGGTTGCGGGCCTCGCGCGGAGCTACATGTTCTCGGTCCCTTCCGCCCGGGTACGTGTCCGTCTGTTCCTCGACACCATGGACTTCAGCTTCGTAGGCATCGGCGAACGCGAATTCGATATGGCATCGGAAGCCTACGCCCAGTTCGGCAAGGGCAGGCATCCGGCGGCGCTGAACATGGGCGACTGCTTCGCCTACGCGTGCGCACGGGCGAACAGCGCGCGGCTGCTGTTCAAGGGAGAGGACTTCCGGCGCACGGATATCGAACCCGCGATCCTGTGAAAACGCGTCCGGTGGAACCTTGCCGGAAGCGGCCATTCCCGCTACATCCCCGCCGCGCCGGCACCCCTGGAGGCCGGCGCTGCCATTTGCAGGAGCGGGGACCATGGCCAATGTCGTGACCATCGAGGCCGAGGCACGCACGCGAGCGGGTAAGGGGGCGGCGCGGGCGACGCGGCGAGCCGGCAAGATGCCCGGCGTCATCTACGGGGCCAGCCAGGCGCCCAGCCTCATCGCACTCGATCCTCGCGCGATACTGCGCGAACTGAGCCGCCCCGGCTGGCAGTCGCGCCTCTACGAGATCAAGATCAACGGTGATGCAACACAGGCGCTGTTTCGCGACGTCCAGTTTCACCCGGTGACCGACGCGCCCGAGCATGTCGATTTTCAGCGCCTCGCACCCGGCGAGCCGATCCGCGTGTCAGTGCCAGTGCATTTCGAGAATGACGGGCTCAGCCCAGGCCTCAAGCGCGGTGGCGTCCTGAACGTCATCCGGCACACCGTCCAGGTCTACGCCCAGCCAGAGCGTATCCCCGAGCAATTCACCGCCGACCTCGCCGACCTCGACTTTAATGATGCGGTGCGCTGGGAGGACCTGAAGGGTACCGAGAACGCCCGCCCGGCGGTCGCCCGCAACTTCGTTGTCGCGACTGTGGCGCCGCCGACCAAGCTGGCCGAAGTCTCCGCCGAGCCAACGGCAGCGGCCGCACCGGTAGCGGCTCCTGTCGCCGCGGCTCCGGCCGCTGCTCCGGCACGCGGCGGCGCCCGGCGCTGATTCCAACGAGTCATGCTGCTCTGGGTCGGCCTCGGCAATCCGGAGCCGGGGATGGCCCGGAACCGGCACAACATCGGCTTCATGGCAATCGACACCATCGCCATCAAGTACGGCTTCACCCCATGGCGCCAGCGCTTCAAGGGCCTGATGAGCGAGGGCAGCGTCGCCGGTGAAAAGATCCTCGCACTGAAACCGCAGACCTACATGAACGAGTCGGGTGTGTCGGTGCAGCAGGCCGCCGCGTTCTACAAAATGCCGATCGACACGATCACCGCATTTCACGACGAACTTGACCTGGTGCCCGGCAAGGTGCGGGTGAAGCGCGGTGGCGGCGCGGCAGGCCATAACGGCCTGCGCAGCATGGACCGCATCCTCGGCACGCAGGACTACTGGCGGGTGCGTCTCGGCATCGGCCATCCCGGGCAGAAGGAGCGCGTCCTTGGCCACGTGCTGGGCGACTTCGTAAAGCAAGACCGCGAGTGGCTGCTGCCATTGCTCGACGCCGTGGCCGATGCCGCACCGTTACTGGTACAGGGCAAGCCCGAAGACTTCATGACCAAGGTCGCGCTGTTGGCGCGGGAGCCGAAGTAGATGGGCTTCAACTGCGGCATTGTCGGACTGCCGAATGTTGGCAAGTCCACGCTGTTCAACGCGCTGACCGCAACAGCGGCAGCCCAGGCGGCGAACTATCCGTTCTGCACCATCGAGCCGAATGTCGGTCGCGTCCCAGTGCCGGACACGCGCCTCACCACACTCGCCGTGATCGGCAAGTCAGCAAAGGTCGTGCCCACGACGCTGGAGTTCGTCGATATCGCCGGCCTGGTGCGCGGTGCCAGCAAGGGCGAGGGACTCGGCAACCAGTTCCTCGCGCATATCCGCGAGGTCGACGCGATCATCCACGTGCTGCGCTGCTTCGAGGATCCCGACATCGCCCATGTCGAAGGCGCCATCGATCCGCTGCACGATGCGGAGGTGGTGGAGACCGAGCTGATGCTCGCCGATCTCGACAGCCTGGAGAAGCGGCTCTTCGCCGCGCATAAGCGCGCACGCGGCAACGACAAGGAGGCGATCGCGTCGGTCGCACTGATGGAGCCGCTGGTTGTCGCGCTGCGCGAGGGACGCCCCGTGCGTGCTGTCATTCGGCCCGAGCAGGCGGAAGCAGTGAAGCGGCTGCAACTACTGACGTCGAAACCCGTGCTGTACTTGTGCAATGTCGAGGAGAGTGCGGCCGCAGCCGGGAATGCGTTCACCGAGCGCGTGGTGGAACACGCACGTGCGGAAGGCGCGCGCGTCGTGGTGGTATCGGCGGCGATCGAGGCGGAGGTTGCACAACTGCCAGAGGCGGATCGCGCCGAATTCCTCGAGGGGCTTGGGCTGCACGACAGCGGCCTCGATCGGGTGATCCGCGCCGGCTACGACCTGCTTGGGCTGCTCACCTTTTTCACCGTCGGGCCGAAGGAGGCGCATGCCTGGACGGTCGTGCGGGGCACAAAGGCACCGCAGGCCGCGGGCACGATCCACGGCGACTTCGAACGCGGCTTCATCGCCTCCGAGACGATCAGCTACGACGACTACCTCGCGTGCAAAGGCGAGGCCGGCGCCAAGGACGCCGGCAAGATGCGCGTCGAAGGCAAGGAATACGTCGTGAAGGACGGCGATATCCTGCTGTTCCGCTTCAACGTGTGACGCCCCTGATCGTCATGGCCGGGTTCGGCCCGCTAGGCGCCAACAAATCGCCAAAGCACTGCGCCTTATCGTCATGGCCGGCCTCAGTGCCGGCCATCCACGACTTCCGCATCAGACAAAATCGTGGATGGCCGAGCCAAGCTCGACCATCACGAAAGAGGGGACAGTGCGCCAGTCGATTCACTATGTTAGCGCCTGTGGGCCTTCGCCCGGCCACCAACGTCTTTCGTTCGTCGTCGCTCACTCCAGCTTCGCGTCGAGCGTGATCGCGGCGTTGAGCACCTTCGACACCGGACAATTTGCCTTCGCGTCCGCTGCCAGCTTCTGAAACGCCGCATCCTCCAGACCCGGCACCCGGGCGCGCAACACCAGATGCACCGCGGCGATCTTCCAGCCGGCGCCTTCCTGCTCCATGGTCAGCGTCGCGTCGGTGTGCAGGCTCTCCGGTGGATGACCCGCGCCGCTGAGCTGAAACGCCGTCGCCATACTGAAGCAGCCGGCATGCGCTGCGGCTATCAGCTCCTCCGGGTTGGTGCCCTTGCCGTCGCCGAACCGTGCGGTGAACGAATAGGGCGTCTCCTTCAGGGTCGCGCTCTGCGTCGTGAGGCTGCCTTTGCCTTCCTTGCCGCTGCCTTGCCAGACCGCGCTTGCGTGCCGCTTGATGCTTGCCATGGAGGTCCTCCTGCCTGTGCAGACCCAGCATGTGGGAAACCATCCGCCGATGTCATGGGGTCAGCGATACGCCCCTGCCGGAAAACGACAGCATCATAAGCGGCGTGCAGTTGTGACGTGACCGATGTCGCGCGGCGGCGCGGGGGCGCACCCAGGTGCCGCTCGCGCAGTTCCTCCATGAACGCGCGCCACATCTTCGGGCCGCCCTCCTCCAGCAGTTGCGCCCGGATGCCGAGTTCCTCGCTCACCGGCAGGTATTCGCGTCCCCAGACCGCCATCTGCGCCAGCACCGGCAGCAGCTCGATGCCCTGCTCGGTCAGGCTGTAGACCGACTTCTGCAGATGCGTCGGGTCGTCGGCCTTGGTGATGATCCCCTGCGCGAGCAGCATCCGCAGCCGATCGGCGAGGATATTGGAGGAAATGCCCTCCTCCGACCGCAACAACTCGCGATAGTGCCGCTTGTTGCCGAACATCATGTCGCGAATGATCAGCAGGCTCCACTTGTCGCCCACCACCTCGAGCGTGAGATTGATCGGGCACCTGGATCTGTGATCGTCGCTCATCCGTCCGCTCCGCGGAAAACCGCTTGCAATATTGCATCACTTTGCGCGCTATACAATCGGTTGCGGAATGCCACGGCCAACAACTCCCCAGTAAAACGAGTGCGGTGCTCAACAGAATTAGGGAGTAACGTCGATGTTGTTCTGCTTCACGGGAGACTACACACCGCAAGCCCTGAACGCGATGAGGCAGCACCCTGACGCCGATCGCCAGGCTGCGGTGAAACAGACAATTGAAGCCGCAGGCGGCAAGCTGGTCGCAATGTATGGTATGGCCGTCAATGGTCCCGGTGCGATGGTGATCTTCGATGTGCCTGACCCCGACATGGCAGTGGCGATAAGTGGCATTGCGGTGTCGGCCGGCACCTCGCAGAACGTGCACCTGACGCGACTGTTCACGATGGATGAGGTGAATACCATTCGCCAGAAGCGGGCGAAGCTCAGTGGGGCTTACAAACCTCCTGGACAAGCCTAAAGGAAATGCGGGGACGGCGCTTCATGTGCCGCCCCACTCCACATGGCCTTGACCAAATACTTGGCGCCCGGTGGGGTTGGGCCGCTGCCGCTCAGGCAACATCGATGTGAATGCACATAATGGTACATCGGGTATACGCCTTCCACCGGACGACCCTTGTCTTCCAGTTGATGGTCGCAATTTCTCTGGCCGTTTGGTTGTCTCAGGCGCATGCGCAAAACGTCAGCGACATCGCGGCTGGACGGCAGCTTGCTGGCAAATACTGCAGCAAACTGTCATTTGGTCACGTCGCAGAGTGACCGCGGCACCGTTGTCGGCGCGCCCACCTTCACGGCCATCGCGAGCGACAGTTCGACCAGTGTTCAAGTCACTGCAAGGTTTTTTTGAGAGACCGCATTACGGGATGCAGGACCTGCACATAGCAAAGTCGCCCGCCTGATCTGCGAGCTTTTCGGCAGCTGCGATGGCCGCTCACGTAATGCCGCTGTCATGCGGGCGAGGGCTTAGAGGTCGTCCTCCAACTGATGGCAGACCTTACGGCCAGCACGGGCAGCGTGACCGCGGCTCGGCCGGCCGGGGGTAGGAGCAGCTCGCATCCCAGTTCGGCGCTCACTAATGTGGCCGCAGGAGCAAACTGCGAGACGAGCCGACGGACGTGACGCGTGCAGTAACAGGGACCCGGCGCAACAAGGAGGACGGAATGCGGAAGTTTCTGCTGGCAAGCGTAGCCACGCTGGGAACGGGGGGGTTAGCAGGCGCGGCAATGGCACAGGCGACGACGGGGCCAATTGGTGGACCGACCCAGGGTCAGGCAGCCTATCCGGCGGCCCCCGCGCCAATGGCGTACGTGAACAACAACAACAACTACCAGGCTCCGGCCTTACCGGGTGCCGCGGCAAATCCCACCCCGGGCACGATCGTCCTCCACCTCAACGGCAAGGTGCAGGTGGACTCCCAGGGTGTGTGGTCCAGCCTTGACAATCACCAGGTGACCGCGCCGGCCCAACCGCGCTGAGGTAGATCCTTGATCTGCTTCTAAAGCATTGCGCTTACTCTGTAGCTGAACACCGTCAACCCGGATCGATCGATCGGGGCGAATGCAGTGTGCCAATGTCGAAGCGAAGTGATTGCTGATGGACATGCCGATCTTCATGACGGTCTGCCTCGCCACCGCCGCTATTCCTGCGAGAATGCGTCGCTACCAGGTCGCCCTGCGACGTACGCCGGCTGCTGGACAGGCCGTGTACGTCGCTGCGATAGTCCGCCAACAGCGCACTTGAGGAAGCGACGCCCATGGCCTACCAGACCATTGAAGTCAAACCGCTGACTGCCGCAATCGGCGCCGAGATTTCCGGCGTCGATCTCAGCCGCTCGCTCGGTAATCAGCAGTACCAGGAAGTGCACGACGCCCTGATGGCACATCAGGTGATCTTCTTCCGAGACCAGAAGTTGACCTTCGATCAGCACAAGGCGTTCGGCCGGCAGTTCGGCGAGCTGCACATCCATCCGAACACGCCAGGACCGGAAGGTCATCCGGAAATCCTGCCGATCCATGCGGACGCGAATTCGAAGCGCATCTCCGGTGAACGTTGGCATTCTGACGTGTCGTGCGATCCGGAGCCGCCGATGGGCTCGATCCTCAACCTCAAGATCGTGCCGCCGGTCGGCGGGGACACCATCTTCGCCAGCATGTATGCGGCGTACGATGCGCTATCCAAGCCGATGCAGCAGTTCCTCTCCGGCCTCACCGCGATCCACGACGGCTCGATGAACTACTCGCGCACCAACCGGCTGATTGGTGCCGAGGGACCGAAGACGTTTCCGCGCGCCGAGCATCCGGTGATCCGCACCCATCCGGTCACCGGGCGACAGGCGATCTACGTCAATCCGGTGTTCACCCATTCGATCAAGGACGTGCCGGAGGCGGAGAGCCGCGCGATCCTCGACTTCCTCTACGAGCATTGCGGCCGACCGCATTGGCAGGTGCGCTTCCGCTGGCAGCCGGACTCGGTGGCGTTTTGGGACAATCGTTGTGTGCAGCACATCGCGATGTGGGACTACTTCCCGCAGGTCCGCTCCGGCTATCGAGTCACGGTGAAGGGCGACAAGCCGTTCCATCGTGCGCATTGATCCCGTCGAGGTCGCGCGCCTGATCCTTGAGGGTCAGGCGCTGCCCGCGGACTGGATCCCGCATATCGTCGAGCTGCGGTTGGAGCGCAGCTACATCACTGACCTGCGCCCGGTTTCTCTCCTGACAGGTTTGCGCACCTTGTTGCTGACGCGATCGCGCGTCAGCGATATCGCTCCACTGGCCGCGCTGACCCGACTGCAGCGTCTGCACCTGTCCTTCACCGCCGTCAGCGACCTGGCACCGCTCGCGGGCATGACCGAACTGGAGGGCTGCTTCCTGACCGGTTCGATGGTCGATGACATTGCGCCGCTGGCTGGGCTGACGAGGCTGGAGCGTCTGGATCTCGGCGACACCCGGATCACCGACGCAGCGCCGCTGATGGGATTACGCAATCTGCACAGCCTCGATCTGTCCGCCACACGGATCGCCGATATTGCGCCGCTTGCCGCGCTGACCGCGCTGGAGTTTCTCGATCTAACCAGCACGCCGGTTACCGACCTCACACCGCTGAGCGCGCTGACCAATCTCCGGTGGCTCAACATGCGCAATTCATCCGCGGATACTTCACCGTTGTCGCGACTGGCGGGCTGTCACGTCATCACGACCACCCAGGCACCGCGACGCAGAGCGCAAAGGTGAGACGGGCTCAGTCCGTTGTAGGAATGCCTTCGGCCGCGGAGATCAGGTTGACGCTGTCCGGTCCGGCAACAAAGCGCAGGAACAGCACCTCCGCCGCAGCCATCACGCACAGCAGTGCGACAGCGATCAGGACGCCGCTGCGTTCGCGATTGGCAGCGCGGCTGCGACGTTGCTCCAGTGTGTGCCATACTGTGTTTGCTTCGCTCATCACCCGTTCTCCTTCTCTGACCCTTCGCGGCAGAATCTGCGCTGGGGGGAGGAACGGCTATGAACTGCCTCACACTGACGGACTGTTATCCCAGGCCGGCAAGGTTGCGGCGTTCAGTCTCGGTGATCGTGCGCACGACGAACTCGCCTGCCTTGCCCGCCGTGGATCCGGCATCGGCGACGACGACGACAAGGTCGGTCTTCTTCCTCGAAACACCGGGAAGGCCCGTCCCGAAAGATCCGGCGAACCCTTTGGGAAAACTCCGCCTACGAGTGGACAAGTGCCGCCGACACGCCGTTCGCATACCGCATTCGGTGCTCTACAATCGCGCCGGAGATGAGATTACACTCGACGATGTCGAACGGATAAAACTCTCTCGGGGAGATGACCGCGATGAGCGCAGCAGCAACGCACAAGCCGATCGTCCATTTCGTCGGCAGCATACCGTTGCCGGACGCCGAGACGGTGTTCCGTACCCTGTCGGCGGCGACCGGACCGCATCTGAGGCGCCTGCCGGACGGTGAGACCGGTATCCGCAAGACCTGGATCCGCTTTCTGCAGCAAGTGCTGGCCGATAACCCAGCCATCGAGGTCGCAAGCGACGTGCCGCCGTTCAGGTTCACCCAGTGGGACGGCGCGGTGCTGCGCGAAATTCCGCGCCTGCGCGTGAAGCCAGGCGCACGGCTCGACCCGGCCACCGTCAAGACCGGCTATGCCGACATGGCGATTGAATCATGGCGACTGTTCGACCGGCTGCAGCGCGAGGGTGCAATCCCCGCCGGCGTCAAGTTCCAGATCTCGCTGCCAACCCCGATCGCGCCGACCTACAACAACATGGTGCCGACCGACCGGCCGGCGCTGATCCCGACATTGACGGCGCACATGCTCGGCGAGGTCGCAGCGATCGCCCAGGCTTTGCCGCACGACCGCATCGCGCTGCAATGGGACGTGTGCCAGGAGGTCGTCGCCTGGGAGGGCTACTACGAGCCGGGGCCGGTCGACTTCCGGACGGAGACGATTGCCGAGCTGATCGCGATCGGTGACGGCGTCCCGGCGGCGATCGAACTCGGTTACCACCTGTGCTACGGCAGCCCGGCCGACGAGCACGTGATCCAGCCGAAGGACGCCGGGATCATGGTCGAGATGACCAACGCGGTATCAGCAGGGGTGCGGCGGCCGATCCCGTTCTTCCACCTGCCGGTGCCCAGGCCACGCACAGACGATGC
>Ga0210395_10003266_pt1 | contig 12469 bp, 15 predicted proteins | sample IncBWH4OmetaG_FD_150861 | JGI IMG/M metagenome (GOLD analysis project Ga0210395, IMG submission 150861) | Forest soil microbial communities from Barre Woods Harvard Forest LTER site, Petersham, Massachusetts, United States - Inc-BW-H-4-O ...
GGCGTGATCAGCCACGCCACCAACATCGTCGAGCATCCCGAGCTGGTCGCCGAGCGCATCGTGCGGCTCGCTAAAATCGTCGGCCGCGAGAACGTCATGGGCGGCACCGATTGCGGTTTTGCGCAAAGCCCGTTCGCGCGCCGCGTTCACCCGACCATCATGTGGGCGAAGCTGAAAGCGCTCGCCGAAGGCGCGCGCATTGCGACGCGGGCGTTGTGGGGCAAGCAAGCGGCGGCGTGATGCAAAGCCCTCCCCCCTTGTGGGGGAGGGGAAACTAATGCGTCTGCTGCGATTCCGGGAACAGGCTCGCCGGCACGACCTTCACGCCGGGGCCCATGGTCGAGGAGATCGCGACGCGGTTAATGAAGTGGCCCTTGGCGCCGGCCGGCCGCGATTTCTGCACGGCGTCCGCAAAGGCGCGGATGTTCTCGACCAGCTTCTCTTCGCTGAACGAGGCCTTGCCGACGCCGGCTTGCACGATGCCGGCCTTCTCGACGCGGAACTCGACGGAGCCGCCCTTGGCGCCCTTGACGGCGTTGGTGACATCCATGGTCACGGTGCCGACCTTGGGATTGGGCATCAGGCCGCGCGGGCCCAAAACCTTGCCGAGCCGGCCGACCAGCGGCATCAGGTCGGCACTTTCTCGACCAAGTCTTCGGCGCCGACGACATCGGCGCCGGCCGCCTTGGCCTCATCGGCCTTGGCGCCGCGCGCGAACACCGCGACCCGCACCGAGCGGCCGGAGCCGTTCGGCAGATTGACGACGCCGCGCACCATCTGGTCGGCGTGGCGCGGATCGACGCCGAGATTCATGGCGATCTCGATGGTCTCGTCGAATTTTGCCTTGGCGCGTTCCTTGACCATCTTCACCGCGTCCTGGAGTGCGTAGAGCTTCTCGCGGTCGACGCCTTCGCGCGCCTTGATCGTGCGTTTGCCGAGCGTCATGACACCACCTCCAGACCCATCGAGCGCGCCGACCCTTCGACCATGCGCATGGCCGACTCGATCGTATCGCAGTTCAAATCCTTCATCTTTTGTTCCGCGATCTCGCGCACCTGCGCCTTGGTCACCGAGCCGGCCACATCGCGGCCCGGCGCCTTCGAGCCGCTCTCGAGTTTCGCCGCCTTCTTGAGGAAGTGCGATACCGGCGGCGTGCGCAGCTCGAAGGTGAACGAACGGTCGGCATAGACCGTGATAGTGACGGGGATCGGCGCGCCCTTCTCGAGCTTCTGGGTCTGGGCGTTGAACGCCTTGCAGAACTCCATGATGTTGAGGCCGCGCTGGCCGAGCGCAGGACCGATCGGCGGCGACGGATTGGCCGCCCCCGCCGGCACCTGCAATTTGACGTAACCGGTTATTTTCTTCGCCATGCTTTGCTCCTGTTAGTGGTGCGGATCTTGACGGCTGGCGACCGCCTCACCTTCCACGGCTTCTCTTCACACGCTTAAAGTTTCTGCACCTGCCCGAATTCCAAGTCCGCCGCTACCACACGGCCATAGATAGTCACGGCAACGGACAGGCGCGAGCTCGCCTCGTCCACGTCCTTGACCACGCCACGGAACGACGTGAACGGGCCATCGCACACCCGAATCGCGTCGTCCATCGCGAATTCATCGGACGGCTTCACAGTTTCTCCACCTGCCCGAATTCCAACTCCACCGGCGTGGCGCGGCCGAAGATCGAGACCGCGACCTTGAGCCGCGAGCGGCCTTCGTCGACTTCCTCCACCGTGCCGTTGAACGAGGCGAACGGACCGTCGGAGACGCGGACCTGTTCGCCGACTTCGAACGACACCGAAGGTTTCGGCCGCTCGATGCCTTCCTGCACCTGATGCAGGATCCTTTGCGCCTCGGCCTCCGACAGCGGCATCGGCTTGTTGTCGGAGCCGAGGAAGCCGGTCACCTTCGGCGTATTCTTGATCAGGTGATAGGCCTCGTCGGTCAGCTGCATCTTCACCAGCACATAGCCGGGGAAGAACTTGCGCTCGGCATCGACCTTGCGGCCGCGCCGGACCTCGATGACCTTCTCCTTCGGGACCAAAATTTCCTCGAACAGGTCGGACAGCCCGCGCTGCTTGGCCTGCTCCCGGATCGAATCTGCCACCTTATTCTCGAAGTTCGAGTAGGCGTGGACGGCGTACCAGCGGTTCGTCATGTCATGCAATCCGCATCATGATTTTGGGTCGCCAAAACAAACACTCAACTGTTGATGCCAAGCAGGAAACTGACGGCGATCCGCATCACCTGATCCGCCAGCAGAAAGAAGATCGACGCGATGACCACCATGACGAACACCATGATGGTGGTCACGGTCGTCTCCTTGCGCGTCGGCCAGGTGACCTTCTGCGCCTCGGCGCGCACTTCCTGCAGAAACTTGAACGGACTGATCTTCGCCATTGCTCGTACCAAATAGGCATTTCCCGCCCGACTTGAAGGACGAGACCGGCCACGCCGTTCCTTTTGGGGAATGTTCGCCGCGGAAATCCGTCACCGGGCCGCTGGCGATGGCAGCTTCCTACTGCCGGGCGGCGGCAGCGTCAAGCGGCACCCAAAGTCCGCTTGCCGCGCCAAACCCTTAGCGGCGGCCGACCTGGCAGGAGTGGAGGGACTCGAACCCCCAACCCCCGGTTTTGGAGACCGGTGCTCTAGCCATTGAGCTACACTCCTACATCAATGACATAGCGGTGACTGATCCGCTGATGCTACCGAGTTTGCTACCCAAGCACGTCATTTGATGCCGGCAGCGGCGTTTATAGCAGACCGGAAAGCCGTGTCGAGTTTGGCCGCCGCCTCCGCCTGCATCGTCTCGGCCCAGCGCTGTTGTGACGGTGGAGTGCCCGAGTCGCTCCTGCGCCACCTTCGGATGCATAACAGCCGACAGCAATCGCGTCGCGTGGCGGTGCTGAAGATCGTGGAAGCGCACGCGGGGAACGTCCTTCACGCAGCCTTCGACCTTGGCAAACTCGTGGGTAAGGCTACGGGGCGGCATAGGCTCGCCATCCTGCCGACCGCAGGCCAGCGTCTCGCCGGACAGCCGTACCCCCCAAAGCGCCAACAGTTCCTCGGCTCCAGCGGAGAGCCCCTATGTCACCGCGCCGCATCCCGGTGGACAGGGCAGTGAGCACCGGCCAATAGATGCGCTTGTGCTTGATCGCTTCCAGAATCTGGGCGGCTTGCTCAGCGTTCAGCGTCATCATCTCCCGACGTTCGACCTTGGGGGGATGCCTCGCGAGCACATCAGTGGGATTTCGGGCAATCACCTGTTGCTCAACGACACTAACTCCGAATAAAAAGAAGGCTAAGCAGAAATAGCCAGCGCGATTGCACCTTGTTTTATCACCTGCCCCCAGACGGATTGATGGGTTAGCAGTATCTGTCTAGGCAATGTAGCGAAGAACAACATTGCAAATTGCTAACTTATCCAAATGTACCTGTAGATGTAAATAAGTTTGAAGACGAAGAGATAAAAAAAGCTGATTAAGCAAATTCCGTACAATAAGATTGTTATGAATAGGGCAACAGGATTTCGACGTCCAATAATTTTGTAATAGAGCTCCGGACGAGAATGTTCAATTTTCCACTCATTGGCAGAGTATTCATAGATTTCACTCGGCCCGCGAATCTTATGAACGAGAGCCGCTAGAAAGAGGAGAACAAACATTGCCGTTGACTCCGCAATCGAGACCAACGTTCCCGTCGTGAATTTTGTCGCCGAAAGTGAGGTACACCACTCGCTTACACGGCTCTCAAGACGAACCAACTCCGGGGACAATTCGGGAAGCTTAGCCAACTCGGTGACCATCTGTTGCAATAGATTCTTGCAAGCGGCCTGTGGCTCACTTGCCAAATACAGATAGAATTCGACGATCGATATCTGAGTAACCAACAACAAAAGTCCAATTAACGAGGTTTGCAGAAATGGGATATGCTGCAGAACGCGAACTGTTTCCCAACTCAAACGCCACCGACTCGGTGCTGGAAGATCTGTTCTTAGGTTAGTTTCCCAATTGGTTTGTAAATCAAGATCTGGCAAAAACTTAAATGTCTTCCAACCGCCTGACTTGTCAATTCTTATCGTTCCTTTAGCTCTCGATCCGAGAAATTTAGGGGTTGTTAGGAAGGCAGATTTTGCAAACCGAATTTCCTGCAAATGGCAATGGTCAAAATCAGTTTTTTCAAACGTACACAAATAGAACAATACGCCTTTTAACGATGGAGATTGCTCGCTCACCAAATCATCGAAATGGCACGACTTGAATTGGCAGTCAGCGAACTCGACATTCTCAAGGGCGCCGAAATTTACGTTCTCGAAATAGCATTTCGAGAATCGCGCATGGGAAAGATTATGCGAGGCAAGGTCCCACGATTGAAGATTGACGTCTAAGAATGTTGTTGGCGTTCGGCTATGTTCTTGCCGAACCCGATTGAATATTCGGGCCGATCGAGTGGATGTGAGATAGGAGCTGAGGTCCGCCATTCTTCAGTATATGTCGCGTTGCTAATATCCATCCTTGAATTGCTTATAAAGGAGGTAAAGTTCATCGAAGCGGTGCCAACGATACAAGACATCGACATAATGCTGCGGAACCTTGCGCTTTTCGGCAATTTCTAATGTGCTTGATGCAATAACCTGAGGACTGTCCGGATCACTTCCACTCTGTCCTCTGAACGCCGCGCGATCAGCCGCCATATCATCGAGTGGATATAAGGTGATGAATGCAAGCAACTCGGCCGCGTTTTCAATCTTCGTGCTATCAGGGTATTCGGGACTGTCAAAATCCACCATTGAAAACCGGCTGCCCAAAAACGCGAGTTCATCGATGGCGGTCGCCAGACGCTCTGGTGTGTCGCTGTCAGGGTGCGGTCGTCCTTGCCTTTCAAATTCATCACGCAAAATGACGTGATAGGCTTCCTTTATTGCTAGAAAGCGTCGGTAGCAGTGATTGACGACCCTCTCGCCACCGGCTTTTTTCATATCATTGATGACTATTACTGCGCGTTTTCCATAATTGACGATGATACTCCAAATTGCTTCCGGAGTTTCTCTCTCAGCATGCGAATTCAAGTGCGTGTCTTTTGCAGGCGTGGAGAAATCCCATTGGCAAAGATCAAACTCGCAACCGGAATAATTTTTAAACTGTTTTAGAAGTTCGTCAGCGTCCCGCACCATGGATTCCATCAAACCCGGCGGAGAAATTTGATAGAGCGATTTCTCAAATGTCGCAAAAAACGACATGACATCGCGCAAAGTAAGCGGCAACAGCCCCTCCCACGGGTGTTATCGTCTTAATAGTTTTTTTATTTGGTCTTGTCTGGACGCCAGCTTAGAATTTAAGCGGCTCAGTCTTATTTTCGTAGACCGCGCGCAAGACCTTCGACACGGTGCGCATAACGCCCCCAGGCGGCGTGTCGTGGCCGGCCATTACCTGCATTTTGACATCAGCCAGTCCACGCGCGACGTGCTTCTTTACCTCCGCAGAAAACTCCTCATAGAGTTTCGATCCGGCGTTCCGGGCGGCGAGTATATCTTCACTCCGAGCAGCGTTTGCCACGGGTAATCTCCAAGAGCCAAGAGCCTAAGGCACGGCACCAAAGGCCGTGTTTCGGGGAAAACTACTAGGTAGGAGTTAGCGCTATGTCAATATAGGGGGTGTGCACCGCAAATTTTGCAACTGTCGGTGACTTTCAGGCCACATACAGGCCACATATCAATGTACCCGCTTTGTTCCCCGATGGGACGCGGCATAAACTCCTGACCTCCATTAGGTTTCTCCCATTAGCTGGGGGTCGAGGTCTCCATCCGCAAGAGGGTCCAACAAACGCGAAATGGCTTCGGTCTAGCGGACTGAATTCGGCAACGAGCGGTGGGGTCACCTTTGCCCCAGTACCCCTAGAAATGCGTTATTTGATAGGAATCAGTTCGGCCCGCCCTGCCACTGGCGGTCTGAGGACCCGCAAGCTCCGGTATCGCCTACTGCGAATTCGATGCTGTCTCGACGCACCATAATCCTCGGCGCCGTCCGCACGGCCGTCGCCAAACCGGCCTTGGCCGCCGATCCGGCGGCTACCGCCTTCGTCACGTCGACCTACGCCGCCTACAAAGGCAAGAATGCCAAAGGCATCCGCCTCGACACCGAGGCCAATATCCGGCGCTATTTCGAGCCGTCGCTCGCGGCGCTGATGATCAAGGACCAAAAGGACGCGGCGCGCCGGCACGACGCGCCCAACCTCGACGGCGATCCGTTCGTCGATGCCCAGGATTGGGATATTGCCACCTTCGATATCGCCGTCACCGATACGGCCAACAATGCCGCAACGGCCACGGTGAAATTCCGCAACAGCGATACGCCGACCGTCGTCGTGCTCGACCTGGTCAAGACCGGCAACGACTGGCGCGTCGGCGACGTCACCTGGCAGCACGACGGCAAGACGGAAACGCTGCGCGGGCTCTACCACCACTGACGCGCCACAAGCGCTAAGGAATTGGAGCGGGTGAAGGGAATCGAACCCTCGTCATAAGCTTGGAAGGCTTCTGCTCTACCATTGAGCTACACCCGCGCGCGATGCGCACATTCGACGCGATGCGCACGCGATATATATATGTCAGCAAAAGTCGAAAAAGTGGACGTAACACCGCGCCTGCCACTGCGGCTCCGTGCCGTAATACCGGTAGCTATTGCTGCGCCGGTTATATGTCCAATAGTTGCCGTGGGCGTCATAGCCGTACATGTTGCCGCGCGGATCGGTCTGGGTCTGCCAATACGACCACTTGCGTGAATCGTAGCCTAGCGCGTTGGAGCCGCCGCCGGGCGCCGGCGTGACGACGAAATTGTTCGGCGCCCTGGGATCCGGGATCGGCCCTTGCGCCGAGGCAACGCCGTGCAAGGCGGCGGCAAAAATTCCAGTCAGCAACAACAGGCGTTTCATCGGATCACCCGTGGCGATGTTTTGCGCTACGACGCCGCCCGGCGCGGCGCGGCCGCGGTGCTGTCGGCGTGGAAAATCTCGTCAAGGCACCAGCGCGCCACTTCGTTGCCGGTGGCAAACCAGACGCCGCCGGCATCTTTCATGTGCGCAATGATGGTGCGCAAGGTCTTGGCGCGGCCGGGGCGCCCGGAAATGTAGGGATGGAACTGGAACGGGCAGTAGGTCGGCGCAATCTTCGACTCGGTGTGAAACTCGTCGAACATGCCCTTCCAAATCACCAGCGTGTCGGCCGGATTGCCGGCATCGTTGTGGCGATGCTGGTAGGTGCGGCCGTCGCCGAACGGCTGCCGCGGCAGTTCGACCAGGACGCGGCCGTTGGATTCCCACAGGAACGGCAGATCATGGGAGAACGAATTGCTGTTCCAGAGGAAGCCGTGCTCCATCAGCAATTCGAGGCTGTTCGGGCTTTGCGTGCAGGAGCGCCAGCCAAACGGCCGCTGGCCGGTGCGGGTGCGAATCATATCGACGGTCTTGCGCATCACCTCACGCTCCTCTTCCCGCGTCAGATTGCGCGCCACTTCGTGGTGGTAGCCGTGGCCGGCGATCTCGTGGCCCTGGGCGACGATCGCCTTGACCGCGTCGGGGAAACGCTCGGCGATGGCGCCGCAGGTCATGAACGTCGCCTTCACGTTCTCTTCCTTGAGAATGCGCAGGATCCGCCAGATCGCCGTATGCGGGCCGTATTCGCACTGGGTGTATTCCTCATGGTCGCGCGTGCCGTCGGGCAGCGGGCGGACATCCTCGCCGCCCTGGAAATCGAAGGTGAGCGTGACCGCGACTTTGGCCTGGTTCGGCCAGACGAAAGGACCGCGGTGGTGGTGGTCCTGCAACATGCTCGATCTCCTTGCGCGCCCACGAGACTCTAAACGAGGCCGCATTTAAGGTCCATGACCGCGGCGGCAGCCCGTTGATACCTCTTTGTTATTCCTATCGCGCGAGCGCGTCTTGGATGCGCGCGACCGCCGCAGGCGGGGTCGCGAACAGGCGGTCGACCATGGTTTTGGTTTCGTCGGCGCTCATGGGATCGATGTCGATATCGAGCTTGGCCGCTTCCGCGAGGAATTCGGGGTCCTTCATGGCCGCCTGGGTGGCGCTGCGCAGTACAGCGACGCGGTCCGGCGGCGTCCCGGGCGGCGCCGCCAGCGAACGCCCGAGCGCGAGCGGCAGATAGAGGAACTCCAGCGCCTGGCGAATGTCCGGCGACTTGGCTTGGTCGAGGATATTGGGAACGTCGGGATAGCGCTCATCCTTGCGCAGCGCGCCCTGGGCGATGAGACGAACCTTGCCGTCGGCGGCCAATCGGCTGAACTGGGAGCGGAACAGCGACAGGCTGATGCCGCAGGCGCCCGTGATCTCGCCGCGCTCCAGCGCCAGCAGGCGTTCCGGCGTGCCGGGATAGCCGGCGATCACCTTGAACTTCATGCCGAGCAGTTCGCGATAAACCACCGGGAACGAATAGGACTGGGCGCCGGCGCCCGACGCGCCGGCGATGACCTCGCGCTTGTAGAGATCGTCGATCGCGCTGACCCCGCTGCCGGCCGAGACGATGCAGGCGTCGTGATCGCCGTTCATGTTGCCGATCCAGGCAAAGTCGCGGCCGCGAAATTGCACCTGAGGCGATTTGTAGACTTCCTCCTGGATCGCGGTCCCGCGCACCATGCCGAAATAGGAGCCGTCCTTCGGCACCGTATTGTAGATCTGGTTGGCCAGCGCCATGCCGCCGGCCGCCGGAACGTTCTGGACGATGACGCTCGGATTGCCCGGGATGTAACGGCCGATGTGGCGCGCCAGCACGCGAAGATAAATGTCGTAGCCGCCGCCCGGACTGTTCGGCGAGCCCAAGGTCAGGGTGTGCGTTTTGTAAAACGTCTCAGCGTCCTGCGCGGATGCACCGGCGGCGGTGCATGACGCCAGCGCAACCAGCATGAAGAAACCCGCACGCCGCAGGCTGGCAGAGTTGCGTCCGGCCACCCGTCCCTCCCCGCCGCCCTATTGCCCCGGCATTGACCGAGCACCGCGCGACGTTTCGCACGCGCGGTAACATCGACACAATTCTTGGCACAATTCCAGCCTCGCCACGGCCGGATCAAGTCGATGGCTGCGAGACGATCCGATGCGTCCAAGATCGCCGTTATCGGCGCCGGCGCGTGTGGTCTCTCGGTGGAACGCGTGTAGTCCGCCGGCCGACGCGCCCGTTCACTTGGTCAGGCGCGCCGTCGAGATGGCCTGCGCGAACAGCGCCTGCATCGCCGCGGTGATATCGCCGTCGGTGGTCACCGTGAAGAACATGCCGGTCGAGGCGCAGCTTTCCAGGTTGGGACTGATCTGGTTCTGGTACGGCGCGACCCAGCTGTTGTACCAGGAATTGGTCGTCAGCGGCAGGTACTCGGTATACAGCACCGCGATCTGGATGCCGCGATTCTTCACCGTCGTGCACCACGCCGTGTTGAACGGCTGCTGGCAGCGGTTGCTGCCGCTCAGCGATTCCGAACAGGTGGTGTTGGCTTCGTCATCGACGCCGTCGGAGACGATGAACAGCACCTCCTGCGGCGTCGAGGTCGGCGTGCCCAGGCCCGGATTGGGCATGATGGTGTTGATTGCCGACATCGCGGTTTCGAAATTGGTATCCATGTCGCTGTTGTTGTTGCTGCTGGTGAGCCAATTGTTCTTGTAGACCTCCAGCACGTTGATGTTGCCGGCGGCCGTCTGCGCCGCCGTCAGATTCGATGTCAGCGCTTCTATGGTGCTCAGCCCGTTATTGGCGAAGGTGTAGATCGCCATCTGATATTGCGAGGTGTTCGAGCCCTCCGTCGCCGAGGCCGTGCTCATCAGCGATTGCGTGGCGCTGGCCAGATTTTGCATACGCGTGACCACGCCCAGTTTCTGGGCCAGCGTGTAATTGTCCTCGCCGTTGGGATTGCCGAGATTGTCGGCGGACGGATCGGATTCATGGCAGGCGAAGGCGCAGCCGCCCTGCGCCGAGGTGTTGGCGACCATGGTGTTGATGCCGGCGGTCGTCGCGGCGATGTTCATCGACGGCGAATTGTCGAGCAGCAGGTAGAAATTGATGTTCACCGACAGGCCCGCCGCGGAGCTGGCGCTGCCGCTGATCGTGGTGTTCGGGATGCCCATCAATCCCATGAAGGTGTTGGTCTTGGTCGCGGTATAGGAAACGACCGCGGTGCGCCCCCCGTTGGCGTCGGTCACGGTGACGGTCACGGGGCCTATCGTGACGTTCTTGAGGTTGACGGCCTCGGCGTTGAAGACGCTCGTCGCCGTGGCCTGGGCGGCGGCCGCGGTGCCGGAAATCGCGTTGTGGTCCACTGCCGCGAGCGCAGCTGCATCGGCCACCGCGTCGAGCTTGCTCTTGGCCATGTTGGCGGTCGAGTAGTCGATGCCGGCGCCGACCGAAAAGATGATTGGAATGGACGACAGCGCGACGAACAGCGCCATGGCGCCGCCCTCGTTGCGGCGGAAACGTCCCATCTGGTCGAGCGCATTGCGAAACAGGCGACTGAAGTTTGCCATTGGCGTAGCCCCGAATCTGTTGCCCGATCACGCCCGCAAGCATTTCGCGGCTAGGATCGATATCGGCGCGTGACCGGCGCGCCCTCAAACGCGCGGTGGTCCTCCACCTAAGTTTCTAAATCTGAAAATTACGTGAAATCGCGTCGTGAAGACTCGCCGATTCCTCGCGGCGTTTTTCCGACAATTCGCAATGAAATGCGCAACGGTTTGGAAAGCATCCCGGTGACGGCGCCGGAACGGCGAATTTTCCCGCCGAACAGAGCTGTTTTTCGATCAGCGCGTCACGGGTGACAGCGCAACACGCCGTTCCAGTCGCAATAACCGTGGCCGAGATGGCAGCAGCCGAAGGACGTTTCCGAGCAGAAATAAAATTGATAATCGATGCCGCAATGGTCCGAGCAGTATGGCCGGCTGGTGAAATTCTCCACCGTGCAGTGGTTGCGGAACCGCGGCGGCAGTTGCTCAGGCGTCTGCCAGTCCGCGTGGACGACGAGGCCGCTTGCCGGCGAAATATTCATTTCGCCGGCGCGAGCGGCCGGTGCCGACACGGCGGCGGCTAGAACGGCAAGTGCAAGAGCTTTGAGCATCGGGCTTCGCCTCATTCACTGCTACGCGACAGGACGGATTGCAAGGCATCGGGCGGATCGGCAATCGACGGGGCTTCCGCAATTGCAGCGGGCTCCGCTGCGGCAACGGGCTTTAGCGGCAAGCGGATGGTGAACCGCGCGCCGTCGCCCTCTTTGCTATCCACCGTAACGGCGCCGCCATGCATGTCGACCACCATCTTGACCAGGTAGAGGCCGACGCCGGTTCCGACGATGCCCGAGACGTTGCTGCCGCGGTGATAGCGCTCGAACAGCCGTTCGAGGTCGGCTGTGGGGATGCCGATGCCATGGTCGGCGATGGCGACGACGACCGCGTCGGTTGCCGGCGCGGCATCCACCGCGATGACGCCGCCGTCGGGCGAGTACTTGATGGCGTTGGACAGAAGATTGCTGAAAACCTGAAACAGCAGTTTCGGATCGCCGACCATGCGCATCGGCGCCATAGCGATCCGCTCGGCGATGTGCGCTCCCGGCACCATCTCGCGATGCAGCTGGCAGACCTCTTGCAAGAGGGCGGCCATGTCCATTTCGGCCGGATGAAAATACTGTCCGCCACCGCCATCGATCAGGCGCGAGGAGTTGAGCAGGTTTTCGATCAGTTGCGTCATGCGCAGCACGGCGCTGCGCATCTTGCCGGCGCGTTCGCCGATCTCGACGGGGCTCATGCTGTCTTTCATTTTGACCAGCCGCCGGGCGTGGCCGTCGATGATGGTCATCGGCGTGCGGAATTCGTGCGACGCCATGGAGACGAAATTGCGCTGCTGCAGCGCCAGCCGTTGCTCCTGCGCCAATTGCTCGGCCAGCAGCGCCGCCTGGCGCGCCAGCATGCGCTGGCTGCGCATCAGCTCGATGGCGTTGTTGCGGAACACCACGGTTGATTGCGCCATCTCGCCGATCTCGTCGCCGCGCCCGGTTTCCGGAACATCGATGTCGGTGTCGTTGGCGGCAAGCCTCCGCATGCGATCCGCCAGTTGCAACAACGGGCCGGAGATGGACCGGCTGATATGAAACAGCGCGGCGACCACCATCACGCCCGCAATCGCCACCGCAAGAAGAATGAGCCAGAACGCCTGGCGGTACGCCACCGCAAGACGATCGCTGGCGATTTGCGCGCTGGCAACAGCCTGATCGGTGAGCTGGCCGAGCGTGTCGCTGGCGGCATTATAGGCGACGCGTGAGGTGCCGCCGTAGATCGAGAGCGCTTCGGCCTTGCGATTGCCGCGCGACAGCACCAGCATCTGGTTGACGATCTTGCGATAGTCGGTCCAGTGCGCCTTGAACCGGTCGTACAGATCGTTTTCGGCCGGATCGTGCGCGATCTTCTCAAAACCGCGCTCGGCTTGCGCAATC
>Ga0210395_10003267_pt1 | contig 12467 bp, 9 predicted proteins | sample IncBWH4OmetaG_FD_150861 | JGI IMG/M metagenome (GOLD analysis project Ga0210395, IMG submission 150861) | Forest soil microbial communities from Barre Woods Harvard Forest LTER site, Petersham, Massachusetts, United States - Inc-BW-H-4-O ...
ATTCGTCGTGTGCTTCAGACTTTTCCCGGCGTGTTCTCGGGCATCGGCGAGTTTACGATTCACAAGGAGTTTGTATCGGCTAAGGTGGCGGGCGAAGTTGCAAGCCTGCAAAATCCGGCGCTCGATCGGATTCTCGACTTTGCGGAGACGGTTGGACTCGTCGCGCTGATACACAACGACATGGATGTGCCGTTCGCGAAGGAAGGCTCGCCACCTGTTTATCTGGATCAGATGAAAGCCCTTCTCCGCAGACATCCAAACACAACCATCATCTGGGCTCACACGGGCATGGGCCGGGTGGTTCGGCCGATCAAGAACCATGCCGCTCAACTGGCAGAAATCCTCGCTGATCCGAAGTTCAGTCACGTCTACTTTGATATTTCCTGGGACGAAGTGGCCAAGTATGTGGTTTCGAGTCCGGAAGCGACTGGCGTGACGGCCGACCTTCTCAATCGCTACCCCGACCGTTTCCTGTTCGGCACCGACGAGGTGGCGCCATCAACCCAGGAGAAATACCTGAGGGTCTTCTACCAATATGAGCCGTTGTGGAAACTTCTGGATGAGAAAACGCGTGAGAAAGTGCAGAAGGGGAACTATGAGCGGCTCTTCGATGAAGCTCGACAGAAAGTGAGGGCGTGGGAAACGGCTCAGGGCCTCGGTGCCATAAGAAACTCCGAGTGAGTTTAGAAGAGCACATGGAAAACTGGCGATGCTTTGCTTTCTTCGTCGTTGAATACAGATGTGAATGTCAACCCGGTTAGTTTCAACCATCTCTACTTGGCCGTACCCGCCTTGTGCCAATCGATAATGTTGACCAGCTTCCAGGGATTTCTATTGAGCTGGAACTCCAGTTGTCCATCTTTATTAATGATTAGCTGGGACGCCGGGTAGAGAACACCGGAGCTCTTATCCGTGTCAGCATCGACAATGTCGAACTCGCCGACTGTCAAGTTGTATGCCATCGTCCGGGTGTTGTAATAGGCCTCGCCGAATCTGATCAATCGGTTGGTGACAAAACGAATCTTGCGACCGGTCGGAGTGGGAATAAGGCGAATGTAACTGAGGTCGTAGCCCACGGTGCCAGTGATGGCGATCCGGCCGACGGACTTCATCTTGCTAAGTGCATCGACCAAGCCCTGATTCTGGCCTTTCTTGAAGGCATCAACGAGAAGTTGTCTATCTTCGTCTGTGGAGTACTGGTAGATGGTCACCTTCACGCCGATTATGCTACCCATCTGCGTGCTGGTGCCCATTGCGGTGGAATCGATGGTCTCTACTTTTCTGTCATCCTGGGAAAGAGCGAGTGTGGCCGTTACGATCAGTAGCGTAGTGAATAGCAATGCGCGGTAAATGAAATTGCGAAGGTCGGATTTATCTGCATTGTTGCGTGTCATCGATCACTCCTTATCCGTGCAGGTCCTATGTAAAATGCTAACGCTCGTAGCTGAGTGGGTCGACTAGGGAAACCCCTAGCTAATCCTAAGATGGTCTTGATCAAAACCTGAAGGTAAGGGCGAGGACCACCGTGGGGTTGGTCCAGCCGGCATTGAATATGTAGGTCGTGAAATCCACTTTCTTGTGCGCAACCCCGACTGAGAATCCACGCTGCACGTCGAGGTTGGTGTGGTAGTCTCGGGTCCGTTGCGACACGAGACCGGCGTGGAACCAGTCCGTTGGCGAGTAGACGAGTTCGTTCCAAGTGTAGAAATAGCTGGCCTTCCGATCGTCCGTATTAAATACGTACTCTCCCTGAGCGGACAGCTCAACCCGCTTGTAGGTGAGCGCCAGTTCGTAGCCTGGCGCAACCCCTGTCGTACTTCCGAAAACGACGCCGAACATCGGTGTGGCTTCGAACACGAGCTTGTGACCGACGCTGAAGTTATAGCCTGCCCACAATGATCCCGTATGAAGATACTCCTCGTTGTAACGGGCTTCAAGGTGAAGCCATTGATGATCGGCACTAAAGATTGGAGAACAGTAGGATTGGTCATTCGGAACCAGATAGCCAGACGTCGCCAAGGAGAACTCCCACTGATTTGCATCGGCGTCATCTGCGCTCGGCGTTTGGCGTGTCGGAGTCTGGGCCAAGACTTGGCCAGCGAGAACAAAAACTAGCGCGAGCATCGCGGAATGCGACGTGGCTTTCATCCTCCCATCACCACCGCGATCCCGACGAGGGCGCTGCCGAGAATGGCGGTCCAGAGCCCCATTCTCCAAGGGCGATAGTCTGCATAGAGGCCGAATGCGTACCCGGTTAGAAACAACATCAGAAGAGCAACTCCATTCGACAGACGCAGTGCCAGCCTGACATTCGTGATGAAAAGAAACGGAATCACCACAGGAAACGTAGAGAGGAATACGGCCAGGAATACCGCTGTGGCTCCCAACCAATCTTTCTTTCGAAGCGTCGGACGCTTTGGCGGTTCCGGCAATTGATTCAATTTCTGGCGCATCACCTCAAATTCCTCGGGCGACAAAACGGACGCCAGCGCAGGCGGGAGCGCGTCAGCAATGACCCGATGAGCTGCGCCAGGGTCAGGGGCGCTGCGCACTGCGCGAAGCTTCGCGATGGCGGTACCTCTCTCAACGAAACAACCGAGGAGGTACATGAAACTATCAATGATTCCCCACGCAAGATTGCAACCGACCGCACCGATGAGCAATGTACGAACTTCCTGTCGGCCTGCGCTGTTGACGCTGATTGAGCAGGTGAAGGTAAGGACCATGATTAGCCCGAACCAGATCTCCGAGATTCTCTCTACGGGTTCGAGCGCGCGCTTAGACGTCTGGGTCGCGATATGTGTAATCGGATTCAGTTCCCGATGTCCGCCGACCGCTATTTCCATTTATCGATCTCCGGATCATGACACGCGTTTATTTCCGTTATCCATCAACTTGCAGGCACGTTACGCGCTGCGCGCACGAGTCGCTGGCGGCCTTGGCTCGAGGAATGCGCTGACCGCAACGTCAGTTCCCGCAAAGATTCGACCCTCACCCAAAAGTTTGAGAAATCCGCTGCGGTCGAAGAGATCACGAACTGGATCCGCTACTCGAACAAAACAGAGTTCGATACCGGACTCGTGAAGCTCGTCTCGCAACTGCTCCAGCATCTCAAGACTGGTTACGTCCAGCCCCGGGCAGGTCTCGAGATTAAGCAGAACTGCTCGTAATGGTTTACCTGCTTTCTTGACCTCTTTGCGCAGGTCGTTGCGAACATGATTCGCGTTAGCGAAAAACAGCATTCCATTAGGGCGAAAGATCAGCAAGCCTGGAATCTGTTCAGTCTTGGGATTACGCTCCACATCCGCAAAATTCCCGGTGCCCGGGATTCTGCCCAGCACCGAATGCTGGGGCACGCTGAGTCTCCGCATCAATGCGATGAGGGTCAGACCAACAGCGAAGATCAGACCCTTGAGAATCCCCATCTGGAGCACGCCAAACAACGCGATCAGGGCGCCCCAAATGCTCCCGCTACGGAGTTTCGCGTAGTACTTAAGCGTACCGACATCAGCAAGATGCGCAACCGCATGGACCACAATGGCTCCCAGAACGGCCTCTGGCAGATTACGAATGAGAGGCAACAAGAATGCCAGAGTGAGAGCCACCGACAACGATGCTGTAATCGTCGAGAGTTGGGTACGCGCCCCCCCGGCATCATTAGCCGCCGTGCCCGACATCCCTCCGCCAACGATAATGCCACCTGCCACACCAGATGCGATATTTGCTACGCCAATGGCACACAGCTCCTGATTGGGGTCTATCTCGTACTTATGTTTTGCCGCGAATGTGCGGGCGGCTGCGAGCGCCTCAGCCATGAGGACCAGCACAATGCCGAAGGCTCCGACGAACACATCCGCCAGTTCATCTTCACCGATTGCCGGCCAGCTTAGGGAAGGAATTCCTGCATGGATTGTGCCAACTACCTCTACGCCACGTTGGCTAAGGCCGAACAACGGCACTGCCAGGGTTCCGAGTACGAGCACAACCAACGCCGACGGCACGCGCGGAGCAACCGCTCCCAGCAGAAACATGATGCCAATCGCGGTTGCCCCAACAGCAAATGTCCACGGATTCACTTGCCGCAGCGAGGTGACCACGTGCCATCCCTGGCGAAAAAAATTGCCCTGGCCGGCGTGAATCCCCATCAGCTTGTGCCCTTGTTTCACCATGATGGTCAACGCTAGGCCGAAGACGAAGCCTTTGAGCACGGGTTTGGAGATGAACTCCGATACCGAGCCGAATTTGAGCAGACCGCCCGCGAGGAAGATAAAGCCTGCCGCTATCGTCGTGGCAGTTGCCAGCACGACGTAGCTTGCTGAATCGCCCAATGCAATCGGAGCCACCAGCGCCGCGAGCATGGCTGCGGAAGAAGAAGTGGGCGCGACCGCCAGTTGGCGCGAGGTGCCGAAGATTGCGTAGACAAACATTCCCACCATGGCAGCGTACAAACCCATTTGCGGTGGTACTCCAGCGATCCCTGCGTATGCCATTCCCTCGGGCACGAGCAGTCCGGCTAGCGCGATGCCCGCCACGATGTCCGCACGAGGTGAACACTCGGACAGCCAAGTGGTAATGGGAATGAATCGCGATATTGCTTGCCTTACCGACCTTCGTTCCATCGCAGACGAACTCATTGGGGTACTCCTAATTCATGTTCATTTCGGCAAGCTTTCTCTGTCGCCTTCCGCCGGAATAACTCGGAATCCGGGGGCTTTGTAGTCGGGTTTGACGTATGGTTCTGGAATCGCGATCACATTTCCATCCCGCAACGAGGAGTAGTGAGGCGAGCATATCTCCACGCCCGCTTCATTGAACTTGTCCTGGATGTTCTGATGCAGGTCCGAAAAGATGTTCAGCATCTCCCGGGGAACATCGGTGTAAGCATTAAGTTCGTAAGCGACATAAAAATCATCTAACCTCGTCTGCAGAATGAAAGGCGCAGGCTGTTGCAGCACATGCCTGGTAGCGAGTGCCGCACTGATCAGCAGTTGATGAACGATTCGCCAGGGAGCGTCGTACCCGATCGTCGCCGTAGTATGAAAGATCACTCCATTCCTTTTCGCCTCGACGCTGTAGTTTTTCACTGAACCGCTCATGACCGTCGCATTCGGGATAGTAATAATTTCTGCTTTCGGCGTAAGAATGCGGGTGACCAGCAAATTCTTCTCAGCCACCTCTCCTGTAGTCTCGCCGATCTGGACCCAATCGCCGACGAGGTATGAGCGCATGTAAGTCAGGATGACCCCGGCGATGGCGTTGGCCACGGCCGAGGAGGATCCCAAAGACAGCAGCACGCCGAGAAATATGGAAATTCCCTGGAAGGCTGGGCTCTTGGCTCCCGGCAGATACGGAAATGCGACAATGACCGCCAGACAAAGCACCAGAATCCGTATCAGTTTTTCGGTCGGTTCTGCCCAGTCGGGATAGAACCCGCGGATCTTCAGGTTCCCCTTGCGTATCTCCCCGAACACTAACCGCAGCAGGCGAATCAAGTAGTTCGTGCCCACAGCGATTACCACGACCACCAACAAGTTCGGAAGGTAATTCAGTGCAGATTCGCCTAAGGATTCTAGTTGCGAAAAAACCCACCTCGAAACTGTATGCGATATTTGGCGTGTGGAAGAAAAGAAGCCCAGAGTGATCGTCAAGTAAGCTTCAACAAACGCAAGAATGAGCAGCCATCGCAGAATTGCGCCCAGACCGAGAGAAATAGGACCGAGGTAAGCAACAGAAATATGCCATGCCGACTTTGGTTCAAGGCGCGCACTGGTCTGGATCTGTTTCTCAATGCGGTCCCGCAATGCAAACCGGATTCTGCGGACAAGCCAGCAAAGTGGTACCAGCACGAGGGTGGTAAGCAAGGTTTTGACCGCGCCGCGAAATATGAGGCGCCAGCTATGCTCCTCGTGATAGTTTCGGATCGCTTGGCGGATGTTCTCGGCGTACTCGGTTGTGAGCTGCGGCCGCGGTTTGCCCACCCTCTTCGCATCGAAGTCGGTAACCGCAAGGAGCAATTGCTTGTCGCTGAAAATCTCGCTCCACGTACTGCGGTTTTCAACGCGTATTAATTCTGGCGTGGAGCTACTCTCTTTGGCGACGGCCAGGATGCGCTTTTCGATACCGCTGGCGCGGTCTTGCGGCGTCAAGCCCCCCAATGTCTCGTAAAGAATCAAAATCGGGCGACCTTCGATAACAACCTCGCCTGGCTCACTGATGTCTTCCCTCGGAGACTCCTGGCTGCCGCCGGCGAGTTGTGTTTGCGTGCCTGGCGGAGTAATCGGGTTTTGCTGGGCCACAGCGGGCAAGGCACCGGCGGAATGCAGAATGACCCAAAGTGCAATGCCGAAGGAAACGCCAGTCGCTCTTTTTCTCATAAAACCGAGGCCAATAGATGACGGGCGGCTTTCACTGTCGTCGATGGTCAGGGTCCGGTCGCCCCTTCCCTCCTCGGATAGGCCTGAGCCCTGTCGCGCCTTCGGTGCTCGAAAGCGGTCTATATCTCTCTTCGCGACGATGCTATGTCTTGTCTTGCATGGTCCTCAACTGGGGAAATCCCTAGTGGCCGTCAATGGGAATCCGGCCAGAGCCGAGATTACAAGTCGATCAGTTCAATTTGAAGGGGCAATCCTGCACTTAGGGATTTCCCTAGTGGCGGTGTACCTTGCCCCGCGGTATAACACTCGCACACGGTGATTGCGTGCAGAAGCAGGTCAACATCGATCCGGCATTTCGGACAGCCTTGAACACTGCACAGCTGTTAAGCAGGCGACAGCTCGGTTCCTCTAACGATCTCCACCCGAGCTGCAAAACACTTATGCGGACTCACGATATGAACCCTAGACGACGGAGCAGTCTCCTCCAAATCATTCGAGAATGCGCTGCGATTCTTTGCGCGATAGTGCTTCTTCCGGGAAACGCGGTGGTGGTCGCAGCTCAGGACCAACAACCAGCGGCCGCACCCGCACCCGAGCAGGCTGCGGTCAAGATTCCCGCTGACCAGTTGGACTCTTTGGTCGCGCCGATCGCGCTCTATCCAGACGCGTTGCTTAGCCAGACCCTTGTGGCTTCCACTTACCCTCTGGAGATCGTTCAGCTCAAACAGTGGCTGGACCAGCATAAGGACTTGAAGGGGAAGGCTCTGGCGGATGCAGCGCTGAAGCAAGACTGGGATCCGAGTATCCAGGCTCTGGCCGGTTTACCCGACCTAGTCAAGCAACTAGCTGACAACATCAAGTGGACAACCGATCTCGGGAATGCTTTTCTCGCGCAACAGAGCGATGTGATGGACGCCGTGCAGCGCATGCGCAAGAAAGCTGAGGATGCAGGGAATCTGAAATCAACCGAACAGCAGAAAGTGGAAACCAAGGTTGTCGAGAGTAAGCAGGTTGTCATCATCGAGCAAGCCAGCCCAGAGGTTGTCTACGTCCCTAGCTACAACCCAACCGTTGTGTACGGCGCTCCGGTTTATCCGTATCCTCCGATCGCATATCCGCCGCCTGGCTACTATGCAGCGGGCTTGGCCATATCGTTCGGTGTTGGCGTCGCGATGGGAGCTTTCTGGGGTGGCGGCGCCGGTTGGGGATGCGGATGGGGCGGGAACAACAACGTCACCGTCAACCGCAACAACACCTTCGTCAACAATAGCAACCGACAGAACTTCAACAACGCGAACCGAGGCAACCGCCCAGCCAATCAACCCGCCAGAGGAAATAGCAATTGGCAACATAACCCGCGGCACCGTGGGGGCGCGCCATATTCAGACAGATCTACTGCGAACAGGTTCGGCGGTACTACTCGAGGCGATTCCTTGTCGAACCGTCAGGCAAATGCTCGCCAGAATCAGGCCAGACAGCAACCTGCGGGCGGCAACCGGGGAGGAACGGGAAACCGGCAGCCGGGCGGGGGTGATCGCGGCGCTGGTACTCGAGACACGTCCAACCGCGGCGCTGGCGCTGGTAACCGAGGAGGTGGAGGGGAACGCGTTGGCAATCGGCAAGTCCCGAAATCCCCGAGCTCGACAAACCGTAGCGCCTTTGGCGGAGCATCTTCCGGCATGAGCGGCGGCGGAGCACGCGCCAGCAGTTCGCGCGGTTCTTCGAGCATGGGAGGCTCCCGTGGTGGAGGTTCCCGTGGCGGCGGCGGTGGCGGTCGGCGGAGGTAGGCAAGAATCATGATCACCGAGGGAAATATGAAATCAAGATTATCCAGATTCCGTATGCCGATTGGCATCTTCATCTTCATACTGGTCGCCCCGTGGTCCATCCTGCCAAGTCTCGCGGCAGCTCAGGCGCAATCCGAGGCGAAAACCGCAACGACGTCGCCTAAAGCGTTCGACACTCCGCAGCAAGCTGCGGAAGCGTTGATCAATGCTGCGGCAGCTTACGACGTGCCCGAGTTGATGGCGATCTTCGGGCCAGATGGTAAGGACTTCGTGGCCTCTGCCGATCCGGTCGAAGACAAGAACAATGCCGCTGCGTTTGCGGCAGAAGCCCGGGCCAAGAACTCCATATCAATCAATCCCGCAAAACCAGATCGGGCGCTCATCATCGTTGGCGACGAAGAGTGGCCCATGCCGGTTCCTCAGATCAAGAAGGGCGGCAAATGGTATTTCGACGCCAAGTCGGGTCGGCAGGAGATTCTATTTCGGCGAATTGGGGCCAACGAACTGGATGCCATTCAAGTCTGCCGTGGTTTTGTGGAAGCGCAAAAGGAATACGCTTTGCAGATTCACGATGATTCCGGAGTGAATCAATACGCACAACGAATCTTCAGCACTCCCGGGAAACAGGACGGTTTGTATTGGCAGAACTCGGATGGCACATCGGGCGGCCCGATTGGCGATGCGGTCGCAAAGGCGTTAGAAGAGGGCTACTCCATCGGCAAGTCGGGATTCCATGGGTACTACTTCAAAATCCTGAAAGGGCAGGGCCCGGCGGCGCCTTTGGGCAGGCTCGACTACGTCATTGAAGGGATCATGATCGGCGGCTTCGCCCTTGTCGCCGTGCCTGCCGATTACCGGGTCACAGGTGTTAAGACCTTCCTCGTGAACAATGACGGGATCGTTTACCAAAAAGACCTGGGGCCCGATTCCTTGAACATTGTCAAGAAAATGGATCTCTACAACCCGGATTCAACCTGGCGTCCGACAGATGACGAATGGCCGCCAAGCGTCGCCGGTCCCGTTTCGGCGGATTGAGGTAACCGGAGACAACAACTGTGATGTCCGCCACAACCTAATCTTGTTGGAGGAGAACAGTCCAGCGAGGCGACTATGGCCTGTAAGCGATGCGATTCCAATAACCAGCGGTGTTCGGCGGTGAAATTGTCATCCATCATCCGGGACTCGAAGGCTTGGACAAACCCATTGTGATGGTTTTTCAGAAGCTTCTGGTCTGTTTGTATTGTGGCTTCACCGAGCGCAGTGTTCCGAAAGGCGAGTTGCGACTGCTGGAGCCGGTTGCGACTGCCGCGATGCGGGCTGGACAGGAGCGTCATCCGTGAGAACAAGAAATTCGTCATTCGCATTAACGGGTGTGCAAACTTCGCGGGAACTACACACGGGCGTTAATTGAGAGAGATGCGCCAAAAGAAAATCCGCGGAGCAAAACCTAGCCACAATGACGCAACCCAATATCTTCGAGGAACCGCTTGATTTTTCCTTGGTGCTGGGCGGGCCGATCTTTCAGCTCTTTCGGAAGTCCCATCTCACTGGAGATGGCTTAGAACTCTTGCATCGCCGGCTGCTTATTATTACCGCGGTCGCGTGGTTGCCATTGTTGCTCCTCACCACCATCCACGGTTCCTGGGCTGGAAGCATCGGTCGGCTCTCCTTCCTTCACGATGTTGAAGTACACGTCCGATTTCTTATAGCGCTTCCCGTCCTCATCGCCGCCGAACTGATGGTTCATGCCCGGACACGTCCCGTTGTGCGCAGCTTCGTCGAGCGGCGAATAGTTTTGCCCGCAGACCGGAACCGCTTCGACAATGCTATCCACGCAGCCGTGAGGCTGCGAAATTCCGTCCCCTCGGAGGTTGGGCTTTTGATTCTTGTTTACACGGTTGGCCTATGGCTGTGGAACATTCGGATCCCAGTCGAGGCTTCGACCTGGTATGCCAATCCCGGTGGGCGCTGGAACCTCACTTCGGCCGGTTTTTGGTATGTTTTCGTCAGCATTCCCATCCTGCAGTTCATCCTTCTGCGCTGGTACATGAGGCTTTTCATCTGGTTTCGTTTTCTGTGGCGGGTCTCCAGAATCAATCTGAACCTCATTTCGACTCATCCAGATCGCTGCGCCGGTCTCGCCTTCCTCGGCAAAAGCGCCTACGCGTTCGGCCCAATACTTTTTGCCCAAGGTGCAATGCTCGCCGGCCTGGTTGCCAGCCGAGTCCTTTACCGAGGAGAGAGTTTGCTGTCCTTCAAGCTACAGGCTGGAGGCTTTATTGCGTTTTTTGTCCTCGCCCTTCTCGGTCCGCTCTTGATGTTTACTCCGCGAATGGCTCGCACAAAAAGAAAAGGATTGGCCGGCTACGGCCTGCTCGCTCAGCGCTACGTCGAAACCTTCGAACAAAAATGGGTCGTGCGCTCTCCAGCCTCCTCTGAAGAACTCCTTGGATCAGGCGATATCCAGTCGCTCGCTGATCTTGGCAATAGCTATGCCATGGTGCGCGAGATGCGTCCAGTCCCATTCGGACTCGAGGACATCGCCCGTTTGGCCGCTGCCACAGCGGCTCCGCTCTTGCCTCTCCTGCTCACGATTTTCTCTCCGGAAGAACTCATCCTGCGCATTATCAAGGTCGTATTTTGAAAGTACCGAGTCGCCAATATTGTCAGTGACGGTTAGCCCTCGAGGCCCCGCCCACTAGGGATTTCACCAGTTGAGGAATCGGAATAGAAGAGCAAAGATGGATGGAGGAGCAACTTTCAATGGCCAAGAAGCATAGCAAAGACGAGAAGAAGGGGTTGGGTCGCAAGCAGTACGAATCGGAACTTCGTCAACTCCAGGCGGAATTGTGCAAACTTCAGGCTTGGGTGAAATACCGCGGCCTGCGCATCATTGTCGTGTTCGAGGGACGCGACGCCGCCGGCAAGGGCGGTACCATCCGTGCACTTACCGAACGCGTGAGCCCGCGGGTCTTCCGTGTTGTGGCTCTGCCCGCTCCTTCCGACCGGGAAAAGAGTCAGATGTACATTCAGCGTTACATTCAAACCTTTCCGGCAGCCGGCGAGATCGTGATTTTCGATCGCAGCTGGTACAACCGGGCGGGAGTGGAATATGTGATGGGTTTCTGCAGCAAGGATGAGCATCGCCGTTTCCTCGAGCTTTGTCCGTTAATGGAAAAGTACATCGTGGATGGTGGGACAATTCTCATTAAATACTGGTTGGAAGTGGGCCAGAAAGAGCAAGAACGACGTTTCGAATCACGCATTAAAGACCCAGTCCGACAGTGGAAGCTGAGCCCGATGGACTTGGAATCTTACGGCCGCTGGTACGAATACTCCAAAGCGCGAGATCTGATGATGAAGGCGACGGACACCAAATATGCTCCCTGGTTTATCGTGCGCTCCGACGATAAGAAGACCGCGAGGCTCAACTGCATTTCGCACTTCTTGAGCCTGATCCCTTACCGAAAAGTTCCGCAAGAGAAGGTGAAACTGCCACCACGAAAGAAGCATGGTCAATACGATGATCAGGCACCTCTGAAGGGAAAACACTTCGTTCCCGAGAAATACCGATCTTCGTGAAGCTAGGAAGGCCCGTAGTCATGGCGCGTGTGCCCGCGAACAAGTTGCGGATAGGTACGGCGACGACACTCATATCAGCGAGAGATTGAGGATTCCCTGCGGCGTTGGTCAATACGCTTTCAGGCCAACCGCACGAAACTCCGCGCAGGCAGCTTCGACTGCCTCGGTACCCGGAGCCTGGACTTCTTCAAGGGCGTAGTCAAGTTTGAGCTCCTTCCATTTGAACCGGCCCATTTGATGGAAGGGCAGTACATCGACTCGTTGCACGTTTCCGAGGTCGGCGGAAAACCTTGCAATCTGGGTAATGTTCTGAGCATCGTCAGTAAGCCCAGGAACGAGCACGAACCGCACCCAGATCGGTATTCTGCTAGCAGCCAAACGACGGGCAAAATCCAGAACTGGCCCAACCTCCATCCCAGTAAGCCTGCGATGAAGTTCTGGGTTCCAGCTTTTGAGATCGAGCAGCACGAGATCAACGTGCTCCAAGTCCGCATCGGAGAGCCGTGCCCCGAGAGCGCCGTTGGTGTCCAGCGCGGTATGGATTCCCAGCCCTTTCGCGGCGGCCAACAGTTTGACGACAAACCGGTCCTGCATGAGTGGTTCCCCTCCGCTCAATGTGAAGCCACCCAACATTACCTTCAAACCCTGACGATATTTCCGCAGTTCCTCGGTTGCGCGAGCAAGTGGGACAGGGATTCCGTTGCTCATATTCCACGTGTCAGGG
>Ga0210395_10003268_pt1 | contig 12466 bp, 11 predicted proteins | sample IncBWH4OmetaG_FD_150861 | JGI IMG/M metagenome (GOLD analysis project Ga0210395, IMG submission 150861) | Forest soil microbial communities from Barre Woods Harvard Forest LTER site, Petersham, Massachusetts, United States - Inc-BW-H-4-O ...
TGTCGCCATGCGCCAGGAGATCCACGGCAATGCAGCGGCGGAGGTCGGATAGCCCGGTTAATTGGTGCCGCCACAAATGCTTGTTTAACACCACGCCATGGACGAAGAGCGCTGTCGGACCGGAGCCGGCGGACGCGTAGCGGATGCGACCCGAAGGTGTCTCGACGCTGTGAGTAGTGACTAGGGTTTGCCGGTTGCTCATGAGTCAACCCTCCGATCGCGCGACGGCTTTGTTCAACGCCGTCTTCGCTTCCTGCTCGAGTGCCTTCATCGCGCGGATGTATGGAATCGGACCGTAACTGATGCGCGCGATGCCGAGTTCGGCGAGCCGGGCATTCGATGGCACGCCCTCCATGACCATGACGTTTACGGGCAGCGGCACACCCGCGCAGATCCGGCCAATCAGCGCGTCGTTCACCAGGCCGGGGATGAAGAAGCCCGACGCGCCAACAGCGGCATAGGCCTTGGCTCTGTCGAGAGCTTCGCCGATGGCCTCCGCTGCGTCCTGTCCGTGCTCGAAAAACACATCCGTGCGCGCGTTAATGAAGAGATCGATGGCTTTCTGCTCCGCCGCCTTGCGAATGGCGGCGATGCGCCTGGCTTGCCGCTCGACGCTGTAAAGTCCCGAGCCCTTGACGACCCGGTCCTCAAAATTGATGCCGATCACTCCCGTATCGAGAAGGCGCGAGATGTTGTCGGCCAGTTCGCCGTCGTCCTCGCTGTACCCACCCTCGAAATCCACGGTGACGGGCGCTTCGACGGTCGCGGTGATGCGGCCGACGATCTGCTCTACGAGTTCGATCGGAATGGCCTCACCGTCGCGGTAACCCTGCGCCTCCGCGACAGACCAGCTGCTTGTTGCGATCGCCTGTGCGCCTGCGGTGAGTATCGATTTGGCGCTGCCGGCATCCCACGCATTGTACAGCAAGAGCGGCGCGCCTTTCGCGTGCAGCTCGGCGAAGCGCTTGGCCTTTTCCGTCTGGTTCATCGAATTCTCCTGAGTTGATAACCCCGCGGACGGTGGGGCTCGTCCCTGCTGTCCTTGGAAGCGCGGACCCCGAGCTCGAGTGAAGCCGCCGTTCGTGACCCAGCGGAGGCGAGCTTCTGTAAGGTTCTATCTATCGATAGGTCCGACCCGATATAAATAGGGCTGACGCGATGGCGCGTCAACCTCTATCTATCGATAGGCAGCATGGACAGGTGCGGTGCGTTAAGGCCTTCACCAAAGCATCGAGGGTGAAGGCCTACGGCGAGTTGCGCACAGCTCTCCGCGGTAACTCCCCCGGCGAAGCAGGCCGCACTGTTTCTTCCATTGTCTGACCCTCCTCCTTCAACAAGGCGGTCCAGCTCTCAATGTCGCTATCGGTCGCATTGCCTCACTCTGAATGTTACCGGCTGAATCCGTTGCCTCAGCAGCGATGCTACCGACGGGGGAACTCGAAGGTAGCGCATGGCAGGGCGGGTCAGCATGGCCACAAGGGCAGAGTTGGTGGCGGCAATAGGAGATCGGTATCGCGCCGGCGGCCGCGTTGAACGGACGAAGATCCTGGACGAGTTCGTCGCGGTCACCGGCTACCACCGCAAGCATGCAATCACGACCTGCGCGCCGAGGAACGGCTCGTGCCGTTTGGAGGTCCGCGCACGTCGTTCCCTCGGTCCCTGAGCAAGTCGGGTTGGAGCTCTGGCGCAGCCGTCCGGTTTTCAGCACGCGCTTGGTGGATGCAGGATACGTCGCCAATTTCTCGGCCGGGCGAATGGGACGAGCCACCAGTTCGCCGCCACAATTCGGGCAGCGCCCACCAAGAGTCGTCTGCGCGCAATCCCGGCAGAAGGTGCACTCAAAGCTGCAGATCATGGCATCGGCGGCATCCGGCGGCAGATCCTGTCGCAGCATTCGCAATTGGGCCGAAGGTCCAACACAGTCGTCGCTCCCGATGGCCAGCGCTTAGGTATGCCCGCGCGGCGCCGCCGCCCCGGTCTGGATCTCGGGGTAGTACTGAGGACTCTCACGTCGATCGAACATGCCGTAGTCGCGGACGACGCGCACGATCCGATGGCGGACGCCAGCAGAGGCGGGCGGGCTGAATTTCGCGGCCGAGGGCCGGTCGCGCCAGGACGCCAGCAGCGCGTGCTTTCCTGCGTTGTAGATGCTGGCAAAAACATCGTAGTCGATCACGTCCGCCCGATGTCCATCGACCGACAGCCAGTCCAGCAGCGCTTCGGCTGTCATGCCTGATTCGGGCTGGACCTCGGTCAGCGTCACGAACTTCGCGTGTCCGATCTCCGTCTCGTCAAGCCGCTGCTCAACGATCGCCGAGCCTGCCGGCGGCGCCGTGTCCCGGACGATCTCGCCCACCCGCAAATGGTAGTCCTGAAACACCTCGTCCCGGCCTCGCTGCTGGGTGTCGTGATGCTTCCCAACCGTGCGCCACCGCACCACGGATTTCTCGTCGCGCCAGGTTGAGTGCGACAGGATCCAGCCCGGCCGGCGCGTGCTCTCGAAGCGTTCGTTGTCGATGAAGCCGTCTATCCCTTCGAGGATCGGTCTTAATCTTTTCGCAAGCTCGAGATAGAGATCGAACTTTTCCTGCTTCGGATGAACCTCGAAGATCACTGAAAACATCGCTGTCGCCTCCGACTGTCAAAGCTCGGCCCGTAAGCGGGACAGGGTTTCCGTCTAACCGTCGACGATCGCGAGGCCGGTCCAAGACCCCTCAGTCCGACGATTCTACCGATAGATAGGGCTGGTACCCGTTTGTGTTTCCGCCAGACAAGGACTATCACTATCTATCAACAGATAGTTACAGGAGAGACTCCGTGAGTGACGTGAAGACCACGATCATGGATGCCGCGGAGCGCCGCATGCAGCGGGGCGGTTTCGGTGGCTTCAGCTTCCGTGAAATTGCCGCCGATGTGGGCATCAAGAGCTCGAGCGTCCACTACCACTTCCCGACAAAGGAGGATCTATCGGCGGCCGTTATTCGTCGCTGGGCGGAATATACTTCCGAATTGATCGACAAGGAGCTGGAGAAAGACCCAGATCCTATCCGTGTCTGGACGAAGGCCTTCCGAGGAACTGCTTTCTCCGAAGCGCACATGTGCCCTTGCACCGTGCTCGGCGCCGCCGCGCAGGATCTGCCGGAAAAAGTTGCGAAGGAAGTGAAGGGTTTTTTCAAGATGTGCCAGGAAAAGCTCGTCGCGCATGGGCTTTCGGCAAGCAAAGCGGCCGAAGTGCTGTCGACCATCACCGGCGCCCTGGTCCTTGCCAATGCCCTCGGCGACACCGCCGAATATGACCGAGCCACCCGCGATTTGCTGCGTCAGCGCCCCGCAGCTCCGGTTGATCGTCACCGGCGGCGCGGACCAGGAACGAAGCGCGTTTCCAAGGTGGCCGCGGGTGAGTGATGCGACCGCCGGTCGTCGAGCCGAAGCCATCTGCACGTTGAAGCGCGCGCCCCGGAGGCAAAGCCGTCGATCTCTATGCCGGCCAGGTGACCGGCTTGAGGCCCACTCGATCAGTTTGAAGACGAGGTTCATGAGCCCCGTTCCCACGTGATCGCTTCGAGCCCGCTCTGCGGCGAGCTCCAAGCGCGGTGCAATACCGCAACGATAGTGCTGGCGACCATCTCGGCGGGCCGCCAGCGCAGCTTGCTTACCGGTAGGGACCGCGCCCCAGCCGGGCGGCTCTGCCCCACGAACCCGGCGATCGATGCAGCCAAAGTCTCAGACACGAATCACGCATCGATCCAATTGATCGGACCAAGGAAGTCCATCTTGCCGATATCGACGCCGTTGTGGCGGAGGATCGCGTAGGCCATCGCGATATGGAAATAGACGTTCGGGATCGTCATCTGCAGCAGGTAGTCCTCTCCGCCAAGGACCTTGCCGGGGGCCCAGGAGAGGCTGACCTTCCGCTCGGCCGCAGCGGCGTACTGCGCTTCGGTCACGCTCTCCGCGAACGCGGCGGTCTTCCGGATACGGGCGCGCACCGCATCGATCGTCCGCTCGTTGTCGTCGTGCTTGGGCGGCGTCTGCCCGGAGAGCCAAGCGGCCGCCGCCTTGACATAGTCGCATGCGCTCTGGACCTGGTAGATGAAAGGCTTCATGTCAGGCGCGAGGCGGTCGGACATCAGGACGCCAACATCGAACCTCTTGGCCGCCGAATACTCCTCGGCCTTATCGAGCCAGCCTTCGAGATTCCTCAGCGTCTGCGTGCACTGCAAAATCGCTTGGTAATACACCTAGTCCTTCCTTTCGTTACGATCCGCTCGTGTTGCGAGCAAGTGCAACCATTTGGGGAGTAGGCAGCGCCGGGCGTGCTCGGTGTCGCAGACGCAGGCCCCTGTCGCTACGTTCTGGATGAGAGGATTGGTGTTCTGGTGATCACTGCCGGCCGGCCATGACGCCGCCGTCGACGGGCAGTACCACGCCGGTGATGAAGCTCGCCTGGTCCGACGCGAGAAACAGCAGCGCTTCCGCCGCATCCGCTACCTGGCCGTTGCGGCCGAGCGGATGGAAAGCATTGAAGGTTGGCAGCACGGCCTTGACCTGCTCGGGCGTCAGGAACGTGTCGTAAACAGGCGTCTCGATCACCGCCGGCGCAATCGCATTCACGCGGATCTTGTCCGGCGCCAGTTCGATGGCGAGATTTTTGACCAGGGCGTGTACGCCGGCCTTCGCCGCCGAATAGGCTGAGGATGGCGTGGCGCCGATCGCCTGCAGCGCCCACATTGAACCGGTCTGTACAATGGCGCCGCCCCGGCCGGCTGCCTTCATGGCCTTCGCGGCGGCCTGCGCGGTGAAGAACGTCCCTTTGAGGATATTGTCGAGGAAACGATCGTACTCGGCCTCGGTCACCTCGAGGAACGGCTTCGGCCCGAAGATGCCTGCATTGTTGAAGAGCACGTCGAGACGGCCGAACCGATCGATTGCGGTCTTCACGAGGGTCTCGCCGGTTGCCGGAAGGGCCACGTCGCCGACATACGCGATGGCGCGCTTGCCAGAGGGATCGATCTGGTGGGCTGCTGCTTCGGTCTTGGCGGCATCACGGCCGTTGACGATGACCGAGCCGCCCTCGGCGACAAATCGGGTCGCGACCTCCTTGCCCATCCCCGAACCGCCGCCTGTGACGATGGCAATCTTGTTCTGGAAGCGCATGATCTCTCTCCGCCGCTGTGTCTACCTATCGATAGGGCAGTCAATGTCACAGTTGGTCCTGGACATCCCGGCCGTCAAGGTCAATCTACCGATAGACAGGAGGCGCGGCAGTCAAAGAAACCGCCGAACGACTGATGGACCCGGCAGAGGTCCGTATCCGCAATGCCGGATATGCCGGCTTCAGCTTTCGTGACCTCGCCGCTGAAGATAGGCCGCAGCCGGGACCGACCCGCGGCTGTCCGGCTCCCCCCTACCGCAGGGGTTTATTCTTGATAACAGATTTTTTCAGTAATTAGTTAATGGGGGGTCCGCACGCTTGCTGTACAGACTGCCCTATGGCGGCAAGGTGACGGTGGCCCCTGCATCAGACCGGGGTTCCGACAGCACTACACCGTCCTTCACCGAGCAATACACACGCTTATAGCACTGCTCAACCACGCACCGGTTGTAGCGCGCGAGCATAACGAGATTGTTGCGCAGGAAAGTGACATTAATCTGTTTCTCTGGGAGCTGTTCCCAATAGGTAATCGCCTGCGCGATAAACTTTGGCGAGGCCTTGCCCTGCACGAGTGTCGCGGGATCGGCGAAGATGTAGTCCGCGAAGGCGGTGGCACACAGATTGAACGAGAACGCCATGTGCGGGCCGTCCGCGATGGGTTGGCTGAAACCCCGGTCCGAGAGCAGGCAGTAGTCGCTGTCGTATTCACAGACGAAGGCTGCGATATACATTTTTCTGTTCTCTAGCAGGTTCCTGATCACCTCCTCGAAGAAATTGGGACGGCCTTGGGCCATCGGCATCAGCAGCATGAACAGCAGGCGCAACCATTCGACATATTGCGCGTCGCTGATGCCGAGCTGGGCGCAAAGATGCATCTGGTGTGGCTTCCTGCCGCTCATGATGCGGCGGTAATCAGCGAGCAGGGCAGGGTCTGCCGGATCGTATCCGGCGATACCGGGGAAGCTATTGAGCACGTTGACGATGGAAAACGGATTGCGCACGAAATTGAGCAGTTTGGCCGCGAAAAGGTCGATCATCTCGCCCTTGATGTCACCGCTGCGCGCATTGAGTTTGGCGAGCAGGCTCTTTGTATGGACCTCGATGTGCGCCTCGTATTTGTGGAATAGCGACTCGAAATTGAGCCGCAGCCGGCTGCCGCCGGAAACGTCGAAGCTGAAAAGGTCGAAGAGCGACAGGTTGCTGCCGATCAGCCTGCCGTTCTGGCTTTCGAGCTCGAGCGTGTAATTTTCCCGGTCGACGACCTCGAAGGAGTAAATCCGCAGTTTGCGTGCACCAGCCTGCGGATTCATAGCATTAAGCTTCTGCTCGGCCCTGGTCAGGAAATGCTGGTTACGTGTGTCGTTCTCTAGCATGTCCAACAGTAACCTTTTCGGCTGGTGCTTCGCATCACCCCGTCCTTAGGCAACCTTTGTCAGATATCCCGGACAGGCCCCTGCTGTCATTTTGAAAATTAAGTGGCGTAGAATTTTGAACATTATCTGGCGTAAGCTGGGATATGGCAACCCCCGCCGGCGACGTCGCAACCAGCGCAGCCCTGACCGAGCTATCCGAGCGACAGCGCGAGCGCGCCCTGGATCGTTACAGGAAGCTTCGTCCGCATCTGGAACATGACGTACCGCTCGCGGGCGTCGCCAAGGAGGCGTCGCTGCCGTTTCGGACGGCGCAGCGCTGGGTCAGCCGATATCGGCGGTTTGGGCTGATCGGGTTGATCCGCGCCGGCCGGGCGGACCAGGGCAAGCGGCGCCGCGTGCCGGACGACCTTCGACGCCTTGCCGAAGGTCTCGCGCTGGAACGTCCGGTGCTTGGCCCCAGCGCCATTTATCGGGAAGTCTGCCGCATCGCGCGCGCTCGCGGCGACCCGCCGCCGGGATATCACACGATCTACAACGTGATCCGCGCTATCCCCGCCGACCTCAAAATCCTCGCCCTCAACGGCGAGAAGGCCTATCGCGAAGCCTACGACCTAGTCCATCGGCGTGAAGCCGAACGCCCGAACCAAATCTGGCAAGCCGACCACACCCAGCTCGATCTCTGGGCCAAGCGAGCCGACGGCGAAGCAGGTCGGCCGTGGTTGACTGTCATTATCGACGACTACAGTCGCGCGATTGCCGGCTTCTGCATTTCCTTCGACAGCCCGTCGGCGGCCCGCACTGCCCTGGCGCTGCGCCAGGCGATCTGGCGGAAAGCGGACGCTCGCTGGATCGTCTTAGGCATTCCCGAGATCTTCTATACCGATAACGGCAGCGATTTCACCTCGGGCCATCTCGAACAGGTCGCCGCAGATATCAAGATGCGGCTGATCTTCTCCGCGCCAGGGCAGCCGCGCGGTCGCGGGCGCATTGAGCGCTTCTTCGAGACCGTCAATCAGATGTTTTTGTGCACGCTGCCCGGCTACGTCGAGGCCGGCGCCGTTCGCGGTCGGCCGGAATTGACCGTCGCGGATCTTGATCGCGGGTTCCGCGACTTTCTGCGCGAGTATCACGCGCGGCCGCACGGCGAAACCAGGATCCCGCCGCAGGAGCGCTGGCAGCACGGCGGGTTTGTCCCGCGCATGGCAGAATCCCTGGAGCAGCTCGACCTGCTCCTGTTGACCGTCGCCAAGATGCGCAAGGTCCAGGCGGATGGTGTGCGCTTCCAGGGCCTGCGCTACATCGACCCCACCCTCGCGGCTTATGTCGGCGAGAGCGTGGTGTTGCGCTATGACCCGCGCGACGTGGCCGAAGTGCGGCTCTTTCATCAGGGAAAGTTTCTCTGCCGCGCGATCTGCCCGGAACTCGCCGGCGAGACCGTCGCGCTGCGTGACATCAAACGGGCGCGCGATCAACGGCGCCGCGATCTCCGTGACACGCTTCGGGATCGCCGCAAGACCGTCGAAACGCTGCTCGATCTGCGGCGCGGATCGCCGCCGCCGGCGGCAGAGCCGATTGCAGCCCGGCAAGACGAACCAAAGCCGGTCCCCGCGCTCAAGCGATATCGGAATGAATGACGCCAGTCCGTTCCTGATCACCAGCGAATATCGCCGCTTCGCCGAGTTCTGCGATGCCTGTCGGCACTATCGCTATATCGGCCTGTGCTATGGACCGCCGGGGGTCGGCAAAACCCTGTCGGCTCGTCACTATGCAGCCTGGGACCGCTTCGAGATTTTGCCGTCGGTCTGGCAAGCCAGTGACGAGGCGCTTGCCGCCTTCGAGGGCGCCGATACCGTCCTTTACACCCCGGAGATCGTGAATAACCCGCGCGTGGTGGCTGAGAACGTCAGGCGGCTTTGCTCAAACCTCCGGCGTATCCGTGAAGAACCACAACAGCGCGTGGAAAGCATCGCATCGAGGGCAAGGGCACGCGAGGAAGCAGAAAGACGGCACGAATCACTTCTGCAAGTCGATTGGTTCGCGCCACGGGTCCCTCGCGATGACAAGCCGCTGCCGCCAATTCCGTCGATCGCCGTCGCCCCGCGGTGGCCGGCCTTGGCGCCGGTCCGGCTGATCCTGGTTGATGAAGCCGATCGGCTCAAGGTCGCCAGCCTGGAGCAGCTGCGCGACCTGTTCGATCGCAGTGGCATCGGGCTGATTCTGATCGGGATGCCGGGGATCGAGAAACGCTTGGCGCGCTACCCGCAGCTTTATTCCCGTGTCGGCTTCGTTCATGCGTTCCGCAGTTTGCGCGCCGAAGAGATCCGTCGGCTGCTCGCCGACCACGGGCCGGAGGTCGGTTTAGAGCTGCCGGCCTCGGGCATCTCCGATCAAGAGGCGATCGCCGCTATCATTCGAATCACCGGCGGCAATTTTCGCCTGCTGCGCCGGCTGCTGTCGCAGGTCGACCGTATTCTCGGCATCAACAAGCTGCAGGTCGTCACTGCGAGTGTCGTCGAGGCGGCACGCGAAAGCCTGGTGATTGGCACAGCATGACGACAGTCGCCGGGCATGGCCGAAGCTGTCCGTCAAACGAACGATGAGCGGCCAGCCGCTTCTTGTCCGGAAATGCTGGGACTGCTGACGGCAAATCGGACAAGGTGATTGTCGGACGGAAAGGCGGACATTTGTGACGCTCATCGGCTACGCCCGTGTCAGCACTCTGGACCAGGACCCAGCGCTGCAACTCGACGCGCTCGCCGCGGCGGGGTGCACCAAGGTCTTCGACGACCGCGCCTCCGGAGCACGGGCCGATCGCCCCGGTTTACGGCAGGCGCTCGATTATGTGCGGGACGGCGACGTGCTGGTCGTCTGGAAACTCGACCGGCTTGGCCGTTCGCTGGCACATCTGATTGAAACCGTGACAGCGCTCGAACAGCGCGGTGTCGGCTTCCGCTCGATCACCGAAGCAATCGACACCACTACCCCCGGCGGCCGGCTGGTATTCCACCTGTTCGGCGCGCTGGGGCAGTTCGAGCGCGACCTGATACGCGAACGCACTCGCGCGGGGCTTGCCGCCGCCGCTGCGCGAGGCCGCAAGGGCGGGCGCAAGCCGGCTGTCGACGCCGAGAAACTGGCCCGTGCCCGCAGCATGGTCGCGAAAGGATTGACTGTGCGCGAGGCCGCTATCCGGCTAAAGGTTGGCAAGACCGCGCTCTATGAAGCGCTTCGGCTCGCCGCAGGCGAGAATATGCCACCGCTTCTTCCAACGGCTGAAAGGGGGGCGGTTGATCGCCAGCACTGACGACATCGATCACGAGATCGCGGCTCTGAATGAGCGGTTGACCGAACTCGACCGGGAACGGTTTGAACTGGCCGATCGATTGCGTGCGCTCGAACACGCTCGGGCCAGAGCATCGACAAATTCGCGGCCGCTCCTCGGCGCGCGCGTGACGACAGCCTCACCAACTACAGAAAAGGTATCGTTATTCCGGAGCCTGTTCCGCGGACGAGAAGAGGTATTTCCCCGCCGATGGGAGAATCCGAAAAGCGGAAAGTCGGGCTACTCGCCTGTCTGTCGGAACGAGTGGGTCCGGGGGGTCTGCGGAAAACCACAGATCAAATGCGGTGAGTGTCCAAATCAGGCCTTCGTTCCATTCGGCGACGACATCATTCGCTCCCACCTGACCGGTAAAGCGGCAGGAAACGCGGCCGAATTTACCGCCGGCATCTATCCCATGCTGCCGGACGAGACTTGCTGGTTCCTCGCGGCAGATTTCGACAAGAAGTCCTGGAAGCGGGATGTTGTCGCGTTCCGCGATACCGCGCGGGCGAAAGGCGTCCCCGTCGCGATCGAGCGCTCGCGCTCGGGTAACGGGGCGCATGCATGGATTTTCTTCGAGGAACCTGTTGCGGCGGGTGACGCGCGGCGCCTCGGGGCGCTCCTTGTCACGGCGACAATGGATCGTTGCCCTGATATCGGCTTCGATTCCTATGATCGCTTCTTTCCGAGCCAGGACACGATGCCCGCGGGCGGCTTCGGCAATTTAATTGCTCTGCCCTTTCAACGCCGGCCGCGCGAGAACGGCAACAGCGTCTTCGTCGATGACGATTTCCATCCGCAGGAAGACCAGTGGGCGTACTTATCAACAATCCACAGACTATCGCGAAGCGACACGCTATCGATCGTCAGCGAAGCGGCCGCTGCCGGGCAGATATTTGGCGTGCAGCTTCCCCCGATGGACGAGGACGACGAGCCTTGGACTGCATTGCCGTCCCGCCGTAACAAAGGGCCCCCGATCGAGGGGCCGCTTCCCAAATCCGTCGAGGTTGTGCTCGGCAATCAGATCTACATCGACAGGTCGAAGCTCCCGCCGGGCTTGGTGTACCGCATCGCACGGCTGGCCGCTTTCCAGAACCCTGAGTTCTACGCCGCACAGGCGATGCGATTACCGACTTTCGGCAAGCCACGTGTCGTCTCTTGTGCCGAACTGTTCTCGAAGCACGTTGCCGTCCCGCGGGGATGCCTCGACGGTCTGATGGGCCTTCTCGGTAGCGTAGGCATTACCGCCGAACTGCGAGACGAGCGCCAGCAAGGACAGCGCCTCGCCGCTCGGTTTCTTGGCGACTTAACACCTGAACAGGGCGAAGTTGCCGCAACTCTTCTCAAGCATGAAACCGGCGTGCTTGCAGCGGCTACGGCATTCGGCAAGACCGTCGTTGCCGCGCAGATGATCGCCGCACGGGAACGGAACACCCTGGTCCTTGTCCATCGCCGGCAGCTGCTCGAGCAATGGGTCGCACGGCTGCAGTCATTTTTAGACATCCCGCCGGGTGGCCTCGGAATCGTCCATGGTGGTAAGAAGAAACCGACCGGGATCATCGATGTCGCCCTCATGCAGAGCCTGGTTCGAAGGGGCGTTGTCTCTGATCTGGTGGCCGATTACGGCCATGTTGTTGTCGATGAGTGCCATCACCTCTCGGCCGTGGGCTTTGAAGCGATCGCGCGGGCAGCGAAGGCCAAATACGTGCTGGGGCTATCCGCGACAGTGACGCGGAAGGACGGCCACCACCCGATCATCTTCATGCAATGCGGCCCGGTCCGTTATCGCGTCGATGCCAGGAAGCAGGCGGCGAGCCGATCGTTCGAACACAAGGTCGTTTTCCGACGTACTGAGTTTCAGCTACCTCGACGCCGGCCGGATGAGCAGCCAGCAATTCAGGAACTGTACGCGAAGCTCGCTCAGGACCCCGCGCGTAATGATTTGATCTTCGATGACATCTTGTCGGCGCTCGAAGACGGCCGCTCACCGGTTGTCATCACAGAGCGCAAGGATCACCTCGACATGCTGGCCGGCCGCCTATCGAAGTTTGCCAAAAACGTGATCGTTCTGCGCGGCGGCATGGGCGCGCGCCGTTCACGCGCGACAAGCGCGGCTTTGGAGGAAATCTCCGATACCGAGGAGCGGGTGCTTGTCGCCACCGGTCGCTACCTCGGCGAGGGCTTCGATGACGCGCGACTCGATACCCTCTTCCTAACGATGCCAATCTCCTGGCGCGGAACGCTCTCGCAGTACGCTGGCCGGCTCCACCGTCAGCACGCCTCGAAGCGCGATGTCGTCATCTACGATTACGTCGATGAGAATGAGCCGCTTCTCATGAAGATGGCTACCAGGCGAGAGGCGGGATATCGAAGCCTTGGGTATCGGCCTGTCCGCAGCGCCGAACTCGCCCTGGAACAGCCATCACGCGAGCAGACATAGCCGAGGCCTGCTGCGCCACTTATTGTTCAAAATTCTACGCCACTTAATCTTCAAAATGACACCCCAGGGCCACACGCCTTCGGCGACCGTGACTATCTGCGCGGCATCCTCGCCGCCGCCGGGTTCGCCGATATCGCGATCAAACCGCGCGACTTCCATATCCGCGGCGATACGCCGGC
>Ga0210395_10003271_pt1 | contig 12465 bp, 11 predicted proteins | sample IncBWH4OmetaG_FD_150861 | JGI IMG/M metagenome (GOLD analysis project Ga0210395, IMG submission 150861) | Forest soil microbial communities from Barre Woods Harvard Forest LTER site, Petersham, Massachusetts, United States - Inc-BW-H-4-O ...
CCAGCCCCGAAGGCACAGAAAGTTCCGCCCACGACAGCGTCAGGTTCCCACCCATCAGCAGCAGAATCCCCACCACCGAAGCCAGCAAAATCTGCCGCGCCGAATACCAGACCCGCCGGCCCGTAGCCGCGCACACCGCCAGCATCACCACCCCGGCAATCGAAAACCGCACTCCACACATCAGCGCCGGAGGAATCGTCTGCACCGCAATATCGATCGCAAGGTAGGTTGAGCCCCAAAACAAGTACACCAGCCCGAAGGCAAGAATCACCGCAAACCGGCTTGGGCTCTGAGTTCTTGACATGTCAGTGAGAAAGCAGGGAAGCTAAAACATATCAGACGGGCACCAACAGAACGAAGATTCTAAACTTACCGTGCACCGGAATTGAAGGTGTCGAAGGAAGTGAAAACGAAAAGGCGGAGATAGCCGCCGCTGGCTGCCTTTGACAGGCCACCGACCACTGGTTACTGGCCACTGACTTTTGGGGGTTACGCAGCGCATCGCCTCAAGCTATAATGCCGATAGTGATAGTGATGTCGACGGGCACCGATGCTGCGAAACGCCACCAATTCGTGTATGCCCAACGCGCACCTGCCCGAGTGCTGGCTGCGCTGTCTGGTGTGTCCAAGGCGCTATCGGGCGAATCTGCCGTCGCGCCTGCGTCCCAGCCTCTTCGGTAGCGACTAACGAATCCTCCGCCTAATTTTCTCGGTTCCACGCGTGCTCGAACCAGAGCCACGAGTTCCGACGTGCCTTTCACTGACCACTGGCCACCAACCACGGGCCACTGCCTTACGGAGGATTCTCATGACCACGAAAACCATGACTGCAGCTGGACCAAAGCTCAAGACAGCCCTGCCCGGACCCAACGCCAAGCGTGTTCTAGCAGGCGACGAGAAATATATTTCGCCGTCCTACACCCGCTCCTACCCGCTCGTAGCCAAGAGCGGGCGCGGCATCGTCATCACCGACGTCGACGGCAACGAGTTCTACGACTTCTCCGCCGGCATCGCCGTGACTTCGACCGGCCACTGCCATCCCCACGTAGTCGCCGCCATGCAGAAGCAGGCCGCCGAACTGATCCACATGTCGGGCACGGATTTTTATTACGAGAGCATGATCACGCTGGCCGAGCGCCTGTCGAAAATCGCTCCCATGCCCGGACCGCACAAGATTTACTATGGCAACTCCGGCGCGGAGGCCGTCGAGTGCGCCCTCAAGCTCGCGCGTTATCATACGAAGAGGCCCAACATCATCGCGTTCTTTGGCGCGTTTCATGGACGCACCATGGGCGCGCTGTCCCTCACCGCCTCGAAACCGCAGCAGCGGCGCCGCTTTTCGCCCCTGATGCAAGGTGTGACGCACGTTCCCTATCCCGATCTTTATCGAGGACGCAAAGATGCTGCGCAGGACCCTGACGCGTTCGCGCTCAGCTGCGCTCGCTTCATCGAAGAGAAGCTGTTCAAGACCACGCTCCCTCCCGAGGAAGTCGCTGCGGTCTTCATCGAGCCCGTGCAGGGCGAGGGCGGCTACGTAGTCGCACCCACCACCTTCATGCAGGAGTTGCGCCGCATCTGCGATCGTCACGGCATTCTCCTTGTCGTGGATGAGGTGCAGAGCGGCATCGGCCGCACCGGCAAGTGGTGGGCTGTCGAGCACACTGGCGTCGAGCCTGACATGGTCCTCATCGCGAAGGGCATCGCCTCGGGCATGCCGCTCGGCGTGGTGATGACTCGCGCCGAAATCATGGACTGGGTACCCGGTTCGCACGCCTCAACTTTCGGCGGCAATCCCGTGTGCATCGCCGCCGCACTGGCCACGCTCGACGTGATCGAGAAAGAACACCTGCTCGAGCACTCGGCTGAAGTAGGCGCGCACATGCTGAAGCGCATGGCCGGCTGGCCCACAAAGCTCAAGCTGGTAGGCGACGTCCGCGGCCGCGGCCTGATGATCGGTGTCGACATCGTCAAAGACAAGTCGACCAAGGAGTACGCCGCCGCCGAGCGCGACCTGATCGTCGAAAAGGCCTTCGAACACGGCGTCCTGTTCCTTGGCTGCGGCCCCAGCTCAGTCCGCCTATGCCCGCCGCTGGTCGTCACCAAAGAAGAAGCCGACGTCGCCATGGACGTGCTGGAAGAGTGCATCAGGGAAATGGGCAAGTAGAAGCAAGCCGGTAATTAGGATCGGGAGTATGAGTGGCCCATTCAAGCCGTTCTTTGGCCCGAGTGGACAGTTCTATAGAACAACTCGCCGAGACAATCTGAGGGTTGATATACTTCGCGGTCAGTTCCCGTGAGAAAGGGAACATTGGAGGCCCAGTGCCGCGCTCATCAACCCTACGGTTCGTTCCGCTATTTTTGTTGGCGATCTCTGCTGCAGCGCAGCAGATTCCCGCGCAACCGACGGCGCCGACGAAGCCGATCTTCAAGCTTCAGGAAGTGATGATTCCCGTGCGCGACGGCGTTCGCCTCCAGACCGTCATTCTCACTCCAGTCGATCAATCCGGCCCGCTACCCATTCTGTTACGCCGGACGCCCTACGGGGTCCCCGAGAAGCCGCCGGAACAGATGCCGTTCTCGATAAAAGAGCTGGCCCAGGACGGCTACATCTTCGTCATCCAGAATCTTCGCGGACGCTTTAAATCCGAAGGCACGTTCAATCTTTCCTCCTGGGTCGACCTCAGCGATCCCAAGGCCACCAACGAGACTACGGACGCCTACGATTCGATCGACTGGCTGGTGAAGAACGTGCCGAACAACAACGGCAACGTTGGCATGTACGGTGTTTCCTACGACGGGCTGACGACCGCGCTCGCCCTTCTCCACCCGCACCCGGCGCTGAAAGCCATAAGCGAGCAGGCCTCACCTGTAGATCAATGGATGAACGACGACGACCACCGTTACGGCGCCCTGCGCGAGAGTTACGACTTTGAATATGCCGTGATGGAGCAGGCCGACAAGAACAAGAACACCCATTTCGATTTCGAGACTTACGACACTTACCAGTGGTATCTCGATCTCGGGCCGCTATCCAACATCAACGCAAAGTATCTTCACGGATCCATTCCTTACTGGAATGCGAGCGTCGACCATCCTGACTACGACGATTTCTGGAAGAAAGAAGCCTGGGTGAGCCAGCTTCACGCCTCCACCGTCCCCACTCTCAACGTTGCCGGCTTCTGGGACCAGGAAGATCCCTGGGGTCCGTGGCAAATCTTCCGCCACGCTGAGGAGAACGATCCGCAACACACAAACTTCATGGTTGCCGGGCCGTGGTATCACGGAGAGTGGCAGAGTCCCAAGGGCGACAGCATCGGCCTCGTTCCTTTCGCGGGACACGAAACCGCACGCGAGTTCCGCGAGAACATCGAAGCTCCATTCTTTCGCTATTACCTGCACGGCAAGGGCGAGAAACCGGCGTGGCAGGCCAACACATTTCAAAGCGGATCGAATACCTGGCACACTTACGCAGAGTGGCCTCCGAAGAATGCGAAGCCAACTAAGCTCTACCTGCACGCGGACGGGAGACTTTCTTTTACCGCGTCGGAGGAATCGCCCGAAGAGTCGAAGAACGGGAAGGCCTATCGCGAGTACGTTTCCGATCCCGCCAATCCCGTGCCCTATCGCCAGCGCCCGATCTCGCCGACGTATCCCGCCGGCGACTGGCGCACCTGGGAAGTTGCTGACCAGCGCTTCGTCGATCACCGTTCCGACGTGCTTTCCTTCGTGAGCGATCCGCTCGACCACGATCTGACCGTCGCCGGGCCGCTGGCCGCCAATCTGTTCGCCTCAACTTCGGGCACCGACAGCGATTTCATCATCAAGCTGATCGACGTTTATCCCGAGAACGCGCAGAAGAATGATTGGAATCCCGACGATGGCCCAAAGCCCGGACAATACGCGCAGTCGCTGAACGGCTACGAGCTACCCATTGCGATGGAGGTGCGCCGCGGCCGCTATCTCGCGAGCTACGAGAAACCGCACGCACTCAAGCCGGACCAGCCCATGCAATGGAACGTTCCCCTGCGCGACCACGACCATGTTTTCCTTAAAGGTCACCGCATCATGGTCCAGATTCAATCCACGTGGTTTCCGGTGATCGACCGCAATCCACAGAAGTTCGTGCCTAGTATTTATAAAGCCGCGGCGTCTGACTTTGTTCCGGCAACCCAGAGAATCTATTGCTCGACGACGATGCCTTCGCATGTGGTCTTGCCAGTCGTACCCTGAAAAAGCGGAAGAGTAGGACACTGCGACTCCGGCCATGTAGGGGCGGACGCATTCGTGCGCCCCGCGAGCGAAGCGAGCGCGCTTGCGACATGCCGGTAAGCCTGAAGATTGAAAACTGTGCCTCAGCTTGCAGGCGGTTGCTCCACGATGGTCTCGCTGGCTGCATCCCAATACTGCTTTTTCCCTGACCAGTACGATTGGGTCGACATCATGCAGGCCACAGAATGGGCGAAGCCGTCGTGCACCGTGCAGTGGGGCTGCTGGCGTGAACGCATGCACTCGAACCAGTTGGCCATATGTTCGAGCGAGAGATCATCGATGCCCATGGGCGGAAGCTTGGTTTCTCCCGGCAGCAGAATATAGCGTGACGCTCTGTCTCGGTCGATGTCGGCATTGTCTTCGTGGGTTCCCTTTTCTTCGACCAGTTGGTAGCGCGGGCTGCCCTCGCCTCCAATGTTGAACAGCGTGGCTTTCTTTCCCATGTAGCGAGTGAAGCCGGGCGCGTCGTTGCCAAAACTGGTGGAGTAGCTGACCAGAAAACCCTTTGGATATTCGAGCAGCGCCTGAAATGTGTCGGCATTCTCGCGGCCATCGTGCCAGGCAAAAACGCCTCCGTGAGCCATGACGGACCGAGGATAGCTGTCGTTCATGAACCAGTGCACCAGATCGATGCCATGGCTGATCCATTGATCAGGGATGCCACTGGAGAATTCTTTGTACAGGCGGAATTCGCAATAGACCTGCGGGTCGAAGGGACGGTAGGGCTTGGTTAGCAGCCATTTGCGCCAGTCTGTGTCGGCTTCGCGAACGAGCTTGCTTTCCGGCCGGCCGCGCCATCTCGGGCCATGATAATTCCATTCAATTTCTACCTTGCTGACGTCGCCAAGCACGCCGGTCTGCACCAGGTCGTGGGCGGCTCTGGGATAAGGCTCACTGCGATGCTGGGTCCCCACCTGCACGATCCGTTTGTGCTCGAGGGCGGCGTCGCGTGCGGCCTTCGCCTCTTCCAGTACGTTGCCCATGGGCTTTTCGACGTAGGCGTCCTTGCCGGCTTCGACTGCCATTTTCAGAATGGGTGAATGAGAGTGCTCGGGTGTGGAGATCAGCACAGCATCGACGTCTTTGAGTGCGAGAGCGTCTTCGAGATATTGAAACGCTCGCGGGGCGCGCCCATAATACTTCGTATTAGTGGCAACCGCCTTTTCGCGATTCACGCTCCACAGATCGCAAACGGTCGTCATCTCCGCGTTGTGGCTGGTCTTTAGTTGGGAGGCGATCCAATCCAGCTCGTGGCCGCGGCCTCCGATGCCGATGTGGCATAACGAAATTCGATCATTCGCGCCCAGGATGTTGGCGTAGGAAAGAGCGGTGGTCGCGAGAACGGTCCCTCCGGCGAGGGCGGCGGCGGACTTGCTCAGAAATGTTCTACGGTCGATGCTTCCTGGATCACCGTTTGCTTGCGAGTCGCTCATTTGTCTTCTCCTGAATTCTTCCCTGCCTCTGCAAGTTTGCAATTTGCGCTTTCCCGGTTTGGAACGAACGACAATCTTCGCCCGTATTTGTCAGGGAGATATTATCTGGTAGCGGTTCAGACAGGTACAGTAAAGTTTGAGGGTCTGTTTATGTTTTCCAGCGGCGTTTTTTCTGGACGCGTCTTTTCCGCGCGGACTACGCGGACAGCGCTTCGTTTCCTGGACTGGCTTGCCAACCATACTCTGCCGGCAGAAAAGATCGCCGCGCATCATCGCACCGGGCGCCGCGGAGAAGAGGCAGCCTACTTTCATCTCCGCATGCTCGGCTATACCATGGTGGCGCGAAACTTCCGCTCGCCGCGCAGTCGCGGAGAGATTGACTTGATCGGCTGGGACCACGATGTTCTTTGCTTCGTAGAAGTTAAGACGCGCACCACGCGCGATGTGAAGCCCGGGGAAGCGGCCGTGGACCGGCACAAACGGCGTCTGGTGGCGGCGGTGGTGCGTGATTACCTTCGGCGATTTCCAGCGTCTTGCCAGTGGAGATTCGATGTGGTCAGCGTATACTATATGGATTCGAGGGCCATCCAGCCGCAGATAGAAGTATTTCGGAATTCCTCCCTGACGGCTTAAAATTGAAGATTCGCCTATCCTAATAAAAGGGGTTTATTAGTGCCTGAGCTTAGAAAAGATCCTATTGTTGGCCGCTGGGTAATTATTTCCACAGACCGCGCGAAGCGCCCGACCGACTTCGCACGGGAGAACGTAAAGCTGAAGGGCGGGTTCTGCCCCTTCTGCTATGGGAACGAAGGCAAGACGCCGCCGGAGATTCAGGCTTACCGTCCGGCATCGAACGGCGGACCAGCTTCGCAGCGGGATACACCGGGATGGACAGTGCGCGTGGTGCCGAACAAGTTTCCGGCCTTGGGGATTGAAGGAACGCTGAGCCGGCAGGCCGAGGGCATGTTCGACCGCATGAACGGAATCGGCGCTCACGAAGTTATCATCGAGACGCCCGACCACAACGCCAGCCTCGCGACGCTGCCTCCGAAGCGAATCGAAGACGTACTCTGGACATTCCGCGATCGCATCCTCGATCTGAAGAAAGATCGCCGCTTTAAATACATCCTGCTCTTCAAGAACCACGGCGAGGCAGCCGGAGCATCGCTCGAGCACGCCCACTCGCAACTGATCGCCCTGCCGATCCTGCCGATCAACGTAACGCAAGAACTAGAGGGCGCAAAACAATATTACCTATATAAAGAACGCTGCGTGTTCTGCGACATCATTAGACAGGAGACGGAGAATGGGAGCCGGGTAGTGGCGGAGAACGAAAACTTTCTTACCATTGCGCCTTATGCGCCGCGGTTTCCGTTTGAGACATGGATTCTGCCGAAGCAGCATGAGTCGGCGTTTGAGAATTCGTCGTCATCGATGTTTGAGAATCTGGCGAAGGCCTTGAAGACCTTGCTGATCAAGGCGGACCGGGTGCTGGATAATCCGCCTTACAATCTGGTGATTCACACTTCGCCGGCTCAGGATCCGACCAACGATCACTATCACTGGCACATCGAGTTCATGCCGAAGCTGACCAAGACGGCGGGCTTTGAGTGGGGCACGGGCTTCTACATTAATCCGACGCCGCCGGAGGAAGCGGCGAAGTTTCTGCGCGAAGCCAGCGTGGAAGAGCCGGTTCCGGCGACGGTGGGGTAGGGTCGGCTAGTCCAGGAGAATCCAAGCAAGAAAAAGAGGGCACGGTGAGAGCCGTACCCTTTGCAGTTGGACGGAGAGAGAAGTTGATGGCGAGGGACGAACATTTGGGAGCCCTGCCACAACCGTTTTCATCTCTAATGTTAGGGCTGCGACTAAAGTTTAATTGTCACGGAATTGTAAAATCTTCGGCGCGCGGACCCGCTATGTCGTTCTACTACTTACCTGTGTTTCCTAATCCTTGCCTTTGGCTTACCCTTGCGTGCGATCCTGGAATTCTTCGTGCCACGCCATCTGGATGGCTTCGAGCTTGCCTTCGTTGGAGGTCTTAGGGTCGCCCTTGAAATCTGGCAACTCGGTGACGTAACGGTGCAGATCGGTGAAGCGGACGGTGAGGGGATCGAGATCGGGATGTATTTCGCTGAGCAGGATGCCGATATCTTCGGCGTCGTCCCAGGTTAAGGGCTTGGGCATGGGGAGATTCCTCAGCGCGGAGATTCAGGTTTCAAGGTTTCAAAGTTTCAAGGTTTCGCAACCTTGAAACCCTGATACTTTGAAACCTGCTTTCTAATGATGCTCTTCCGAAATGTAATTCCGGTTCCAGGCCGGGATCTCGACGACTACTTTACCGGGCTTCGTGATCTGCACCTGGCAGCCGAGACGCGAGTTTAACTGCAAGTCGGCGGCCATGTCTAGACGGTCGGCTTCGTCGTCTTCCATGGGAGAAAGATTTTCGGCGCCTTCTTTGATCCACACATGGCAGGTGGTGCAGGCGCAGTTGCCGCCGCAGGCGTGGTCGAGCGGGACTCCGAAGTTGAGTGCGACGTCGAGGATCGACTCTTCCTTGCCATGATCTTCGTAGGGCAGCTTGCCGTGCTCGAACTGGACTGTCTTGCCTTCGGGCAGGAACGTGAGCTGCACGGTATTTTCGCTGACCGCATTCTCGCCGATTGTATTTTCGCCGGGAGCTTCTTCGGTAGCTGTGCCGGTGGATTGTGATTTTTCTTCTGACATTGACTGCTCCTAAGAAACCTTAAGCTTTTTCGCTGCTCATACGGCGAGGGCGAGACGCCCTCGCGACAGCCGGCGGGGACCCTTCGGCTCCGCTCAGGGCACCGGCGCTACTCGAACTCTGCCTTCGCCATGGGATGCGGAGCTGTGGGGCCTTCGCCCATGTCTGCCTCGTCCATGGTTTTGCCTTCTAGCGCCGTCGAGACGGCGCTGTCCATCATCAACTCGGCCAGACGCGTGGTGCCTTGATTCAGCGCGTCGATGGCTTTGCGGATGGCCTGGTAATCGTCTTCCGCCTTCACGGCGATAAGCGCCTTCTCCATCTTCGCAATCTTTTTCTTCTCGTCGGTGGTTAAGTGGCCCCAGGCTGGGCTCTTCTTGCCCTTTTCGAGCGCCGCCAGGATCGTATCTGCCTCGTTGCGCGCTTCAATGACCTGGCGCTGGCGGAAATCTTCTTCGGCGCTGTCGAATGAGTCGAGGATCATGCTCTCGACTTGCTCGTCGGTCAGGCCGTAGCTGGGCTGGACCTGAATTTCAGATTCTTTGCCGCTGCGCTGCTCGCGCGCGGAGGCGTTCAGGATGCCGTTGGCGTCGATGAGGAACTTCACTTCGATGCGTGCCATGCCAGCGGCCATCGGCGGGATGCCTTTCAAATCAAAGCGCGCCAGCGAGCGGCAATCCTTTGCCAGCTCGCGCTCGCCCTGCAAAACATGAATGGCAACATTGGCCTGGCCGTCGACCTGGGTGGTATAGAACTGCGTAGCCGATGCGGGGATGGTGGAGTTGCGCAGGATGATTTTGTCGGTGACACCGCCTGCGACTTCAATGCCTAGCGAAAGCGGCGTGACATCGAGCAGCAGCATGTTCTCGGTAGCTTCGGAGCCTCCGCCGAGAATGTTGGCTTGCACCGCAGCGCCGAGAGCGACGACCTCATCAGGATTCAGATCGGTATGCGGCTCGCGGTGGAAGAGTTCTTTGACCAGAGCGCGAACTTTTGGGATGCGCGTGGATCCGCCGACCAGAACGACTTCGTCAATCTGTTCGGGCTTGAGGCCGGCGTCTTTCAACGCTTGCTTACAAGGGCCGATGGTGCGGTCGATGATGGGCTGGATGAGTTGTTCGAACTGCTCGCGCGTGATTTCGCGAAGGTAGCGCTTGCCGCCGGGGAGTTTAACATCGAGCTTGACTGAGGGCTGAGACGAGAGAGCGATCTTGGCTTCGATAACGGCATTGCGAATGGCTTGCACGGCTTCGGCGTTGCGGCGGAGGTCTAGTCCGAGATCGCCGAGCGTGTCATCCAGCGCGATGGTGATCAGCAGATTGTCGATGTCGTCGCCGCCGAGATGGGTGTCCCCGTTGGTCGAGATGACTTCGAAGATGCCGTCGTGCAGCTTGAGAATGGAAATGTCGAAGGTGCCGCCGCCGAGATCGTAGACGGCTACGATTCCGTTTTGCTTCTTGTCGAGGCCGTAGGCTAGCGACGCGGCCGTGGGCTCGTTGACCAGGCGCAAGACTTCAAGGCCGGCGATGCGTCCGGCGTCTTTCGTGGCCTGGCGCTGCGCGTCATTGAAATATGCGGGCACGGTGATGACGGCTTTGGTGACCGGGGTTCCGAAGAAACGCTCCGCGTTGCGCTTGAGTTGGCGGAGAATCAGCGCTGAGATTTCCGGCGGCGTGAACGTCTTTTCGCCGAGCTTCTTGTCGCCCAGCTTGATGCGAAGAACTTCGCCCGCTTGCAGATCTTCAGCGAGGCGGAAGGGGAAGAACTTCAATTCTTCCTGAACGTCGTCAACGCCGCGTCCCATCAGGCGTTTGATCGAGTAGACGGCGCGTTCCGGCGTTTCGGTGAGATACTTGCGCGCGGCATTGCCGATTACGGGCTGATTGTTCTCGTCCAGCGCGACGACCGACGGGACGAGATTCGAGCCGTCGTCGCCGGGGATGACGACAGGGCTCTCCCCTTGCATGAAGGCCACGAGAGAATTCGTGGTGCCCAGGTCGACGCCGACGATGCGGTCAGTAGACATTTGTAATTTTGTAATCGGGTAAATCAAGGGCCTGCGCGTCTCAAATTACAAAATTACCCGATTACCAGATTGCAAAATCCTTTCGGTCAACTCTCCAGCACTTCATTTACATCCCGCACCAGATTGCGGATGTAGTTGCGGCGGTTCAGCACGTCCACCATTTTGTCGCGTTCCTGCCTGCGTTCCTCGTCTGAGACGGGCTGGCCGTTCGATTCACGCTGGATCATCCCATCCCAAACCTTCCAGCGTCCCTGAAGCTCGTGCAAAAGCGTTTCCTGCTTTTCTTCCAATTCGTGTTTCTGGTTGCCAATTTCTTCGATCAGGGCGGGATCATCCTCGCCCATTTTCTTCTGGGTGCGCAGTTCTTCGAGCTGCATATTCAGATCGAAGACCTCTGCGAGCAGCTCAGGCGGCACGATCTGCTTCTTTATTTCCCCGGTAGATCGCGCCTTTTCCGTCGCGGTTTTTGATTGCTCTTCCAGTTCCACCCCTTCGAGCTTCAAAAGATACTCTGTGCGCTTGATCGGGTCTTTCAAGGTGCGATGAGCATCGTTAAGCAGGGAACTCTGTTGCAGGCTCCACTCCCGTTCCTGGCTCCCGGCCTGGGCGTTGAGGTCGGGATGCAGCTTGCGGCTCAGTTCGTAGAAGTCTTTTTCCAGCATGGGGACGTCGAGATCCAATTTGCGGGGTAACCCGAAAAATGCGAAGTAGTCGACTGGCGCCGGCGGTTGAACCTTGCCGCAGGACTGGCAGAAGTGGACGGCGCGCATGGTTCCGCACGACCAGCAGGATTGCGTTTCCTCCGGTGCGGGCTTCGCGGTGATGTTGGTTAAACCCGGGTTGCTCATACTTGTCCGTTTCTAATTCAGCGCAATGTAGCACCTGCGCAACCCCAGGGTGCCGCTGTGCTGGGCGAGGGGTGACGCCATAGACGTTCGCGGGCGAGGACGCCCGCTCCACACGATCCGCTCGATCACGCGGAGAATGAAGTTCCGCAGCCGCACGACTTCGTGGCCTGAGGATTCACGAAGACGAATCCCTGCTGCATCAGCGTTTCCTGGTAGTCGAGGGTCATGCCGTGCAGGTAGATGAACGACTTGGGATCGACGAACACGCGCACATCGCCATACTGGAAGATGCGGTCACGTTCGCGCGGCTGCGTGTCGAAGCGGATGTTATAGCTCAGACCGGAACAGCCGCCGCCCTGCACGCCCAGGCGCAATCCACCCTGCTCGGGCGAAATGCCTTCCTTGGCCATCGCGCTGCGCACCTTGACCAGGGCTTTGTCGGTGACCTGAATGCCCTTGGCTGGAGCGGCTGGCAATGTTTGCGCGGTTTGTTCGGTTGCTGTTGTCATTCCAATTCCTGACGCGGTTCCTCAGCGGCTAAAGCCGCCACCGGAGCGGGGCTCTTGCGGCACGAGTTCCTCAAAGACCACGCAGCGCTTACTGCGCTACCGTCGAGGCAACCGGCTTCGCGCTCTCCTGCTTTTTCTTCCAGTCGCTGATCGCGGCGCGGATGGCGTCCTCGGCCAGCACGGAACAATGGATCTTCACCGGAGGAAGCGAAAGCTCCTTCACGATGTCCATGTTCTTGATGGCGAGAGCTTCATCCACAGTTTTGCCCTTGACCCACTCCGTGGCCAGTGAAGACGAGGCGATCGCGGAGCCGCAGCCGAACGTCTTGAACTTGGCTTCTTCAATGACATTCGTGTCGCGGTTGACCTTGATCTGCAGCTTCATGACGTCGCCGCACTCGGGTGCGCCGACCAGGCCGGTGCCTACGTCGGCGCTGCTCTTATCCATGGAGCCGACGTTGCGGGGATTGTTGTAGTGATCAATTACTTTATCGCTGTATGACATTTTTTTCTCCAGGTTTCCAAATTCAAAGTTTCAAGGTTTCGAAGGTTTCAATGTTTCAAAGACTCTCAGCTCCACGGTCCCACGCGAAACCTTGAAACTCTGAAACTTTGAAACCTTATCTCGCTTACTCTCCTGCCCACTTCACGTCCTTCA
>Ga0210395_10003274_pt1 | contig 12462 bp, 10 predicted proteins | sample IncBWH4OmetaG_FD_150861 | JGI IMG/M metagenome (GOLD analysis project Ga0210395, IMG submission 150861) | Forest soil microbial communities from Barre Woods Harvard Forest LTER site, Petersham, Massachusetts, United States - Inc-BW-H-4-O ...
CGCGACGTCGAAGACGAAATGACGTTCGGCGAGTACGCCGGGCACGAGGGCGACATCGTGGCCGGCGTGATCCAGCAGGGTAAGGACCCGCGGACGGTCCTGGTGGACCTTGGCAAGATCGAGGCCGTGCTGCCGCCGGCCGAGCAGGTCCCCGGCGAGCGCTACGTGCACGGCGAGCGGATCCGCTGTTACGTGTGGCGGGTCCGCAAGGGGCACCGCGGTCCTTCTGTCACGCTGTCGCGGACGCATCCGGACCTGGTGCGCAAGCTGTTCGCGCTGGAGGTTCCCGAGATCGCTAGCGGTGCGGTGGAGATCGTCAAGATCGCGCGCGAGGCGGGGCACAGGACCAAGATCGCGGTGCAGTCCCACCAGCAGGGCGTCAACGCCAAGGGCGCGTGTATCGGGCCGGTGGGCAGCCGGGTCAGGAACGTGATGGCCGAGCTGCATGGCGAGAAGATCGACATCGTGGACTACTCCGACGACCCGGCCGACTTTGTCGCGAACGCGCTCTCACCGGCCAGGGTCACCCGGGTCGATGTGGTCGACCCGGTGGCCATGGAGGCGCGGGTCGTGGTGCCCGATTACCAGTTGTCGCTCGCCATCGGGAAGGAAGGGCAGAACGCCCGGCTCGCGGCCAGGCTTACCGGCTGGCGGATCGACATCAGGTCAGACGCGGCGCCCGCGGAGCCCGCTTCCGATGCTCCCTCGGATCCGGCCGCACCAGGGGCCGCTTCAGGGACCGCTTCTGACGCGGCCTCTGACGCGGCCTCGGACGCCGCCTCCGAGGCTGGCTCGGCGCCCTCGTCGGCCGCCCCGGCAAGGACGGATGCTCCGTCGAGCGAGCCCCCGTCGAGCGAGGCGCGGTCGGTGCCGCGCCAGGGGCGCGAGGTGGCGCCCGACGCCGGTGTCGGCACGGCCAGCGACAGCGCCGGGACCACCTAGGCCGTCGCAGCCGTCCGGATCAGCCCAGGGTCCTCGGAGGACTCACCTGGTGCCCTGGACGTGGGGACACGGTAGACTAGTGTGAGGAATGGCCGTGCGATCTGAGCTGCCCGGGCCGGGGGGGTTCCCGGTACGCACCTGTGTGGGCTGCAAAGAGCGAGCGGCGAAGTCCAGACTGCTTCGCCTGGTGGTGACCGGGGGCGACATCGTGCCCGACCCCCAAGCGCGGCAGCCCGGCAGGGGTGCTTACCTGCATCCCAGCCTGGCGTGCTTCGAACTGGCGCAGCGGCGCCGGGCGTTCTCTCGCGCGCTGCGCGTGATGGGCCCGCTCGGCGCTCAGTCGCTTGTTTCGTATCTTTCACGGACGGACGCCCGGGCATAACATGGCCGCTGGCGACGTTCGCAAGGGCTGACGTAGGGAAGCACGCTGGACACAACGGAAACCTGTACGGAAAGCAGGTCGAGAAGCTAATGAGCGCTCGATGAGCACAAGGCGATGAACGGCACGAGCTGACGCCGACCCGGAGCACGCTATGCCCCGGATCGGCTGATGATCCGGTAGATGGCCCGGTGGAGGGCCGAGCAGAGGAGCATAGTGGCGAAGGTCCGGGTTTACGAACTCGCAAAGGAGTTCGGAGTAGAGAGCAAGGCCGTGATGGCCGAGCTCGAGAAGATGGGCGAGTTCGTGCGATCCGCGTCCTCGACTATCGAGGCGCCTGTAGTTCGCAGGCTCAAAGAATCGTTCGCCGGTGACTCGGCGAAATCACAGCGCCAGGGCCAGCGGCCCGCGGAGGCCCGCCCGGCCGCGCCGTCCGGGCCGCCCGCGCCGTCCGGTCGGCGTGACCAGGGCAGCGCTCCCGGCGACGCGCGTCGTGACGACCGGGACACCCCCCGGGTGCCCGACCGTGCCGGGCCGGTGCAGCCTGTCGCGAGTCCGGCGGCGAGCAATGGCGTGCCCGCTCCAGCCGAGGTGCCGACTGCCCCCTCGGCTGTTCCCCGCGCTTCCGGCGTAGCTCCGGCCGCCGCGCCCGGTGGCGCGGGCGCCAGGCCTGGTCCGCGTCCGGCTGCGCCTCGTCCTGTTCCTCAGGTGCCGGGCGTCGGCGCTCCCGCGGCGGCGCAGGCCGCCAGCGCGCCTGCCGCCCCTGCCGCACCTGCCGCGACTTCCGCGCCTGCGGCGTCGGCCGCCCCCGCCGCGACTTCCGTGCCTGCCGCGTCGGCTGCCCCGGCCGCGCCTGCCGCCCCTGGGCGGCCCGCACCGGGCCCGCGGTCGTCCGCATCTGGTCAGGCGGGAGCCGGCCAGGCAGGACAGCGTCCGGCCGGGCCGCGTCCGGCCGGACCGCGCCCTAGCGGTTCACAAGGCGCCGGGCAAGGCGGCCAAGGTGGCCAAGGTGGCCAAGGCGGCCAAGGCGGCCAAGGCGGCCAGGGTCAGCAGGGCTATGGTTCGGGGGGTAATGGACGCCCGGGCGGATCGCGCCCTGGTGCTCCTCGCTCGGCTGCTCCCGGGCAGCGTGGTCCACGGCCTGGTCCGCGTCCAGGTAACAACCCGTTTAGCTCGACGGCGACCGGGATGGGCTCCACTCCGGCGGCCCGCCCTGGCTTCGGCGGCGAGCGCACCGACCGTGGCGACCGCCCCGACCGGGGTGACCGCGGCGACCGCGGTCCACGTCCCGGCATGGGGGGCGGCGCCGGCCCCGGCGGGGCTCGCCCCGGTGGCCGCGGTCCTGGCAGGCCGGGCGCTCCGGCCGGCGCTGGTGCTTCCGGCGACGGCGGCCCGCGTCCCGGTGGTCCGCGTCCTGGCGGTCCGCGGCCTAGCCCGATGAACATGCCGTCGCGCCCCGTGGGTCCTGGTGGCTCCGGCGGGCCCGGTGGCCGTGGCGGCGCTGGCGCTCCCGGCGGTCGCGGTCCCAGGCCCGGCGGTCCCGGTGCCGGCGCGGGCGCGCGTCCCGGCGGCGGTCCGCGCTCTGGTGCCGGCCCGCGTCCCGGTGGCGGCGGCCCTCCGCGCGCTGGCGGCGGTCCCGGTGGTGGTGGCGGCGGTGCTGGCGGCGGTGGCGGCAGCGCGCCGGCCAGGCCCGGCGGCAGGGGCAGGCCTGGCGGTGGTACCGCTGGCGCGTTCGGTCGCCCGGGCGGCAAGCCAAGCCGTGGCCGGAAGTCGAAGAAGCAGCGTCGGCAAGAGTTCGACAACATGCAGGCGCCGACGATCGGCGGCGTGCAGGTGCCGCGCGGCAACGGCCAGGCCATCCGGCTGTCCCGTGGCGCGTCCCTGAGCGACTTCGCCGACAAGATCGGTGCCAACCCGGCGAGCCTGGTGCAGGTGCTGTTCCACCTCGGCGAGATGGTCACCGCCACCCAGTCGGTGAACGACGAGACGCTGCAGCTGCTCGGTGCCGAGCTGAACTACAACGTCCAGGTCGTCTCGCCAGAAGAGGAAGACCGCGAGCTGCTCGAGTCCTTCGACATCGAATTCGGTGAGGACGAGGGCGAGGAGGAGGACCTGCGGGCGCGGCCTCCGGTGGTCACCGTCATGGGTCACGTCGACCACGGCAAGACCAAGCTTCTTGACGCGATCAGGCACACCAACGTGGTCGCGCACGAGGCTGGCGGCATCACCCAGCACATCGGTGCCTACCAGGTGACGACCGAGGTCGATGGCGACGAGCGCAAGATCACGTTCATCGACACCCCTGGCCACGAGGCGTTCACCGCCATGCGTGCCCGCGGCGCCGAGACCACCGACCTGGTGGTGCTCGTGGTCGCGGCCGACGACGGCGTGAAGCCGCAGACCACCGAGGCGCTGAACCACGCCCAGGCGGCCGGCGTGCCGATCGTGGTGGCCGTCAACAAGATCGACAAGGAAGGCGCGGACCCGCAGCGGGTTCGGGCGCAGCTCACGGAATACGGCCTGGTCGCCGAGGAGTTCGGCGGCGACACGCAGTTCGTGGACGTGTCCGCGACGAAGCGGATGGGCCTGGACACCCTGCTTGAGGCGATTATCCTCACCGCGGACGCCCAGCTCGACTTGCGCGCGAACCCCGACCAGGACGCGCAGGGCACCGTGATCGAGGCGCAGCTCGACAAGGGCCGCGGCCCGGTCGCGACCATGCTCGTGCAGCGCGGCACGCTGCATGTCGGCGATTCGATCGTGGCTGGCGAGGCATACGGCCGGGTCCGGGCGATGCTCGACGAGAACGGCGACACGGTGGACGTGGCCCCGCCGTCCCGGCCGGTGCAGGTGCTCGGCCTGACCGCGGTTCCCGACGCGGGCGACAACTTCCTCGTCGTCTCCGACGACCGGATGGCCAGGCAGATCGCCGAGCGCCGCGAGGCGCGCGAGCGGACCGCCCAGTTCGCCCAGCGCCGTCGGCGTGTGACGCTCGAGGACCTGGAGTCGGCGCTCAAGGCCGGCCAGCGCGAGGAACTCCTGCTCATCATCAAGGGTGACGTGTCCGGCTCGGTGGAAGCCCTGGAGGACGCGCTGCTCAAGATCGACGTGGGCGAGGAGGTGACCCTGCGGGTCATCGGCCGCGGCGTCGGCGCCATCACGCAGGACGACGTGAACCTGGCCATCGCGTCCGACGCGGTGATCATCGGCTTCAACGTCCGCCCGGCGGGCCGGGCCGGCGAGCTCGCCCAGCGTGAGGGCGTGGACATCCGCTACTACTCGATCATCTACCAGGCGATCGAAGAGGTCGAGGCCGCGCTCAAGGGCATGCTCAAGCCCGAGTTCGAGGAGGTCCAGCTCGGTACCGCCGAAGTCCGCGAGGTCTTCCGTGTGCCGCGGATCGGCAACATCGCCGGCTGCATCGTCCGTTCCGGCACGATCAACCGCAACAGCAAGGCGCGGGTGATCAGGGACGGCGTGGTGATCTCCGACAACCTGACGGTCGAGTCGCTGCGACGGTTCAAGGACGACGTGACCGAGGTCCGCGAGGGTTTCGAGTGCGGCATCGGCGTCGGCTACAACGACATCAGGATCGAGGACGTCATCGAGACCTTCGAGATGCGGGAGAAGCCGCGTACGTAGCCGCGTTGACGATGGATGTGCTGCTGGGCGACGTCCGCTCGCTGAAACAGAAGCGGGCTGTCGTCCGGCCGCTCGTCGCCGAACTGCGGCGCCATTACCCTGGCGTCGCGGTTGCCGAGACCGGCCACCTCGACCTGCACCGGCGAGCCGAAATCGGGGTCGCGGTCGTGTCCGCCACCGCCAGCAACGCGACCGCGGTGCTCGACGAGTGCGAGCGCCTGGTGGCGGCGCGGCCGGAGATCGAGCTGCTGTCGGCGAGGCAGCGGCTGTTTACCGAAGAGGAGTGAGCGACCATGGACGCCGCCCGCACGCGCCGTCTCGCCGAATGGATCAGCAAGATCGTGGCCGAGTTGCTCGAACGCCGGATCAAAGACCCGAGGCTCGGTTTCGTCACCGTGACCGAGACGCGGCTGACCAACGACCTGCGTGAGGCGACGGTCTTCTACACGGTCTACGGCTCGCCGGAAGAGCGGGAGGAAACCGCGGCGGCCCTGCGCAGCGCCACCGGCGTCATCCGCTCCGAGGTCGGCCGGCTGATCGGGCTGCGGCACACCCCGTCGATCGAGTTTGTCGCCGATTCGCTGCCGGAAGACGCGCAACGGATCGACGATCTCGTCGCGGCCGCGCGCCAGGCCGACGCCGAGCTCGCCCGCACCCGCGAGGGCGCGGAGTGGGCCGGCGACCCGGACCCGTACCGCAAGCCGGCCGACGACGACTTCGATGACGAGGACGAGGGCGAAGACGGCGAGGCATGACCGTACCCAGCGGCATAGTCATCGTTGACAAGCCGGGCGGCATGACTTCCCACGACGTGGTCGCCCGGATCCGCCGGCTGGCCGGCACCCGCCGGGTGGGACACGCGGGGACGCTGGACCCGATGGCGACCGGTGTGCTCATCGTGGGCGTGGAGAAGGCGACGAGACTTCTCGGGTACCTGGCGCTGACCGAGAAGGAGTACGCCGCCACGATCCGTCTCGGTCAGTCCACCACGACCGACGACGCCGAGGGGCAGCCCGCCGGCGGCGCGCCCGCGACGAGCGTCACGCGCGCCGCGCTTGACGCCGCGGTCGCGAAGCTGACCGGCGACATCTGGCAGGTTCCGCCCGGCGTGAGCGCGATCAAGGTCGGCGGTCAGCGCGCCTACAAGCTGACCAGGGCCGGCGCCGCGCCAGAGCTAGCGGCCCGCCCGGTCACCGTCTACGAGTTCGCGATCGCCGGCTCCAGGATCGAGGGCGACTTCCTCGACGTGGACGCCACCGTGCGCTGCTCGAGCGGCACGTACATCCGCGCGCTGGCGCGCGACCTCGGCGGTGCGCTCGGCACCGGCGGGCACCTGACCGCCTTGCGCCGTACTTCGGTCGGTCCCTACACGATCGCGCAGGCCCGCACTCTGGATTTTTTGTCCGAACGATTGGTGCTGACTCCGCTAGCAACCGCCGCCGCGGCGGCCTTCCCGCGGGTCGACCTAGCCGAGGATGACGCCCGCCGCCTAGCTCACGGCGCCCGCATCCCCGTGCCCGTGCCCGAAGCCCCCGCCGCCGCCCAGCCCACCGCGCCCGCCGGCCCCTCAGCGGCCGCGCCCGCCGATGGTGAAGCCCCTCTGGCCGCATTCGCCCCAGACGGGGCTCTGGTCGCTCTGGTTGTTCCGGATTCCGGTCGGCTGCGCTCCCTGGCCGTGTTCGCCGACCCCCTTCCTGGCGGATGACACACCAATCGCCCCTGACAGCGCACCGGCCTCACTGCTTGCGGGGATCGCGAAAACATATTGCTTTGCGAAAACACTTAGCACCAATAGCTATCAAATATTCACGTGATAAAAATTGTTTTCGCGATCACGAGTCATCGTGGTCAGCAGCGCCGAGGGTGGGTGGCCGGTCGGCGAAGTGTTTGCCTCAGGGGGACGAGCCGGTGTCGTCTGGCCAGCCCATAGGCTTGGAGTGCGCACTTTAAGCGCGGCCGAACGGAAGGGAGAGCACGTGTACCGCTGGTACGGCCTGGATGAAGTGCCGGCCGGGTGGGGCGAGTCCGTCGTGACGATCGGCAAGTTCGACGGCGTGCACCGTGGCCACCAGCGCATAGTCGACCGTGCCGTGCAGATCGGTGCGGAGCGGAACCTGCCGGTGGTGGTGATCACCTTTGACTCGCACCCGGACGAGGTGGTCAGGCCCGGCAGCCACCCGCCGGCGCTGTGCTCGGCGCGTCGCCGTGCCGAACTGCTCGCCGGCCTCGGCACCGACGCACTGTGCGTGCTGCCGTTCACGCTGGAGTTCTCCCGGCTGGACCCCGACGAGTTCGTGCACACCGTGCTGGTCGAGAGACTGCACGCGGCGGCCGTCGTCGTGGGGGAGGACTTCAGGTTCGGCCACAAGGCCGCTGGTGACGTGCAACTGCTGGCGAAGCTCGGCGAGAAGTACGACTTCTCCACCGAGAGCATGCCGCTGGTCGCCGCGGACGGCACCAACGTGTCGTCCACCTTGATCAGGAACATGCTCGCGGCGGGCGACGTACCGGCGGCGGCCAAGCTGCTCGGCCGGCCGCACCGGGTGGAAGGCGTCGTCGTGCGCGGACATCAGCGCGGCCGGGCGCTCGGCTTCCCGACGGCCAACCTGGAAATGCCGCCGCACACCGCGATCCCGGCCGACGGCATTTACGCCGGATGGCTGGCCAGCCTGGACGCCGACGGCCGAGACCAGGAACGCTGGCCGGCGGCGATCTCCATCGGCACCAACCCCACGTTCGGCGAGGGTGAGCGGACGGTGGAGGCGTACGCGCTGGATCGCAGCGACCTGGACCTGTACGGGGTGCACGCGGCGATCGATTTCATCGCACGGCTGCGCGGTACGCTCCGGTTCGACTCGGTCGGCGCACTAGTGGAACAGATGCGCCGCGATGTCGACCGCGCCCGCGAGCTCACCGCCGATCCGAACGCGTAAACAGAGGACCTAAACAGGGAGCGGACCAGGTTAGTCCGCGCGCATGGTACTGTGAAACGCTGCCGGTAGAGTACCGGCTGGGATGTGCTGCACCCTCATGCGGCCATCTGGCGGGGAAACCGCGAACCGCTGATTCAAACAGTCTAAGGAGCAATGTGCCGCTCGACGTCGAAGTCAAGAAGCAGATCTTTGCGGAGTACGCGACCAGTGAGGGTGACACCGGTTCGCCGGAGGTCCAGATCGCGCTCATGACCCGCAGGATCAACGACCTGAACGAGCACCTCAAGGTGCATCAGCACGATCACCACAGCCGCCGCGGTCTGCTGCTGCTCGTCGGCCGCCGCCGTCGGCTGCTTACTTACCTGCGCAACACGGACATCAACCGTTACCGCACGCTGATCGAGCGTCTGGGACTTCGCAGGTAGCCGCGGCCCGTTATCACCGGGCCGTGGACGCTGGACCCGGTGAGCTCGGGCCGGTAACGTTGGCCCTGGCCCGCGTGATAACAGAAAAGAAGCGATAAGACACATCCCGTAGCCCCCGGCCCGAGCGCCTGGGCCGGTCCTCGGTAGTGGTCCCCGGGTCCTCGCCGCGCTTTCGCGGCAGCGCAGTCAGCGCGAACCGAGACCCGAGGGCTTCGATCGAAGACCGGCCGGCGGCCCCGCTGGAGCGGAACTAGCCTGGAACACTCCGAACACAAGCGGGCGCGCCAGAGCCGACCATGGTACGGCGGCGGGTGGGTGCGGGATCTACCGCAAGGAGGTCTCACCCGTGAAGGGTGTGAAGAGCGCCGAAGCCGTTATTGACAACGGCGAGTTTGGTGTACGCAAAATCAGGTTCGAGACGGGCAGACTGGCTCGTCAGGCGTCGGGTTCGGCGCTAGCCATCCTCGATGACGAGACCGTGGTGCTGTCCGCGACGGTCGCGAGCAAGCAGCCGAAGGAAGGCCTGGACTTCTTCCCGCTCACAGTCGATGTCGAGGAGCGGATGTACGCGGCGGGCCGGATTCCCGGCTCGTTCTTCCGTCGTGAGGGCCGTCCGTCCGAGGACGCGATCCTCACCTGCCGGCTGATCGACCGGCCGCTGCGCCCGAGCTTCGTCAAGGGCCTGCGCAACGAGATCCAGATCGTCGAGACGATTCTGGCGCTTGACCCGCAGCACATGTACGACGTGGTGGCGATCAATGCCGCGTCCATGTCCACCCAGCTGGCTGGCCTGCCGTTCTCCGGCCCGATCGGCGGCGTCAGGGTCGCGCTAATCAAGGACCAGTGGGTCGCCTTCCCGACGTACGAGCAGCTCGGGCACGCGACGTTCGACATGGTCGTCGCGGGCCGGCTGCTTGAAGACGGCGATGTCGCGATCATGATGGTCGAGGCGGAGTCCACGCCAGAGACGCTGAAGCTGCTCGCCGACGCGGCGACGTCCGGCGCGGTCGCCCCTGACGAGGAGACCGTCGCCGAGGGCCTCGAGGCGGCCAAGCCGTTCATCGCCGCGCTGTGCGAGGCGCAGAAGATCCTCGCCGCGCAGGCGCAGGAGGCGGGCATCAGCCCGGCAAGCACCACCGACTTCCCCATCTTCACCGACTACTCCGAGGACGTGTACGAGGCCGTCAGCAACGCCGTCTCCGAGGAGCTGGCCAAGGCGCTGACGATCGCGGGCAAGCACGACCGCGAGGCCGAGCAGGACCGCGTGAAGGCCCTGGCCCAGGAGCGGCTCGCCGAGCACTTCGGCGAGGGTCGCGAGAAGGAGATCAGCGCGGCCTTCCGCAGCCTGACCAAGAAGCTGGTCAGGGAGCGGATCATCAGGGACGGCCTGCGCATCGACGGCCGCGGCCTCGCCGACATCCGGCCGCTTTCCGCCGAGGTCGGCGTGCTTCCCCGCGTGCACGGCAGCGCGCTGTTCGAGCGCGGCGAGACCCAGATCCTGGGTGTCAGCACGCTGAACATGCTCCGCATGGAGCAGATGATCGACACGCTCAACCCCGAGCGCACCAAGCGCTACATGCACAACTACAACATGCCGCCGTACTCAACAGGAGAGACCGGCCGGGTTGGCTCGCCGAAGCGCCGCGAGATCGGCCACGGCGCGCTCGCCGAGCGCGCGCTCATCCCGGTGCTGCCGACGCGCGAGGAGTTCCCTTACGCGATCCGGCAGGTCTCCGAGGCCATCGGCTCCAACGGCTCCACCTCGATGGGCAGCGTGTGCGCCTCCACCATGTCGCTGCTCAACGCGGGCGTGCCGCTGAAGGACATGGTCTCAGGCATCGCGATGGGCCTGATCAACGAGGGCGGCCAGTACGTCACGCTCACCGATATCCTCGGCGCCGAGGACGCGTTCGGCGACATGGACTTCAAGGTGGCCGGCACCGAGAACCTGATCACCGCGCTGCAGTTGGACACCAAGCTCGACGGCATCCCCGCCTCGGTGCTTGCCGCGGCGCTCAAGCAGGCGCGCGGCGCGCGGCTGACGATCCTCGGCGTGATGCGTGACGCGATCACCGAGCCGGGCGAGATGTCCCCGTACGCTCCGCGGATCATCACGCTGAAGGTCCCCGTGGACAAGATCGGCGAGGTCATCGGCCCGAAGGGCAAGATGATCAACTCGATACAGGACGAGACGGGCGCCGAGATCACGATCGAGGACGACGGCACGATCTACGTCGGCGCGACCGACGGCCCGTCGGCGGAGGCGGCCAGGTCGGCGATCAACGCGATCGCCAACCCGCACATCCCCGAGGTCGGGGAGCGGTTCCTCGGCACGGTGGTCAAGACGACGACGTTCGGCGCGTTCCTGTCGCTGTTGCCTGGCAAGGACGGGCTGCTGCACGTCACCCAGATCCGTAAGCTGCACGGCGGCAGGCGGATCGAGAACATCGACGACGTGATCCACGTCGGTGACAAGATCCAGGTGGAGATCCGCGAGATCGACGACCGCGGCAAGCTTTCGCTCGTCCCCGTTGAGGTGCTCGAGCGCGAGGCGGCCGGCGAGGACCTGTCCGGTGGCGACTCGCACTCCGACCATGGTGACCGGCCGCCGCGCGACCGGGGCGACCGCGGCGACAGAGGTGACCGTGATCGCGGCGACCGAGGGGATGGCGACGGTTCTCGCCGTACCCGGCACCGCTCTCGTGGGCATCACGAGTAAATGGGTACCGAACGGACCGTTAGTTCCTCTGTGGCCGACAGCGATTCCGCCGTGCGCAAGACCGTCCTCCCGGGCGGTCTGCGCGTGGTCACCGAGTTCCTGCCGTCGGTGCGATCGGTGGCGCTGGGCATCTGGGTAGGCGTCGGGTCCAGGGACGAGGACACCTCGCACGCTGGCGCGACGCACTACCTGGAGCACCTGCTGTTCAAGGGCACGCGCAAGCGCACGGCGCTGGAGATCTCCTCGGCGATGGACGCGGTCGGCGGCGAGATGAACGCGTTCACCGCCAAGGAGTACACGTGCTACTACGCGCGGGTGCTCGACTCCGACCTGCCGCTGGCGATCGACGTGCTGTCGGACATGGTGACCTCGTCGCTGATCGAGCCGCGCGACGTTGACGCCGAGCGCAACGTCGTGCTCGAAGAGATCGCGATGAACGAGGACGACCCGACGGACTCGGTACACGAGGCGTTCACGACGCACCTGTTCGGCGACACGCCGCTCGGCCGTCCGATCCTGGGAACCGTCGACTCTATCAACGCGATCACCAGAGAGCAGATCTACGAGCACTATGTCGCCAGGTACACACCGCCGCACCTGGTGGTGGCGGCGGCGGGGAACCTGGACCACGACGCTGTCGTCGCCGGCGTCCAGGCGGCGTTCGCCGAGGCGACGGCGCGATACCAGCAGGCGCACGGCGACACCCCCCCGGCGCCGCCGCGGCTGCGCGGCGGTCCCGGCGCTCTCTGGGAAGGCTACGGCCCGGCGGCCGGATCCGGCGTCAAGCTGGTGTCCCGCCCTATCGAGCAGGCCAACCTGGTGCTCGGGTGCGAAGGGCTGGCCAGGACCGACGATCGCAGGTTCGCGCTCGGTATCCTGAACGCCGCGCTCGGCGGCGGCATGTCGTCCCGGCTATTCCAGGAGGTGCGGGAAAAGCGCGGTCTGGCGTATTCGGTCTACAGCTTCGCCGCGCAGCACGCGGACACCGGGCTGTGGGGCATCTACGCCGGCTGCCTGCCCTCCAAGGCCGACGAGGTGCTGTCGATCTGCGCCAGCGAGGTAGCGAAGGTCGTCAACGAGGGCCTGTCCGACGGCGAACTCGAGCGCGGCAAGGGCCAGGTTCGCGGCGGCATCGTGCTGGGTCTTGAGGACCCATCCTCGCGGATGACCCGGCTTGGCAAATCCGAGCTGGTCTATCCTCGCCTCGAGCCGGTCGACGAGGTGCTCGCCGCGATCGAGGCGGTCAGCCACGACGACGTGCGGGCGATTGCCGCCGAAGTCCTCACCCGCCAGAAAACGCTCGCCGTCGTCGGCCCGTTCGACGACCCCGACGCGTTCTCGGGTGCCCTGACCTGAACCGGAGGAGTACCGGAGGAGCGATGATCAACGTCGGAGTTCTCGGGGCGCGGGGACGGATGGGAC
>Ga0210395_10003275_pt1 | contig 12461 bp, 7 predicted proteins | sample IncBWH4OmetaG_FD_150861 | JGI IMG/M metagenome (GOLD analysis project Ga0210395, IMG submission 150861) | Forest soil microbial communities from Barre Woods Harvard Forest LTER site, Petersham, Massachusetts, United States - Inc-BW-H-4-O ...
AGGCTTTCGCTACGAAGCGGCCCCTGGCAGAAAAGCAAATCGGGGCTGCGCTCAGGCCGCGGGTCATGGAATCGTTGAAAAAAATCCAGCAGATGACGCGCGATTTTGTTGCAGAGCAGCGGGCCAAAGCCGAGGAGAAGGCAGCCAAGGAATCAGCGGCGCAAAAGGCTTCGGACGCGCCGGCGACAACCACGACCGGCACGGCGCCAGCGCCGGCGCCGATTGCGCCGCCCAAATCGTGAGCCGCAGTTGAGTCCCTCGACACTGCTCGGAACCCTGAGCTGGTCGGACGGGCTTGTCGGAACGGCTGAAGTTTTTTCGGTTTATAAAGACCCATGCTGCCGCCAAATTGTAACATGCCGCGGCAAGAAAAAACTCGACGCGGACGGCGTCGATTGGTTGAACCCAGCTTTTATGAAAACCCTGCGCTTCCTGTTCCTGTCTCCACTATTTGCCGTCGTGGCCTTGGCGGCCGATAATTCCGCGGCAGCCCCGACGCAAACCCAGCCCGTTTCGGGGCCTGCGATGATTGCGCCACCTTCTGCGCCAGCCGACCCCGCCGCCGTCGAAGCGGCGCTGAAGGCCATGCACTACGATGAAATGATCGGCAAACTGGTGGACCAGCAAAAGCAGATGATCATCACCAGGCTGCAACAGACCCTGGCCATGATGAAGTCATCGATTACTTCCAAGGAAGAGTTTGAAGCCTTTGAGCAGAAAGCCGTGGATGACGCAAAGGCCGGAATTACGCCGGCGCAAATTCACAGCGATCTCGCGCGGGCCTATAGTGAAGTTTTCACCACCGACGAGTTGCAGGCCATGGCAAATTTTTACAACACCCCCGCCGGCCAGTCGGTGAGTATGAAACAGGCCGACTTAGAAAGAAAAATCATCGAGGTGATCCGGCCACGCTTGATGCGCTTGGCGTCGGATACCCAACGTGCAGCGGCGAACTTTGCCATGCTGCAGCAGGCCGAAGCAAAAAAGGCTGCGGATGAAGCCGCCGCGGCGAAGGCCAAGGACCAAAAGCCGGCGAGCGCAGGGGCGGCAGCGACGATTAGCGCGGCGACAACGACTTCACTGCCCAAATCTTAATGTAACAAGTGCTAGGTATCAAGTAACGGGAGGAGGGACCAAGTTGGCTTGAAGATGGAGCGCGTCGTCCCGACGCGCTTGAGCGTCTTGGGGACAAGCCGCTCCACCCGCGCTGCCGCGCGGGTAGGGACGGAACGCCGAGGCTTTCGCACTCGTCGCCGCCGGGCCGTCCGTTCTGCTGGCGGCGCGCCCGGCGGTCGCGCTCTACCTGCCAACCGTTCATTGGCACGTCTACGCAAGCCGCGCAGCGGCTTGCTCGAGGTCTCGGAATGACAAAATAAAGGATGGCTTACGGAGTGAGGTTGACCGCCGTGAGCGAGCTGCCGGGTGGCGTGCCATCCACGTCGAGATTCCAATGGTCCAGGCTGGTCACCGTGTCCGCGGTGCGGCGGAAGGCATAGTTGCTGCCGACGATCTGCTCAAAACCGCCGGGCGCGGTCACAAAAACCGAATAGGTATGCGCGGTCACGTTCACGGCCAGGCGAAAGTGATAGGTCTTACCGGCCAGATAGTCGATGGTCGTGCTGACATAATCGTTGCCATTGTAAGCATCGATCTGCCCCGAAGCATTGAAGCGTGCGATGCACGAGAGGTTGCCGTCGGCGGTGGCGGCACCACTGGACAGGCCGATTACCGCGTTTTCCAGCGAGACCGTGGGCGTCGCGTCAAAGCTGGCGATGAAGAATCCGCTCGCGGCAGGAGAGAGGGCCAGTGCATGCCATCCATCGCCCGAGGAACCGGTCAAAGTCCTGTTGAATTGTGCGAGGGTCGTGAAGCTAGTCGCGGCGGGCGCGGAGGAATCGCCCAAGCCATCGATCGCATGCACGATCACGTCGTAGGACGAGTCGGGCGTGAGATGGGTGAGCGAGTTCGACGTCTCGGCGACAGGATTGGAGCTCACGGAGGAGGTGGCGGCCGCTGTGCCAACGCTGCCACTGGGGATCAACTCCACCTTGTAGCCGGTTACACCCGAAGTGACCGAGGCCGTCCAAGATAGCGTTGCGCTCGTGCTCGTGATGTTGGTCACCATCAGGTTCGTCGGCTGCTGTGGCACGACCTTGGCCGGTAGGGTGGTGAAACTAAACGTGGCGGGCGCCGAGGACTCGCCCGCGGCGTCAATCGCCGTCACTGTCACCGGGTAGGTCGTGTTGGGGGTGAGGTTGGTGAGCGGGAACGAAGTCCCGGTGGTAAGCGGCCACCGCGCCGGGAAAGTGAAGCCGGGGATGCTGCAGTTGTAGCCGGTCACTCCCGGAGAAGTGGAGGCCGCCCACGATATCGTCGCGCTCGTGCTGGTGACGAGGGACGCCGTGAAGTTCGTCGGCGGGAGTAAGGGTGGCGGGCTGCTGCTGCCCCAGATTTCAACTTCGGTAAAACTGTTCCAAGTGCTGGTGTTGTTGCCGTGACAGAGGAGCCGGACAAAGCGCGCGCCCGCCGGCGAGGGGAGATTGTAGATTTCAAACTCCGCGGTTGTCCCGCTACTCTTCAACCCTTCCGCCACGGTGGTAAAATTCGTGCCATCGAGGGAAGTTTGGAAGTCGAAGGTCTGCACGCAGGTGTTGCCTTGATAGACGGCAACTTTGACGAAGTTGATGGTCATGGGCGAGCCGAGGTCGTACTGGATCCACTGCGGGTCGCCTTGCGCCGACCAACGCGTGGCCAGATCGCCATCCACCGTGTTGGCGGGCACATTGGGCGATTGAAAGGAACTCGCGGTCACCGCCGAACCGGCCACGGGAATCTTGGTGGGTATGGTGGGCGGGACGAAAGTTGCGCAAACGGTATGATTGCCTGGTTGGACATTGCCCAAGGTGAAGCTGGTCACAGCGCCAACGCTGGCACCGTCGATTTCCACATCGGACACTTGGTATCCCGTATCGGGTGCAATCGTGATGTTTACGCTGTCACCCGGGCCGCTCTGGCTAACCGTGATGGTCCCGTTGCTGGGATTGCAAGTGGTGATCGTGGGGCCGAAAGTGGCATTGATCGTATGATTGGCCTGCACATCAGTGAAAGTGTAGCTGCTAAGCCGGCCCAGGTTGACGCCGTCAACGGTGACATTAAACATGGAATAGGTGGAACCAGGCGCCCCGGTGGGCAAAACGCTGGTGGGTGAAATCGTAAAGGTTGCATCGACACCCTGTTTGATGGTGACGTTGCCGGATGGACTGATCGTTCCCGGGCCGCTGGCGCTGGCCGTGATGGTAACAGGCACTTCCACGCTACCCGTCCAAAGCTGAACATTCTGCCATGTGACAATGGCCGAGCCGGTGCCGCTGGCTGCCGTCCAAACGCCGAACTCGTCGTAGAAGGGGCCGGCGACGCCAGTCTTCTGCTCCACATGCGAACCATTGATATAGACGTCACTGGTCACGCTTGGTCCCGCGCTGACGATGGTCGTAATGCGGGCCATCGTGCCGATGGTGTAGGGCGAGAGAACAGCGTTATCCTCAAGCTCGAAGATATTTCCTCCGGTCGCTTTTTGGACGCCTAGGATAAGCCAAGGGGTCGAGGGTGCCATGAGGGTTCCCTTTACGGCGATCCTGTCGCCGTCCAAACTATCAACGGTCATGTCGCCTTGGAACTGTTCCGGGCCGGAAGGGAAAGTTTGCAACCGGTCCACGGCGAGCCCCTGGCCCGGGGGGATTTGGAAGATCCCGCCGATCCCGGTGAAAAAGGGGACGATGGAGCAGTCGACCGATGTTTGGGTGACTAAGGATACCGCGGTGGGTGTCCAGTCGGTGCCGACTTGGGCGTGGGCCGGGAGGGACAAGCCGCAAGTAAGGGCAAGCGCCGCGAAGGCGCGACCAATCCATTTTTCCACTTTCATTATGGCGAAGGAGAATAAAGTTATCCTAACGGCACGAATATACCGCAAAAGGTGGGAGGCGGCTTTTGGCAAGGCGATGGAAGGTCGATCTGTAGCGTTGAGTCACCGGCCATGGCAATTACGAATATCTGCGAGAAATCCAGTCGCTGATGACAGGCCAAAGCCCAGGAGGAATGCCGAAGTACCAAGTAGAAGGTACCAAGTGACAAGTGACAGGCACCAAATACCTATGCTACAATTTATCAATCGCGGGCTTGTCGTACAGTTCCAGCGGAGGTCCCCAGAGCGCGGAGTGCAGGTCGTGGGCGTCCAGCTTCCAGATGAGAATCGAATAACCCACGTTATCGTCGGGTGGACGCTGGGTGGCGCGCAGCCATCCGCAAAGCCGGTTAAAGCGAAGCGCCTCCAGCTTGCTGTATTGGTCCTGCCAAAACGGCTCCGGGTATTGTTGGAGTGCAGCGACCAGTGCGTCGATATTGCCCATCGAGCTCTCCGACAACCCAAGGTTGTGCAGGGTTGATTGGTATATGTTTTCGTAGACCCGATTCCACGGCCCGTAATATTGGGTATAGAGATTTTGGAACATCGTTGCGCTGATCGCATAATAACCCGGGGTGAGGGCGGAGATTTCGCGCTTTCGCCAATCCGGAAAGCCGGGCAGCCGGTTGCTGGCGATAAGGTAATAATCCGGGTCGCCGATACCAAAATAGGAGAAAAAAACCGGATCGCGGTCATCGGGATTATGCGCGGCGAGCCAGCGTTTCATCCCGGGCAGGTCCTGCCCCCAGTCGAGCGAACTATCGGCCAGGCGCCGATAGCCTTGGGCCGGGCCGCCCGCCACGCTGCTGAAATACGCGAGGTAGTTGGGCCGAACGGCCAGCGAATCGATCGCATACCAGCCGAGCAGCAACGCCACCGCGATTTCCACGGCGCGCTTTCGCGACGGAAAGGACAAAGCGACCGAACCCGCGAGGATCTGGCAAACGGGATACACCACCAGGATATGACGAAGCCCGATATTAAGTCCCTGCCGCATCGCCACGGCAGCGTAGACGGCCACGAGCACGAACAGCGGGATGGCGTGGTAAAGTGCGCTGCGCGCGGACGGCTGGGCCGGAGCACCCGGGGGAATTTTGGAGATTTTGTCCTTCCGCGGCCAGGCCCAACCCACCGCACCGAGCGCAAGCAGGCAGAACAACGCCGGTGGCGTCTTGACCCAAAAGGCGTAGGGGAAAAACCAGGTTTGTCCGCCGGTTGCCCAATGGCCGTTCATAAACGAGGCCCGGCGTTGGCTGGTTCCGATCAGTTGCTCCATGCCGTTGACGTAGCCTTCGGGCAAAACGTGGGTTCGATAGCAGAAATCCGCCAACTGGCTGATCACTCCATGCACTTCCGAATTCGGTGGTGGCCGCGGCAGCGTGAGGGTCACATCCGCCGGATTGCCCCGGGCCACATACTTGAAATCAAACGCGGTCCAGATCATACCCCAGCCGACCAGGCCATGGATCAGGATGAGCGCCAGCAAGGCCACTGATTGCCGGCCGCGGGTGGCGATGGACGTTTTTCCCCTCAACTGCCAGGGCCAGGGTTCGTGGTTACAAAATCGGGCGACGATTAAAATAACGGCGATGGGCGCGATCAACGCGGCCGTCATCTTTGAGATCACCAGCAATGAGAAAGCCAGCAGGCTGCCGATGAGAATGGGCCATGTCACCGCGTGGAGCAGCCGCCATAAAAACCACGTGGAGGCCAGGAGCGTCGCGGCCAGCGTGAGATCCGTCGAGACCAAGGCGCCGTTCGCGAGCATGTTTGGGCAAAACACAAAAAGGGTGACCGAAACCAAGCCACCGGCGTTTCCAAAAAGACGGCGGGAGCAGGCGAACACGAGGGCGCCCAAGGCGACACCGATGAGTGCGGCCATGCTGCGGGTCTGGAGCAGGATCGCGTCGGGATCGTTCCCGGCGTGGAAAAACAAGTCGCGGCTGAACAAAAAAAACTCAGCCGTGCGCCAGTTGTTGCTATCGAGGGGCGGAAAATTGGGCTGGGAAAACAAGAGCGGCAATGTGGCCCACCGTTTTAGGAAATCCCCATTGCCGGGGTCAAAGCGATGGTCGTGCAGCCTCCACGCGTTGTAACCCGCCGTGACATGCACCACTTCGTCGAACGTCGTGCTCTTCGTGCGTGCCGCGCTCACCGCCATGTAGAAATAGCCCGCCAGCAGCAAACCAATGAGGAGGGCGTAGCGAGTGCGGGGTGACATGAAGTGGTGAGCGGTGGTCGTTAGAGCATTTTCGGTTTAGACCGACCCATGACAGGTGAAAAATAAAGGACGGGTCGCAATGGCATGACGATGTGACCAACCAAATCGAAAATACTCAGCAGCTTTTCAGGAGTCTTTCGCTTTTTTACCCGGGTCATTCAGGATGCTTTCCACGATGAAAGCCGGGCGGTTTTTCACCTCGTCGTAGATATGGGAGATGTAGGAGCCGATGACCGAGAGGCAGAGCAGCTGCACGCCGCCGAGGAAAAGAACGATGATAATGACGGTGGTGAAGCCGGTTGGTACTCGCTCGGGATGAGCATAGCGCCAAATGACCTGGGCGATGGCACCCAGGAAGGCCAGGGAAACGATGCCAAGCGCCAGCCACATGATGAGGTCCAGCGGCACGTAGGAAAACGAGAGGATGCCCTTGCGCGCAAAAGCGAAATACCGGGTGAACGAGAATGTGCTCCGCCCGAACATCCGGTCGGGACGCGCAATGGGAACGCCAACCTGGCGAAAACCGACCCAGCTTCGCAGTCCGCGCATGAAACGATTTTTCTCGGGCAGCGCATTGAGCGCGTCCACCACCTTGCGATCGAGCAAGGCGAAGTCGCCGGTATCGACGGGGATGTTGACATAGGACATGGCGTGGAGGACCCGGTAAAACAGCTTGAAAGCCGCCCGCCGGACCGCGCCCTCGCCCCGCTGCACCCGGTGTCCGTAAACGACGTCGTAGCCTTCGATCCATTTCTCATAAAAAGCGACAATCACCTCGGGCTCATCCTGCAAATCCCCATCGAGGCAGACCACCGCATCGCCGGTGGCGATTTTCATTCCGCTGGTGAAACAGTTTTGGGAGCCAAAATTGCGGGCATGATTGATCACGACCACATTAGGGTCGCGCGTAGCGAGATCGGCGAGCACGGCGCGGGCGTTGTCGGGGCTGCAATCATTGACATAAATTATCTCATAAGCGATGCCGATGCGCTGGAACGTTTCCTTTAGCCGCGCGTACATGATGGGAATCGCGGGTTCGTCGCGGTAGCAGGCGATGATGGCGCTGATTTTTTTCATGGTGGGAGAATATGCGCCTGACGAGTCGGGGATTGAGGGCGTGTTTTTGGAGGAACTCATTGCAAAACCCAGCCGATCAGCCTGGCAAAGATTGGGGCCGGAGCCCGGAAATAGAAAGAATTTTCAGGGGGAATGGGGCGAAACCGGCGCGGGCTCCGGCTGGCGCGCCTGCAGTTGGGCGAGCTTGGCGCGCGCCTGCGCGTGATTGGGTTTGAGCCGCAGGGCCGCCTGAAATTGTTCGATGGCCTCCGGCACCCGGCCCAGCGAAGCCAAGTCGACGCCCAGGTTATAATACGCCTCGGCATAACTGGGATCGCTCGGATTGAGGCGTACCAATTCCTGGTACTGCTCGATGGCCTCGGTCGTCCGACCCAACTTGTCCAACACCAGGGCCAGGTTGTTGCGAGCCTCGTCGAAACCGGGGTTGATGCGCAATGCTTCATTAAGTTGGGCGAGCGCGTCTTCCAGCCGCCCGGTCTGGCGATAAGCAAATGCGAGGTTGTTGTGCGCGTCGGCATCGTCGGGATTCAGCCGCAAGGCTTCGTCAAATTGCGCGATGGCTTCCGACATTCGTCCGGTCTGCCCGAAAGCGATGCCCAAATCGTTATGCGCCTCGGCATAAGCCGGATTGATCCGCAGGGCTTCCTCATAATGCGCGATGGCCTTCGGCGCCTGGCCCGCCTTCATTAAAGCGAGTCCGTAGTAAAGGTGCGCCTTCGCATAGTCGGGCACCAACCGCAGTGTTTCCTCAAACTGCCCGAGTGACTCTTGCACGTGGCCGGTACTGGACAGGGCCGTGGCCAGGTTAAAATTGTAATCAGGATCGGATGGCTTGAGTCGCACGGCTTCCTGGAACTGCTGCAAGGCTTCCGTTTCCCGGCCGACCTTGGTTAGCGCTTCACCCAGATTATTGTGCGCCCGGGCGTTTTCCGGGCGATTGGCCGCCGTGTCGCTCCAGATGGACAGCGTGCTTTCGTAATCCTTGTTGCGTTGGAAGGTGAGGAATCCGAGCAGCACAGCCACGGCGAGGAGCACGTATGCGCCGAGGCGACCGGCCCAGGTGAAGATCCCGAGCACCACCAGCACGACCACCGCCGCCAGCGGCAGGTACATGCGTTGCTCAGCCATGGTCTCTGTAACCACCGGGACGATGCTGGAACTCGGGGCGAGAATGGCAAAAAACCAAACGCCGGCGAAGCCAATGGTCGGCCAGCGTCGCAGTCCAATGACCGTGCCTGTCACCAAGGCGATGATGACAAGCGCGGAGGGGATGACTTCGCTGGCCTGTATTACGACAGCGGTTCCGTTATCGAAAATCAACGGGTGCGGCCACAGGGATAACCGAAGGTAGTGCACGATCGCCGGCAGTTGGGTCAGCGCATACGTCCACCAAGGCATGCCGCTGTCAAAACCGGCGGAACCACTGCGGTTGCCCCCCGTGCTCCACACCAGGAATCCCAGTAAGAGCCAGCTGGCCGCCAAACCAAAATATAAACGGCGACGCATCTGCCACGCTTTTCGAAAGGATCCCGTAACGAAGGTGCGATCATAAAGCATCACCATCAATGGGGCGGACACCATCACCTCCTTGGTGGCCATGCCGAGGAAGCAGAAAAAGACGGAAGCTAAATACCAGAGGCTAGAGGCGTCAGGCGTCAGGCGTGAGGATGGTGGCGAAGCTGTCTCCTGATGCCTGATGCCTGAATCCTGACTCCTTATAAAACAATACAGTGTCAGCAGATAAAATAGGCCCATGAGCGACTCGGCTCTTTGCACGGTGTACGTCACCGATTCGGTTTGAAGCGGATGAAGCATCCAGAGGGCGGCAATGGTGAAGGCTAAAAGGGTGGCCGAATCGGGGAAATTTCCGCGCAGCGAGCGGGCCTCGGGATTTGAAGCAGCAGGGCGTACTCCGCGAAGTCCCACCAACGCAGGACGCAGGAGGGTCCGTCGCACGAGGCCAAACAGGATCAAAGCCGCAAGGATATGAACCGCCAGGTTGAAGGCGTGAAAACCCCAAACGTCGGTCTCACCGAAGGCATAGTTGAAGGCCAGGGAAAGGTTGAGGATGGGCCGGCCGCTGGTAGTCACCCTGGCCGGCGGCGATAGCACCGGGCCGATCGGCCAAAGATGCCGGATCGTTACATTACCGGGGATGGCCGTCACATCGTCGTAGATGAACGGTACGGAGAAACTATTGTGATACGCGATGAGCGCTGCAATTACCAGTATGCCGCCGGCAAGGAAAAGGGTTGCGCGTGACGTGGCAAAAGACGGCTGCGGTTGCACAGTTTTGGTGTTTACAGTCGCGGACGGGCGGACGTTTCGATGGGTTCATGGATCGGCGGGATTTCCATGGCTCAAATCGAAGAAATCCTTATCTACTGTTCCGGTGGATTGGGGTTGGTCGCCGCCTTATACGAGTCTTGGATTTGTTGGATCAGTAATTGCTTCTGGTCCGGGCTAATCGTGGTGCTATTCATCACAAATTCGACTGCGGCTCCAGGGTCGGTGCGGCCCCATGACTGAAAAACCTGCTGCTGGTAAATCGATCGTGTTTGTGGGTCGGAAATCGAGTCAGCCAATTTCAAGGCTTCGCTGGGATCACTTTTTGCGGTGGGCGAGAACAGGATCATGCTCCCGATCAAAACATCGTCTTCCACGACACCTGAGGTGCGAGGAATGTAATCATCGAGCCAGTTCATCGCTGCGCTAGGATCGCTTTGCATCCATTGGGTAAAAATTTGCCCAATGGTCTGGGACTGTCCTTCCTGCGGGTTGAGGGTCTCGGCCCAGTGCATCGCGCCTGCGGGGTCGCTCTGCCCCCAGGAGACCGCAAAGGTCCCGATGGCGGAATTGCGATCGTCAGAAGCCGGCAGGGATCTCAGCCACGATGCGGTGTTTTCAGGTGTCGTCTTGTCCATGGCCATCGCCACGATCTCAAACGCCGTGGTTCCGATTTTCAGTTTTTGCGGGTCGTTGGCCCATCCCTCAACGGCGGCTCGGGCGAGATTGACGTTGCCGCTATTGATCAAGGCTTGCAGGCCCAAATACACGGAATTTCTCGCCCCCAAGGGGCCGCCGGAGGTGTCGTCTTGGAGCAAAAGTATATCCAAGTTCCCCAGCAGCATATCCGGGTTGGACGCCGCCATGGCGTTCATAACGACGCTAATCAAAGGGCTACTCGTCAGTTTGTTGTTTGGTTGGGTCAACCAATCCCACGCCTGTTTCGGGTCGCGCTCGGTCCATTGTTTGACAATATTGCCAACCCAGGCGGCTTTCTCTTCATCCGTACGACCGAGTTGCTGGGCGAGGCTGATCGCCAGGTCGGGCCGGGTTTCCGCAATTTCTGCCAGGGCGGCCAACACCTCCTCGCCCGAGCCCGCCAGTTTGCCGCGGAGGAGACCCAGGAGCTCGCTGTATCCAGCATTTTGATACGGGTTTTCCGGGGCAGTTGGCGGGGCCAGCTTGGTTAGATCCAAGGACGGGGCAGGCGAGGATGCGGCCGGGCTGGTTTGGTCGGTTTGCTGGGCCGGTTGCACGGGAGCCTGCGCGGCGCGATAAGCCCACCAACCAACAGCCGCGCCCACAACCACGACCCCGGCGACCAGCCGCCACGAAAACTTCTGCTTTTGGCCAGCTTCGGGATAGGTATCCATAGCGAACCCTGCGGGCGCGGTTAATTACCCGGCTGGGACGGCGACGCCGGATTTTTCCAGGCCGATGGCAGCACGGTGGTTTGCGTCTCCACGTTGGAAGGCGTCCCATAATAGAAGGCCCGAATGCGGAAGGAAGCCTTCCTTTCCGGTGGCCTGAGGGCCCAACCGAACGCATTGATTTTGGGCGGGATCAGTGCGCACACCGTGAATTCCGGGCTGCCCTCCGTTTTGGTCTCAAGCAAAAATCCATCTTCGTCGCTGGAGTGAATGGTCCAGGTGAGTTGGAGGCCGCTGACGGTGGAGCGAACAAAGGTGGCCTTCATATCCGTCGGCGCGGCTTCGGCGACGGTTGCCGCATCACGGAGCGATTTTTTCACGATCAAGGCATTTTCAGGAAGGGTTTTGGGGCCGGACCAGGAATAGTCTTCCGGCAGGTTATAGGCATTTTTGTACGCATCGTCGGACAGTTGCCCCGGCAGGGTGACCTCGACCGGGTCGGTCGCCGGCCCGCAGATTGGGCGGACGCGATAGTAAAACGTCGTCTGCGGCATCAGGTTGGGGTGTTTAAAGGCAGTCTGGCTGGGCGGGCAAAAACTGAGTGCGATATAGGGGCCATTTGGATTCGTCGCGTATTCGATGGTATGGCTGGTGGCAACAGGTGAGGTATCGCTCCAAGTCAACACGACGTCCACGGGAGAAACCAAGGTGGAGCTCAAATGGATGGTCGAAATAGGGCTGGATTCGCCGCGAAGCCCGGTCGAGCAGACCGCCAATGCACCGGCGCAAAGCAACAAGGCTAAACCGCCACGCACAGTGCGAGCGATCAGACCTGCGCCGGTTTGACTGACGCAAAGGGAGGAATTAACTGGCTTGGCCTGGGAACCAAAGGTCCTGGCAGGCTGCAGACATGGAATAAAAGGAACGAAGTTCATGGGGAAGGGCTTAAGTTGGTGTAATGGATTTAATTTTGCAAGATTTCGCAGGCTGTTAAAAACCCCTGCTGAGCCGCCGTTGCGATCAGAAAGCGCTGTTCGCAAGGCGGCTCGGAATGTGGACGGAGCGCGACAGCGTGAAAAGGGCGAGGCCGAAGTCCGAGTCCCAAAGGGATGTCCTCGGCGGTACGACTTCCTGGATTGCCTGGCGCAGAACGCAAAAGTGGCGGGCCTTGTCAGGCCCGCCACTTTGTTGTGCCATGTCGGAAAGACTTCCGACAAAGGCTGGGTTAATATTTTCGGACGCTCTTACTTTATCTTGTAAGTTGCCGACTCCACGTTGCTGCTCGAGCCACCAAGAATGGCGATAGCCTTCAAGGTCGTGGTCTTCTTGAACTCGATGGTGTGGTCTGGAACTGGTGTGCTGCTCGCCGTCGGGGTTGAGCCGTTCGTTGTGTAGTAGAGAGACGCACCGCTGGTGCCATCATCGACGCGGACATGCACTTCATTCGAATAGGTGCCAGCCGGCTGGCTGAAGGTCGGGGTGTCGACATTTCCAGGTGGTGGTGGCGTTGGTGGCGGCGGTGGGGGTGGCGGTTGTGGCGGGTGCG
>Ga0210395_10003276_pt1 | contig 12460 bp, 10 predicted proteins | sample IncBWH4OmetaG_FD_150861 | JGI IMG/M metagenome (GOLD analysis project Ga0210395, IMG submission 150861) | Forest soil microbial communities from Barre Woods Harvard Forest LTER site, Petersham, Massachusetts, United States - Inc-BW-H-4-O ...
CAGCGCCACGACCAGCTCGACCTCGTGATGCATGTCCTTGGTCAGCGACGGGTAGGGCACGGTGCCGCCGTCGGGGACGATCGCGTCCGCGGGCTTGGCGAAGAAGAACGGCGGCTCGCGCACGTCCTGGCCCATCTCCTTGATGTGCTCGACATAATTGCGGCCGACGCACCACAGGCGGCGAACTGGAAAATATTGATTGGTGCCGGCGACCGGAATGGCAGGCTGCGGCGGCTGCGGAATGACATAGCTCTTTGCGGCGGTGCTCATGAGGTCGTTTTCGTGTTGGAGGGGAGTGGAATTGCGGCGCTTATAGCCTAGGCGGCGGCGCGGTCAAAGCGACGCTCCGCCAAGCTCAAGCGATCGCGGTGACGGGTTCGAGCACGGGCGACTGCTCCCGAAGCTGCAGCCGGTAGAACGAGGCATAGCGGCCGCCCTTGCGCAAAAGCTCGTCGTGGCGGCCGGATTCGACAACGAGACCGTTCTCGACGACGAGAATGTTGTCGGCATGCATGATCGTCGACAGCCGGTGGGCGATGACGATCGTGGTGCGCCCCTTGCAGAGTTCGGCGACCGCCTCCTGCACGTAGCGCTCGGATTCGGAATCGAGCGACGCGGTCGCCTCGTCGAGCAGGATGATGGGCGCATTCTTGATCAGCGCGCGCGCGATGGCGACGCGCTGGCGCTGCCCGCCGGAGAGCTGCAAACCGTGCTCGCCGACCGGGGTGTCGTAGCCGGCCGGGAAGCTCGAGATGAAATCGTGCGCATGCGCCGCCTTGGCGGCGGCGACGATCTCCGCCTCGCTGGCGCCGAGTTTTCCGAGCGCGATGTTGTCGCGGATGGAGCCGCGGAACAGGTGAGTGATCTGTCCGACATAGGCGATCGCTTCGCGCAACGAGCCGCGCGATACGGTGGCGATGTTTTGCCCGTCGACCAGGATGTTGCCGGAGCCGACGTCGTAAAACCGCAACAGCAAATTCAGCACCGTCGACTTGCCGCCGCCCGAAGGTCCGACCAGCGCCGTGACCTGACCGCTCCGGGCGACAAAAGTCATGCCGCGCAGCACCGGCGTATCGGCGCGGTAGGCGAATTGCACATTGGCGAACTCGACCCGCGCCTCAGTCAGTGTCAGCGTTGGCAGGTTGTCGTCATCCGGCTCGCCAGCCGGGCTGTCGATCACCTCGTAGAGCACACGCACGCCGACCAGGTTGTTGGTGAGGTCGATATTGAGGCGGGCAAGCCGCTTCGCCGGCTCATAGGCAAGCAGGAACGCCGCCAGGAAGGAGCCGAATTCGCCGGGCATCGCGCCGGTATAAATGACGCGGTAACCGGCGTAGATCGACGCCAGCGCGATGGCGAAGCCGCCGAGCATTTCCATCAGCGGACTGGCGCGGTTGGCGACGCGCGCCATCTTGTTGGATTCGTGCTCGACCGAACCGACGCTGACCGCGAGCCGACGCCGCATCTCGTCCTCGAGCGCGAAGGCCTTGACCATGCGCATGCCTTGCAGTGCTTCTTGCATGGTCTCGATGATCTGCGTGCCGCTGGTGAATTGCATGCGGGCGATGCCACGCACCCGGCGAATGAGCCTGCGCAGGAACAGGAACGCAGGTGGAGCGATGATGAGGCCGCCGATCGACATCGCCGGATCCTGGACCACCATGACGATGCACAGCCCGATCAGCGACATCAAATCGCGACCTATGGCCGTGATGAGAAGGTTGATCACCTGGCTGACGGCGACCGTGCCGGTGGTGAGCCGGGCAATGAATTCTGAGGAATGACGGTCGGCGAAGAAACCAATGTTTTCGTGCAGCAACTTGTCGAACATGCGGCGCTGATTTTCGGCGATGATGCGATTGCCGATGCGCGACAACGTCACGGCGCCGCCATAGGCGGCGAATCCTTTCGCCGTGAAGATGCCCATCGCGGCCAGGCTGACGAATACGATGCCGCGGAAATTATGCGTCACCACGGTTTCGTTGATCATGGTGCCGAGCAGATAGGCGGTGGCCGCCGTCGCCGCTGCGGCGACCAGCATCAGTGCGAAGCCGATGGCGTAAAGCCGCCAATGCGTCAGCGCCACTTCCATCAGGAGGCGGCGCACCAAGATGCCGGTCGAATATTTGTCGGAATCGGCCGTGGGAGCTGTCATGCGCGTTTCATTTTACTCCACTGCGGCCGGTTTTGTCGCAACTCGTCCTGAGCCCGTTTCATGCCCGGATGGGGCGGGATGTTCAAGTGAATTCAAGGATTTTATAGGCCGAAAGGCTCCTTCACGGGAACCTGCCATGAAGCCTCAGACAGCGGCCTTGCGGCCTGCGCCGGCCGGCCGCGTTTGGCGCGTCATAAGCTTGCGTTCCCAGTCAAGCGCATCGCGCACGATGGTCGAAAGGTCGTCGTAGCGCGGCTGCCAGCCGAGCTTGCTGCGCACCCGCTCGGAGTGCGCCACGATTTGCGCCGGATCGCCCGCCCGGCGCGGCGCAATGTCGACCTTGAAATCTATTCCGGAAACGCGCTTCACCGCGTCGATCACGTCAAGCACCGAGAAGCCGTGACCATAGCCGCAATTGAGCGTCAGCGGCGGCGCGCCGGAGCGCAGGTAGCGCAGCGCATCGGCATGGGCGCCGACGAGATCGCTGACGTGGATGTAATCGCGGATGCAGGTGCCGTCGGGCGTCGGATAGTCGTCGCCGAATACGTCGAGCTTGGGACGCAAGCCGAGCACGGTTTCGACCGCAACCTTGATCAGGTGCGTGGCGGCCTTGGTCGATTGGCCGGTGCGCCCTCGCGGATCGGCGCCGGCGACGTTGAAGTAGCGCAGGATCACGTGTTGCAGGCCGTATGCGCTGCCCGCGTCGCGCAGCATGATCTCCGTCATCAGCTTCGACCAGCCGTAGGGCGAGATCGGCAGCGTGGCTGAGTCTTCCTTCACCGGAATTTCGACCGGATTGCCGTAAACGGCGGCGGTCGAGGAAAAGATGAAATGACGCACGCCGCCGTTCACGGCGCACTCGATCAGCGCCCGCGAGTTCATCGTATTGTTGCGATAATAGCCGAGCGGATCGCGCACCGAATCCGGCACCACGATGGACGCGGCGAAGTGGATGATGGCGTCAATGCCGTGCTCGCGGATGAGCCGGGCGACCAGCGCCTGGTCGCCGGTCTCGCCGACGACAAGCGGCACGCCTTTGGCGACGGCCCAATCGAAGCCCGTCGACAAATTGTCGAGCACGACCACGCGCTCGCCGGCATCGGCGAGCGCGTAGACCATGTGGCTGCCGATATAGCCGGCGCCGCCTGTGACCAGGACCGTCATGTCGGTCAGCCCTACTCCCAATCGGTGAATACCACGTTAGGCGGCGGCCGGCTTCAACCGACAGTCGCGACCGCCGCCAGCGCGCGGCGGGTCGCGGCAAAAACCTCGTCCGGATCGATGTCGCGCATGCAGCGGTGGTGGCCGAGCCGGCAGGTCGGCTTATGGCAGGGCCGGCAATCGAGCACGTTTTTCGTTTCCATGGTGGCCGCCAGCGGATTGAGCGGCGCCCAATGCCAGGGACTGGTCGGGCCGAAAATACCGATCGAAGGCGTGCTCAGCGCGGCGGCGACATGCAGGAGGCCGGAATCGTTGGAGACTGCGGCCGACGCCGACGCCAGCGCCAATATGGCATCGCGCAGGTCGCTTCCGGTGAGATCGCGGGCGTCTGTCGAACCGACAATCTCCGCCGCCAGCGGCTTCTCGTCGGGACCGCCCAGCACCCAGACCGCAAAGCCGTCGGCGAGGAGGCGGCGGGTCAGCGCGGCATAGGACGCGCTCGGCCAGCGCTTGGACGGTCCGACCGCGCCGGGCGCCAGCGCGACAACCGGCCGGATATCTGCAGCGAGGCCGCGCCGGCTTCGCCACGCGGCAATTTCGGCCGGCGGCACCTTGAGCTCCGGCACCGGCAGTGGCGCCGGTAAAGCGGCGCCGGGCGGCAGCGCCAGCGCGGCGCAGCGATCGACCATGCGCTGCAAGCCGCGCTCGCCGAAACGCAAATCGTTGAGCAGGAAAAATCGCGCCTCGCCGATGAAGCCGGTGCGCTCAGGGATGCCGGCAAAAAACGGCGCCAGCGCCGCTTTCCAGGTGCGCGGCATGATCAGCGCGGTGCCATAGCGTTGCTGCCTGAGGCGATCGGCAAGTGTTTTCTGCTGCGCCAAAGCGAGGCTTTTGCGCGGAAGATCGACGACGATGGCTCGGCGCAGGCCCGGCATGTAATCGGTCAGCGGCGCGCACAGCGTCGTCGTCAGAATATCGACCGGCCGGTCGGGGTAGCGTGCCCGCAGCAATTGAATGACGGTGTGGCAGCGCACGAAGTCGCCGATCCACATGTAAGGAACGATCAATATCGGGCTGCGATCTGGACTTTCATCCATTGCCGTCGGCGCCAATGAATTCGACATGCGCCGGCTCAACCCTTGGTCTCGCGCCGGATCGGCTCGCTCGGCGGCGGCGCCCAATTCTGGTTTTGCTCATAGCGCTTGGCATAGCGGTAATACGTGCCCTCGAAATTGCCAAAGGCAATGACGAAGCCGGCCCAGCCGTCGATGAAGCCGCATTTGAAAATATAGTGTTTCAGGAACGCCCATAACCCGTGCCCGACCGCGGCCGCCATGGAGACGCGCCTGCCGGCGAGCTTTTGGGCGCCAAGCGACGAGTACCGGTTCGCCTTGTCGATGATTTCTTCCATGTTGCGGAACGGGTATTGCCAGATCGCATTCGCAAGCGTCCCGATCGGCTTGTCGCCGAGCAGTTCAAAACCTTCGTGCACAGGCTCGAGCGTATAGCGCATGCTGCCTTTCCGAAACAGCTGCGGCTGGCGGAAGTTCGGATACCAGCCGGAGCCGTGGATCCAGCGCCCCATCATGTAGTTGCGCCGCGGCACGCGGTAGACATCGCACGGTTGCCCGCCGGCGAGCAGGCCGAGGATCTCGTCGCGCACCGCCTTGGTGCAGCGCTCGTCGGCATCGAGGCTGAAGATCCATTCGTGGTTGCAGGCCTCGATGGCGTGGTTGCGCAGATCGCCAAAGCCTTTGAATGGCACCTGGATCACACGCGCGCCGAGGCCCGCGGCGATCTCGGCGGTGCCGTCGGTACTGCTGGAATCGACGACGACGATCTCGTCGGCCCACAGCACGCTTTCGACCGCGGGTTTGACCTTCTCGGCCTCGTTGAACGCGAGGATATAGGCGGAGATTTTCTGCATGAGTGAAGGCCCGCGGAGCCACCCGAAATCACTATAGCTGCGCTTCAGCCATGGTGAAAATGCCGCTGCCTATGATAATATGAACTTAAATTCATTAATTTTTATGAATTGCAATTCATTTCATCAAGCTGAAGCCGTTGACTGTAGATTGCCAGAGAGCGTCGCGCAGAGTTGCTCATCGCGCCGGACTGGGGCAAAGGAGCGGTCTGGTCGGCTCAAAAGCCCGACTTCAACCGCAACCGGTCTGTCGATGTTGTTGGTCACCGGCGGGGCCGGGTTCATCGGATCGAATGTGGTGGCGAGCCTCAACGAGGCCGGCCACACCGACATTGCCGTCAACGACATCCTCGGCAGCGACGGCAAGTGGCGCAATCTCGCCAACCGCCAGATCGCCGATTTCGTGCCGCCGGCCGATCTTTTGCCCTGGCTCGATGGCCGCAAGCTCGAGGCGATCGTGCATCTGGGCGCTATCTCATCGACCACCGCGACCGACGGCGACGCGATCATGGAAAACAATTTCCGGCTGTCGCTGCGCCTGTTGGAATGGTGTGCGGCAACGCGTACGCCGTTCATCTACGCCTCCTCGGCCGCGACGTTCGGCGACGGGCAAAAAGGTTTTTTCGACGACTGGTCGATCAGCGCGCTCAAAGAGCTCAAGCCGATGAACCTCTACGGCTGGAGCAAGCATATGTTCGACATGGCCGTGGTCGAGCGCGCCGCGCGCAAGGAAAAGATGCCGCCGCAGTGGGCGGGGCTGAAATTCTTCAATGTCTTCGGCGCCAACGAGTACCACAAGGGCGAGATGATGAGTCTCGTCGCCAAGCGGTTTGACGACGCCAAGGCCGGCAAGACCATTAAGCTATTCAAGTCACACCGCGTCGGCATCGCCGACGGCGAGCAGAAACGTGACTTCATCTCTGTGGACGACGCCGTTGCCGTGGTGCGCTGGTTGCTCGCCACGCCCAAAGTGTCGGGCATTTTCAATGTCGGCACCGGCACGGCGCGCAGCTTCCGCGACCTGATCGGCGCCATGTTTGCGGCGCTGGGCCGCAAGCCGGCCATCGAATATATCGACATGCCAGCCGCGATCCGCGACAGCTACCAGTATTTCACCCAAGCCGAGACCGGAAATCTGCGGCGGGCCGGCTATAATGCCGCTTTCGCGCCGCTCGAAGACGCGGTGCGGCACTACGTGACGACATATCTCGATCGCGCGGATCGCTACCGGTGAAGCGGCACAAAAGGCTTTCGCGGGCAATGCATGTTTGATTTCGAAGAAGCGTTCAAGCTTGTTGCGAAGCAGACCGTGCTCTGCGTCGGCGATCTCATGCTCGACGATTTCGTCTATGGCGAGGTCACGCGCATTTCGCCCGAAGCGCCGACGCCGGTGCTCGCGGTCCGGCACAGCGCGATCGAGATCGGCGGCGCCGGCAACGTGGCGCGCAACATCGCGGCGCTCGGTTCGAAATGTATCCTGGTCAGCCTGATCGGCAACGATGAGGCGGGCCTGACGCTGACCAACGCGCTCGGCAAGTTCAACGGCCTGATCGTGCCGGACCTCGTGATCGACAAAGCGCGGCAGACCACGCGCAAGGTGCGCTTCGTCTCCGAGCATCACTCGACCCATCTGATGCGGGCCGATTGGGAAACCACCGCGCCGACCAGCGCGCATAGCGAAGACTCGATCATCGCCTCTGCTGAAACGACCATGCCGCAGGTCGGCGCCGTGGTGTTGTCCGACTACGCCAAGGGCACGCTCACGCCGCGCGTCATCCGCGCCATCATCGACGCGGCGCGGGCTTGCGGCAAACCGGTCGTGGTCGATCCGAAAGGCCACGATTACAGCGTCTACCGCGGCGCGACCTTGATCACGCCGAATCGTCAGGAACTGGGCGCCGCCGTGCATCGCCCGGTCGCGACGGAAGCGGAAATCGCCAAGGCCGCGGCAGAGCTGGCGCGCCTGGTCGAAAGCGAAGCCGTGCTGGTGACCCGCAGCGAGGAGGGCATGACGCTCCACCTCGATGGGCATGCGCCGATCCACATTCCGTCTTATCCAGTGAAGGTGCGCGACGTATCCGGCGCCGGCGACACTGTCGCTGCGGTGATGGCGGTGCTGCTGGCAATGCAGGCGCCGTTCGAATCCGCCATGCGCGCCGCCAATGCCGCGGCTGCCGTCGTTGTCGGCAAACGTGGCACGGCGACGGTGTCGCTGGCCGAGCTCCGCCACCGCATCCTGCCCGCCGCCTCGCTCGCGCCCGAGGACAAGATCGTGTTCGATTGGGCGGTGCTCGACGAGCGGCTCGCCGAGTGGCGCAAGCACGGCCTGCGCATCGGCTTCACCAACGGCTGCTTCGATCTTCTGCACCGCGGCCATATCAAATTGCTGGCCGAGGCCCGCACCGCCTGCGATCGCCTCGTGGTCGGGCTCAACAGCGACGCTTCGACCAGGCGGCTCAAGGGCAACGGCCGGCCGATCAATCCCGCCGAGGGCCGCGCCGAAGTGATTGCCGCGCTCGAAGCGGTCGATCTCGTCGTCGTCTTCGAGGAGGACACGCCGCTCGAACTGATCAAGCGCGTAAAACCGGCGGTGCTGGTCAAGGGCGCCGACTACACCCGCGAGGAGGTCGTCGGCGGCGATGTGGTCGAAGCGTCAGGCGGGACGGTGGTTCTGGTCGAACTCGTGCCCGGTCACTCGACGACGGGGATCGTGCGCCGCTCGGCCAAATCGGCCGAGTGAAAAGCATCGCGCCCGGTCGAGGTTGCTGACAACTATTTTGGAGCAGTGCCGTCGTGGCCGAACGCATCTCCGTCATCGTCGCGACCTATAATCGTCCCGACGCGCTCGATGCGGTGCTGCGCTCGCTGGTGCGCCAGAGCGATGCCGAATTCGAGGTGCTGGTTGCCGATGATGGCTCGACGCCGCAAACCAAGGCGTTGATCGAAACATGGCAACCGCGCTTCAACGGCCGCCTGCGCCATGTCTGGCATCCCGATGACGGTTTTCGCCTCGCCGAGATCCGCAATCGCGCGATCCTTGCCGCGTCCGGCGACTATTGCGTCTTCCTCGACGGCGATTGCATCGCGCGAACCAATTTCGTCGCCGCGCACCGCGCCCTGGCCAAGCGCGGCTGGTTCGTGACCGGCAACCGGCTTCTTCTGTCGCGTGCGCTTTCGGAGCGAATCCTGAAAGAAAAACTCGAGCCGGAAACCTGGACCTTTGCCGCTTGGTGGCGCGAACGCCGTGCCAATGAGATCAAACGGCTTGCACCCCTTGTCGCGCTGCCGCTCGGGCCGCTGCGCCGATTGCGCCGGCACGACTGGCGCGGCGCACAGGGCTGCAATCTCGGCATCTGGCACTCCGACCTCGTCGACGTCGACGGTTTTGAGGGCGGCTTCGCCAGTTGGGGCCGAGAAGATTCCGATCTTCTGGTGCGCCTGATGCGCGCCGGCGTGCGGCGCAAAGACGGCCGCATGGCGACCGGCGTCTTGCATTTGTGGCACGCCGAGGCCGACCGGTCGCGGCTGCCGGAGAACGAGCGCCGGCTTGACGCCATCCTCGCCAGCAGTCGCATCCGCGCCGAGCGCGGGCTATCGGTGTTGCAATAATGAACAGCGGCACTCCGACATTCGGCGCATTGGCACCAGGGTGGTTGGATCGGATGGTCATGGCGCTGACCAAGCCGCTGCCCGATACCTGGGCCGGGCTGCGTCTTGCCATCCTGCTGCGCCGCGCCGTCACCATGCGTCTGCACTATCCCGACGGCGCGTTGGACGTGGAGCGCTGGGGCCTGCATATGCGGCTGCACCCGCGCGATAACGGTTGCGAGAAGAATTTGCTGTTCACGCCGCGGATGTATGAGCCGGAGGAGCTCGCGGAGCTGGAAAGCGACATTGCCCGTGCAAAAGGTCAGGGGCGGCGCTTCACCTTCGTCGACATCGGCGCCAATGTCGGTCTGTTCTCGCTGTTCGTCGCATCATGCGCGGGGCGGCAGGCGCGTATCCTCGCCGTCGAGCCGGAGCCGGGAAATCTTCGTCGCCTGGAATTCAATATCCGCGCCAATCCGGGCGTGCCGATCACAATCATTCCGAAAGCCTTGAGCGACCAAACGGGTGTCGTTGCGGTCGAGCTTGATCGCCGCGACCGCGGTGGCACGCGGACGAAGAAAATCGATCAGGCAGAGCCGCCAACTGAAACGGTGCGCGTGCCTTCGCAAACGTTGTTGGACGTGCTCGCCGGCGAAGGCGTCGATGCCGTCGATGCCCTGAAGATCGACGTCGAAGGCTTGGAGGACGTGATCCTTGCGCCATTTTTTCGCGATGCGCCGCCGCAGCTATGGCCGCAGCTCGTAATCATCGAGGATTCGCGTCAAAGCTGGAAAGTCGATTTAATGTCGGTCATGCAGGGATGCGGCTATGAGCTTGTCGCGCTGAGCCGGCATAAAAACCTGATGCTGCGGCTTAAGCCATGACGCTCGATATGCGCAGCTTGCGAAAGGCCGCCGACTGGCTCGCCGTTGCCGTCGTTGTGTCGCTGCCGTGGTCAACGTCGGCGAGCGTTGTTCTGATCGTGCTCTGGCTCTTGGCCGTGCTGCCGACATTGGCCGTTGCTGACATGCGCCGCGAACTCCTGACTGCCGCGGGCGGCTTGCCGGTCTTGCTATGGTTGCTCGCCGCCGTCGGCATGCTGTGGGCCGACGTGCCTTGGGCCGGGCGCATCGACGGCCTCGGCGGCTTCCATCGACTGTTGGCCATCCCCTTGCTGCTGGCGCAATTCCGGCGCTCGCAATATGGGCCTTGCGCCTGTTATGGCTTTCTCATTTCGGCGACCGTGCTGTTGGCGCTGTCGTCGCTCTTTGCCCTGTTTCCGTCACGGGCTCTCGCGCACGTGCCGCTTTTTGGCGCGCACGTCATAGCCTATGGCGTGCCGGTCAAGGACTACATCTTGCAGAGCGGCATCTTCCTTGTTTGCGCCTTCGGGCTCATCAGTGCGGCTTGCGAGCGCTGGCGCGAAGTCCGATGGCGAACCATAGCGGCGCTGCTCTGCCTCGCCGCCTGTTTCCTCGCCAATATCGCCTTCGTCGCGACGAGCCGCACCACCTTCGTGATCGCGCCGCTGCTCGCCATTGTGCTCGGCTACCGCTATTTCGGCTGGCGCGGCGTTGCCGTTGCCGGCGTCGTCGCGGCCGCGCTCGCAGGCTTGGCGTTGACCGCATCGCCCTATTTGCACTCGCGGGTGATGCATTCGTTCATCGAGCTGCGCGATTATCTGAACACGGACGAGGTCAATTCAACCGGGTTGCACATGGAGTTCCTGAGGAAGTCGGCGGCGATCGTCGAAGCGGCGCCCATTATCGGCCACGGCACCGGGTCCATTGCCGAGCAGTTTCGTCTCGCGGCATCCGGTGACGCCGGATCCGTATCCGCCGCTACGACGGTCAATCCGCACAACCAGATTTTCGCCGTGGCGATCGAGCTCGGCGCCGTCGGCGCCGCGGTGTTGCTGGCGATGTGGGTCGCACATTTGCTGCTGTTCCGCGGTGCCGGACTGATGGCGTCGATCGGCAGCCTCATCGTCGTGCAGAACTTTCTGTCGTCGCTGGTCAATTCGCATCTGTTCGATTTCGGCCAGGGCTGGCTCTATGTCTTCGGCGTCGGTATCGTCGGCGGCACCGTGCTGCGCGACGCGCATTTTCCGCCTTCCGCATCGCCCGGCGCAACGCCATGACGCCGCTTGCTTTGCCGAACAATCCCCGCGTGCTGGTGGTGGTGCTGCGCAGGCTCGGCGACGTTTTGCTGACGACACCGCTTATTCGCAGCATCAAGCGCGCGTTCCCGGCAGCTTCCATCGAGGCGCTGGTGTTCGCCGGCACGGAAGGAATTTTGGCCGGCAATCCCGACCTCGCCGGAGTCATCACTATACCGCAGCGCCCGGGCGCCGGCGAAACTCTTGCCCTGCTGCGCCGGCTGGCGCGGCGTTACGACATTGCGCTCTCGACCCAGACCGGCGACCGGCCGACGATGTTGGCGTGGATCGCCGGGCGGCAGAGCGCCGGGCCCATCGAGCCGGATGGATTGTCGGCGACGGTGAAGCGTCTGGCGCTGAGCCGCTCTTACGTCGCCGACCGGCAACAGCACCGTGTGCGCGATGTGCTCCGCCTCGCCGAACTGCTCGGTATTGCCGCGGTGCCGGAAATCGTATGTCCGGCAGGCCAGCTGCAATCGAATCTGCTCCCGGCGCACCCATACGCTGTCGTCCATGCCGCGCCGATGTTCACATACAAGCGCTGGACCTTGGACGGCTGGCGGGCGCTCGCCATAGCGCTACGACAGCGCGGCCTCGCCGTCGTCACCAGCGGAGCCAAAAGCGACCGCGCCTATCTCGACGAAGTCTGGCGCGACTGCGACGTCACGCGGCTCGACGGCAGGTTGGACTGGCCGGAGCTTGCCGCCGCCATCGCCGCCGCGCGGGCCTATGTCGGGCCGGACACCGCCATCACTCATCTCGCTGCCGCCACCGGCACGCCGACGGTGGCGCTCTACGGGCCGACCGATCCGCGCCTCTGGGGGCCCTGGCCGGTGGGTGGGCTCGACCGGCCGTGGGCGGCCGCCGGCACCATCCAAGAGCGCGGCAATGTGTGGCTGGTGCAAAACCCCTTGCCCTGCCTGCCGTGCCAGCTCGAGGGCTGCCAACGCCGCCTCGACAGCTTCAGCCAATGCCTCGACGAGCTTTCCGCCGCCCAGGTAATAATGGCGGTGGATCAAGCTCTTGCGGTGCGCCGCGCGGCCTAGCGCGATCGCGCCGGGGTGGCGCCGCGGGACAAAGCCCGGTATTGAAAAGCCGGGATAATTCATTCCGCGGCACGGATTTAAGCATGCTCGGACTGCACATAAGCCCGCGCCGAACGCTCGTTATCGCCCATGACCTGGTCATGACGGCGGCGGCGGTCGTCGCGAGTTTTTACATCCGCTTCGAGGCGGCGGGCCTGATGGAGCGCGAAAAGCCGCTGCTCCTGTTCCTGCCCGGCTTCGTCGCCTATGCCGGGATCGTTTATTACCTGTTCCATCTCTACGAGGCGAAGTGGCGGTTCGCGTCGCTGCCGGATTTGATGAACATCCTGCGCGCGTCGACGGTGCTCGCCGTGTCGCTGTTGGTGCTCGATTACGTGCTGGTCGCGCCCAACGTGCTCGGGCAGTTCTTCTTCGGCAAGATCACCATC
>Ga0210395_10003278_pt1 | contig 12455 bp, 14 predicted proteins | sample IncBWH4OmetaG_FD_150861 | JGI IMG/M metagenome (GOLD analysis project Ga0210395, IMG submission 150861) | Forest soil microbial communities from Barre Woods Harvard Forest LTER site, Petersham, Massachusetts, United States - Inc-BW-H-4-O ...
CATCGGCTGGCTGCGGGTAGGAGGACGACGTGCAGAACGAAGGTCAGACCGCAGAGCTCGTGGGGCTGCAGAACGCCTTGCTGAACACCGAGAACGTGGAACAGTTCCTGCACGAGCTCGCAGTGCTCTCAACCAGGCTGGTCGCCGACGGGCTTTCCTGCGGCATGACGCTGCGGCAGCGGGGGCGCCCGCCGTCGACGGTGGCGTGCACCGACCCGCTCGCCTCCCAGGCAGACGAGATCCAGTACCAGACCGGCGACGGACCGTGCCTGCACGCGTTTCGCCACGCGCAGGTGGTACGCATCGACGACCTCGCCACCTTCGGCCGGTGGCCGCGCTTCTCCCGGCAGGCAGTGGCGCTCGGCATCCGGTCCTGCCTCGCGGTGCCGCTGTTCGAAGACAATGAGCCAGTCGGGGCGCTCAACCTGTACTCGCGGCGGCCTGGCGCCTTCGGCCCCGCCGAGACCACGCGGGCGGAGAGGTTCGCGCGCAACGCCTCCGGGGCGCTTACCCTGGCGCTGCGGATGGCCTCATGCAACGACCTCAACGACCAACTGCGGTCGTCGATCGTCTCCCGCGCGGTCATCGATCAGGCGCTCGGCGTCATCATGGCCACGGAGCGCGTCCCGCAGGACAAGGCGTTCGCGCTGCTGCGGACCGTCTCGCAGAACACCAACGTGAAGCTGCGCGACCTGGCCGCGACCATCGTGACGAGCGTCAGCGGCGAGCCGCCGCGCCCGGCGTCCGCGTTCCAGGACGGCTGACGCGGCGATGAGCATCCGGATGCGCGGCCCGAATGCCGGTGAGCACCCGCTGCTGCCCGTGGCGCGCTCGCTCGCGGAGCAGACGTTCCGGCAGCAGGACATCCCGGCGGTCCGCCGCCTCGCGGCGGTGTTCGCCACCCGCGCCGGGATGCGGACGCTCCACCTGTCGGACTTCGTGCAGGCCGTCAGCGAAGCCGCCGGCTGCGCGGTCGCGCAGGGTCCGTGCATCGCCAGGCTGCGGCTCTGGACGTCAGGCCACCGCGCGTTCTGCGAGATCAGCGCCGACGGCATGCTGCTGACCGAGGGCCCGCGCGCCGCCCGGCAGGGCGACGCGGAGACGCTGCGCCGCTGGCTGCTGCAGCGGCTCTGCGACCACGTGTCCATCGAGTCAGGGCCGCAGGGTGTCACCGTGTTGCTGACGATGACGATTGCCTGACCACCTGGGGATGACAGTCGCCTGACCAGGCCCCCGCGCCGGTCAGGCGACTGTCACCGGACCAGGCCCCCCGTCTGATCGGGCAGCGAGGCCAGGGCGGCGTCCACGCTCGGGTGGACGTCGATCAGCCGGTCGATGCCGACCAGGGTGAACACGCGCAGCACGGACGGCGCCGCCGCCGCCACCCGAATGGTGGCGCCGTTCGCGGCCGCCCGGCGGTGGGCGCGGACTAGGGCGGTGATGCCAGCGGAATCACAGAACGTGGTCGCGGTCATGTCCACGACGAGGCCGAGCGCGCCCTGGTTGAGGACGGAAAGCAGCGACTCGCGCGCCGCGTCGGCGACGGTCAGGTCTATCTCCGCCGGCAATCTCACCACGGCGGTTCTGCCGAACCAGGATATGGGGAAGCGTTCTTCGGACACGACGGTGCCGCCCTTCACAGGCCAGGGCGGGCCTCATCTCCGGACCCGGTGTAACGGTCGCCAGCACTGGCATACCACAGGCAGCCATTATGGTGGTGCCCTGAGCCGCGCACAAGCGGCTGGTGCCACTCATGATAACGGTTGCATCGCTCCAGCCGTTACATCTCCCTGAACGCCTCCAGCAGCTCCGCCGAAACCGTGCCCGCCACGTTTCCCGCGCGGCATCCGGGTAGTGGAGAAGGGCCGCTACCCGGGAGGTTGAAGGTGAGTAATCCCGCTGAGCCAGCGGACCGGCTCGCCGACCAGGTGCTGCCCTACGCGAGGCAGCTGCACTCGGCCGCGCTGCGGCTGACCGGAACCCCGCGGACGCGGAGGGGTACACGTGCGCGGAGATCGCCCGGATCACGGGGGTGCCGCTCGGCATGAGGATGTCCCGGCCGCACCACGGGCGCGCGCGGCTGCGGGCCAAGCTCGCGGACGCGCGGCCCGAGCAACGCGCGGCGTAGGGCGCGGGAGGTAGCGGATGACCGACACGACACGGCTCAAGCCCGGCGAAGACAACGTTCTCAGCGCGCTGGACGCCCAGCCGGCCACCGCCTTCTACTGGCAGCTGACGCTGCTGTCGGCTATTGGCGGTTTCCTGTTCGGCTACGACACGTCCAACGGCTTCGTCTTCTGGTTCCTCCCCGAGACCAAGGAGCGCCCGGTCGAGGAGATCATCCGCCTGTTCGAGCGGGGGGAGGCCGCCGGTGCCGGATAACAGCAAGGAGCGCGTGCGCGAGCTGCTGGCCGCCCACGGCATGACTTACGCCGAGGAGGCGGGCATCAAGCTCGCCGACAAGCCAGAGCCGCTTTACCAGCTGCTTGTCCTCGCCAATCTGCTCAGCGCGCGGATCTCCGCGGACATCGCGGTCGCGGCGGCCCGCGAGCTGTTCGCCGCCGGCTACCGGAGCCCCGCCGCGATGGCGGGCGCGAGCTGGCAGGACCGGGTGGACGCGCTCGGCCGCGGTCACTACAGGCGGTATGACGAGCGCACCGCCACGATGCTGGGCGAGGGCGCGAAGCAGCTACAGCGCGACTGGCGCGGCGATCTGCGCAAGCTGCGTGACAAGGCCGGCGGCGACGCCGCGGCCATCGCGGACTCGCTGACTGAGTTTCCAGGTATCGGGCCCGCCGGGGTCAGCGTCTTCCTGCGCGAGGTGCAGGGAACCTGGCCAACGGTGGCGCCGTACGTCGACGACCGGGTCATCCGGGGCGCGCGGAGGCGGGATTGCCCGCGGACCGGGCGGAGCTCGCCGCGCTGCTGGAGGGCAGCGGGCAGCCGGCCCGGCTGGCCGCCGCCCTCATCCGCATATCACTGAACCGAAAACGAAAATAGGAAGGGAACCCCCCATGAGACTCGGCTCCATCATCCTGGTCATCTGGCTCATCATCGGCGCTATCGCGGCCGGCCAGCGCGGTTACTACGGCTCGTCGGTGAGCTGCGCCACCGCCGGCACGGTGGTCGTCACGATCCTGGCCGGACCGCTCAACTACATCGGCGCGAACCCCAAAGTGTCCTGCCACTGACGAGTAACCGGCTCCGGCCGGGGGAACCGTTTTGCTAGACATGGAAAACACTCTGGTATCTCGCGTCACTCTGGTAGTCAACGGGGAGCCGCGGGCCGTGGTCGTCGACAACCGGATGTCGGTGCTCGACCTGCTCCGGGAGAAGCTCGGCCTTACCGGGTCGAAGAAGGGGTGCGACCACGGCCAGTGCGGCGCCTGTACCGTGCTGATCGACGGCCGTCGCGCCAACGCCTGCCTGGCCCTCGCGGTCGCCTACGATGGCGCCGACATCAGGACCGTCGAGGGCCTGGCGGGCGGTGCCGGGCTGCACCCGCTCCAGGAGGCGTTCGTCAGGCACGACGCGTTCCAGTGCGGGTACTGCACGCCCGGGCAGCTCTGCTCGGCGGCCGGGATGCTGACCGAGGCGGGACCGAGCGCGATCACCGAGGAGCTGGACTCCGACCCGCCGCTGACGCCCGGCGAGATCCGCGAGCGGATGAGCGGCAACCTCTGCCGGTGCGGCGCCTACGTCAACATCGTCAAAGCCATTACCGTCGTCGCCGAAGGCGGCCCGGCATGAGGGCCTTCAGCTATGTCCGCGCGGCCAGCCCGGAGGAGGCCGTCAGCGATTACCGGCCCGGTGCCGCCTACCTCGGCGGCGGCACGAACCTGGTGGACCTGATGCGCCTCGGCGTCGCGGCGCCGGACCAGGTCATCGACGTGACCCGCGCCGTCGGCGACCGCGTCACCGAGGGGGAGGACGGAGAACTGCGCATCGGCGGCGGGGTGCGCAACAGCGACCTGGCGAACCACCCGGCCGTCCGCGAGCGCTACCCGCTGCTCGCCCGCGCCGTGCTCAACGGCGCCTCCGGCCAGATCCGGAACATGGCGACCGTCGGCGGGAACCTGCTGCAGCGCACCCGCTGTCCGTACTTCCAGGACGTCGGCATGCCGTGCAACAAGCGCGACCCCGGTTCCGGCTGCCAGGCGACCGCGCCAGGCGCCGACACCGAGCACATGGCGATCATCGGGCACTCGCCGTTCTGCGTCGCGACCCACCCCTCCGACATGGCCGTGGCGCTGACCGCGCTCGGCGCCCGGGTGCGGGTAGCCGGCCCAGACGGCGGCCGGTGGGTGCAGATGCCCGGGCTGCACCGGCTGCCCGACGGCATCCCGGACCGGGACACCGTGCTCACCCCCGGGGAGCTCATCACCGAGGTCGTGCTGCCACCCCCGCCCTCCGGCCGCTCGGCGTACCGCAAGGTGCGCGAGCGCGCGTCGTTCGCGTTCGCGCTTGTCTCGCTCGCCGCCGTGCTCGACATCGGCCCGGACGGGCGGGTACGGGACTGCCGGCTCGCGCTCGGCGGTGTCGCCCACGTCCCGTGGCGCGCGCACGCCGCCGAACGGGTCGCGCTCAGCCTGCCCGCCACCCCGCAGACCTTCGCCCGGGCGGCCGAGGAAGAGCTGCGCTACGCGCGCCCGCTGCCCGGCAACGAGTACAAGGTCACGCTCGCGCGCAACCTGATCGTCTCGGTGCTCGAGGAGCTGGCCCGATGACCCGGGTCGAGGGGCCCGACAAGGTCACGGGCACGGCCAGGTACGCCTTCGAGCACCCGGTGCCGGGCGCGGCCTACGGCTTCCCGGTGCAGGCCGCGATCGCCAGCGGGCGGCTCCGGGCGTTCGACGCCACCGAGGCGCTCGCCATGCCGGGCGTGCTGGGGGTGCTCGGGGGAGTCACCACGGTTGCGTTCGGAACGGACAATTTCGAGCTGGCCCTCTTCACGAGCGATCACATCACCTACCGGGGCCAGCTGATCGGGGTCGTCGTCGCGGACACGTTCGAGAACGCTCGCGCGGCCGCGGCCGCCGTCCGCGTCGGCTACGACCCCAAGCCGCACGACGCGGTGCTCCGCGCGGATGACCCGGAGCTGTACCGGCCGGACAAGATCAACCCGGCGCTGCCCACCGACACGGGCTACGGCGACGTGGCCGCGGGGCTGGCGGGCGCGGCGGCCCGTGTCCGCGTCACCTACACCACGCCCGTGCAACACAACAACCCGATGGAGCCGCACGCCGCGATCGCCGCGTGGGACGAGGAAGGCGCCCTGACCGTCTGGGATTCCACCCAGGGGCCGACCGCCGACCGCGACACGATCGCGGCCGTGCTCGGGCTGCCGCCCGAGCAGGTACGGGTCATCTCGCCGCACGTGGGTGGCGGTTTCGGGTCGAAGGGCACCACCCGGCCGCACGCCATCCTGGCCGCGCTCGCCGCCCGCGAGGTGGCCCGGCCCGTCAAGGTGGCGCTGACCAGGCAGCAGATGTTCACGCTGACCGGCCACCGGACCCCGACGATCCAGCGGCTCGAACTGGGCGCCACCGCCGACGGCACGCTGACCGCCGTCGCCCACGACGTGATCGAGCACACCGCCCTGCGTACCGAGTTCGCCGAGCAGACCGCCGCCTGCACCCGCGTCATGTACGGGACGCTCGCGATGCGGACCACGCACCGGCTGGCCCGGCTGAACGTGCCGGCCCCGTCGTGGATGCGCGCGCCGGGGGAGACCCCGGGCATGTACGCGCTCGAGTCGGCGATGGACGAACTGGCGGTCGCCCTCGGCATGGACCCGGTGGAGCTGCGGATCAGGAACGACCCGGACGCGGAGCCGGAGAGCGGCCTGCCGTTCAGTTCGAGGAACCTCGTCGCGTGCCTGCGTGAGGGCGCCGAGCGGTTCGGCTGGAACGAGCGTGACCCGCGGCCCGGCGTCCGCCGCCGCGGCCGCTGGCTGGCGGGTACCGGTGTCGCCGCGTCGACGTACCCGGCGCGGCGCAGGCCGTCCACGGCGACCGCCGACGCGCTCGACGGGGGCTACGTGGTGCGGATCGCCGCCGCCGACATCGGAACCGGCGCACGGACCGCGCTCGGCCGCATCGCGGCGTCCGTGCTCGGCGCCGTGCCGGACCGGGTGCGGGTGGAACTCGGCGACAGCGCGCTGCCGGCCGCGCCGCTCGCTGGCGGGTCCATGGGGACCGCGTCCTGGGGGTCGGCGGTCGCCGTTGCGTGTGAGGCGCTGCTCAAGGACGGGCAGCACGGCAGCGCCGATACCACCGAGGACGTCGCGGCGGACTCGGGGTTCGCGCGGCATTCGTTCGGGGCGCAGTTCGCCGAGGTGCTGATCGACCCGCTGACCGGCGAGGTCCGGGTACCGCGGCTGCTTGGCGTGTTCGCGGCCGGGCGCATCATCGACCCCATGCTCGCCAGGTCGCAGTTCATCGGGGCCATGACGATGGGGCTCGGGATGGCGCTGATGGAGGCGACCGCCGTGGACGCTTCGGCTGGCTGTTTCGTGGGCTTGGACCTGGCCCAGTACCACGTCGCGACGTGCGCGGACGTCCTGGACATCGACGCGTACTGGATCGACGAGGATGACCCGCACCTGTGGCCGGGAGACGCGAAGGGCATCGGCGAGATCGGCATCACGGGGACCGCCGCCGCGATCGGCAACGCTGTCTATCACGCGACAGGCCGCCGGGTGCGCGACCTGCCTATCACCCCGGCGAAGCTGCTGAGCGCCGGACAGCACGGCTCGATGTAACAGGGGGTTGACATGACCTGGCCAGGTCGCATCGCAAGGTCACTACGCGGCCTGCGGGGGAATGGCCGGTCGCGGCGCAGGCTCGCCCGGATAGAACGGGCGCTTGCGTCAGAGGCCGGGCTGGTGTCGATGTTCACGATGTTCAACGCGCTCAACCGCGGCGAGCGGGCATCCGGCCCCGAGCGGCTGCCGCGGTCGGTCTGGGCGCGGCCCTGGCTGACCCGCGCCGCCGCACTGCTGGCGATGGCCGCCCTGATCGCCGGCGGCCTGCTGCTGAGCGCGAGGACGCGCCCCGGGCTGGGCACCTGCCTGATGCTCACCGCCGCCGGGGGAACGCCGGTCACCGTTTCCGGGGCCACCTCAGCGGCGTCCGCGAGAACGGCGGGCCTCGGAACGGCGGCTGGGCCGGGGAGCGGCGTATCTGATCACGAGTCACCCTGCGCCACGTATCCTGCTAAGAAGTAGCTAAGCAGAACTGTCTTTGCCGGTTCGGGGGCGGACGGGACGGAGGGAAGGCGTGACAGTCGGTGATCTCGGGCACGGGGCGACCGAGCTTGTCAGCCTCGCCAACGGCGAAGCGAAATCCCTGAACAAGCTGGCCGAGATGGCCGTCAGCCAGGTGCCCGGCTGCGCGGCGGCGCACGCGACGCTGTGGCGGGACGGCGAGCTCGCCGTGATGGCGGCCACCCATCCCGATCCGGCCGAGCTCGTCGACCTGGAGCTCAGGACAGGTCAGGGGCCCATCACCGCCGCCGTGCGTGAGGGCAGGCCCGTGAGCTGTCCGGACGCGGTGACGGAGGACCGGTGGCCGCTGTGGGCCACCGAGGCGCTGCGCCGCGGCCTGCGCAGCTCCGTGCACCTCGTGCGTCAGTTTCCGCCGATGACGCTGGTGATGGGATTGTTCGGGGTGCGTCCGGGTGCGCTGGACGCCGACGGGGTGCCCATGGCGGAGATGCTGGCCGGGTTCGGCAGCAGCGTGTTCGTCAACACGCTCGCCTACGGCGAGGCGCAGCGCACCGCGACCCAGCTGAAGGACTCCGTGGCCGCCCGCGCCGTCACTGACCAGGCCAAGGGCATCTTGATGCACGCGCTCGGCTGCGACGCTGACCAGGCGCTCAAGTACCTGCGCCGGGAGTCGCAGCGGCGCCACGTCAAGGTCACCGAGGTGGCCGCCCGGATCATCGAGACCCACGCGGCAGGCGGCCGCGCCACGCCCCTGGCCTGAGGGTCGCCGTCAGGAAGCGCGGGCTCCCTGAACCTCGCTCCGCGGCCACGAACGGCGGGCGCGGCGGCGGCGCGTGAGGTTACGGCGGGTGCGAATGCGCTCCTCCGGCGTGGTGCCGCCCCAGATGCCGTGGAGCTCGCCAGTCGCCATCGCGAAGTCCAGGCACTGCTGCCGCACTCCGCAGCCGACGCAGATCCGCTGCGCCTGCGTGATCTGCCTCGTGGCCACCTGGCCCGAGGCGATAGGGAAGAACAAATCCGGATCGGCGGACAGGCAGGCGCCCGCCGCGCGCCAGTCGGTCGCAAAGTCGGTCATCTCGGGTCCTTACGCGAGGCCGGTAACTCGAGTAGCCGTCCCGCTTCCCAGCGGTCCGGTGGGTATTCCCCCAACCCGCGGGAAACTCTTGTCGTTTGCTTGTACGACTAGGGGTACTGGTCATAACGGATCCATAAGCAGGCCCAGGTAAGGAGGCGATGGCGTGGACCTCGGTTTCCTCCGCGCGCTGTACGAGAACCCGGGAGACGAGCCCGGCGACGGCTATGTTTCCGTCTACCTGGACACCTCGCCGGAGACGGAGAGCGCCGCGACAGAGGTGGGACTGCGCTGGCGGTCGGCGCACGAGCAGCTGGCCGCCGCCGGGGCCGACGAAGCGACGCTCGCCGCCGCGGCGCGGGCCGTGACGCTACGCACCCACCCGACCAGGGCCCGCGTCGTGTTCGCCCGCGGCGGTGCGGTCCGGCTTACCGGCATCCTGCCGGTGCCGCCGGCGCCGGGGGAGATCAGCAGCTACGCGCCGCTGCCGCGCGTCGTGCCCTGGCTCGCCCAGCGGCCGCCGCGATTCGCGCACGTGCGCGTGGCGGCCGACCGGGCCGGGGGCCGGGTGCTGGCCGTGTCCGGCGCTGGCGTGGCCGGCAGCGGGCTGGCCGCCGCCGGGGAAACAGACAACGCTGACACGGAGACGGTGGGCCTGGGAGGTCGCCGGCGAGTCGTGTGGCCGGTGCACAAGGCCGCCGTCGGCGGGTGGTCGCAGCCGCGGCTGCAGCGGTCGACGGAAGAGGCATGGGCCGAGACCGCCAAGCGGATCGCCGAGGCCGTCACCGTGGCGGCGGACCAAGTCAAGGCGCAGTTCGTCGTCGCGGGCGGCGACGTGCGGGAACGCACGATGGTGGTCGACCACCTCCCTAAAGCGCTGCGCGACAACGTGGTGATCGTCGACCGGGAGGTCGAGCTTGACGCCCCGGCGTTCGACGAGGCGACGTGGGCGGAAGCCGCGCGGCGCGGGGCACTGGACTCCCGCGCCCAGCTCAATGAGTTCAATGTCCGCATGGGCAGGCCGCCGGGCGAGCGCCGCGCGGTGGAAGGGCTTGGCGTCACGCTGGCCGCGCTGCGCGACGGCCTGGTGTCTGATGTGCTGCTCGTCCCGGACGACCCCGCCTGGTCGTCGGCGACGGCGTGGATCGGCCCCGGCCCGGCGCAGGCCGCCATGGAGAAGGAGCAGCTCACCGAACTCGGCGTCACCGAGCAGGTGACCGTCCGGGCGGACGAGGCGCTGGTCAGGGCGGCGACAGGCACCGGCGCCGCACTGCACTTCTTGTGGGACGACCCCGATGATGGCGGCGAGGGCGCCGTGGCCGCCCGGCCGCGCGGCGGGGTGGCCGCGCTGCTGCGCGCGCCGTCCGCGGCACTCGCCTAGGGACTCGCGCGGCGTCGTTTGCGCCCAGGTGGCCCGGGTAGCCGGCGGTCGGAGGGACAACCGGCAACGAGTCACGGGGAGGAACCATGTCCGAAGGCGACGGTCACCGCCCGAACACCCGGTACGGCGACCAGGAGGTATTCAGGGCCCGCGGCGGCGAGACCCACCAGACGGCCGATGGCAGCGAGGTGCGTCTGACGACGCAACAGGGCGTGCCGGTCAGCGACGACCAGAACACGCTGCGCGCTGGGGACCGCGGCCCCAGCCTGCTCGAGGACTTCCACCTCCGGGAGAAGATCACTCACTTCGACCACGAGCGGATCCCCGAGCGGGTGGTGCACGCGCGCGGCTTCGGGGCGCACGGGTACTACGAGAACTACGCGCCGCTGACCGACATCACCAAAGCCGACCCGTTCAGCGAGGCCGGGCTGCGCACCCCCGTGTTCGTGCGGTTCTCCACGGTCGCGGGCAACAAGGGGTCCGGCGACCTGGCGCGGGATGTCCGGGGGTTCGCCACCAAGTTCTACACGCGGCAGGGCAACTGGGACCTGGTGGGCAACAACATCCCGGTGTTCTTCATCCAGGACGCGATCAAGTTCCCCGACTTGATCCACGCGGCCAAGCAGGAGCCGGACCGCGGCTTCCCGCAGGCACAGACCGCGCACGACAACTTCTGGGACTTCGCGTCGCTGATGCCCGAGGCCGCCCACATGCTGATGTGGATTATGTCCGACAGAGCCATACCGCGCTCGTTCCGATTCATGGAAGGGTTCGGGGTGCATACCTTCCGCCTCGTCAACGAGGCGGGCCAGTCGACCTACGTGAAATTCCACTGGAAGCCGACCCGCGGCCTCCAGTCGGTGATCTGGAACGAGGCCGTCAAGATCAACGGCGCGGATCCCGACTTCCACCGGCGTGACTTGTGGGACGCCATCACGCAGGGCGCCTATCCCGAGTGGGAGCTGGGCCTGCAGCTGTTCGACGACGACTTCGCCGACCGGTTCGAGTTCGACGTGCTCGATCCGACCAAGATCATCCCGGAGGAAGTCCTCCCGGTCCGGCCGGTCGGCCGGCTGGTGCTCGACCGGGTGGTCGCCAACTTCTTCGCCGAGACCGAGCAGGTCGCGTTCTGCACGCAGAACGTCGTGCCGGGCATCGACTTCACCAACGACCCGCTGCTCCAGGGCCGGAACTTCTCCTACCTGGACACCCAGCTCACGCGCCTCGGCGGCCCGAACTTCGCGCAGCTCCCCGTCAACGCGCCCAAGTGCCCGTTGGCGCACTTCCAGCAGGACGGGCACATGGCGATGATCAACCCGGCCACCCGGGCGAACTACGAGCCGAACTCCTGGCCGGGTGCGGAAGCAGGCCCGCGCGAGGACCCGGACGGCGGCTACCGCAGCTTCCCCGAAGAGGTCGCCGGTCCCAAGCGCCGGCTGCGCGCGGACAGCTTCGCCGACCATTACAGCCAGGCCCGCCAGTTCTGGACCAGCCAGACCGACATCGAGCGCGCGCACATCGCCGACGCGTTCACGTTCGAGCTGAGCAAGTGCGAGCGGGAAGAGATCAGGATCCGGATGGTGGCCGGGCTGCGCAACGTGGACGAGGAACTCGCCGCCACCGTCGCCGAAGGGCTCGGCCTGCTCGAGATGCCCGACGCCACCGAGCCGGCCCGTGCGCCGCGCGGGGACCTGCCGGCGTCCCCGGCGCTGAGCATCATCGAGCGCGGCCCCGGCAGCTTCGCCGGGCGCAAGATCGGCGTGCTCATCACCAACGGCGCCGACGCTGAGACACTCGCCGCGCTGCGCTCCGCCGCGGTGGCCGAGCAGGCCACGGTGGAGATCGTCGCGCCCGCCGTCGGCGGCGTGGACGCCAGCGACGGCACCCGGGTGAGGGCGAAGCAGCAGATCGACGGCGCGCCGTCGGTGCTGTACGACGCCGTGGTCGTGCTGGCCTCGCCGGGCGGCGCGCGGATGCTCGGCGCCCGGCCCGCGGCGCGGGACTTCGTGACGGACGCGGTCGCGCACTGCAAGTTCATCGGCTACACCGGCGGCGCGTCCGTCCTCTTCGAGGCCGCGGGCCTGCCAGCCGACCCGGCCGACCTCGACGAGGGGTTCATCAGCCTCGACGAGTACCCGCCGGCGGAGTTCATCGCCCGCTGCCGTCAGCTGCGGCACTGGGACCGCCAGCGCGCCACTGTGACGTGATGTGACGCAGCTCACACACCATCGCGTTTAGACGCCCTGGTACGGGCACACTCGCTTCGTCCGTCATTCCTTACCCCGCGGAGATGACCATGACGAGTGGCACGACCAGCATCCCTGGTACGCGCGACGAGCTGAAGCAGCTGTCCGACGACGACCTGCTCATCCGTTTCCGCGCGCTGCCGCGCGACAGCGAAGAGCGGTCCGCCATCTGCGAGATCCTGGTCCAGCGGCACGAGAAGCTGGTCCGGTCGTGTGTCCGGCAGTATCGCGGCAGCCCCGAGCCGACTGAGGACCTGATGCAGGTGGGCTACGTCGGCCTGCTGAAAGCGATCAACAACTACGATCCCGCCATCGGCAACAGCCTGTCGGCGTATGCGGCGCCGTGTGTCAGTGGCGAGATCAAGCGGCACTTCCGCGACAAGCGGTGGCAGATTCACGTCCGGCGGTCCGCGCAGGAGCTCCTGCTCGAGCTGCGCAAGGCCACCGAGGAGCTCACCCACGTCCTCGGCCGCACGCCCGGTGACGACGAGCTCGCCGAGCGCCTCGGCGTCAGCGGCGACGACCTGC